>Ga0209131_1000252_pt1 | contig 38833 bp, 40 predicted proteins | sample GraSoi_2013_40cm_FD_185826 | JGI IMG/M metagenome (GOLD analysis project Ga0209131, IMG submission 185826) | Grasslands soil microbial communities from the Angelo Coastal Reserve, California, USA - Sample 9_17_2013_40cm (SPAdes) (version 2) | ecosystem: Environmental > Terrestrial > Soil >...
GGGTGGACATCGTGCTGCCCACCATGTCCGACGACATCACACTGGCGAGCTTCGAGGCCGGGACCTTCTTCGGTGAGCTCGCGGTGTTCGACCACCAGCCCCGGACCGCCACTGCGCGCGCCGCCACGGAGACCCACCTCACCTGCATCCCGCTCGAGGCGATCGCGGACGTGATCGAGCGCCATCCGCAGGCGGCCAAGCAATTCATGACGGTGATCATCGAGCGGCTGCGCGGCGCCGACGAGATGATCTCGCGCAACATCCGCAACATCAACGACGTCGCCGACGAGAAGATGACCGTGGGCGAGCGCGTCGCCGACATGGTCGCGCGATTCGGCGGCTCGTGGACGTTCATCATCATCTTCTTCACGTTCCTGCTGGGCTGGATGGGCGTCAACGCCGCGTGGCTCCTTGCAGCGCCGCCCGATCCCTATCCGTACATCTTCCTCAACCTCATCCTGTCGTGCATCGCCGCGCTGCAGGCGCCGGTGATCATGATGAGCCAGAACCGCCAGGCGACGAAGGACCGCCCTCCAGGCCGACCAGGACTTCGCGGTGAACATCAAGGCGGAATTCGCGATCCAGCAGTTGCATCGCAAGCTCGACGAGATGCGCGCGGGCCTCATCCAGCACCGGCACGCCGAGGCCGACCATTGGCGCAAGTCCGAAGTCGCACGCAGCGAGTCCCGAATCTGAAGCCGGCCGCGGGGGCTGTCGTAGAATGCCCCGATGATCGACGCCGCCGTCCGTGAGCGCTCGGACGCTCTCGTAAAGACCCTGCTCGACTCCGTCCGGATCGCCTCCGTGAGCCTCACCGGCGAGGGCATCCAGGACCAGGTCGGCTTCCTGAAGAAGCGCCTCGAGGGCTGGGGCTTCGCGGTCGAGGTGCATCCCACCACGAGCCATCCGATCGTCTATGCGGAGATCGGCCCGCGGGATGCGAAGTTCACATGGCTGCTCTACGGGCACTACGACGTCTATCCCGCCGACGAGAAGCAGGAAGGCTGGCGCACGAAGCCCTTCGAACCGGTGGTCGATGGCGATCGCGTCTGGGGGCGCGGCACGGGCGACAACAAGGGCCAGCATCTGGCGATGCTGAACGCCATCGCGTTGTATCGCGAGCTGCACGGCGAATTGCCGATCCGCGTGAAGGTGATCCTCGAGGGCGACGAGGAAACGGGAAGCGTGCCCCTGCCGAAATTCATCGAGGCGAACCGCGCGCGGCTGAAAGCGGACCTGTGCTGCTACTCCGACGGGCCGATGTTCCCGAACGACCAGCCGGTGCTGCTGATGGGCGTGCGCGGAAATCTCGGGCTGGAATTCGCCGCGAAGGGCGCGAAGAGGAATCTTCATTCCGGCAACTTCGGCGGCGTCGCGCCGAACCCGACGCTGGACTTGATTCATCTCCTCGCCGAGATGGTCGATCGCGACGGCAGGCTGCTCGTTCCCGGTGCGGGCTACGCGGACGTGACCGTAACCCCCGCGGATCTCGAAGCGGTGCGTACGCTGAAGGTTGATCACAAGGATTTCAAGCAGAGCGTCGGCGTGGAACCGACGACCGGCAAGGACGACGCACTCTTCCACGAGCGCTTGATGCTGCGACCCGCCTTCAACGTCTCCGGCTTCGCGTCCGGCTACACCGGGCAGGGCCAGAAGACGATCATCTTCAAGGAAGCGATCGCCAAGGCCGACGTGCGCCTGGTCGGTGGCCAGGATCCGCAGAAGGTCTTCGACGCCATCGGCAAGTTCGCCGCCGATCGCAGCTACGCGAACATCGAGATCCGCAACCTCAAGGCAACACCCGCCTCGCGCACGCCGCTCGACCATCCGATGGTTCCCCGGGTGAAGGCCGCGGTCGAGAAAGGCTTCGGCAAGAAGGTGCTCGTCGTCCCGTCGCTCGGTGGCACGACACCCGACTTCGTCTTCACGCGCCTGCTGGGCCTGCCCTCCATCGTCATCCCGCTCGCTCCGTACGACGAGAACAACCACGCCCCCAACGAGTCGACCAAGGTTTCGTTGTACCTGGCGGGCGTTCGCTCCGGGATGCATCTCATCGAACAATTTGTGCCTGGCACAAATTAAGGAGAATTCGTGCCTGGCACAATCATCGAATACCGAAATCTCGGCAAGAGCGGCCTCAAGGTCGCGCCCATCTGCCTGGGCACGATGATGTTCGGCGACCGCACGGACGAGGCCGAAGCAGGCCGCATCGTGGCGGCCGCGCGCGAAGCGGGCGTGAATTTCATCGACACCGCGGACGTGTACACGAAGGGCGAGTCGGAGAAGATCACGGGGCGCTTGATCAAGGCCGACCGCGCGTTCTGGGTGCTGGCGACCAAGGTCGCGAACGCGATGCCCGGCCCCGGCGGCAAGGAAGATCCCAACCGGCGCGGAACCTCGCGCAAGTGGATCATGCAGGCGATCGACGAATCGCTCGAGCGCCTCGCCGTCGACTACGTCGATGTGTATTACCTGCACCGCGACGTGGAATCGACGCCGCTCGAGGAAACGGTGCGCGCGATGGACGACCTGGTGCGCGCGGGGAAGATCCGCCACTGGGGACTGTCGAATTTCCGTGGCTGGCGCATCTCCGAGGCGGTGGGCGTGGCGAAGGAGATCGGCGCGACGCTGCCCGTCGTCTGCCAGCCCTACTACAACGCCATGAACCGCCAGCCGGAGAACGACATCCTGCCGGCCTGCGAGTACCACGGCATCGGCGTCGTGCCCTATTCGCCGCTCGCTCGCGGCGTGCTCACCGGCAAGTACAAGCCCGGCGAGAAACCCGCGGAAGGCACGCGCGCGGGCCGCAACGACAAGCGCATCCTCGAGACGGAGTTCCGCGCCGAGTCGCTCGCCATCGCGCAGAAGCTAAAGGACCACGCGGCCAGGAAAGGCTCGACCGCCGGCCACTTCGCGGTGAAGTGGGTGATGAACAATCCGATCGTCACCAGCGTCATCGCCGGCCCGCGCACGCTCGAGCAGTGGAAGGACTACATGGCGGCGCTGGAGGCGAAGTTCGACGCCGAGGACGAGAAGCTGGTCGATTCGCTCGTGAGCCCGGGCCATCCCTCCACGCCGGGATACAACGACCCCATGTATCCCCTCACGGGGCGGCCCGTCAAAGGCTGACCGCGGGCCCGTCGCCGTCCGGGCGCACGTCGAGCGCCACGAGGAAGCGCGACACCATGTTGTACGTGGCGATCGTGGCGACGAGCTCGACCACGGCCTGGTCCGAGGGCATCACGCGCTTCACCCACTGCATCGTGTCGTCGTTCACCGCCACGCCGTCGGTCATCTCGAGCGTGAGTTGGAGCGCAGCGCGCTGCGCCTCGGTGAAGAGGCCGCCGTGGTTGATGGCCGACGGCACATCGCGAAGCGCCCGCACCTGGTGCTCGTCGCCGCCCGCCTTCAGCAGCTCCGGGGCGTGATGGTGGAACTCGTACTCGGCGTTGTTGAGCGATGCGACCGCGCAGATCGCGATCTCGCGCATCTGCGCATCGAGCGAGAGCTTGGTGCGCACCGCGCCCAGCAGCGAATTCCATCCCGCCGCGAGCTGCGGGCTGTGCAGCAGCATGCGATCGAGGTGCGTGAGGTGGCCGCCGCGGCGTGCGCGCACGGCATCGACGATCTCCTTCGGCTCGGCGAGGTCCGCGGGAACATAGGGCACGTGGGGCATGGTTGTTCTTCTCCTCAGTGAATGCGCTTCTCGATGGCCTCCGCGGCCAGGCGCACGCCGCCCGCGTCCTTCAAGCGCGCCACGGCCTCCAATCGAGGCGCCGCGGGCAGGGCGATCGCTGCGTCGATCGCGCGCGCGAGGCGCTCCGGCGTGAGCTTGCCGATCGGGATGCCCGCCGGCGCGATGCCCAGCGCCTGCAGCCGGTGCGCGAAATAATACTGGTCCACGATGTGCGGGACGATCACCTGCGGCGCTCCCGCGCGCAGCGCGGCGGCCGTCGTGCCGGAGCCGCCATGGTGCACCACCGCCGCGACACGCGGAAAGAGCTTCGCGTGAGGCATCGGACCATCGACGACCATCACCGACGCGGGAAGGTCCGCGCCCCCGATTCCCGCCCAGCCCTTGGCGAGCAAAAGGCGACGGCCCCGCCCGCTTTCGAGGATCGCGCTCGTGAGCCGCGGGGCATCGGGGCTCGTCATGCTGCCGAAGCCGACGTAAACGGGCGGCGGACCCGCGTCGAGGAAGGCTTCGACGCGGGCATCGAGCGCGGAGGCATCGTCGTAGTACCAGGGCCCGGTCACCGTCACGTCGTAGCCATTCCAGTCCGGCGGCGCTGGCCCGACCACGGGATCGCACGCCATGAGCACGGGGCGTTCCTCGAACAGGTGGCGTGAAACGTTCGTCAGCGGCGCGAGTCCGAGCCGCGCGCGCTCCTTGTTCAACACCCCGCCGAGCAGCGCGTGGACCGCGACGTCGGCCATCCTCCACCGCAACCGGTTCACCCAACGGGGCATCCCCTGCATCTTGCCGAAGAGCGGCGCGTGGTGCGCCGAGCGCAACACAGTCGGCGCATACATCACGGTGATGCTCGGGATGTGCAACGCCTCGCCAACCGAATGCGCCGAGAATTGCGCCGCCGTCACGATCACGTCCGAGCCGCGAGCCGCCTGCACGGTCTGGTCGAAGGCGCGCGGCATCTCATCGAAGAGGATGTGCCGAATCGCGCGCACGACGCGCAGGGGACTGCCGCCGATCGCCTCCCGATGCTCGTTGAGGATCTCCTGCGTGTTGACGCCGGAGGAGCGGAAAGGCAGGCCCAGCGCACCGGCCCACGCCTCGAAGTCGGACGGTGCGTGCACGAGCACGTCGTGGCCGCGCCGGCGCATCTCGAGCGCGAGCGTGAGCATCGGCTGCACGTCCCCGCGCGACCCCACGGCAGTGATGAGGGCGCGCATCAGCGCTTGTCGGGATACCAGAAGCTCGCGGTGAGCTCGCGCGACTTGAGGCCCTTTTCGCCGCGCACCAGGATCCTCGCGAGCAGCTTGACCATGGTCCACGGCGAGTGCGTCTCGGCCTTGCGCGCGGAGGAGATCACCGACGCCTCGACCATGACGAAGCGTCCGTGGCGCTTGAGAGCGCGGCTCAGGTGAATCTCCTCGGACGCGTAGAAGCTCTCGTCGAAGCCGCCGACTTTCTCGAACACGTCGCGGCGCGCGAAAAGGAAGCATCCCGCGGCCCACTTGATGCGGCGGAAGAGGAACACCACGATCGGCGTCGTCCAGTGCACCCATCGCGGGCCGCCGTCGAAGCGCACCCCCGCGCCTCCGGCCACCGCGCCGCCGCGAAAGGCCTGGACCGTACCGCGCACCACGTCGGCATTGACGCGCGTATCGGCATCGACGAAGACCAGCCACTCGCCCTGCGACGCCGCCGCGCCGGCGTTGCGCGTGCCCGCGATCTGCCGCTTGTGGACGGTGACCACGCGCGCTCCACCCGCCTCGGCAATCCGGGCCGTCGCGTCGTTGGAGTCGTCGTTCGCGACGACGATCTCGTAGGGTTCGCCCACGGCGCGCGCGGCCTCGTGGATGGAGGCGAGCGTGGGCCCGAGGTATTTTTCTTCGTTGTACGCCGGGACTACGAAAGAGATCACGACGCGAATCTTACGCGGTTGCCAGATGGTCCTTCACGATGGATTCGAAGTCATCGTCGGCCCTGAAGCCCATGGCGAGCGCGCGGTCGGTGCGGAAACGCACGGGCCAAGTCTTCACGATGCCCCGGATGCGCGCGTCCGGGACGAACTTCACGCGATCGACCGTCTCGCGCCCGGCCACGCGCCCCATGGCATCGATCATCTCGCGAACAGAAAGCGTGATGCCCGGCAGATTCACGACGCGCGTCGTGGGCCACGCCGACGACGGCAAGTCGTGTGCGTGAATGAAAGCTTCGACGACACGCCGCGGCGACAGGATCCAGACACCCGTGGTGTCAGACACCGGGCATTCGCTCGCCACACCCGCCAGTGGCTCGCGGATGATGCCGCTCGCGAACGAGGACGCCGCGAGATTGGGCTTGCCCGGGCGCACGACGATGGTCGGCAGGCGAAGCGAGCGCCCGTCGATGAATCCCTTGCGCGTGAAGTCCGCGATCAGGTACTCGCCGATCACCTTTTGCGCGCCGTAGGAGGTCTGCGGCGCGGGCGTGGTCGAATCGTCGAGCACCTCCGGCATTACTCCGCCGAACGCCGCCACCGAGCTCGTGTACACGATGCGCGGCGGCTTCTTCAGCTTGCGCGCCGCCTCGAGCAGGTTACGGGTCCCGTCCATGTTCACGTGGTAGCCGAGGTCGAAATCCGCCTCGGCTGCGCCGCTCACCACCGCGGCGAGATGGAAGATGCTCTCGGTATCGCCGTCCAGCGCGCGCCCAATGACTTCCGGCGACGCCACGTCGCCCGCGATGCAGTGGTACTTCGCCTCGAGCCCGGGCGGGAAGGCGACGTCCACCAGAGTGATGTCCGCCTTCGCGTCGCGCGCGCGCAATGCCGCGGCGAGGCGGGAGCCGAGGAATCCGCCCCCGCCCGTGATGACGGCCTTCATTACTTCCCGGCCACCGCCTGCGCGAGTCCGGGCACGATGTCCGCGCCCTGCGGCACGGAGATGTTCGCGCCCTTGAACTCGCCCAGCGGCTCGTAGCGCCCGTCCAGGCAGCGCGACAGGAACGCCTCCGAGATCGCGTAGAACGACACGCGGTTCTCGGGCCGCGCGAAGCCGTGGCCTTCATCGGCATAGAGCACGTAGGTGACGGGGATCTTCTTCTCCACCATCGCATGCACGATCTGGTCGCTCTCCTTCTGCGTCACGCGCGGGTCGTTGGCGCCCTGCGCGATGAGCAGCGGGCGCTGGATCTGGCTCATCTTCGTAACGGGCGAGCGCGCGAGCAGCAGCTCGCGATCCGCGGGCTTCTCCGGATTGCCCACGCGGCGATACCACGTGCCCTCCATAAAGGGCTTCCAGTACGCGGGGAAGCTTTCGATCAGCGTGACGAGGCTCGAGGGGCCGACGATATCGACGCCGCACGCGAACGTGGTCGGGGTAAACGTCATTCCGACGAGCGTCGCGTATCCGCCGTACGAGCCGCCGTAAATCGCGACCTTGTCGGCGGTCGTGATCTTGTTGTCCACCGCCCACTTGACGGCGTCGATCAGGTCGTTGTGCATCTTGCCGCCGAACTCGCGGTTCGCGGCCTCGACGAAGTTCTTGCCGAAGCCCGTCGAGCCGCGATAGTTCACCTGCAGCACCGCGTAGCCGCGGTTGGCCATCCACTGCGCTTCCGAGTGGTAGCCGAACTTGTCCTGCGCCCACGGGCCGCCATGGACGTTCAGGATCATCGGCAGGGGCTTGTCGGGGATGCCATCGCCCTTCGGCGAAGCGCCCACCGGCAGCGTGAGGAATGCCACGAGCGTGAGGCCGTCGCGCGCCTTGATCTCGCGGCCATACATCGGCGCGAGCGGCTTGCCCTCCAGCTCGGGGCGCGTCACGAAGAGCGGCGAGACCTTGCGCGTCTTGCGATCGTAGAGCGAATAGGAGATCGGCTTCGTGACTTCATCCACGTACAGCACCCACTTGCTGTCCGCGTCGTCGCGGCTCACGACTTCCCACTGGCCCTTCACCTGCGAGTTCAGCGCGTCGATATCGGACTTCACGGCATCGGATACCGGCGTCCACTCCTTGCGCAGGTAGTTCACCGCATACGCTTCGGGCACGAGCGTGGCCGGGTTCGACATCACCGACGAGATGTCGCCGCGGCCGCTTTCGCCGATCATGCGCGTCGTGCCGGTCGCGAGGTCCTGCGCCACCAGCGCCGCCTTGTCGCGGCCCCGGCTGTCGATCCAGAAGAGGGTCTTGCCGTCGGCGGAGATGTTGAGCGGGTTGGTGGTGATCGAATCCTCGGCGGGAATCGACGAGAACGGCTCCACCTTGCCGTCCTTGAAGCGGAACACGTCCTGGCCGCCGCCGGCGCGCTCCTTGAGCGCGAGGCGCACGTTCAGGTCTTCGTCGGCTTCCATCGCGCCGTACTGGTCGTTCTGGTAGACGAGCTTCAGGTCGCCCGTGAGCGTGTTCAGCAGGTACACGTCGTGCCACTGCGGGTTGCGGTTGTTCAGGCCGATGAGGATCTCGTCCACGCGCTTGCGGCTGCCGCCGATCGGGATCACGCGCGTCTTCTGGAACTGCGTGTAGCTCTTGAGCGCGCCGCCTTCGGGCGAGACGCCATAGAGAAGGAAGTTCTCGTCGCCGCCGCGGTCGTTGATGAAGAGGATCGTCTTGCTGTTGCGCGCCCAGAAGTGCTGGCGGATCGGGCGCACCTTCTCCTCGGTGAGCGGCTTCGCCTTCGACGGATCCGAGGAGGGTGCCACCCAGATGTTCAGCACGCCGTCGCGCGGCGCGATCCAGGAGATCCACTTGCCGTCGGGGCTGATGAGGCCCTGGACCTTGCTGGGGTTGCCGAAGAACGAGGCGCGCGGGATCATCTCGACCTGCGCCTGTGACATGGCCGGGATGGCTGCGACGAGAATTGCGAACAACGCGTTGCGTAGTTTCATGATGTCCTCCCTCAGAGTGCTGCGACGCACATGATTTCGACCTTGTAGGCCGGATTGGCGAGCTTCGCTTCGATGGTGGCGCGCGCGGGGGTCTGCCCGGGCACCACCCACTTTTCCCACACGGCATTCATCGCCGCGAAATCCTTCATGTCGGGCAGGAAGATCTGCGCCGAGATGAGCTTCGACTTGTCGCTGCCCGCCTGCGCGAGGAGCTTGTCGATCTTCCCCAGCACCTGTTGGGTCTGTCCGGTGATGTCGAGCGTCCCATCGTCGGGCACCTCGCCCGCGAGGTAGACGGTGTTGCCGTGGACGACGATCTCGGACAGTCGCTTGCCGACGTTCATTCGCTTGATGGTCATGGTTGTCTCGCATTGAATCCGCAGTTGTTGAGCGCGGCCACGATCTCCTTCACGTGCTCGCGGTTGCGGGTCTTGAGCACCAGCTCGAGCTCCGCGTTCTGCACCGCGAGGTGCGTGAAGGCGCGCAGGTGGCGCACCTCCTCGATGTTGCCATGGTGCTCGGCCACGCACGACGCGACCTTGGCGAGCGACCCCGGCACGTCACGGATCTCCACCATGATGCGCGACAGGCGCCCGGTGCGCACCATGCCGCGCTGGATGATCTCGCCCATCATCAGCGGATCGATGTTGCCCCCGCCCAGCACCAGCGCCACGCGCTTGCCCTCGAACCTGTCGCGGTTGCGAAGCAGCGCCGCCAGGGGTGCCGCGCCCGCTCCCTCGACCACGGTCTTCTCGATCTCGAGGAGCATCACGATCGCTTCCTCGATGTCGCCTTCGTCCACGAGGATTACTTCCTTCACGTTCTTCCTGATGATCGGGAGCGTCAGCGTGCCGGGCTCCTTCACCGCGATTCCTTCGGCGATGGTGGAGGCGGCGAACTCGGGGGTCGTGCCCTTCATGGCGTGGTACATGGCGGGAAAGCGCTTCACCTCCACCCCATAGACGTCGATGGAGGGCTTGATGGATTTGGCCGCGGTGGAAATTCCCGCGATGAGCCCGCCCCCGCCGATCGCCACGATCAATGCATCCAGGTCCGGGCGCGAGCGCATCATCTCCAGCCCGCACGTGCCCTGTCCGGCGATGATCTTCTCGTCGTTGTAGGGGTGGACGAGTGTCAGGGCGCGTTCCACCGCCGCCTTCAGCGCGAAGTCCTTGGCGCCGTCGAAGTTGTCGCCCTCGAGGATCACCTCCGCGCCGTGCCCGCGCGTCTGCTCGACCTTCACGAACGGCGTGTAGCGCGGCATCACGATGGCCGCGGGAATTCCCAGGCGCTTCGCGTGGTAGGCCACGCCCTGCGCATGATTGCCCGCGGAGCAGGCGATGACGCCGCGCTTGCGCTCCTCGGGCGTGAGCGAGGCCAGCTTGTTGAACGCGCCGCGCTCCTTGAACGATGCCGTGAACTGGTGGTTCTCGAACTTGAGGTGCACCTCGGCGCCCGTGATCTGCGAGAGCGTGCGCGAATGCAGGAACGGCGTCTCGATCACCTGGCCGCGGATGACTTCGGCCGCGGCTTCGATGTCCTTCAGGGTGACCGTCATGTGGTGAACTTGAAATCGACCTCGGGTTCGCGGCCCGAGATGATATCCGCAAGCGCCCTGCCGGAGCCCGCGCCCATGGTCCAGCCGAGCGTGCCGTGGCCGGTGTTGAGATACAGCCCCTCGAAGCGCGTGGCGCCGATGAGCGGCACGTTGGAGGGCGTGGAGGGACGAAGCCCCGTCCAGAACGCCGCCTGGTCGTAGTGGCCCGCGTCCGGGAACATCTCGCCCGCGCGCTTGGTGAGCGCCTCGCAGCGCACCGGGTTCAGCTCCGTCGAATAGCCCGAAAGCTCCGCGGTTCCGGCGATGCGCATGCGGTTGCCCAGCCGCGTGACGACGATCTTCGCCTCGTCGTCGGTGAGCGAGACGTGCGGCGCCTTCGATTCGTCCTTGATCGGCACCGACGCCGAATAGCCCTTCGCCGGGTAGACCGGCAGGCCCAGGCCGATCTGGCGCGTGAGGCGCGGCGAGTAGCTTCCCATCGCCACCACGTACGCGTCGGCCTTCATCACGTCCTCGATCGCGCCGTGCGCCACGCGCACGCCCGCGACCGTGTCGCCTTCCATCGCGATTGCCTTCACCGTGCACTTGAAGAGGAACTTCGCGCCCTTCACCTGTGCCATCTCGGCCAGGCGCTGGGTGAACATGTGCGCGTCGCCGGATTCGTCCGAGGCGGTATATGTGGCGCCCACGATCCTGTGGCGCGCCGATGCGAGGGCCGGCTCGATCTGGACGGCTTCGTCCACCGTCTTCACGTCACGGTCGAGCCCGTATTCGTTCATGATCTCCGAGGACTCCACCGCGCGGTCGAATTCGTCCTGCTGCGTGTAGTAGTGGAGGATCCCCAGCTCGAGCTGGTCGTACGCGATCCCGGTCTCGACGCGCAGCTCCTGCAGCGCCGTGCGACTGTAGAGCGAGAGCTTCACGATCTGCGCGATGTTGGCGCGCGTGTTCGAGGGCGTGCATTCGAGCAGGAAGCGGATGCCCCACGACCATTGCGCCGGGTCCATGCGCAGGCGAAAGAGCAGCGGCGCGTCGTCGCGCCAGATCCACTGCAGGATCTTCGAGGGGGCGTCCGGGTTGGCCCACGGCTCGGCGTGGCACACGGAGATCTGCCCGCCGTTGGCGAACGAGGTCTCCATGCCCGCGGCGTCGCGGCGGTCCACGACGACCACTTCGTGGCCTTGCTGCGTGAGGTACCAGGCGGTGGAGGTGCCGATGACACCGGCGCCCAGGACGAGGACTTTCATCGGGGAAAAAGCGCGAGGGAGCCTGAGATTATACTTTGCGGGCCATGAGAACCCGCATGTACGCGGACCTGCTCGGCTTCGTCCGGGCGGCCTGCACCCACGCTTCCCATGCCGGTCGAGAGCTCCCCGCGCTGCCCTTCTACGTGAAGGAGCACGTCGCGGGATGGTTGAGGCCCTCCTTCGCCGACCAGCTGCGCCGATGGCCCCACGTCTTCGAGGTGGGCGAAGCCTTCGTCGCTCTCAAGGCCAAGCCCGACACGCCGCAGGGGCGCACGGAAGCGATGGCGCAGGTCCTGAAGGACCTGGCGCGCGACGGCGTCATCACCGGCTGGCGCGACGAGATGGTGAGCGTCGCGCAGGCCTATGGACAGCCGGAGCTGCTGCACATGGAACGCGCCGCATCACGACATTTCGGGATCATGGGGTACGGAGCACACCTGAACGGCTTCACGCGCCGCGGCGCGATGGTCAACGCGTGGATCGCGCGGCGCAGCGCGAACAAGGCCGTGGACCCCGACAAGCTCGACAACCTGGTGGGCGGGCGCATCGCCGCGGGCATGAGCGTTGACGAGACGCTGCGCAAGGAGGCGTGGGAGGAAGCGGGCATCCCGCCGGCCCTGCTCGCGGGCCTCAACTGCGTCTGCGCAGTGCGTGTCGAGTATTCGGTTCCCGAGGGCCTGCACCGCGAGGTCCTTTTCGTGCACGACCTGTGGCTGCCGGATGACTTCAAGCCCGCGAACCAGGACGGCGAGGTCTCCGAGATCCGGTCCATGGCGGTCGAGGAGGTCCTGCAGAAGCTTCTCGCGGGCGACTTCACGCTGGACGCGGGCGTGGTGATGATCGACGGGCTCCTGCGCCTGGGGGCCGTGCTGCCGGAGGATTCGCAGTACCTGGACCTGCTGCGGCTGATGAAGCCGTGACGGCGGTCGCGCTCGGGCTCGTCCTCTTTTCGGCCTTCATCCACGCGAGCTGGAATTTCGTCCTCAAGAAAAGCGGCGGCGGCACGGACCTCATCGCGTGCGCCAACCTCGCCTCGCTCCTCATTTACGCGCCCATCGTGCTCGGCGTCGCGTGGTACGTGGGCTACCGGTTCCAGCCGATGCATCTCGCGTTGATGTTCGGCAGCGGGATGATCCACACGTTCTATTTCCTGCTGCTGGACCGCGCCTATCGCAGCGGCGGCGACCTGTCCATCGTCTATCCGCTCGCGCGCTCCACGGGCCCGCTCATCACGATCGTCGTGGCGGTGCTCATCCTGGGCGAGCACCCGGGCCCCACGGCGATCGTGGGCGCGGTCCTCATCGGCGCATCGGCCCTCCTCCTCACGGGCAATCCCTTCACGTGGCACAAGAGCGAAGCGCGCCACGCCGTCGGATTCGCGTTACTCACCGGCTGCGTGATCGCCGGCTACACGATCTTCGACAAGGCAAGCGTGGCCTCATGGCTCATCCCGCCGCTCCTCTACGACTGGGGGTGCAACTTCTTTCGCGTGTTCGTGCTGGTGCCCCTGGCGCGGCGCCGCGCGCCGGGCGGCATGGCGGCCGCGTGGCGCGAGCGGCGCGGCGCGGTGATCGCGATCGCCCTCGGTTCACCGCTGTCGTACATCCTCGTGCTGACGGCGATGGTGTTCACGCCGGTGAGTCTCGTGGCGCCCGCGCGCGAGGTCTCGATCCTCTTCGCGGCCCTCATGGGCGCGCACTTCCTGCGCGAGGGCGACCTCACGCGCCGCGCGATCGCGGCGGTCGGCATGGTGCTGGGGGTCTCCGGGCTGGCGCTGGGTTAGAATTCGCCCCACGAGAGGCGCAACTCGAGATATGTCTCCCCTGACCGACACGCCGTCCTGGCATGCGCTCCTCGCCCACCGCGAAGCGATGGCGGGAACCACGCTGGAGGCGCTCTGGCAGCGCGACCCGGCACGCGGCCGCGCGCTCACCTTCGAGTGCGCGGGCATCGCGGTCGATTTTTCCAAGCAGCGCGCCGACGGCCAGACGCTGAAGCTCCTCACGGCGCTCGCGCGGGAGCGCGAGGTGCCCGCGGGCATCTCCACGCTCTTCGCCGGTGAGAAAGTGAACGTCACGGAAGGCCGCCCCGCCCTGCACATGGCGCTGCGCGGCGACGAGCACGTGACGGTGGACGGCCACGACATCTACCCCGAAATCCGGGGCAACCGGGATCGCATGCGCGTGTTCGCCGAGGCGGTGCGCAACGGCCAGTGGAAGGGCGCCAACGGCGACGCATTCAGGCACGTGCTGGCACTGGGCATCGGCGGCTCCTCGCTCGGCCCCAGGCTCGCCATCGAAGCGCTGCGCGGCGAAGCCGATGGGCCGCAAGTGCGTTTCTGCAGCAACGTGGACGCCGCCGAATTCGACGATGCGATCCGCGGCCTCGACCCGCGTACCACGCTCGTCGTCATCGCCTCGAAGACGTTCACCACGCAGGAGACCCTGGTGAACGCGCTCGCGGCGCGCGAATGGATCGCCGGCACGCTGGGCGAAGGCGCGATCGCGAAGCATTTCGTCGCACCCACCTCGAACCGCGTGGCCGCGGCCGATTTCGGCCTGCCCGAGTGCAACGTGTTTCCGTTCGCGGATTGGGTGGGCGGGCGCTACTCGCTGTGGTCGTCGGTAGGGCTTCCCATCGCGATCGCGCTCGGCACGGAGCGCTTCGGCCAGATGCTCGCCGGAGCGCACGCGGCCGACCTCGAATTCCGCTCCGACCCGCTCGAGCGCAACGTCCCGGCGCTGCTGGCACTCCTGGGCATCTGGAATCGCGACGCGCTCGGCATGGCCACGCACGCGGTCCTTTCGTACGCTTCGCGCCTCGAGAGCCTGCCCGCGTACCTGCAGCAGCTCGAGATGGAATCCAACGGCAAGCGCGTGGATCGTGAAGGCCGCCCCGTCGCCCTCGCAACATGTCCCGTCGTGTGGGGCGGCACCGAGACGCCGGGACAACACGCGTTCCACCAATGGCTGCACCAGGGCACCGATGCGGCTTCCTGCGACTTCATCGTCGTGGCGCAGCCGATGGGATCGCGCGGCATCCACCACGAGATCCTCCTCTCGCATGCCTGCGCGCAATCGGAAGCGCTGATGACGGGCACCGATCCCGGGGACCCGCATCGCGCCTGTCCCGGCAACCGCGTGAGCACGACCATCGTGCTGCCCAGGCTCGATGCCTACCACCTCGGCGCGTTGCTCGCCATCTACGAGCACAAGGTGTTCGTGCAGTCGTGCATCTGGGGCATCAACGCGTTCGACCAATTCGGCGTCGAGCTGGGCAAGACGATCGCAAGCCGCATCCTTCCCGCGGTGCAGGGCGCCAACGTGCCGCTGCATCCTGCCACCGCCCACCTGCTGGGCGTGATCCGCACGCTCGCGGGGTCTCGATGAGCGCCGTGACCACGACGCCCGCCGTCGAGGACCTGAAGCGCGTTGCCGACGCGCTGAGGGCGGGCGTGGCGCTCGCCGACGCGAGCGGCGCGATCCTCTACGCCAACAAGGCGTTTTCCGCGGCGGTGTTCACGCAAGCCGACCGCTCGCGGCTCACGCAGGCCATCGCACGCGTCTCCGAGGGCAAGGCCGCCTCCGCCGTGATCGACGCGAGGCTGGACGATGGGCGCTCGGTGCAGGTAACGCTCACGCCGACGTCGGACCATCGCAAGGCCGCCGAGGTGGTGCTCTTCGTGCAGGATATCGGCGCGCTGCGCGAGGCCGAAGGCGAGATGAATCTCGCCGCCGCGCGAATGCTGGCACTCGCGGAAGCCACGCCCACCGCGGTGATGGTCGAGAACGCCAGGGGCGAGATCGAGATCGCCAACGACGCGTTCTGCCAGCTGCTCGGCCTCGAGTCGGCGCCGCAATCGCTCACCGGCGTGCGCGCCGCGGAGACGCTCGCGAAATCGAAGAAGGGCGCGAAGGCGCTCGATCGCCTGCCGCTCGTCGTGGACGATGCGCCCGCGGGCGCGATCCACGTGGGCGGGAAAGGCGCGGGCGACGCCTCCGACGGCCACAAGGGCGTGGCCGAGATCGCGCTGATCGAGAAGATCGCCATGGAGCTGTCCGTCGCAATGGAGGGCCTGTCGGCGATCGCCATCCGCGCGCAGCAGATGGAAGTCGATCCGCAGATGGTCCAGGCGTTCCAGCGCATCCGCAAGTCCACCGAGACGGCGATGGCGGCCATCGGCGACCTCGTGGATTTCTCCAAGATGTCGGGCGGCGTCGTGCTTCACAAGGCCGAGTTCGCGCTGCGCGAATCGCTCGCCGAGCTCGTCGCGCGCCTGATCCCCGATGCCGAGGAGCACCGCTGCCGCCTGCGCCTGAAGATCGAGCAGGACGTGGCCAACTGGCTCGAGGGCGACGTGGAGCGCCTGCAACTGGTGGTCAAGAACCTCCTGGACACCGCGTTCGCGCTGTTTCCCGGCTCCGAGGTGGCGCTCGCGATCACGCCCGAGTACGTGACCGAGTCCGGGATCCAGCTCTCGTTCACCGTGAGCTCCTCCGGCGCGGGACAGTCCGGTGCGAAGGTGAATGCCGACAGCGGCATGGGCGTGGCGGTCGCGAAGTTCATGGTCGCCGCCATGGGCGGCAAGGTCGCCGTCGCCTCGCGCGGCTCGGGAGAGACGCTCTACTCCTTCACGCTCGAATTCCCGCTGCGCCCGGCGCCGCCGCCGCAGCAGCGCGCCACGTTCGTCTCGCTCGTGGGCCTGCCCGTCATGGTGGTTTCCAACGACATCGAGCAGCGCGACGCCCTCTCGAATCGCCTGCGCGGCTGGCGCATGGTGCCGCTCGAGGCCGACAACGCACCGATGGCCATGGCCCTCCTCGAGCGCATGGGGCAGGAGGGTGCGGCGATACCGCTGGTGATCGTGTCCAACGAGCTGCCGGTGCAGGACGGGTTCCTGCTCGCATTCCGCATCAAGAACCACCCGAAGTTCCGCGCAACCCTCGTGATGATGCTCGCCACGAACGGCAAGCCCGGAGATGCGATCGCATGCCGCGAGAACGGGATCTCGGCGTACATGCGCTATCCGATCAACGACGGCCAGCTGAACGACGCCATCCTCGCGGTGACCGGCGCCTCGATCGAGGCCGAGGACTCGCCCACGCTCGTCACGCGCCACTCGCTGCGCGAGCAGAGGAAGGGTGCCACGGTCCTTCTCGTCGATGCGCAGCGCGACGCGCAGATCCTCGCCGCGCACGCCCTGGGCAAGCTCGACGCAAGCCTCGTGCTCGCGCAGGACCTCGCCGAGGCTCTCGCCGCGCTCGACCAGGACGTCTATGATCTCGTCCTCGTGGACACGACGCTCGAGGGGCTTTCGGGCAACGACGCGGCGAATTTGCTGCGCGCGCGCATCGCGCGCAACCCCGAGGCCGCGAGGCTCGTGGCCACCTCGACCCACCACTCGAAGGACTTCAACGCCGCGAAGACGGCGATCGGCTTCAACGCGACACTCGCGAAACCTTTCCGGAGGGAAACCCTGGGCGAGCTGTTGAGGCCCCGTGCAACCACCGAAGCCGGATAATCCACGACGCACCAACAAGGGAGGTGCCATGTTATCGGTCGTTTTCTTCCTCATCGCGTATGCGGTCATCGGGATCGCGGCGGTGCCGCTCGCCATGCGTCTCGTGCCGCCGAACAGCTACTTCGGGCTGCGCACGCCGCGCACGTTGGAAAGCGCGTCGCACTGGTATCTCGTGCACGCCGTCGGCGGGCAACTCCTGCTCGTGTGCTGCGGCCTCGCTGCGATCCTCCTGATGATGTACCAGGGCACGTGGCTGAAGTCCTTCTGGGCGCAGCTCGTGCTTTTCCTCATCTTCATGGGTGGCGCCGTCGCGGGGACCCTCTACTTCGAGAAGAAGGGCAAGTGGCGGTGAGCGAATCGTTCGAGGGCAAGTGCACGTGCGGCTACGTGCGCTACCGGATGACCAGCCGCCCGCTCTTCACCAACTGCTGCCATTGCACCTGGTGCCAGCGCGAAACCGGGGCCTCTTTCGCGCTGAACGCGATGATCGAATCCGACCGCGTTGAAATCCTCGCGGGTGAGCCGGAAGTCGTCGATACGCCGTCGAACAGCGGCAAGGGACAGAGGATCAGCCGCTGCCCGAAATGCCGCATCGCCGTATGGAGCAACTACGCCGGCGCCGGCGACAAGGTGCGCTTCGTGCGCGTGGGAACGCTCCTCGAGCCGGGCAGGATTGCGCCCGACATCCACATCTTCACCTCCACCAAGCAACCCTGGGTGGTGATCCCGCCGGGCATGCCCGCGGTCGACGAGTACTACGACCGGAAGCAGTACTGGCCGCAGGAAAGCCTGCAACGAAGAGAGGCAATGCTCAAATGAGAGTCCGCACCGCGAGCCTCGCGCTCGCACTCCTCGTGACCCCGCTCGCCCACGCCATCGACGATTCGGCCTTCGCCCGCTGCCGCGGCATCGCCGATACCGCCAATCGCCTCGCGTGCTACGACGCGCTGCCGATGAACATCACGCCAGCCGCCACGCAGGCACCACCGATCGCCGCACCGAAGGCGGCGCCCGCAAAACCTTCTTCTCAACCGCCGACCGCCCAGCCGCCAACCGCCTCACCGCCTGCAGCGCCACAGCAGCAGGCGGCCGCGCAGTCATTCGGGATGGAGAATCGCGCACCCGAGGCAGAGCTTCCAACCACGATGGAGAGCACGATTCCCGGCCACTTCGAGGGCTGGGGCCCGAAAGCGCGCATCCGGCTCGCCAACGGGCAGGTGTGGCAGATCGCCGACGACAGCCAGGCGTACTTCAACCTGGAAAACCCGAAGGCCGTGATCCGCCGCGGCATGATGGGCGGCTTCTTCCTCGAGGTCGAGAACAGCAACCGTTCGCCGCGCGTGCGGCGCGTCCAGTAACGTGGGCGGTGTGAAGGCGGCGCTCGCCGCCGCCGTGTTGCTGGCGCTGGCCTCAACCCCCGCGCCGGCCGCCGACGATTCGCTCACCACGGTCGCCGAACGCTCGAAGTTCCGCTCCACCGGCCGCTACCCGGAAGTGCTGCAGCTGTGCGCCGCCTTCGAGAAGGCGTATCCGCGCTTCGTGCGCTGCACGACTTTCGGGCGCACGCCGGAAGGACGCCCGATGGTGGCACTCATCGTTTCGCGCTCGGGAACGCTGCTGCCCGACGATGTGCGGCGCCACAAGCTTCCCGTGGTCCTCATCCAGGGCGGCATCCACGCGGGCGAGATCGATGGCAAGGACGCGGGCTTCATCGCGCTGCGCGAAATGCTGGAAGGGCGCGCCGCCAAGAGCGCGCTCGAGAAGACGGTCCTCATCTTCGTGCCCGTCTTCAACGTGGATGGCCACGAGCGCTTCGGCCGCTGGAACCGCCCCAACCAGCGCGGCCCCGAGGAGACGGGCTGGCGCACGACCGCGCAGAATTTCAACCTCAATCGCGACTACGTGAAGTCCGATTCGCCCGAGATGCAGGCGATGCTGCGCATGATCGACACGTGGGATCCGCTTGCCACGATCGACCTGCACGTGACGGACGGGGCGAAGTTCCAGCACGACATCGGGATCATGGTCGAGCCCGTGCACGCGGGCGACGAGGCGCTGCGCAAGGCCGGCCGGGAGCTGCGCGACGGCGTGATCGACGACCTGGCGACGCAGGGCTCGAGTCCCCTTCCCTTCTATCCCTCGTTCGTCGTCCCGGACGATCCCGCCTCCGGCTTCGTGGACAACGTGGCGCCGCCGCGCCTCTCGCACGGCTACTTCTACCTGCGCAACCGCATCGGAATGCTGGTGGAGACGCACTCGTGGAAGCAGTATCCGGCGCGCGTGCGAGCGACGCGCAATACGATCATTTCCGTGATGACGCGCGTGGCGGATTCCGGCGCAACGTGGCTCACGCTGGCCGCCGAGGCGGACAAGCGCGCGGCCTCGCTCGCAGGCGCTCACATGCCGCTCACGTACAAGGCCACCGACTCGTCGCGTACCATCGCGTTCCGCGGCTACGAATACAAGCGCGAACCTTCGTCCTTGTCGGGTGCGCTCATGACGCGCTACGACGAGGCAAAACCGCAGATCTGGCGCGTCCCGCTTCGCGACGAGATCCGACCGGACCTCGTCGTGAGCATGCCGAAAGCCGGCTACGTCGTCCCCGCGGCCTATGCGACGATCGTGGCGGAGAAGCTGAGCCTGCACGGCATCGCGTTCCGGAACATCGCCGTGACGCTCGCGCGCTCGCCAATGGAGGCGTTCCGCGCGACGAAGGTCACGCTCTCGGCCGCGTCGAACGAAGGCCACCAGACGATGACCTTCGAAGGTCGCTGGACCGTCGAGCCACGCGATGTCGCATCGGGCGCGTTGTTCGTTCCCTCCGCGCAAGCCAAGGCGCGCCTCGTGGCTGCGCTCCTCGAGCCGCAAGCGCCCGATTCGCTCGCGTACTGGGGCTGGTTCAGCACGGCCTTCGAGAAGAAGGAGTACATGGAGGACTACGTCGCCGAGGAAGTCGCGCGGCAGATGATGGCCGCCGACCCGGCGCTCGCCGCCGAGTTCAAGCGCAGGCTCGAAGCCGATCCCGAGTTCGCCAAGAGCAAGAGCGAGCGGCTGGCGTTCTTCCATCGCCGCTCACCGAGCTGGGACGAGCGCTACAACCTCTATCCTGTGCTGCGCGTGGACGTGGAGCCGCGCTAGGTCACGGCGCGGGTTCGGATCCGTCGAAGTCCAGCTCGACCCTCGCGCCCATCGGGTCGTGGCAGAACACCTGCCACAGGTTCGTCCCGCCCTGCTTGCTCAGGCGATACGCGACCTGGTTCGCCTCGAGGCGCGCGACGGTGCCCTTGAGGTCGATCGACGTGAACGCGATGTGGTCGATCACGCCGGCGCGCTCGCCCGGAAGTTTCGCCGCGGAGATGTGCAGGATCGGGCGGCCACCCGCGTAGAGCCACAACCCGTCGAAGCTGAACGGCGGCCGGTATCCTTCCTCGAGCCCCAGCACGCCGACGTAGAAGCGGCGCGTCGCCTCGACGTCGTCCGTGAGGACGTTGAAGTGGTTCATTCCCGCGATGGGCATCGAATCATTATGCCCGCAAGAGATCGATCGAGGGCGTACGTCAGCCGCATGCGGCGATGCCGATGCCGGTCAGAACGATCAACGCCGACGCGAGCTGCCATGCGTTCACGCCGAGCGCGACAAGCTTGATCGCGCCGATCCAGACGCGCGATCGCCTGAGCAACGCCACGAGACTTGCGATCGCACCGACGATCGGCGTGCCGACCGTAAGGGCAGCCAGCGGCAAGCCGCGATGGCACAGCTCATGGCCGAAGCGATCGATGGCGAAGCTCGCGATCGCGCAGGCAATCGCGAGCGCGAGCGGCCACGCAAGCCTCATGTCAGTTCCCGGTCATGGCCATCAATTCACGCGAAGCGCGCCGGTTGCCGCGTGCGCCCAGGTGCGCTCCGGTCATCACCGAAGCTACCGTGAGCAATGAAAAGAGCCCGGCCATGGGATCCGGTTCGCCGTCGCCGCCGAGTGCCAGCCCCGCGACGACCGAGCAGGCGGCGAGGACGAGCCCCAGCTTGTACTCCGAATGCTTCGCGATCCGCGCGCAGACGTAGCCGCCGAGCACCGAGAACATGCAGCCCACGAGGGCGAGGGCGAACGCCATCGGCGAGTCGATTGCGTTTGCGCGGGCGACAGTCATGAGATCGTCCGCCGTCCCACCCGTCGCGCCGAGGTAGGCGCCATAGAACATGAAGAAGAGCAGGCTCGACAACATCGAGCCGCCGATGTCCGTCATCAATCCAAGCACGACCGCCTTCACCGCCGGCCCACGCGCGGTGTCGGGCACGTCGACGTTCGAGCTGGGCGCCGTGAAGGGATCGTGGCTCATTGGCGCTGCCAGGTGAGCGTGCGCACGACGGGGGTGCCGTCGGCCGCCGTCGTCTCGAGAGTGATCACGAGCGAATCGCCCGCGACCTCCATGGCGCGCGTCAACACCATGCCCACGTTGCCGGGTGAAAGCGAGCCCAGGAGCTCCTGCGTGACGGTGCCCTTCGAGTCGTCGACCGTGTACGTCCCGAAATAGGCGTCGTAGCCGCCCTGCGCCTGGGTGTTGTTCTTCGCATTCGGCAAGGTAGCGGCTTGCGCGACCGTCGAGCGATCTCGCTTCATGAATTGCGCCGAGAAGTGCCCGGTGCCGTCGTAAATGAGCAGCGCCACCGGATCCTCGCCCAGCATCGGATCGGGATGGCGCTTGCCGTCCTTCGTGACGTCGATCCTCGAGTGGAGGAGCCACGTGCCGCGAAGCTTCGACGACAGCCTCACTTCGCGCCGGCGCAGGCCTCGGGCCCGAAGACGCGCTCGGTCGATGCAGGGAATCGAGCCAGTTTCTCGTTGGGTCGCCTGGGACGCGCGACGAGCTCGCCGCCGCAATTGGGGCAGCGCCCCTTGAGGTCTTCCCTGCAAGAGCGGCAGAACGTGCATTCGAACGAGCAGATGAACGCGTCCGTCGATTCGGGCGGCAGGTCGCGATTGCAGCATTCGCAGTTGGGGCGCAGCTTGAGCATCACGGTCCTTTCGTCATCGACAGCAGCCGGCCGAGGCCTGGACGGGCGGGTATTTTACGGTGCCGAAGGAGCAGAAGACGCAGCAGTCTCCCTTGTTCGGCTTGAGCAGGCGCTTGCACCCGCGGCACTCGTAGTAGTACACGCACGCGTCCTGCGGCATCTCCTCTTCGAAGCTGGCGCCGCAGGAAGGACAAGTCAGGACGGAGCGGGTCTGGATCTCCATGGCCGACATGGTAATGCGGCCACGCCTATTCGACCTTGATCGTCCCCTTCATGTTCGGGTGCAGCGTGCAGATATACGGGAATTCGCCGGTCTTCGTGGTCCGAAAGGTCCACTTGCCGTTGGCCGCGATGCTCTTCGAGTCGAATTTCCCGGCGCCCGTCACGGTATGGGGGAACGGATCCTTGTTGACCCACGTGACCGACTCGCCCTTCTTCACGGTGATTCGCTCGGGCTTGTAGCTCGTGGCCTCGATGGTCACAGTGTGTTTCGCCGACGGGCCGGCCGCGACGCCGCAGGCCGCGAACCACAGCCCCACGGCGCCGGCCCGCGCCATCACCACCAACGGGATGCGGCGGTTCACCGAATCACTTCATCTTCGACTGCATCATCTTCGCGTGCTGGAGGTGGCCGTCGATCGCCGGACGCACCTTCACGATCAGGTCTTTCAGCTCGGCGTTCTTCGCGCCCGGGATGAGCGTCTTGTCGATCGCATCCAGCACGGCCTGGTGGTAGACGACTTCCTGGTCCACGTAGGCCTTGTCGAAGGCGTCGCCCTTCAGCCCCTTCAGCTTCTTCACGTTCTCGTCGCCGCCCTTCTTGAGCGACTGGCTCGTGGGGTTGTCCTCGGGCTTCACCTTCAGCTTCGCGGCCAGGTCCTTGGCCTGCTTGTTCACGGCGCCGTGGTCCGTGACCATCTGGTTGGCGAAGTCCTTCACTTCCTTGCTTTTCGCCTTGCCCTGGGCGAGCTTGCCCGCGTCGATGTCCACCTGGTTGGCGGTGACCACGATGTGGGCGATCTGGGCGTCGTTGGGGGCCTGCGCGAGAGCGATGGCGGGAGCGGCCAGGACGGCCGCGAGCAGCAGCTTGACGTTCATTGTTGACCTCCTTGGGGTAGTCGCCCCATTGGATGGAGGTCGCGCTCGCGGCGTTCCCGCCGCGGTCAGTCCGCGCGCTCGAGGTAGCTCTGGAATACCCCGACGTGGACCAGGGCCGGATCGCAGCCGTGGGGCCACAGGTCCTCGGCGTGGAACCGCACGTCGTAGGTAGGCTCGTCCTCGGCAGGGACGCCATGGGCATGGGCGTCCGGGAAGGGATAGGCCGGCGATTCACCCACGACGGTGCCGATCTTGCCGCGGATGTAGCCGGGCAGCCGGATGTGGCCGGGCACGAAGTCGAGCTTCACGCGCACGCGCTCGCCGGGCTTGAAGCGTTCCCGGGGCATCGAGTTGCCCCGGCCCGGCGCGCTCGGCGATGAAAGCGGAAACGTCCCGTTCGCACGCCGCTCCAGCTCTTCGCGCGTGATCACCCCCTTCTCGACAAGGAGCGTCGCGAGGCTCGTGAGGGAGCGCTCGTAGTAGCTCGCGGTGAGATAGTGGCGCGGGTCCATGCGCTCGATCGCGTGGCGGTACTCGTCCATGTTGAAGATCCCGCTGCGGACCGCGTGCGCATACATCGCATTCACGCGCACTTCCCAAGGCGAGTGGAACGCCGTCGCGTCCAGCGTGTAGCGGACCGGGCCGTAGCCCTGCTTTCCGCCGAGGTCGTGGATGCCGTCCATCGCTACAGCCTCGCCACGCCGATGAGCGAATCGCGCGTGACGATCGCCGCAAGCTGCTCCTCGGTCCAGCCCTGCGTGCGCGCGGGGCGCTCGGGAAGCACCATGTAGCGCGTGTCCGCGGTCGTGTCCCAGACGCGGACCTCGACATCGGAAGCGAGCTCGAGCCCCATCTCCTTCAGGACCGTGCGCGACTCGCGCACGACACGCGAGCGGTACTGCAGGTCCTTGTACCAGTCGGGCGGCAGTCCGATCAGCGTGAACGCGGTGCACGAGCAGAGCGTGCAACAGATGACGTTCTGCACCTTCGGGGTGTTCTCGAGGACGACGAGGTGGCGGTGATGCTTCGGCATCGTGAAGCCCATCTCGATTGCCCCTTCGCGGCCGTTGGCGAGCAGGCGCTTGCGGAACTGCGGATCCACCCACGCGCGAGCGACGATTCGCGCTCCGTTCTTCGGAATCCACTCTTCCTGCGCCTTGTGCCTGAGCTCCTCGACCGCCTCGCTCGCCTTCAGTCCCTTCGCGTCGAGCGCCGCCTGGATGGCGTCCACGCGATCCTCGACGGTCGCGGTCCGGAACACCACCCGATCCTTGTCGTTCATGGCTTCGTCTCCTGGGTGACGCGCCATGCTACCGACCCTCGGCCCCTGCGGCCAGTGCCGCCCGAATGATGTCCGTTTCTGCCCATGATGGTGTCCGAATGTGCTTGTACCGTGGGGAATGGCCTCGATTACCCTCGGGAAGCTCCGCGAACGCAAGCGATGACGGCGCTTCGCTACTTCGTCGGGATAAGGGCGTCGGCGAGCTCCGCGAAACCCGCGGCGCCGGCCGATGGCGTGATCCACTTCGGGAAATCGGTCATGAGGTCCGCCATCTCCAGGACGTTGGCCACGCCGACCGCATTGGGAAAAAACGCGAACATGGGCTGGTCGTTGGGCGAGTCGCCCGCGAACACGAACGTCTCGCGGTCGCGGTCGAGGTCGATGTCGAAGTCCTCCTTCATCATCTGGCGCGTGGTGGAAAGCTTGTCGTAGCCGCCGAACCAGCCGTTCACGTGGATGGAGCTCACCTTCGCCGTGAGCCCTTCGGCTTCCATGATCGAGACGATCTTCGCCACGGCCTCGCGCGGCAGCTCCGGCACGTCCTCGCGGAAATCGATGGCGAGGTCGGCTTCGCGGTACGGCTGGTCCGACGCGATGGCGCTGCCCGGCACTTCGGCGAGGATCTTCCTGCCGATCTTCAGGAGCTGTTCGGCGCGCCGGCCGCGCTCCATGTCGGAGACGACGTAGCGCTTCACGAGCTTGCCCGCCTTGCTGTCGTGCCGGAACCAGAAGGCGCCGTTCTCGCCGACGACCGCGTCCACCGGCCACAGGCGCGCGATGTGGTCGCACCAGCCTGCGGGACGGCCGGTGACGGGAATCACCAGCAATCCGGCCTCCCGCAGGCGCTCGAGCGCGCCGTACGACGCGGCGAAGAGCCGCCCGTGGCTGGTGAGCGTGTCGTCGATGTCGGCGAGGACGCCGCGAATGCGCCCGCGTTCCTCGATGGGAAATTCGGCGAGCGGCTTCACTTGCCCGACTGGATGAACTCCGCCACGGCCTCGCGCTGCTGCGCCGTCATGTGCAGGCCGCACTTGGTGCGCCGCCACAGCACGTCCTCGGCGGTCTGGGCCCATTCCTCGGCGACGAGGTACTCGACTTCGTGCTGCGTGAGGCCGGCGCCGAAGTTGCGCCCGAGGCCCTCGGCGTAGCGCGCGTCGCGCAGGATCTTCGGCGCGCGGCTGCCGTGGCGGCGCACGATGCCTTCCACGAGATCGCGGCCGATGTCAGGATAACGCGCGCGCATGGCGTCGCGGTACGCATTGAAGTGCCCCACGTCGCCGCCGGGAAGCTCCTCGGTCGCGGTCCAATCGCCGCGCATGCCGGGATAGAAGGGTTTCAGCTTCGCGAGCGTTTCCTCGGCCAGGCGCCGGTAGGTGGTGATCTTGCCGCCGAAGAGGGTGAGCAGCGGCGCGCGACCGCCCTCCTCGTCGAGCTTCGGCACGTAGTCGCGGGTGACCTGCGACGGATTCGCGGACCCGTCGTCGTAGAGCGGGCGAACGCCCGCGTAGCTCCACACGATGTCTTCCTTCTTCACCGGCTTGGCGAGGAAGCGGTTGGCCGCGGCGATGAGATAGTCCACCTCGGCGTCGGTGATCTTCGCGCCCTCCTCGACCGAGGTCACGGCGATGTCCGTCGTCCCGATGAGGCTGTAGCTTCCCTCGAACGGGATCACGAACACCACGCGCTTGTCCGGGTTCTGGAGCAGGAACGCGTGGCCCTGCGAGTGCACCTTGGGCACGACGATGTGGCTGCCCTTCACGAGGCGCACTCTTGCGTTGATGCGGTCGTCCTCGATGGCGTCGAGGACCTTCGCGACCCAGGGACCGGCCGCGTTCACGATCCCCTTGGCGCGAACGGTCCGCTTGCCGCCGCCCGCGGGCGCGATCACCACTTCCCAGACACCCTCGACGCGCCTGGCGGATTCGAACCGCGTGCGCGTGAGCACCGTGGCGCCCTTCTCGCGCGCGGACACCGCGTTGATCACCGTGAGGCGCGCATCGTCCACGCGGCAATCGGAATAGATGAATCCGGTGCGAAACGCCGAGCTCAGGCCCGCGCTGTATTCCATGTGCGGGAAGGTGAGCTGCTTCGAGCCCGGCAGCGTGACGTGGCCGCCCAGGTGGTCGTAGAGCCAGAGCCCCGCCTTGATCATCCACACCGGACGCATGGACGGGTCGTGCGGCAGGACGAACATGAGGGGACGGATGATGTGCGGGGCCAGGTGGAGGAGCACCTCGCGCTCCCGAAGAGCTTCGCGCACCAGCCGGAATTCGTACTGCTCCAGGTATCGAAGCCCGCCGTGGATGAGCTTGGAGCTCGACTGGCTGGTGGCCGAGGCGAGGTCGCCCTGCTCCACGAGCACGACGGAAAGGCCGCGCCCGGCCGCGTCACGGGCGATGCCGGCGCCGTTGATGCCGCCGCCGACAATCAGGAGGTCGATCAGGTCGGGGGTCTGCCCCATCGCGCCCACCACAAGAGGCCCAGGGTCGTCTTCGTGTCCGTGATGATGCCATCGCGCACCCATTCGAGGGCATCGGAGATCTTCGCCTCGAAGGTCTCCAGGTGCTCGCCCACGTCGAGCTTCGCGCCCACGTGCTTCAGCCCGCGCGCACCGAACACCTCGATCACTTCGGTCGAGTAGCCGATACAGGGGTCCAGCGTCGCGACCTTCCACCATTCGGAAGCCTCGAAGCCGCACTCCTCGGCGAGCTCGCGCTGCGCGGTCCCCAGGGGCAGCTCGTCCTTCTCGAGCTTGCCCGCGGGCAGCTCGATGAAATGGCGGTGCTTCGGGTAGCGGAACTGGCGCTCGAGCAGCACCGTTTCCGGATCGACGAAGGCGAGGATCATGACCGCACCCGGATGCACCACGTACTCGCGCCACGCCGGGTGGCCGTCGGGCAGGTGAACCTCGTCACGGCGGACTTTCAGCAGGCCGCCGTCGTAGACGAGTTCGGTCGAACGGGTGGCCTCGGTGAAGTCGGAATCGAACCTGGGGGGTTTCGCCACGCGCTTAGAGCGACGCGGTGATCGCGCGGGCGCACAGGTCCATGAGCGGCCCCGGCATGAAACCGAAGAAGAGCGTCGCGATCGCGGTTGCCGAGAGGATCCAGCGCGCATCGGTGCGAGGGTCGAGCGTCATCTCGCCGGCCGGCGGATCCATGTACATGATCTTCACGATGCGCAGGTAGTAGAACGCCCCCACCACCGAGATCAGCACCGCGAACACGACGAGCCAGGTGTAGCCGGCCTCGAGTGCGGCCTGCAGCACGAAGAGCTTGGCGAAGAATCCCATCGTCGGCGGCAGTCCCGTGAGCGAGAACATCATCACCAGCATCACGAAGGCGTACCACTTCGAGCGCTGGTTCAGGCCCCGGAGATCCTCCAGGTTCTCCGCCTCGAATCCCGCGCGCGACAGCAGCAGGATCATGCCGAAGGAGCCCAGCGTCATGATCGTGTACGCGATCACGTAGAAGAGCGCCGCGCCATAGCCGGTCTCCGTGGCCGCGAGGATGCCCATCACGACGAATCCCATGTGCGAGATGGTCGAGTAGGCGAGCATGCGCTTCAGGTTCTCCTGCGCGATCGCCACGACGTTGCCCAGGAACATCGAGGCCACGGCGAGGATCACCAGCATCTGGCTCCAGTCGGCGTTCATGGACTGCAGGCCCGTGGCGAGGAGGCGCATGATGAAGGCGAAGGCGGCGAGCTTGGGCGCGCCTCCCACGAGCAGCGTCGTGGGCGTGGCCGCGCCGTGGTACACGTCCGGGATCCACATGTGGAAGGGCGCGTTGCCGAGCTTGAAGGCGATCCCCGCCACGACGAACACCAGCCCGAAGACGCCGATCAGCGGCATGGGCGAGTTGCCGCGCTCGAGGACTTCGGCCACGCGCGAGACATCCAGCGACCCGGTGGCGCCGTAGATCATCGACATGCCGTAGAGGAGCAGGCCCGAGGAGAGCGCGCCCAGCACGAAGTACTTCATGGCCGCTTCGGTCGCGCGCACCGAGTCGCGCTGCAGCGCGACGAGGGAGTACTGCGACAGGGCCATGAGCTCCAGGCCCAGGAAGAGCGTCACGAAGTTGTGGGCCGAGGCCATCACCATCATGCCCAGCGTGCCGAAGAGCGCGAGCGTGAGGAACTCACCCTTCAGCAGGCCGCGCAGCTCGAGGTACGTGCGCGACATCATGAGGGTGGCAGCCACCGTCACGAGAATGGCAACCTTGAGCAGCTGCGAGAGCATGTCGGCCACGAACATGCCGTTGAAGGTGACGAGCGACGGGCCGATCGTGAGGATCGTGAGGACCGCGGTGCCGGCGAGCGTCACCTGCGTGAGCCAGTAGGTGATGTGCCTGTCGCTCTCGGCGAGGAAGGCGTCGATGAGCAGCAGCGCCGAGGCGAGCGTGAGCAGCACGATCTCCGGCATGGCCGGGGCGAGCGTGGCGAGCGAAAAGGTGGCCTGGCTCATCTGAGCTTCGACTCCGCGACGTGCTTCAGGAGCCCGTCGATCGAGGGGTTCATCACGTCGGAGAACGGTTTCGGGTAGATGCCCATCGCGAGCACGGCGAGTGCCAGCAGCACGAGGAAAGTGAGCTCGCGGGCGCCCACATCCTTCAGCTTCGCCACGTGGTCGTTGGCGACCGCGCCGTAGATCACGCGCTTGGTCATCCACAGCGTGTACGCGGCGCCGAAGACGAGCGTGGTGGCCGCGAGGAACGCGTACCAGAAGCTCACCTTGATGGTGCCCAGGATCACGAAGAACTCGCCCACGAATCCGCTCGTGCCCGGCAGGCCCGAGTTGGCCATGGCGAAGAACACGAAGAACGCCGCGAACACGGGCATGGTGTTGGCCACGCCCCCGTAGGCGCCGATCTCGCGCGAATGGACGCGGTCATAGAGCACGCCCACGCACAGGAACATCGCCGCCGACACGAAGCCGTGCGAGATCATCTGCACGAGGCCGCCCAGCATCCCCTGCTCGTTGAAGATGAAGAAGCCCAGCGTCACGAAGCCCATGTGGGAGATCGACGAGTAGGCGATCAGCTTCTTCATGTCGCTCTGAACCAGCGCCACCAGGCCGATGTACACCACGGCGATGAGCGACAGCGTGATCATGAAGGTGTCCAGCAGGTGCGAGGCGTCCGGTGCGATGGGCAGGTTGAAGCGCAGGAACCCGTAGCCGCCGATCTTCAGGGTGATCGCCGCGAGGATCACCGAGCCGCCGGTGGGCGCCTCCACGTGCGCGTCCGGAAGCCACGTGTGCACCGGCCACATCGGCACCTTCACCGCGAACGACATGAACATCGCGAGGAACACCAGCACCTGCGGCGCCATCGCGAGCGGCACCTTCTGGAAGTCCAGGATCTCGAAGCTGCCGTTGGTCTGCTGGTAGAGGTAGATGAACGCGGCCAGCATCAGCAGCGATCCCAGCAGCGTGTAGAGGAAGAACTTGACCGCTGCATAGACGCGGTTGGGCCCGCCCCACACGCCGATGATGAGGAACATCGGGATCAGCATCGCCTCGAAGAACACGTAGAACACGATCGCGTCGAGCGAGGAGAACACGCCGTTGATCGTGCCCGACATGATGAGGAACGCGGCCAGGTACTGGCTCACCTTGTCGGTGACGACTTCCCAGTGCGCGATCACCACCAGCACCGTCATGAAGCTGTTCAGGATCACGAACGGCATCGAGATGCCGTCCACGCCCAGGTGGTAGTTGATGTTGAAACGCGGGATCCAGGGCGAATTCTCGACGAACTGCATGGCGGCGGTGGGCTCGAAGAACCGCCAGAGGTGCAGCGACAGCAGGAACCCGGCGACCGACCCCACCAGCGCCACCCAGCGCGCGGGCGCGGGATTGCGGTCGTTGCCGATGACGAGGACTGCCACGCCGAAGACGATCGGGACCCAGATGCACAGGGATAGGATCGGCATCGCCTAGTACTTCCCCAGGAACGCCCAGAAGAAGGCGAGGAGTGCGGCCACGCTGAAGATCATCGTGAACGCGTAGGTGTAGATGTAGCCGGTCTGCATGAGGCGCGCGCGCCCCGCGAACCAGCCGATGAGCCGCGCCGTGCCGTTCACCATGATGCCGTCGATGATGGTCTTGTCGCCCCACGCCCACAGCCCCGTGCCGACCTTGCGCGCGCCGCCGGCGAAGAACCAGTCGTTGAAGTCGTCGAAGCCGTACTTGCGGTCGAGGATGGTCACGATCACGCCGAACCTGCGGCGCGCGACCGCCGCCATCTCCGGCTTGTGGATGAAGAAGTACCAGGCCGTGGCCACGCCCGCGAGTGCCAGGTAGAGCGGCAGGCTCGTGAACGCATGCAGCACCATCGGCCACCAGCCGTGGAATTCCTTCGCCATCTCCTCCATGGTCTCGCTGCGCGCGATGGCGCCATCGAACCAGCCGCCGTAGAGCATCGGCTCGATGGTGGCGAGGCCGATGAAGACCGACGGGATGGCGAGCAGCACCAGGGGTAGCGTCACCACCCACGGCGATTCGTGCGGCGGCCCGTGCATCTCTTCGTGGTGCGGCTCTTCCGGCGAATGCGCCTCATGGCCGTGATGCTCGCCGAACCTCTCCTTGCCGTGGAAGGCGAAAAAGATGAGCCTGAACGAGTACAGTCCGCTCACGAAGATACCGCCCAGGGCCAGGATCCACGCAAAGTGCGCGCCGGGCGTCGTGGAGGCGTGCAGCGCCTCGACGATGGAATCCTTGGAGAAGAAGCCCGCGAAGATCGGCAGGCCCGCGTTGGCCGCCGCCCCCACGAGCATCGTCCAGTACGTGATGGGCATGTACTTGCGAAGGCCGCCCATCTTCCTCATGTCCTGCTCGTGGTGCAGCGCGATGATGACCGAGCCCGCGCCGAGGAAGAGCACCGCCTTGAAGAAGGCGTGCGTCATGAGGTGGAAGATCGCCACCGAGTAGGCGCCGGCGCCCAGCGCCATCGTCATGTAACCCAGCTGCGAGAGCGTCGAGTAGGCCACCACGCGCTTGATGTCGTACTGCGTGATGGCGATGAGCGCCATGAAGAAGCAGGTGATGGCGCCGATCACCACGACGAAGGAAAGTGCCGCCTGCGACAGCTCGAAGAGCGGCGACATGCGCGCCACCATGAAGATGCCCGCGGTCACCATCGTCGCCGCATGGATCAGGGCGGAGATCGGCGTCGGGCCCTCCATCGAATCCGGCAGCCATACGTGCAGCGGGAACTGCGCGCTCTTGCCCATCGCGCCGATGAACAGGCAAACGCACACGACCGTGATGTAGTTGGCCCCGCCCAGCGACTCGATGAAGGTGTTGCCGAATTCCGCCGCGCGCTGGAACACGGGCGCATAGTCGAGGGTGCCGAAGGCTGCGAAGATGAAGCCGATGCCCAGCAGGAATCCGAAGTCGCCCACGCGGTTCACGAGGAAGGCCTTCAGGTTCGCGTAGATCGCCGTCGGGCGCGTGAACCAGAAGCCGATCAGCAGGTACGAGACCAGGCCCACCGCTTCCCAGCCGAAGAAAAGCTGCAGGAAGTTGTTCGCCATCACCAGCATCATCATCGAGAAGGTGAAAAGCGAGATGTACGCGAAGAAGCGCTGGTAGCCCGGGTCGTCGGCCATGTAGCCGATGGTGTAGATGTGCACCATGAGCGACACGAACGTCACCACCGCCATCATCGTGACGGTGAGGCGGTCGACGAGGAATCCCACCTGCAGGTGCCAGCCGTCGCCCGCGATCCAGGTGTAGACCTCCTGGTTCAGCGTGGCGCCGTGCATCACCTGCCACAGCGCCAGGGCGGAGGCGGCGAACGAGATCGCCACCGAGCCGATCGCAACCGAATGGGCGAACACGCGCCCCAGCTTCCAGCCGAGGAAGCCCGCCAGCATCGCGCCCACGAGCGGCGCGAACGCGGCGATGCACGATAACGTCATCAAATCCATTTTTTGTTCTTCTAACCCTTGAGGCTGGAGAGGTCGTCTACGTTGATCGAGCGAAGGTTCCTGAAAAGCGCCACGAGGATCGCCAGGCCGATGGCAGATTCCGCGGCGGCCACCGTGAGGATGAAGAAGACGAACACCTGGCCGGCCAGGTCTCCCATGTGGTGCGAGAACGCGATGAAGTTCATGTTCACGGCGAGCAGCATCAGCTCGATCGCCATGAGCAGGATGATGAGGTTCTTGCGGTTGAGGAAGATGCCGACCACGCCGATCGCGAAGAGCAGCGCGCCCAGCACGAGGGCGTGCGACAGCGGGATCATTGGCGGCCCTCCGACTTCATCTTCACGACGCGCAGCCGGTCGGATGCCTTCACCGAGACCTGCGACTGCGGGTCCTGGTACTTGGTCTCCTTGCGCTGGCGCAGCGTGAGCGCGATCGCCGCGATGATCGCCACCAGCAGGATCACCGCCGCCAGCTCGAACGGGAACACGTAGTCGGTGTAGAGCACCGAGCCCAGCGCCTTGGTGTTGGAGTAGTTCGCCGGGGGCGCCGAGGCCGCGGCGCCAGCGCCCTTCGAGCCGCGAAGCAGCAGGGCGACCATCTCGAAGGCCATCAGCAGGCCCACGAGGGCGGCGAGCGGCGCGTTGCGCCAGAAGCCCTCGCGCAGCAGGTCGATGTTGATGTCGAGCATCATCACCACGAAAAGGAAGAGCACCATCACGGCGCCCACGTACACCAGCACCAGGGTGATGGCGAGGAACTCCGCGTAGAGGAGGAGCCACAGGCCCGCGGCCGTGACGAACGCGAGCACGAGGAAGAGCGCCGAGTGCACGGGGTTGCGCACGAGGACCACCAGCAGGGCCGAGCCCAGCAGCAGCGCGCCGAAGGCGTAGAAGAGGATGAGCGTGAAGTCCATCAGCGGAACGGCGCGTCCTTCGCGCGCGCCTCGGCGATCGAGGCCTCGTACTTGTCGCCGATCGCGAGCAGCATGGACTTGGTGTAGACCGTCTCCTCGCGCGACTCGAAGTGGAACTCGTGCAGGTCGGTCTCGACGATGGAGTCCACCGGGCAGCTTTCCTCGCAGAAGCCGCAATAGATGCACTTGACGAGGTCGATGTCGTAGCGCGTCGTGCGGCGGGTGCCGTCGTCTCGCTGCTCGCTCTCGATGGTGATGGCGAGCGCGGGGCACACGGCCTCGCACAGCTTGCAGGCGATACAGCGCTCCTCGCCGTTGGGATAGCGGCGCAGCGCGTGCAGGCCGCGGAAGCGCGCGCTCTTGGGCGTCTTCTCCTCGGGGTAGAGCACGGTGATCTTGCGCTTGAAGAGGTGGCGCCCCGTGAGGAAGAGGCCCTTGCCCAGCTCCGAGAGCATGAGGCTGGCGGCGAGGTCCCTGAAGCTGATGGCCATGGCTATTTCCCGAACCAGATGGAAAACGGGAGCGTATGCGCCACCGGCTCCATCATCATGACGCCCGTCACCACGATCCAGATGAGGGTGATGGGGATGAACACTTTCCAGCCCAGCCGCATGATCTGGTCGTACCGGTAGCGCGGGAAAGACGCGCGCACCCACAGGAACATGAACATGAGGAAGCCGATCTTCGCGAGGAGCCACACGATGCTGGGCGCGCCGATGATCGTGTCGCGCAACCCCCCGAACGCGAAGGGCGACAGCCACCCGCCCATGAACACGAGCGAGGAGACGGTCGAGATGAGGATCATGTTCGCGTACTCGGCGAGGAAGAACACCGCGAACATCATTCCCGAGTACTCGACGTGGAAGCCCGCCACGATCTCGCTCTCGCCCTCGGCCACGTCGAACGGGTGGCGGTTGGTCTCGGCGAGGCCGGAGATGTAGTGGATGAGGAAGAGCGGGAAGAGCGGCAGCCAGAACCAGCCCACGACGCCCCAGGCGCTGTCCTGGCGCGCCACGATCTGCGTGAGGTTCATGCTCTGGCCGGCCATCAGCGCCCCCACCAGGGCGAAGCCCATGGCGAGCTCGTAGGAGACCATCTGCGCGGTGGCCCGCATGGCGCCGATGAACGCGTACTTCGAGTTCGACGCCCAGCCCGCGATGATCACGCCGTAGATGCCCATGGACGTCATGGCGAGCATGAGCAGGACCGCGGCGTCCACGTCGGAGATGACCCAGCCGGGGACGAACGGCACGATGGACCACGCCGCCAGCGCCGGCGCCACGGCGACCACGGGAGCGAGAAGGAAGAGCGCCTTGGAGGCGCCCGAGGGAACGACCTGTTCCTTCAGCAGCAGCTTGATCGCGTCCGCGATGGGCTGGAGGATGCCCTTGTAGCCCACGCGATTGGGGCCCTTGCGCACCTGGATCCAGCCGATCACCCAGCGCTCGACGAGCTGGTAGTAGAGGACCACGAGCAGGATCGGCACCAGCACCAGCACGATCGTCACGACCGCGTGGCCCGTGTCGTACACCGGCGGACCCCATTGCGACCCGAAGGCATCGACCGTGTGGCCGCGGGCCCACGCGCCGATGCTCTGGAAGAGGTCGGTCACGAAATTCATGCCACCGCCGTCTCGCGCACGGGCTCGAGCGTGATATGGCCTTCGCCGCCCAGCGCGGCGGTTTCCGCGATGCCGCGCGCGATGCGCACGGTGTTGTCGGGCAGCGCCTTGTCGAGCATCACGGGAAGGATCGCTTCGCCGCCGCCCTGGCGCACGCGCACCTGTGCGCCCTCGGCCACACCCACGCAGCCCATCGTCGCCGCGTTCATTCGCGCCGCGCGCGCGGCCTTGCTGTCGGTGGTCCTCGCGAGCGCGGGCGAGCGGCGCACGATGGGATCACCCGCGTAGATGCCGAATTCCGCGACGCGCTCCATCGCACCCGAGGGCACGCGTGCGTTCCACTTGAAGGCCTGCGCGGCGTTGCCCAGGCCCGCCCGCGCCCACGCGGCGAGGTCCGGAGCCACTTCCTTGCGCACGTCCTCGATCGTGTCGGCCGTGAAGCCCTGCAACTCGAGGAGCGAGCCCAGCATGCGAAGCACCTTCCAGCCGGGCCGCGCATCGCCCTGCGGCTTCACGACGCCGTTGAACGATTGCGCGCGCCCTTCCATGTTCACGAACGTGCCCGCCGTCTCGGTGAACGGCACGATCGGAAGGATGACGTGCGCCTTTTCGGTTGTGGCGTTGCGATACGCGGACAGGACCACGCTGAAATCCGATTCGCCGATGGCCGCCAGCGCCCGCGGCCCCATGTCGTGCTCGGCCTCGACGCCCATGACGAGGTAGCCGCGCCGCGCCTCGTCCGTCATCGCGCGCGCATCGAGCCCGCTCGCTTGCGGCACGGCGCCGGCCAAATGGGCGCCCACGGCGTTCGCGCCGTCGGGGAGCAGCCCCACGGTGGCGCCCGTCATGCGGCCGATCTCCTGCGCGATGGCGTAGAGGACCGCGAAGTCCGGATGCTGCTGCGCGTAGTGGCCCAGGAAAATCGCGGAGCGCTCCTTGCCCACGAGGCTCTTCGCGAGGTCCAAGTCCCCCGCGACGGCGGCGAGCTCCGCGGCGAGCGCCCCCGGCGATACGATGCGCCGCACACCGACGGGCATCAGCAGGTCGTCGTCGGCCACGTGCACGACCGAAACCGCCGTGCCCTTCTTCGCCGCCTGGCGCAGGCGCGTGGCGAGCAGCGGCTGTTCCTTGCGCAGCGTGGAGCCCACGAGGAGGACGGCTTGCAGCTGCCCGACCTGGTCGATCGGCATGCCAAGCCACGGTGCGCCGTGGGTCTTCAGGCGGAAATCCGACTGCCGCACGCGGTAGTCGATGTTGTCGCTGCCCAGTCCCCGGCCGAGGCGAACGGCGAGGTGCGCTTCCTCGAGCGTGGATTGCGGCGAGACCAGCATGCCGAGCGCGTCGGCGCCGTGGCGCGCGACGACTTCCTTCAGTCCCTGCGCGGCGGCATCGAGCGCATCCGGCCACTCGGCCTCCTGCCACACGCCCGCGCGCCTCACCATCGGGTGGAGCAGGCGCTCCTCGGAGTCCAGCCCCAGGTACGCGAAGCGGTCGCGGTCCGACAGCCACACCTCGTTGATCGATTCGTTCTCGAGCGGCAGCACGCGCATCACGCGGTCCTGCTTCGCCTGCACGATGAGGTTGGAGCCCAGCGAGTCGTGCGCGGAGACGCTCCTGCGCCGCGACAGCTCCCAGGCGCGCGCCGAGTACCGGAAAGGCTTCGAGGTGAGCGCGCCCACGGGGCACAGGTCGATCACGTTGCCGGAGACTTCGGAGTCCACCGTGCGGCCCACGAAGGAGAGGATCTCCGCATGCTCGCCGCGGCCGGCCATGCCGAGCTCCATGATCCCGGCGATCTCCTGGCCGAAGCGCACGCAGCGCGTGCAGTGGATGCAGCGCGTCATGTCGGTGGAGATGAGCGGGCCCAGGTTCTTGTTCACGACGACGCGTTTTTCCTCCTTGTAGCGCGACGACGAGCCGCCATAGCCCACGGCGAGGTCCTGCAGCTGGCATTCGCCGCCCTGGTCGCACACCGGGCAATCGAGCGGATGGTTGATGAGCAGGAACTCCATCACGCCCTTCTGGGCCTCGTGCGCCTGGGGCGAGCGCGTCTGGACCTTCATGCCTTCGGTGGCGGGCGTGGCGCACGCGGGCAGTGGCTTGGGCGCCTTTTCGATTTGGACAAGGCACATGCGGCAGTTGGCCGCGATGGACAGCTTGCGGTGGTAGCAGAAGTGCGGCACGAAGATGCCGAGCTTGGTCGCGGCATCCATGACGGTCTGGCCGTTTTCGACCGCGACCGCTTGTCCGTCGATCTCGAGGTTGATGGGCATCTCTAATCTGCCGCCATCTTGCTGTCCCATGCGGCGCTTCGCGCAGGATCGGGCGGGCTGCTGTAGCCGCCGGCTCTCACCGTGCAGCTCTTGTTGTGGATGTGGTGCAGGAATTCGTCCTTGTAGACCTTCACGAAGGCGCGCGTGGGCATCGCCGCCGCGTCGCCAAGGGCGCAGATGGTGCGGCCCTGGATCTTGTCGGCGAGGTCCAGCAGGAGAGGCATGTCCTCCTCGCGGCCCTTCCCGTGCTCGATGCGGTTCAGGATGCGGTAGAGCCAGCCCGTGCCCTCGCGGCACGGCGTGCATTGTCCGCACGACTCCTCGAAGTAGAAGTACGCGAGGCGCTCGGCCGCGCGCACCATGCAGGTGTCCTCGTCCATCACGATCACCGCGCCGGAGCCCAGGAACGAGCCCGCCTTGGCGATCGAGTCGTAGTCCATGTCCATCGCCATCATCACGTCGGCCGGCAGCACCGGCATCGACGAGCCGCCCGGAATCACGCCCTTCAGCTTCTTGCCCCCGCGCATGCCGCCGGCCATCTCGAGCAGCTTCGCGAACGGCGTGCCGAGCTTGATCTCGAAGTTGCCCGGCCTGTCCACGTGGCCCGAAATCGAAAAGATCTTGGTGCCGCCGTTGTTCGGCTTGCCCAGGTTCAGGAACCAGTCGGCGCCGTTCACGATGATCGCGGGCACCGCGGCGAACGTCTCCGTGTTGTTGATCGTGGTGGGCTTGCCGTAGAGGCCGAAGCTCGCGGGAAACGGCGGCTTGAAGCGCGGCTGGCCCTTCTTGCCCTCGAGGGATTCGAGGAGGGCCGTCTCCTCGCCGCAGATGTAGGCGCCCATGCCGTGGTGCGCGTACAGCTCGAAATCGAAGCCGCCCCCGAGGATGTTCTTTCCGAGGTAGCCCGCCTGGCGCGCTTCCTCGAGCGCCTTCTCGAAGATCTCGTACTCGTTCCAGATCTCGCCGTGGATGTAGTTGTAGCCCACGGTGGCGCCGATCGAATACCCCGCGATGATCATTCCTTCGATCAGGATGTGGGGGTTGTAGCGGATGATGTCGCGGTCCTTGAACGTCCCCGGCTCGCCCTCGTCGGAATTGCAGACGATGTACTTCTGGCCGGTGAAGCTCTTGGGCATGAACGACCACTTGAGGCCGGTGGGAAAGCCCGCGCCGCCGCGCCCGCGCAGCGCCGATTTCTTCACCTCCGCGATCACGGCATCCGGGGTGAGCTTGTCGCCCACGATCTTGCGGATCGCCTTGTAGCCGCCGCGCTCTTCGTACGCCTTGAGTCCCCAGTTGGCGCCGTCCAGGTCCTTCATGATGACGGCGTCGGGACCGTAGTCGAGCATCGTCATCGCTCCACCCCCAATGACTCGGGGGTGGTCGACAGTTCGTCGACCAGCGCATCGAGGCGTTCGTCTGTCATGAAGGAACACATGCGCTTGTTGTCCACGATCACCACCGGCGCGTCGCCGCAGGCGCCCATGCACTCGCCTTCCTTCAGCGTGATGCCCGAGCCGCTCGTCTCGCCGAAACCGCAGGCGAGCTTCGCCTTCAGGTGCTCGGCCGCGTGCTCGGCGCCCGAGAGCGCGCACGGCAGGTTGGTGCAGATGACGACCTTGTGCTTGCCCGCGGGCTTGAGGTCGTACATGTTGTAGAAGGTCGCGACCTCGTAGACCCATACCGGGGGCATGTTGAGGACGACCGCGACCTCCTCCATCAATTCGTTCGACAGCCACCGGTGCTCGTCCTGCGCGATGCGAAGCGCGGACATGACGGCCGACTGGCGCTGCTCGGGCGGGTACTTCGCGCACTCGCGCTC
>Ga0209131_1000253_pt1 | contig 38778 bp, 41 predicted proteins | sample GraSoi_2013_40cm_FD_185826 | JGI IMG/M metagenome (GOLD analysis project Ga0209131, IMG submission 185826) | Grasslands soil microbial communities from the Angelo Coastal Reserve, California, USA - Sample 9_17_2013_40cm (SPAdes) (version 2) | ecosystem: Environmental > Terrestrial > Soil >...
TCGATACGGCGAGGAAAGCGTTCGAGCGCGACTACCTGGTGCGCATCCTGAAGATCACCGGCGGCAACGTGACCAAGGCGGCGCGCCTCGCCGGACGCAACCGCACCGAGTTCTATCGCCTGCTGGAGCGCCACTCCATCGAGCCGGGGATGTTCAAGGCGGCATAACAGGGCTTCACGGCGGCATGACCGCCGGACGCGCAATCGTTTCCGTGAAGGCCCAGCGGCGCAGCAGCGCTATTGCGACGGCGCAGGCGAGTCCGACCGCGCCCAGAGCGTAGAAGCCCGCCGCCATGCCGAACCGATCGGCGATGAATCCCAGGGCGAGCGGCGTCGTGAAATGCGAAATGCTCCAGCCAAGACCGCCCAGCGCGAGGGCGGAGCCGCGCTCCTCCGTCCGGCTGGCTTCCGCGATGGTCATCTGGAAGTAGAGGGTCATCGCGCCCGACCCGAGCCCCACCAGCAACATCCAGAACGCCAGCGGCGCCGGATGGTTCCAGGCGGGCAGGAAGCCGATCGCCAGCGCGACCGCGATGCTGCAGAAAACCGGCCAGGGCGTTTCCGGACCGGTCTTCACGAAACGGCCGGCGACCAGCCCCGCCCCGATCGACCCCAGGGCGCGTAGCGCGAGTAGAACCCCTGAGCTTTCCTCGCCGTAGCCGTAGTTGGCGAGAAGCAGCGGGTAAAAGGAAATCGCGAGCGAAAACGGCAGGGCGGAAACGTACGCGCACAGGATCGAATAGTGGATGATCGGGCGCCGCAGCAGAGGCCCGTACGCGGCGAAGGGATGGGGATGAGCGGTTTGCGGCTTGGGCGCCGACGCGGTGGTGCCAACGCCTGCAAGGAAAGATACGAGAGCGATCCCGGCGAGCGTCGCGAACGTGCCGGCGAACCCGGTCGTCGCGAGCAGCACGCCGCAAAGCGTCGTGCCGGCGATGGTCCCGAAGTTGGTGACGGCGTTCAGCCTGCCGAACTGGACGCCGCGCGAGCCCGGCAGCTCGCTCGCCATCGCCCACGTGGCGGGCCAGAATGCAGCCCGGGAAACCACGAACGCCACCTGGCCGACGAGCAGCATCCAGAAACCATGCGCCACCATCAGCCAAAGCGACGCCAGCGCCATCATGAGGCACGAGGCGAGCACGATCCGGCGGCCGCCGATGCGGTCGGTATAGACCCCTCCCGCGAGGTTGAGCGGCACCTGAACGAAGACCGGGGCCGCCAGCAGCACGCCGATCTGGGCGTTGGAGAGGCCTTGGGCGGCGGCGTAGAGCGGCACGGCGAGCCAGGTCATCCCAAGGCCGAAATTCCAGCCCAGCGAGGCAAGAAAGAAAAATCCGTTCGCCATGCCCCATTATGGGTCGCGCGAGTAAGGCGCCGGGCGTCGTTTCGACCAACCGTCATGCGCATGTTTTCGCTCGCCCTCCTGATGACGTTCGCCTCCCAGGCGGTCCACGCCGGCCAATGCGTCGCCCGCTCCGGCGAGCGCACCGCGGCCCTGGTCGAGCTCTACACCTCGGAGGGCTGCGATAGCTGTCCTCCGGCGGATCGCTGGCTGTCCGGGCTCGGCGCGCGAGGCTATGTTCCGCAGCGGGTCGTGCCCCTTTCCCTGCACGTCGACTACTGGGACTACATCGGCTGGAAAGATCCCTATGCGAGGCGCGACTTCTCCAACCGGCAGCGCAAGCTGACCCAGCTGCAGCGCAACGCGTTCGTCTATACCCCGCAGGTCATGCTGCAGGGGCGCGACTTCAGGGGCTGGGGCGGCAGCGCGTTCGACGAGGCCGTGACCCGCATCAATGCACAGCCCGCGAGGGCCCGCCTGACGCTGGAGATCACTTCATCGACCCGGCAGGCCATCGGCATCGAGGCCCAGGCGGAATTGCTGGACCCGGCCCAAAGAGACGGCGCAGCGCTCTACCTGGCAGCCTATGAGAACAAGCTTGCGAGCCAGGTCACCGCCGGCGAAAACAAGGGCCATACCCTGGCGCACGACTACGTCGTCCTGGAATGGCTCGGGCCCTTCGACTTCACCGCCGGGGCGCGCCTTAGTGAGCGCCGCGCACTACCCCTGTTGCCCAAAGCGGTCCCCGGAAACTCCGGGGTCGTCGCTTTCATCCAGAACCGCCACAGCCTCGATGTGCTCCAGGCCCTGATGCTTCCGGCTTGTGCCGGAACCTGAGGCTCCGAGGGGGCGGGCAACGGGGCGGTAACATTAGGTTTCGGCTTCTGCCCATCCTCGGGTATATTCGCGCCCTCGTAGGTATTCCGTCCCTGGGGGACGGCGACCTGCCGGAGGACCGGCCCCCGTGGGGCCTGTCCGGGGGTTTTGGGAGGGAGACTCATGCAAGCGACGCAGATCCGTCAGAAGGACGGCGTCTTCTACTTCGCCAGCTATCGGGCCAAGGACCTGCTGGCGAAGGTGCGTTTCATCAGCCGCTTCTATGGGGAAGGCGAGCAGATCGCGCCCGGGCGCGTCGGCGATGACGACGACATCGCCCAGTTCATCGCCCGCGTCGAGCGCAACGACCAGGCGTTCCAGCGCTCCCTGTCGCGCGCCAAGGTGCGCCAGCTCAAGAACTTCTACGAGACCGCGGTTTCGCAGCCGCCGATCCCGGGCACGGTCCTGCTGTTCACCTCCGAGCGCCTTAATTTCCGCTCCGGCGGCGAGGGCGGCCAGGGCAGCCTGAACGAGCCGTCGTCGAAATTCCTGATCATCGACGGCCAGCACCGCCTCGCGGCGCTGCAGTTCTACCTGCACGAGCGTCCCGAGGAAGCGAACACCATCAACGTCCCGTGCATCATCTTCGACGGCCATACCGAGGATTTCGCGACCGAGATGTTCGTCATCATCAACTCGACGCCGACGCGCATCAACAAGAGCCACCTGGTCGACCTCTACGACCGCGTGTCCTTCGCCGCGCCGGACCGCAAGTTCGCCGCGCGTCTGGTCGAGAAGCTCTACGTCGAGGGCGACAGTCCGCTGCGCTACCGCATCAACCGGCTCGGCGGCCGCAGCCAGCGCGACAAGTGGGTGCTGCAGGCCGAGCTCTTCAACGAGCTGCACCGCTGGGTGCGCAGCCGCTGGCGCTCGATCCAGCTCGCCGGCGGCAGCTCAAAGGAAGTGCCGCGCTACTACGGCATGATCCGCGACTTCTTCAAGGCGGCGCGCGCGGTGTTCGGCGAGGCGGTCTGGGCGAAGGAAGGCTACATGGTCACCAAGCCCGTCACCATCAAGGCGATGGTGCGCGTGTGCGCCGATCTCTCACGGGACGATGGCGATACCGAGTCCGGACGCGTGGCCCGCTGGGAGCAGCGGCTCGCGCCCTGGAGCGAGATGGCGCGCCAGTTCCGCGAAGAGGGCTTCTACGAGCGCTTCCCCGCCAAAGGCGAGGTCGAGCGCGTATCCCGCATCCACAAGGATCTGGCGAAAGCCGCCGGCATCGACGCCGGCAAGAAGTCCTAGACCGCGCCGTCCGCGGCCAGACGCTCGATCTCGGCCGCGCTGTAACCGATCTCCCGCAGAATGCCCCGCGTGTGCTCGCCGACCGCGGGCACCGGATCCATTCTGGGTTCCATCCCGTCCAGGTTGAACGGCGGCTTGAGCGCGTCGATCTCGCCCGCGGGCGAGCCCACCTTGGCCCAGCGCTCGCGAGCGACGAGTTGCGGGTGCGCCCAGAACGCCTGCATGTCGTTCAGCCGCGCGTTCGCGATCTCCGCCGCTTCGAGCCTTTCCGCGACCTCCGCGGAGGTGATTTTCGAGAACACGCCGTCGACCTCTGCGTGCATCGCTTCCCGGTTCCGGAGCCGCGCGGGGCCCGAAGAGAAACGAGGATCGCCCTTCAGGGACGGCTTCTTCAGCACCAGATCGCAGAACCGGCCGAACTCGCGCTCGTTCTGCACGCTCAGGAAAACCGTGGCCCCGTCGCCGGCCTTGAACGGGCCGTAGGGCGCGATGGTGGCGTGATGGGCTCCCGAGCGCGGCGGCGCGGAGCCGCCGTAGGCGGTGAAGTATCCCGGGAAGCCCATCCACTCGCCGAGCGACTCGAACATGGTGATGTCGAGGGTCGCGCCTTCGCCGGTACGCTCGCGCCGCAAGAGGGCGGCAAGAATCGAGGAGAACGCATACATGCCGGCGGCGATGTCGGCGACCGGAATGCCCGCTTTTGACGGTCCGTCAGGGGAGCCCGTCACCGACAGCAGGCCGGCCTCGCACTGGACGAGAAGGTCGTAGGCTTTCTTGCTTGCATAAGGTCCTGCCGGGCCGTAGCCCGAAATGCCGCACCAGATCAGCCTCGGATATTTTTTTCTTAAAACAGAAGAACCAAAGCCAAGGCGATCGGCGGCGCCGGGCGCGAGGTTCTGGAGGAAGACGTCTGCTTTCGCCAGCAGCTTTCCAAGAACCTGTTGGGCCTCCGGACGCTTCACGTCCAAGGAGAGACTTTCTTTCGATCTGTTGACCCAGACGAAATGAGAAGACAGGCCCTTCACAGTGGCGTCGTAGGTCCGGGCGGCGTCGCCGCTGCCGGGGCGCTCGATCTTGATCACGCGGGCGCCGAGCTCGGCGAGCTGGCGGGTGGCGAAAGGCCCGGCGATGACCTGCTCCAGCGCAACCACGGTGATGCCATCGAGCGGTCTCATCCGGCGGATTCTAGCGGCGGGATTAGAATCGCCCGCATGGATCACTCCCTAGTCGGAGGGCGAGAAGCAGGGCGCAATCAACCGCGCACAGGGCGAGGCGACCGCCATCCGTGTCATCGCGGAAGCGAATGCCGCTGCGGTGCGCGCTGTAGGGGACGCTATCGGCGAGAAGGGTGGAATGGATGCGGCCAACCTGAAGGTGGCGCAACAATACGTGGAAGCTTTCGCGAACCTCGCGAAGCAATCCAACACTTTGATTATTCCTGGGAATGTGGCGGACTTGGGCGGCTTCGTGGCGACTGCCATGACGGTGCTCGACAAGGCGCGCACGGCGAGAGCCTAGTCCTGGCGGACTATGCCGGCCCATTGATGAAACTACGGGGAAGTCGGAAGATACCTACACGCAAGTAGCCAACACACTGTTACCAGCCCCACGCCGAGATCCGATCCCGGACAGCAGGGCCAACCAAAGTGTAGCGACTGCGAGACTGCAAGGGCCAACACGCTGTTACTAGCCCCACGTTGGAAATCAGGTCGAACCCGCAAATTCAGACTTCGATCCGACTCCAAACAGCAGGGCCAAACAAAGTGTAGCAACTGCTTGATCGACGCTTGAGAGGGCATCACGGAGGGCACGGCTACCGGTCGTGCCCTCTTTTATTTCAACCTCTCAGGACGAAATTTTACGCGCCCACGCTGGCGCCGCTATCGCCGCAACCCGCTGGCTGCTGTCGCGTTTTCCGGATTTTTGTCTGGTGCCCCAGCGACGTCGCTCGGTGACGTCGTCGCTGCCGCAGCCACATCATCGCGCCGGCTGGTAGGCGGGCAGGTGTCGGGATGCGTCAGCGCGGCCCGGACTTGCGTCCCAGCCACGCATGTACGGCGAGGAAGAGAGGCGCGGCGAGACCCAGGACCCAGTGACTCACGCTCGCGGCCGCTCGAAGCGATTCGCCGCCTGCGTAGTACAGGCAGTATCCGGTCACGGTCATGATGATGAGAGCGGTGCCTAGCGCGAGTCCCGACGCACGGTTCTTGGCTTCACGCCACGCGCTCGGCACATGCAGGGCCACGGCGCCTCCCGCGAGCGGCAGCATCGCCAGCGCCGCTGCGCCATGGACGCGCATGGACAGCGCTGTCCAGCTTTGCGGATCCGATGGCCACGATTCGAGGTAGCGGGTCGCGATCCACACCGCGCCGCTTCCGAACAAGACGGCGATCGCTGCGTAGAGCGAGTAACGCAAGCTAGCCGCGAGCCGCATGCAAGCCGCCGTTGCCGTCGAGAAGGTATGCGTGCGCTCCGAAACGTGCGAGCAGCGCCGGTTGCGGGCCGAGCGCGGCGACGGCCTTGGTGAGGCCATCGGCCAGCATGCAGGTGGGTGCGCACACCGTGACGCTGTAGCCGGAGCAGAGTTCGCGGCCGGTGCGCGCGTCCTTCTGAAGCGAGCCGAAGTAGCGGCCCGATGTCGCGAGCGATTGCTCGCGAGCTTCGAACAATCGCGCCGCCAGCGAGGGAGCGCCGGGTAGCCGCACCCGGATCGTCTGCGGGACATCGCCGAACACGCGCAGGTCGCCGCCTGCGTTCACGCTGCCCGATTGCGCTCCGAACCGTCGCAGCGTGTCCACCGCACGATCGACCGCGAATCCCTTCGCGATCCCTCCCAGGTCGAGCTGCGCCCGGCGGCGCAGCCGGATCCGCCCGCCCGGCAGCAGCACGATATCCCGGTGCGAAGCGCCGAGCCGGCGCAGCGTGACGTCGAACGCGCCGGCGCTTTCTTCGCTCAGCGCGCGGGCGCAGCGCAGGACCTCGAGGGTCCAGCGGTGGACGCGCACGCTGCGCCTGTGCGCCTCGCGGTTGATTCGCGCGAGGTCGCCGGTCTCGGAAAGCGGGCTCATCAAGCGGTGGACGGTTTCGATCGCGGCGAACGCGGCGCGCATCCCCGCTTCCGTCGCGCTGGCGCGGATCGAAACGATCGTGCCTAACAGAGGGCGCGCCCGCTGGATCATTGTGCCTTGAGCGTCCGCGCGTGCAGCGCGACGAGGCGCCGTACGCCTTCGGTGACGTGCCGGCACGAAAGCGTCGCGCCGCTGATGTTCTGAATGTCTTCGTCAAGGCGCAGCTTCGCGCCCTGTCGCTTGCCGACGAACTGCGCACGCCAGCGCGGATCGCGCACCTCGCCGCCGCGGGTTTCCCGGTAGTCGAGAATTTCCACGCCGCGCAGCGCGCCGTCGCTGCCGATGCCGACGGCGTAGGTAATGAGCTCGTGCTTCCCGATCACTTCGTCCACCAGGACATGGCCGACGACGGCGCCGCGCAGGCGCGCCTCCCAGGCGGCCTGCTCGTCGCCGCGAACGCGGCCCGCGCCGTCCGCCTGGAGCTGCGACTTCAGCTCAGCGGTCAGGCGAACCGGCGCCGCGGCGAACGCATCCGCTTGCGGAAACAGGACGCGCTGCGCCTGGTCCACCGTCAGGTATTGCGTCGCCTGCACCGGAGCCGCGGCACAGGCGAGCGCAAGGGGCACCCAGAGGCGCGAATCGAGCTCCCTCATCGCCTAGAACATGTATCCAAGGCCGACGTTGAAGCGGTCTTTCGTCTTGTCGGTGCTGTAGCGCTGGATGTCTGTCTTCAGCACCACCTGGGGATGGACCTTGAAGTTGACGCCGACGGTGCGGACTCTTTCGCTGTTATTCGGATCCTGGAATACGCCGAGGGCGGCGTCCTCTTGCTGCTTGATCTCGAAGCGCTCGAGCCGCATGAAGGGTGCCACGTCCAGATTTCCGTTCCGGTAGGCGTGGTAGGCGGCCTGCGCGTACCACCCCTTCAGCGACCTGGGCGCGGCGAACGGCTCGGAGGCGCTCGACGTGACCGCGTTGACCTTGTCGGCATCGCCCAGCTTGCCGGCGGCGTAGAGCGCCTGCAGATCAAAGCCGGCGACGCTGTACTTGGCATGCAGGTCCCACAGCACGAGCCGTGCGTCGACGCCCTTGAGCGCGGGGTTGGCCTGACCGTTCTGGCCGGTGTTACCGGTAAACACGCCGCCGCCCAGCAGTAGCCCGGGGCGCTGGTAGTTGAGCGCGCCGTACACGGAAAGGTCCTTGGCGTCGGCAAGCTGCCCTTCCTGGTGGCCGCTGCGGATGCCGGTGTCCTTCTCGTCCAGCTTGCCTGAATTGAATCCGGTCGTCAGGCCGACGTCGTACCTGAAGCCCTGGCCGAGCAGTCCGTGGATGCCGAAGCCGAGCTCGCGCCAGGTGGTCGGAATGATCCGCGTCTCGACCTCGTTGCGTTCCACACCGTAGTAGGTGGGTGGTTCGTGGGTTTCGTTGAGAATGCCGAGGGGAATGAGGAACAGTCCGCCCTTCACGTTGACCGCGTCGCTGAAATTGTAGTTGAGATAAGCCTGCTCCACCTCGACTTCGCCCCGGTCGCCCGAGCTGGCGATCGCGTGCTCGATCTCGACCTCGGAATTGAAGCTCAGCCGATCGTCGAAGCGGTGGCCGAAGCCGACCACGAAGCGGCGCAGGTCCGCCTTGCTCGTGCGGTCGGAGTCCCGAAAGCGGTTGTAGTTGAACTCCCCGTAGCCGAACAGCGAGGTGGCCGGGGCTTCCCCTGCGGCAGGCTTTTCCTGCGCGTTTGCGCTCGATGCCGGCTTGTCGGTGCGCAAGCGGCCGACTTCTCCCTTGAGCCGCTCCACTTCGCGTTGCAGCGCCTCTACCTTCTGGTCGGTGGTCTGGCCGCTCGCGATCGTCGGTGCGATCGCTGCTGTGAGCGTGAACGCCAGCAAGTGCTTTTTCATGTTGTTGGATTCCCTGTTGGAGGACTCAGTTAGTGAATGGCTGTGCCCGGCAGCGCCACCGGCGCCGGTTCGCTCCATGCGCCGTGAAGCGCGGCGCAGGTGTCACGCACCACCGGCGGAGCGCCGGGATGACTGGCGAGGCACTGCATATGGCGGGAAACGCAGATGGCGACGCGGGGGCAACCCGTGCGCGCGTGGTGCGTCATGAGATACAGAAGCGCCGCGACGATCGTTTCTACGCGGCTCGGCTCATCATCGGTTGCTTTCATTGCGGCCAGCTCCTCCAAGAAAATTGAACGCTCGGGGCTGGCTTGCGGCGCGCGCGCCGCTGGCTGGCGAAACGACTTCAGTGAATCAGGCTTGGGTCTGCCCGGGTGCTACAAAGCGGCTTCTTAGAGCAGAGATCAGGATCCACGCCGCGGGCACGAGAACGAGCGCGTAGGTCAGCAACGCACCGTACTCGCCTTCGGGCCCGTAGGGCTCGGTGGCTATGTGCCAATACGCGTTGTCGATCGGCAGCAGGCTCGCTTCGGTGGCCTCATGGAAGGCATAGACGAGAAGCTGCAGCGCAAACAGCATCAGGAAGGCCGATGTGACCTTGAAGAACAGCGCCAGGTTGACGTACCGGCCGTAGCGCGACCAGGCCCAGGCGAGCGCGGCCGCGAGGACCAGGCCGCCGAGCGCGCCGAAAGCGAAGTGGGCGCTGTCCGTCTGCCGGAACAGCGACGCCATGATGAAGGCGGTCTCCATTCCTTCGCGCGTAATCATGAGGACGACGAAGAGAAACACGCCGAGCCAGGCGCCGCGCCCCGTGCGCGCCGCGGCGCTCTCCAGCCGCTCGCCGATCTCGCGGCGCATGTGCTTGGCGGCTTTCAGCATGTAGATCACCATGGAGATCACGAGCACCGCCGCGATGAGCGCGAGCAGGCTTTCCCACTTGGGCAGGACCGCGACCTCCGCGAGCCAGGTCCCGAGAATGACGGAGGCCGCGATCGCCGTGCCGGTTCCCCACGCCACCGCCGGCAGCAGTGCCGCGCGGCCGGTTTTTCCGAGGTAGGTGACGGCAATGGCGACAATGAGGAACATCTCGATCCCCTCGCGCAGCGTCACCAGCATCATGTTGAGCATCGCTCTTTCTCCGGGGTCAGGCCGTAAGGATCAGCTTGCCGTGCTGCGTCACCCGCAGCCGGTATTCCCGGCCGGCGTGGAGGATGATCACCTCCCGCCGGGCACCCAGAAGCGCATCACTAGGGATGCGGACTGGCGCTCCGCTGTCCGAGCTCTGGGGCGGTTTTGGCGATGGCGGGGTCATGCTTGACACAAACGATAATTGTTCTCATTATACGTGTCAATAGTAACGATTCGCATTTCGAGGACTATTTCACAAGATGTATATCTGCATCTGCAACGCGGTCACGCAACGCCAAGTGGAAGATTCCGCCCGGGAGGGCGTGCGCTCCGTGGAGGAGCTGACCGCCAAGCTCGGCGTGGGCGCCGGCTGCGGCCGCTGCCGGGAGTGCGCGACCGAGATGCTGCGCGAGGCGTGTAACGCCCTGCGTCCGAAGACGGCGCTGAATCCCGGCGCTTGACCTGCCGCACTGTTCGGCTTCGAATGGCTGAACATCCACGGAGGCGGCATGAAGGGCGATCCGAAAGTCATCCAGCACCTGAACAAGGTGCTGTTCAACGAGCTCACCGCGATCAACCAGTACTTCCTGCACGCCCGCATGTTCGGCAACTGGGGGCTGAAGAAGCTCGAGGACTACGAGAAGAAGGAGTCGATCGACGAGATGAAGCACGCCGACCGGCTGATCGAGCGCATTCTCTTTCTCGAGGGGCTGCCGAACCTGCAGGATCTGGGCAAGCTCGCCATCGGCGAGAACGCGCAGGAGGCGCTCAAGTGCGACCTGGAGCTCGAGCGCGCGGCGCGCCCGCCGCTGCAGGAAGCGATCGCGCACTGCGAGAGCGTCAAGGACTACATCTCGCGCGAGATCTTCGAGGAGATCCTCGAGTCCGAGGAGGAGCACATCGACTGGCTCGAGACGCAGCTCGGCCTCATCGACCAGCTCGGCGCGCAGAACTGGCTGCAGTCGCAGGCCGGCGGCCCGTCCTGACCGGCGGCGCAGGCTTTATTTCCGCGGATTGCGTAGCGCCTTGCAAGGATCCTCGCGCGCCGCTCGAGGCGTAAACCACGCGAAGTCGTAGGTTCTCTCCGGCCCCTCGGCAAAGTAGTCGGCGGGCCGGTCCTTGCCGCTCTCCACCTCCAGCAAGCCGAGGCTCACGATCCGGGCGCCGTGCAACGCCTGCTGCAGATAGAGCGGCACGCCCAGATCGCGCCGCACATGCCCGTTCCCGGCGATCAACACAGCGCCGTCCGCGGGCGGCTCGAGCAGCGCTTCGGCGAGCGTTGCGTCGCGCGCGCGCTGTGCGGCGGCGATGTTCGCTGTCAGCGGCTCGGGGATCGAACGGCAATGGCCCTCATACACAATTTCGCGCAGCGCGCGCTCTTTCTCCGGCGACCAAACCGTTTCGAGCCGCAGCTGTGAAATCCGCTGCGCTCCCAGCACGGCCATCCCTTCCTTCGCGATGCGCGAGGCTTCGGCGCGGGAAAGGTTCGCCGCCCGCAGGGGCAGCCGATGCCGCAGCGCGGCTTCGACCAGCGGCCGGTACAGGTCCCAGTTCCACCCTTTGCGATCGAATTGCACGGCCTGCGCCACGGCCTCTGCCGTGGCGTCGCCGGCGGCCAGCCGCTGCTGCAGCGCCTTGTCGTGCGCCCGATCGAACTGCTCGAACGCGACCGCGGGCTTGAGGCTCGATTCGGCGAGGGCGTCGAGCAATCTCAGCCGGACGGCGTGGTGCGCCGGATTGTCGTGGACTTCACCGAGCAGGCGGAAGCGGGCGGCGCGCAGAGCCCCTAGCAGGCTGCCCGGCGCGCTGCGCGCTCCGGTGTTCAAGTCCCAGACCGTTTCGGTGAGCGGGTGCTCCTCGGCCGATGCCATGGCGCGAGGCGCGCGCGCCGGCGCCAGCGTCGCGAGGGCAGCTAGTCCGATCGCGCGCAGGACGGCCCTTCTTCGCATGTCAGCCGCCGCTAGACGACGCGGGTCGCCGTAGGATCCGCTAGACGACGCGGGTAACTACAGGCTTGCCTGAGAAATGCAGGCGCAGGTTCTCGATCTGCTTGTCGCCCATCGCCTTGCGGGTCTCGACGGTGGCGCTGCCGACGTGCGGAAACAGCACCGCGTTGTCCAGCTTGAAGAACTCCGGCGGAATCCGCGGCTCGTCGACGAAGACGTCGAGCCCGGCCCCGGCGATCCGGTTTTCCTGGAGGTAACGAAGAAGGACGGGCTCGTCTATCACCGAGCCGCGCGCGATGTTGCAGACATAGCCCTTGGGTCCGAGCGCATCGAGCACCTTTGCGCCCACCAGGTTCTTCGTCTCGGCGCCGCCCGGCGTGACCACCATCAGCACGTCGCTGTTCTTGGCGAGCGCCACCGGGTCGGCATCGTAGGGATAGGCGACGTCCTTCTTGTGCCGGTTGTGGTAGCGGATCTTCATGCCCATCGCGATCGCGCGCTTGGCGATCGCCTCGCCGATGCGCCCGAGCCCGAGAATGCCGAGGGTCTTGCCGCCGAGCGAGGTGGCGAGCGGATAGGGGCCTTTGCTCGCCCAGTTTCCGGCACGCGCATAGGCCTCGGACTGCGGGAGCTTGCGCAGGGTATTCAGCACGAGCGCAATCGCGGTATCGGCGACGCATTCATTCAGCACGTCCGGCGTGTTGGTGACGATGATCCTGCGCTTCTTCGCGTCGTCGAGATTGATCGCGTCGACGCCCACGCCGAAGTTCGCGATGATCTCGAGCTTCGGCAGCGCGTCCATCAGCTTGCCGTCGACCGGCATCGGCCCGAACGTGGCGAGGCCGCGCACTTTCGCGCTCAGCGCCTTCAGAAAAGCCGTCTTGTCGGCGGCCTCGAAGAGCTTGTGGCAGGTGAAATCTTCCTGCAGGGTGGCCTGGGTGCCGGCATGGCCCTTCCCGGTGATGATGATGTCGGCTTTCATGGGGTGACGGTTTTTGCTTTCATGATTTGAACTTCGCGGCCAGGGCTTCGGCGCCCCGCGCCAGGATGCCGATGTCGTTGCCGACGGCGACGAACAGCGCGCCGCTCGCGAGCTGGCTCTTCGCCAGGTCTTCGTTCGTGGTGAGGATGCCGGGCGCCTTGCCGCATTTGCGGATGCGGCGGATCGCCGCGTCGATGAGCGGCATGATCTTGGGGTTCGCGATCTCGCCCATGTAGCCGAGCGAGGCGTGCAGGTCGGCCGGGCCGATGAATACGCCGTCGACGCCCTCGACGGCGGCGATGGCCTCTATGTTGTCGACCGCTTTCTGGGTTTCCACCTGCACGAGCACGCAGATTTCCTCGTGCGCGCGCTTCGCATAATCCTTGACCCGGCCGAAGCGCGTCGCGCGCGTCGTGCCGGCGACCCCGCGCACGCCTTTGGGCGGGTAGCGCGTGTAGGCGACGGCCGCGGCCGCCTCCTCCGCCGTAGACACATAGGGAATCAGCAGCGACTGGGCCCCGATGTCGAGCACGCGCTTGATCGTCACCATGTCGTTCCACGGCACGCGCACCACGGGGTGCGACGGGTAGGGCGCGGCCGCCTGCAGCTGCGTCAGGAGATTCTCCAGATCGCTCGGCGAGTGCTCGGTATCGAGGAGGATCCAGTCGAAGCCGGCGCCGGCGACCACCTCGACGGCGTAGTTGGACGAAAGGGTCGACCAGAGGCCGATCTGGGGCTTGCCTGCCTTGAGCGCCTGCTTGAAGGTATTTTTCGGAAGTTCCAAGGTTTTATTCTTTCACAGCGCCGGTCATGCCGGAGACGTAGTACTCGACGAAAAACGAATACAGGATCGCGACCGGCAGCGAGCCCAGCAGCGCGCCGGCCATCAGCGCGCCCCAGTGGTAGACGTCGCCTTCCACCAGCTCGGTGATCACGCCCACGGGCACGGTCTTGTTTTCCGAGGAGGAGATGAACGTGAGGGCGTAGAGAAACTCGTTCCAGGACAGCGTGAAGGCGAAGATGCCCGCCGAGATGAGCCCGGGCACGGCGAGCGGCAGCATGATCTTCACCAGGATCTGCCAGCGCGTGGCGCCGTCGATGAGCGCACATTCCTCGAGCTCGTAGGGAATGGTGCGGAAATAGCCCATCAGCAGCCAGGTGCAGAACGGGATCAGGAAGGTGGGGTAGGTGAGGATGAGCGCCCAGGTAGTGTCGAACAGGCCCAGCTTGAACACGATGAGCGCGAGCGGGATGAACAGGATCGAGGGCGGCACGAGGTAGGCGAAGAAGATCGAGAGCCCGACCTGGCGCGAGCCGCGGAAGCGCAGCCGCTCGATCGCGTAGGCTGCAAGCACGGCCGTGAAGAGCGAAATGAACGTCGCCACCACCGAGATCAGGATGGTGTTCCACAGCCACTGCGGATACTCGGTGTGGAACAGCAGCTTGTCGAAGTGCTCGAGGGTTGGCTGCACGATCCAGAACGGGTTGGCGGACTTCGACACCAGCTCGCCGTTCGACTTGAAGGAGGTCATCACCATCCAGTAGAACGGGAACAGCAGCACGAAGAGGAACACGCCGAGGGGTATGTACAGCGTCACCCACCGGCGCGGCAGCGACTGCAGGTACTCCATGCCGCGGCTGTCCTGCACCTCGCTACTCATGGTCACTGCTCATTTGTCGGCGCCTCCTTGCTGCCAGGCCCTGCGCTGCAGGCCGAAATACGAAAACAGGATCGCCGCGAGCAGGAACGGCACCATCAGCGTGGCGAGCGCCGCGCCCTCACCGAGCGCGCCGCCCGGAATTCCGCGCTGGAAAGAAAGCGTGGCCATCAGGTGGGTCGCGTTGAGCGGCCCGCCGCGCGTCAGGACGTAGATGAGCTGGAAATCGGTGAAGGTGAAAAGAACGCTGAAGGTCATCACGACCGCGATGATCGGCGTCAGCATCGGCAGGGTCACGTGCCAAAACTGCTGCAAGGGCGTGGCGCCGTCGATGGACGAGGCCTCGTAGAGCGATGGCGGGATCGTCTGCAGCCCGGCGAGCAGGGAGATCGCCACGAACGGCACGCCGCGCCACGTATTCGCCGCAATGGTGGAAAGCCGCGCATTCCACGGGTCGCCGAGAAAATCGACGTAGTCGTGGATGAACCCGGCCTTCGCGAGCGCCCAGCTCAGGACCGAGAACTGCGAGTCGTACATCCACCAGAAGGCGATCGCCGAGAGCGCGGTGGGGACGATGAAAGGCAGCAGCACGATGGCGCGGATGAACGACTTGAATGGCAGGCTGCGGTTGAGCAGCAGCGCGAGCCAGAGCCCGAGCGCGAACTTGAGGAGGCTCGCCACCACCGTGTAGAAAAGGGTATTGAAGAGCGAAAGGCGGGCGACGCTATCGCCGATCAGGAAGGCGAAGTTCTCGAGCCCGATCCACACGCCGTCGCGGCCGATCTTGGCGTCGGTGAAGCCGAGCCAGGTGCCCAGGCCCAGCGGATACGTGAGAAAGACGAGCAGCAGAGCACCCGCGGGCACCATGAACAGGAGCCCGAGGGTGTTCCGGTTGTCGAAGAAGCTGCTTTTCAAACCTTGTAGTAGCGCTCGGCGCGCTTCTGCGCGGCGGCGGCGGCATCCTTGGGCGACTTTTCCCCCGAGGCGGCCGACGCAACCATGTCGACGATGATGAAGTCCGCCAGCGCTCCGGCGGAGGCGTAGCCGAGCTTGCCGTCGTAGCCGGCCGGGCGCAGCTCCTTCACCGCGTCGCGGTACGGCAGGTGCTTCGGATCCACGGTCCAGATCGGGTTCTTCGCGTACGCCGCGAGCGGATGCGCGACATAGCCGATGCTCGCCTGCATCCACGGCCCGTACTGCTCCTCCTCCATCATGAAGCGGAGGAACTCCTTCGCCGCCTTCGGATACTTGGTGTACTTGAAGATCATCTGGTTGAGGAACAGGTGGAACGCCGCCGACCCGTTCGGGCCGGTGGGGTAGGTGGCGTGGTTGATATCCGCCGCCAGCGCGTTGACCTTCGGGTCCTTCGAGGTCTTGGCCGCGTAATAGATCGAGATGCCGTTGTTCGTCACCGAGATCTGGCCGTCGAGGAACACCTTGTTGTTGCTCGGATCGAGCCACGACAGCGTGCCGGGCACGAACGTCCCGTAGAGCTCCTTGGCGTACTCGAGCGCGCGGATGGTCTCCGGGCTGTCGAGGACGACCTTGCCGGACTTGTCGACCATCTTGCCGCCGAAGGCCCATACCACCCAGTGGCACCAGGTATTGGCGTCGCCGGTGGCGTGTCCCAGAGCGAAGCCGCCGGGCGTGCCTTTTTCCTTCAGCGCCTTCATCATCCTGAGGAACTCATCGGTCGTCTTCGGAAACTCGCTGAAGCCGGCCGCCTTCACCTGACTCTCGCGGTAGACGATCATGCTGCCGGCCGCGCCGAGCGGGATGCCGATCCACTTCTTGCCGTCGGGCCGCAGGTAGGCGGCGCCGGCGTCGTACCAGCCGCCGTATTTCTTGCCGAGGTAGTTGGCGAGGTCGGTGACGTCGACCAGCTTCTCGGGATAGAGATCGGCGTCGTCGTTCGTGCCGAGGATGATGTCCGGCCCGCTGCCGACGTTGGCGGCGACCGCCGCCTTGGGCCGCACGTCTTCCCAGCTCTCGTTGTCGACGCGTACCTCGATGCCGTACTTCTGCGTGAAGGCCGCGACGTTCTTCATGTACTGGTCGATGTCGCCCTGGACGAAGCGGCTCCAGCGCAGCACGCGGAGCTTCGCGCCTTTTTCGGGCGTGTTGTTCCATTGCGCGTAGGCGTCCTTCATGCCGATCATCGGCAGCGTTGCGCCGGCGGCGATGCCTGCTCCTGCTTTCAGTAAGTCTCTGCGTTTGATGCTCATGTCTCCTCCATGAACGATGAAAGGCCGTCGCGCCTGTCCGAAGGGCCCTTTCAGGCGAGCCGGGCGCCGCTCGACGGGTCGAAAAGATAGGTCAGCTGAGGCTTGAGGCGCACCGCCTCGCCGGGGCGGAATGTATGTCGCTCGCGGACCACCGCGGTGACATCCGTTCCGGCAAGCTTGCAGAAGATCTGGGTGTCCGCGCCGGTGGGCTCGACCACGACGACTTCGGCCGGGACCCCGGCCGAATCGACGGCCAGGTGCTCGGGCCTTACGCCCACGAGCACCTCGCGGCCGGGATCCAGGTTCTTCGTCGGATTCGGCAGGTCGATGCCCGCGCCGATGGCGATCCCGCCGCCGTTGACCTTGCCGGGCACGAAATTCATGGCCGGTGAGCCGATGAAGCCGGCGACGAAGAAGTTCGCCGGATTGTCGTAGAGCTCGAGCGGCGAGCCGATCTGCTCGACCTTGCCCGCGTTCATCACAACGATCTTGTCCGCCATGGTCATGGCCTCGATCTGGTCGTGGGTGACGTAGATCGAGGTGGTCGTCAGGCGCTGGTGCAGCGCCTTGATCTCGGTGCGCATCGACACGCGCAATTTCGCGTCCAGGTTCGACAGCGGCTCGTCGAACAGGAACACCTGCGGTTTCCTCACGATGGCGCGCCCCATCGCGACGCGCTGGCGCTGCCCGCCGGAGAGTTGGCGCGGGTAGCGGTGGAAATACTCCGTCAGGCCGAGGATCTGGGCGGCCTCGTCCACGCGGCGGCGCAGCTCCGCCTCGGCCACGTGCGCGAGCTTCAGGCTGAACGCCATGTTGTCGTACACGGTCATGTGCGGATAGAGCGCGTAGTTCTGGAACACCATCGCGATGTCGCGCTCCTTCGGCGCCACGTTGTTGACCACGCGAGCGCCGATCTTCACCTCGCCACCGGAGATCTCCTCCAGGCCCGCCACCATGCGCAGAAGCGTGCTCTTGCCGCAGCCCGAGGGCCCGACCAGGACGCAGAATTCTCCGTCGGCGATCGATACGTCGACGCCATGCACGACTTCGGTGGAGCCGAACGTCTTGCGCACGGCGCTGAGGGTTACTGCGGCCATGGGCTCAGTGTATCTCGGGCTCGGGGACCGGTGCGGTCCCCTCGAGGAAATCGAAGTCGCAGCCTTCGTCGGCCTGCTTGACATGCTGGGCGAAGATCACGCCGTAGCTGCGTTCGTATTTGCGTGCCGGGGCCTTCCAGGCGCTTTTCCGCTGGCTCATCTCGGCGTCGGAAATCTTAAGATTCAAAACTTTCCGTTCCACGTCGAGCTCGATGAGATCGCCGTTCTTCACGAGCGCGAGCGGGCCGCCGACGAACGACTCGGGCGCCACATGCAGCACGCAGGTGCCGTAGCTCGTGCCGCTCATGCGCGCATCGGAGAGGCGGACCATGTCGCGCACGCCCTGCTTGAGCAGCTTCTTCGGCACCGGCAGCATGCCCCATTCCGGCATGCCGGGGCCGCCGAGCGGCCCGGCGTTGCGCAGCACGAGCACGGAGGACGCGTCGACGTCGAGGTCGTCGCGATCGATGCGCGCCGACATATCGTTGTAGTCCTCGAACACGACCGCTTTGCCGACGTGCTTCAGCAGCTTCGGCGTGGCGGCTGCCGCCTTGATCACCGCGCCGCCCGGCGCGAGGTTGCCCCGCAGCACCACCAGTCCCCCGGACTCCTTGAGCGGCCTGCTTCTTTTCCGGATGACGTCGTCGTTATGGATGCGCGCCCCTTCGAGGTTCTCGCCCAGCGTCTTGCCGTTCACCGTCCTGCAGTCGAGCTTGAGGAGATCCTTCAGCTCGTTCAGCAAGGCGCGCAGGCCGCCCGCGTAGTAGAAGTCCTCCATCAGATACCGGTCGCCCGAGGGCCGGACGTTGGCGAGGAGCGGCGTCTTCGCCGAGAACTCGTTGAAGCGGTCGAGCGGCAGCTTCACGCCGGCGCGGCCCGCCATCGCGACGAGGTGGATCATCGCGTTGGTGGAGCCGCCCATCGCCATGAGCGTCACGATGGCGTTGTCGAACGATTCTTTTCTGAGGAGATCGCGCGGTTTCAGGTCTTCCCAGACCATGTCGACGATGCGCTTGCCGGTAAGCGTCGCCATCTTCGAGTGATTGGAGTCGGGGGCGGGGATCGACGCCGCGCCCGGCAGCGTGAGGCCGAGGCTTTCGGCGAGCGACATCATGGTCGCCGCGGTGCCCATCGTCATGCACGTCCCCGGCGAGCGCGCGATGCCGTCCTCGATCTCCTGCCAGTCGCGCTGCGTGATGTTCCCGGCACGCAGCTCCGCCCAGTACTTCCAGGTATCGGATCCTGAGCCGAGCGTGTTCTCGCGCCAGTGGCCGCTCAGCATCGGGCCTGCCGGCATGTAGATCATCGGCAGGTTCATGCTGGTCGCGCCCATGATGAGCCCGGGGGTCGTCTTGTCGCAGCCGCCCATGAGCACCGCGCCGTCGGCGGGATAGGAGCGCAGCAGCTCCTCGGTCTCCATGGCGAGGAAATTGCGGTACATCATCGTGGTCGGCTTCTGCATCACCTCGGCGAGCGACATCGCCGGCATCTCGACCGGAAAGCCGCCCGCCTGCCACACGCCGCGCTTCACTTCCTCGGCCCGGGCCTTGAAGTGGGTATGGCAGGAGTTGATGTCCGACCAGGTATTGATGATGGCGATGACCGGCTTGCCTGCGTAGTCGCCGCGGTCGTAGCCCATCTGCGCGGTGCGCGAGCGGTGGCCGAACGAGCGCAGGTCGTCGACGCCGTACCAGCGATGGCTGCGCAGCTCCTCTGGTTTTCTCCTAGTCAAACCTGGCTCCCGATTCCTTGACCACCTTCGCCCACTTCGCCTGCTCGGCGCGCATCCACGTGCCCAGGCTTTCCGGCGTGCCGGTGCGCACCTCGGTGCCTTGCTTGGCAAAGCGCTCTTTCATTTCAGAGGTGTTGAGAATTCGAATCAATTCCGAATTGAGCTTTCCCGTCACATCGCGCGCTACGCCAACCGGTCCGACAACGCCTTGAAAGGATCCGGTCTCGAATCCAGGCAGGCCCTGCTCGGCGACGGTGGGCGTTTCCGGCGCCGTCGGAACCCGCTGCGCGCTCGAGATCGCCAGGGCCCTCATTCTGCCGCCCTGCACCGTCGGCCAGGTCGCGAGCATGCCGTTGAAGAGAACATCGGCCTGGCCGGCGGCCACGGCGGCGACCGCGTCCGAGCCGCCTTTGTAAGGGATGTAGGTCCACTGCACGCCGGTGCGCTGGGAGAATTCGATGCCCGCGAGCTGCGGCGCGCCGCCGATGCCGGAGATCGCGAAGTTGAGCTTGCCCGGCTGCGCTTTCGCAAGCGCGATCAGCTCCTTCACGTTTTTCGCCGGCACCGAGGGATGCACCGCGAGCACGTGCGGCGAGTAGGACACCATCACTACCGGCGTGAAATCCTTCGACGGATCGAACGGCAGCTTCGGATAGACGCTCGCGCTGATGACCAGCCCGCCGAGATCGGTGAGCAGCAGCGTGTAGCCGTCGGGCGCGCTCTTGGCGACGAAGTCCGCGCCGACGTTGCCGTTCGCGCCGGCCTTGTTCTCGATGACCACCGGCTGGCCCCAGGTCTCGGTCAGCTTCGGCCCGATCTGCCGCGCCAGGATGTCGGAAGTGCCGCCGGCCGCGTAGGGCACGATGATGCGGATCGGCTTGCCGGGATATTGCTGCGCCTGCGCGGCCTGCGAGAGCGTTACAAAAAATGCGAGTAACGGGAGAAGGATTTTCATGGAATTGTCAGCCTCCCGGCGCGCCCTGGGTGTTGACGTATAACGAATACACCGAGGTGCTGCCGCACATGAAGAGCCGGTTGCGGTACACCCCGCCGAAGCACAGGTTCGCGCTGCGCTCGGGCAGATCGATGCGGCCGATGAGCTTCGCCTGGTTGTTGAACACATTGACACCGTCGAGCGCTTCGCTGCCCATGCCCCATCCCATCCACAGGTTGCCGTCGACGTCGACGCGAAATCCGTCCGGCGTTCCGTTCGCCTCGGCGGTGAGGAAGACGCGGCCGTTCGAAAGCCGGGTGCCGCCGTCCACCACGTCGTAGACGCGCACCACGCGCGGATTTGCGCCCGCCTCGATGATGTAGAGCCTGGATTCATCGGGCGAGAACGCAAGGCCGTTCGGCCGGTTCACGTCGCCCGTCGCGACCGCGAGCTTGCCGGATTTCGGATCCCAGCGGTACACATTCGTCGGCAGCTCCGGCTTCGCGACATGGCCTTCGTAGTAGCCGAGAACCCCGAACGGCGGGTCGGTGAACCAGATCGAGCCGTCGGACTTGCAGACGATATCGTTGGGTGAATTGAGCGGCTTGCCGTCGTAGCGGTCCGCGATCACCGTGACCGAGCCGTCGTACTCGGTGCGCGTGACTCGTCGGGTGTCGTGCTCGCACGTGAGCAGGCGCCCCTGGCGGTCGCGGGTATTGCCGTTCGCGTTGTTCGAGGGCTTGCGGAATACGCTCACGGCGCCGGTTTCCTCGTCCCAGCGCATGATGCGGTTGTTCGGAATGTCGCTCCAGAGCAGATAGCGGCCGTCGCCGAACCAGACCGGTCCTTCGCACCAGCGCATGCCCGAGGCGATCCTCTCGACCTTGGCAAGCGCGAGGCGGTACCGCGCGAAGCTCGGATCGAGGACCTTGATCGAAGGATCCGGATAGCGCGGGCTCGGCTGCCACTGAGCGAATGCTCTCGGCATCGCTGCGCTCGCGGCGACGGCTCCGGCCGCGGCGAGAAATTGTCTGCGGTCTGCTCCCATGGTTTCCTCCCAGAGATGGCTTGCGGATGGGCTTGCGGCGTCGGCAGTCTAGTACACTCCGGGCCTCCCAGGACAAGAGGCCAAGGACAGAAATGCGCCGGTTTATTCTCCACGCAGCCGCGCTTGCTTCAGCGCTCTCGAGCGGAGGGGCATGCGGACAAACCTTCCCGTCGAAGCCGATCCGCGTGGTGATTCCCTTCGTCGCGGGCGGATCGTCCGACATCGTGGGGCGCGCGATCGCTTCCAGGTTCCAGGAAATCCTCGGCCAGCCGGGCATCGTCGAGAACAAGCCCGGCGCGAACGGCGCGATCGCGGCGGAGTTCGTCGCCAAGGCCGAGCCCGACGGCTACACCATTCTTGTAGGCTCGATCGGCGTGTTCTCCATCAATTCGGCGCTGTTCAAGGATCTGCGCTACGGCCCACGCGATTTCGCGCCCGTCACGCTCGCCGTCACGACGCCGAACGTGCTCATTACCCGCCCCGACCTGCCGGCGAGCTCGATGAAGGAGCTCGTCGAGTACGCGAAGAAAAATCCCGGCAAGCTGTCCTACTGCTCGAGCGGCACCGGCTCGTCGGACCATCTCACGGGCGAGCTCTGGAAGCAGGGCTCGAACCTTTTCGCGGTGCATGTCCCTTACCGCGGGGGCGCGGCCTGCCAGACCGACATCATGGGAAGCCAGGTCGACATCTCCTTCCAGAACCTCGGGGCGGTCACCAATTACATCCGCGCCAACAGGATGAAGGCGCTCGCCGTGACCGCCGCCACTCGGCATCCCCAGCTTCCCAACGTGCCGACGACCGTCGAGGCGGGCTTCCCCGACCTCGTGGTCACGTCCTGGCAGGCGGTCGCGGCGCCAGCGAAGACGCCGCGCGAAATCGTGGCGAAGCTGAACGATGCGTCGGTCCGGGCGCTGCGCTCCCCGGAGATCCGCGAGCGCATGACGCAGATCGGCTTCGACGTCGTCGCGAGCACCTCGGAGGAGCTCGGCCGGTTCATGCAGGAGGAAGCCGAGCGCTGGACGAAGGTCGTGAACCGCGGCGCCATCAAGCCGGATTGACCGATGGCGCTGCTTTTCAAGAAAGAACCCCTCACGAGGGCGATCGAAGCGCTCGTCGCCGCCGGCGGCAGCGACGAGCGCGAAGCAAGGCTGGTCGCCGAGAACCTGGTGACCGCCAACCTCATGGGCCACGACTCGCACGGCATTGGCATGATGCCGCGCTATGTCGAGGCTCTGCTCGAAGGCGGCCTGGTCGTGAACCAGCGCCCGCAGGTGAAGCTCGACGCAGGCTCGCTGCTCGTGCTCGACGGCGGCGCGGGCTACGGACAGACGATCGGGCTCGAGGCGACGCGCATGGCCATCGCGCGCGCAAAGGAGCAGGGCGCATCGATCACCGCGCTCGCCAATTCGCATCATCTGGGCCGCATCGGGCACTGGGCGGAGATGGCGGTCGCCGAAGGCATGGTGTCGATGCACTTCGTCAACGTGCTGTCGTTCGCGCGCGTGGCGCCGTTCGGCGGCGCCGACCCGCGCTTCGGCACCAATCCCGTGTGCATCGCCATCCCGCTTCCCGGCGAAGCGCCGTTCGTCCTCGACATGGCGACGAGCGCGGTCGCCCAGGGAAAGCTGCGCGTGGCCCACAACAAGAAGGCGAAGATCCCGCCCGGATGGCTGATCGACGGCGACGGTAACCCGACCGACGATCCGCGCTGGGGCGTGGTGCCGCCGCTCGGGGCCATGCTCTGCTTCGGCGAGCACAAAGGTTTCGGGCTGGCGGTCGCCTGCGAGCTGCTGGGCGGCGCGCTGACCGGCGGCGGCACGACCTCGCATGAGAACAAGACCCAGCGCCGTGTGCTGAACGGCATGCTTTCGGTGCTCATCGATCCGCGCAAGCTCGGCACGATGGAAGCCTTCGAGCGCGATGCGCGCGCTTATCTGAAGTGGATGCGCGCATCGCGGCCGGCGCCCGGCTCCGACCGCGTGCGCATCGCGGGCGAGCCGGAACGGGAAATGCGCGCAGCGCGGGAACGCGACGGCGTCCCGGTGGACACCGAGACCTGGAACGAGATCCGCGCCGCCGCAGCAAAGCTCGAGCTCGCGCCCGAGCGCATCGACGCGCTCGCGCGCGGCGGCTGAAAGCTCAGAGGCCGGCGACCCCGAGCTCGGCGGCGAGCGCGTTCAGCTCGCCAAGGACGCCTTCACCTAGCGGCACGCCGTCCCTGGCGCGCCGCGCGGCGCTCAGGCGTTCCGGATCGCCGGGAGCGAGCGGCGGGCGCGACGGATCTGCCGGGTCTTCCGCGCGGATTTCTTCGACGAACAGGTCTATTTGAGAACGGAACGTGCCCAGGTCGGTGAATCGGGCGATGTCCAGGGCGAGCATGAAATGCCCGAGGTTCCTCGGCTTGCCCAGCTCGCCGTACATCTTGGTCACATGCAAGCCGAACGGCACTCCCGCGAGGTGTGCGCAGAGGATCTCGATCATCAGCGCGAGCGCGTAGCCCTTGTGGCCGCCAGTGGGCGCGAGGCCGACGGTCCGCCCGGCGTCGGTGGTCGGCTTGCCTTGGGCGTCGATGCCCCAGTCGGGCGGGATCGGCTTGCCCTCCTGGCGGGCGACGATTACTTTGCCCCACGCGGCGTGGGTCGTCGACATGTCGATAATGACCGGCGGCTCGCGTCCGCCCGGCGCGCCGAAGGCGATCGGATTGGAGCCGAGGAAGATGCGCTTCATCCCGGGAGGCACCATGATGGAATCGGTGTGCGTCAGCGCGATGCCGATCATGCCCTCCTTCACGGCCATCTCGACGAACCAGGCGCAGGCGCCGCAGTGCGAGCTGTTGTGCGCGCTCACTGCGCCAACGCCGGACTCGCGCGCGAGGGCGATGGCTTCCTTCATCGCGCGCGCGGCGACGAGCTGACCCATGCCGGCGTCCCCTTCGACGCTCGCCGCGGAAGGGCCGGTGCGCCGCACGCCGATCTGCGGGCGCGCCTTGACCGTGCCGTTTCGCAGCCGCGTCGCGTAATGCGGAAGCCGCACCACGCCGTGGCTGTCCACGCCGCGCAGATTGCTTGCGACGAGCGTTTCGGCGACGAGCCGCGCATCGGCGGCCGCGAGTCCGAGCTTCTCGAGGCAGGCGGCGACGAACTCGGTGAGCTTGGAAGGGGATACCGGCGTTTCGCTCATGAGGGGTCGCGTCGAAAGAGTGGGCTCGGATTCTAGACGAGGCTTCGGCTAGAATCGCGGCGGAGGAGATTGCATGGCGAAAAAACCCGCACGGCCGGAACCGAAAATCGTCCGGCCGGACGACATCGATCCGAAGCACCGCTGGGACCGGCCGCTGCAGGCGCCGGGGCGCACGCAGGTCGATTTCGAGGAGCGCATCGATTTCAGGCGGCTGCATGACTATCGCCTCGCGCGAACGCGCGCCGCGCTGGCGCAGTCGGGGCTCGGCGCGCTGCTCTGCTTCGACCAGCACAACATCCGCTACACCACGAGCACCGTCATCGGCGAATGGGCACGCGACAAGCTGACGCGCTATTCGCTGCTCACCGGCGGCGGCGATCCCTACATCTGGGACTTCGGCAGCGCGGCGCGCCACCACAAGCTCTATGCGCCCTGGCTGCACACCGACCATTGCCGCGCGGGCCTTCTCGGCATGCGCGGCGCGACCGGCGCGGACCTGACGCTCTTCAAAGACGCCGCGAAGGAGATCAAGTCGATCCTCGTCGCCGAAGGCGTGGCGAACATGCCGGTCGGCATCGACGTGGTCGAGCCGCCGATGCTGTTCGCGCTGCAAAAGGAAGGCATCGAGGTGCGCGACGGCCAGCAGGTCATGCTGCAGGCGCGCGAGGTCAAGAACGTCGACGAGCTCACGCTGCTCAACATGGCGGCGGCGATGGTCGACGGCGTCTACCAGGATATCGCGGAGGCGCTGAAGCCCGGCATCCAGGAGTCGCAGATCGTGGCGCTCGCCACCAAGCGGCTCTACGAGATGGGCTCGGACTGCGTCGAGGCGATCAACTCGATCTCGGGCGAGCGCTGCTCGCCGCATCCGCACAACTTCACCGACCGGCTGATCCGCCCGGGCGACCAGGCGTTCTTCGACGTGATCCAGTCGTTCATGGGTTATCGCACCTGCTACTACCGCACGTTCAGCGTCGGCCGCGCCACATCGCCTCAGCGCACCGCCTACAAGAAAGCGCGCGAGTGGATGGACCGGGTCATCGACATGCTGAAGCCGGGCATGTCCAGCGACAAGGTGGCGGCCAAGCTGCCCAAGGCGCAGGAAGCCGGCTTCTCGAGCGAGATGGACGCGTTCGGGCTCAACTTCTGCCATGGCCTGGGCCTCGGATTGCACGAGCGGCCGCTCATCTCGCGCCTGAATTCCTTCCGCGAGCCGATCGAGCTCAAGGCGGGAATGGTGTTCGCGGTGGAGACCTATTGCCCCGCGAGCGACGGCGTTTCCGCCGCGCGCATCGAGGAAGAAATCATCCTCACGCCGACCGGCGCCAAGATCATCACGCTTTACCCCGCAGAGGACCTGCCGATTGCCAACCCCTACTGACAAACAAACGCTGGGCTGGATCGGCGCCGGCCGGATGGGCTACGCGATGGCTGCGCGCCTCGCCAAGGGCGGCTGCGACATCGCCGTCTGGAACCGCACCAAAGCCAAGGCCGAGCCGCTCAAGGAGTACGGCGCGAAGATCGTGAACCAGCTCGGGGAGCTGTCGACGAAGGACATCCTCTTCTGCATGGTCTCGACCTACGAAGACGTGAAGGAAGTGATCGGCAAGGCGCTCGCCGATCCGAAGAGCAAGCCGAAGATGGTCGTGGAGTGCTCTTCCATCTCGCTCGAGGGATCCGCCGAGCTGCGGGAATTCCTGAAGAAGAAGGGCATCGAGTACCTGGCGGCGCCGGTCAGCGGCAACGCGAAAGTCATCAAGGCGGGAAAGCTCACCTTCGTCGTTTCGGGCCCGAAGAGCGCCTACGAGAAGGCGCGCCCGTATCTCGACATGATGGGTCAGGGCTCGAGCTACGTGGGCGAGGGCGAGCTCGCGCGCATCGTCAAGATCTGCCACAACGTGTACCTCGGCGTGGTCACCCAGTCGCTCGCCGAGATCACGGTGCTCGCGCAGAAGGCGGGCGTGCCGCGCCACGCCTTTCTCGACTTCCTCAACAAGAGCGTGATGGGCTCGACCTTCAGCCGCTACAAGACGCCGGCGTTCGTGAATCTGGATTTCAGCGTCACGTTCACGCCGCATCTGCTGCGCAAGGACATGGATCTCGGGCTCGACGCGGCCCGCGAGTTCGAGGTGCCGATGCCGCTCGCCACGATCACGCGCGATCTCATCCAGCAGATGATCGGCCACGGCATGACCGACAAGGATTTCTCCACGCTGCTCGTCATGGAGGCGAAGGCTGCCGGAGTCGAGCTGCAGTCCGAGAATAAGACAGTGGGAGATGGACTCTCATCCTGACTTGGAGGCAGGTTTTATGACCAAGCAAAGAATCAGCTACATAAGCCTCGATGCCATGGACGCAGAAATGCGCGCCGAGATGGAGCGCTGTCAGCGCGAGGGCACGCCGCGGCCCGAAAGCTCGGCGGTGCGCGCGCACGTCAAGGCCTGCTTCTGGTTCTTCGCCAATTCCTGGCGCGATATTTTCAAGCACGGCGTGCTCGCCCATCCGATCAAGGAGCTGTGCCGGCTGTACGTGTCGCGCGCGGTCACCTGCGAATATTGCGGGAACCAGCGCTCGATGAAGGCGGCGGCGAGCGGCATGGTCGAGGAGGACGTGCGCGATCTCATGCAGTTCGAGAAATCGGCGCGCTACAACGAGCGGCAGAAGGCGGCGCTCGCGTACGCGGAGGCGATCACCTACCGCCTCGACGCCGATGACGCGTTCTGGGAGCGGATGCACCGCAATTTCAGCGAGCCCGAGCTGGTGGAGCTCGGCTGCTTCGTCGGCCTCACCCTGGGCCAGCAGAGCTGGCTGCGCCTGCTGAATATCGATCATCACCAGGTGCTGCCGGGAACGACCGCCTCCATGGCGCCCGGCTTTACCGATGCCGAGGAGCTTGCCCGGTCGAAGGCCGCGGGCAGCTACTGGGCGAACAAGGGCGCGGGAACGAAAGCCGCCTGATCTTGGCGGAGGCACCGCAGCCGCCGGCGCGCCTGCGGGCGCTCCTCGAGCAGGACTACCCGCGGTTTTCCGAAGGCGAGATGCGTCGCCGGCGCGACTTGATGGCGGCGCTCGCCGAGCGCAGCGGCGTGGATCTCGTTCTGGTGTGCGGCGAGCAGCGCGCGGGCGGTGGCGTGGGCTGGCTGACCGGATGGCCCGTTACCGCGGAGGCGATCGCGGTCGTCGACGCCGCGCGCACGCCGGTTCTTTTCATCCAGCACTACAACCACGTCCCGCTCGCCCGGCGCATCGCCGCGCAATGCGAGGTGCGCTGGGGCGGCGCTTCGACGATCGACGCGCTCGCGACGGAGCTCTCCAAGAGAAATTCGAAGAAGGTCGGGCTCGTCGGGCTTCTGGGCCCGGCCAAGCTGCGTCGGCTCGGCGAGCGCTTCGAGCTGGTCGATCTGAACCCCGCGTATGTCGAGTTGCGGATGGTGAAATCCGACGAGGAGCTCGACTGGGTGCGCGTCGGCGCCTGGCTCTCGGACCTGGCGATCGAATCCATCTTCAAGAATGCCCGGAAAGGAATGGATGAACGCTCGCTTTGGCGCCTTTGCGAGGAGGCGTATGTAGGCGAGGGCGGCACGACGTGGATCCACTACTTCGGTGTTACGTCCATGGCGCAGCCCGATTGCTGCGTGCCGGCGCAATATCCGTCGGCGCGGCCCGTTCGCGAGGGCGACGTCGTGTTCTGCGAGATCAGCGCGAATTTCTGGGATTACCCCGGCCAGGTGTTGCGCAGCTTCACCGTCGAGGCGGAACCCACCGCGCTCTACCGCGATCTGTACGCGGTGGCCGAGGAGGCTTTCGCGAGCATACTCAAAGCGACGAAAAAAGGCGCGCCGGCAAGTGCACTGGTCGAGGCGTCGGGCGTTATCGAGAAGGCGGGCTTCACGACCTGCGACGATCTGGTGCACGGCTTCGTCGGCGGCTACCTGCCGCCGGTGCTCGGCAGCGCCAGCCGCCCGGCGGGCCCATTGCCCGAGCGAACGCTCGCGCCGGGCATGACGATCGTGGTCCAGCCGAACGTCGTGACGCGCGACGGGCGGGCCGGGGTGCAGCTCGGCGAGCTGGTGCTCGTGACCGAAAGCGGCTGCGAGCGGTTGCACCGGGCGCCGGATGGTTTCCGGCGGCTCGGGGGTTGATATGATTGAAGCGAAAGTCCGCAGGACGCGACGCCAGACCATAACGAACGGAGGAAGTAAATGAAGGTTCTCAAGACGCTCATTTTTGCGGCCCTCGCCGCGGCGGCGCCGTCCAGCCACGCGCAGCAGCCTTACCCCAGCAAGGCCGTGCGCGTGATCATCTCGTTCACGCCCGGAAGCTCGACCGACATCGTCGGCAGAATCGTGATGCAGAAGGTCGCGGAGATTTGGGGCCAGCCGGTGGTGCCCGAGAATCGCGGCGGCGCCGGCGGGCAGATCGGCTCGGCGGTCGTGGTGCAGGCCGCCCCGGACGGCTATACGCTGCTCATCGACTCGAGCGCGCACTCGATAACGCCCTCGATCTACGCCAAGCTGCCGTACGACCCGATGAAGGATTTCACCGACATCGCGCCGCTCGCGATCCAGCCGAACGTGCTCATCGTCAATTCGTCATCGCCCTACAAGAGCCTCATGGATCTCGTCAACGCCGCCAAGGCGAAGCCCGGATCGATCAACTGGGGACACGCCGGCATCGGCAGCGGGACGCACCTGAATACCGAAAAATTCGTGGATGCCGCGAAGATCAACGTCACGCAGGTGCCGTTCAAGGGCACGCCGGAGGTGATCCAGGCGATGTTCAGCAATTCCGTGGACTGCTACTGGGCGCCGATCTCCGCCGCGCTCTCGCACATCAAAGGCGGCCGGGTGCGCGCCCTCGCGGTGAGCACGCCGAAGCGCAATCCCACGCTGCCGGATGTGCCGACGACCGGTGAAGCAGGCATCAAAGGGGCGGATGCGCCGCTATGGTTCGGCGTCTGGGGTCCCGCGGGCATGCCGGCGGATCTCGTCAACAAGATCAGCGGCGACATTCGCAAGGCGCTCGCGGACCCGACCGTGAAAGAGAGACTGCATAACGGCGGCAACGACCTCATGGACATGTCGCCGCAAGAGTTCGGGCGTTTCGTGCGCAGCGAGAAGGACGAGTACGAGCGCGTGGTGAAAGGCGCCGGCATCAAGCCGCAGTGAGAGCCGCCTAGGCGGCGCTCGCGAGGCGCTTCAGCGGCACGCCGGTCAGGCGCTGGAGCTCCTCGAAGCTCAAGCCATCGACGATTTCTACGACGTGGAGCCCGTCCGGCTTCACGTCGATCACCGCGAGATCCGTATAGATGCGGTCGACGCAGCGCGCGCCTGTGAGCGGGTAGCTGCAGCGTTCGACGACCTTGCTCTCGCCCTGCTTGGTGAGGTGCTCCATCATTACCATGACCTTCTTCGCGCCCACCGCGAGGTCCATCGCGCCACCCACCGCCGGGATGGCGTCCGCGCCGCCCGTGTGCCAGTTGGCGAGGTCGCCCGCCGCCGAGACCTGGAAGGCGCCGAGCACCGCGAAGTCGAGATGGCGGCCGCGGATCATGCCGAAGGCGTCCGCGTGATGGAAAAAGGCGCCGCCTGTTAGGAGCGTCACCGGCTCCTTGCCGGCGTTGATCATGTCTTCGTCCTCTTCGCCGGCCGCGGGCTTGGGTCCCATGCCGAGGACGCCGTTCTCGCTGTGCAGGATGATCTCGCGGCCCTTCGGCAGATAGTCGGCGACGAGCGTCGGCAGGCCGATTCCGAGGTTGACGTACGCCCCTTCGGGAATATCGCGCGCCACGCGTGCGGCCATCTGCTTGCGGTCGAGTTTTTTCATCACGCGGCTTTTCGGAGCGAGCCGGCCACGCGCACGATCCTCTTCACGAAGATCCCCGGCGTCACGATCACTTCCGGGTCGAGCGCGCCGAGCTCCACCGTTTCGCGCACCTGAACGACGGTGCACTTCGCGGCCGCGGCCATGATCGGGCCGAAGTTGCGCGCCGACTTGCGATAAACCAGGTTCCCCCAGCGATCGGCACGGTCCGCCTTGATCAGGGCATAGTCGGCCTGAATCGGATATTCGAGCACGTAGTCGCGCTCGCCGATGCGCCGCGTCTCTTTTCCTTCCGCAAGCTTCGTTCCGTGGGCAGTGGGCGTGTAGAACGCACCGATGCCGGCGCCGGCGGCGCGGATGCGTTCGGCGAGGGTGCCCTGCGGCACCAGCTCGAGCTCGATCTCGCCCGAGCGGTAGAGCGCATCGAAGTGCCAGGAATCCACCTGGCGCGGGAACGAGCACAGGATCTTGCGCACCCGCTTCGCTTTCAGCAGCGCGGCGAGCCCGGTGTCGCCGTTGCCGGCGTTGTTGTTGACGATGGTGAGCGCACGCGCGCCTTGCGCAATCAGAGCATCGATCAGGGCTGCCGGCATGCCTGCGTTGCCGAAGCCGCCGATCATCACGGTAGCCCCGTCGGGGATGTCGGCGAGCGCTGCCTCCGGGCTGGCGACGAATTTATCGATCATGGGGGCGGAAATTATCGCATCGCCTCCGCGCGCCTATTTCGTCGCAGGCTCTCTTAAAGCGGCACTTTCACAAGGAATCGTAACTAATTGACTTAAATCAATAATAGATTGTAGAGAATCGGCGACATGAAACGCACCTAAGTGCTTGTCCAGCTTGGAAAAACAGCTTGACCTGCCCCCTGTTTTCCTCGTACAGTGGGGAAAGGTAGAAAAAAGTGGTGAAACAGGGATGGATGCTGCGTTTCACGGAGCCGCGGTCATCACGCTCGACGCGAAGGGGCGTATCGCTATTCCCACGCGTCATCGGGATGCTTTGCTCGACGGCGGGCGCTCGCTGGTGCTCACTGCGCATCCGGATGGCTGCGTCCTGATTTACCCGGCGCCCGCATGGGAGCCGATCCGCGCCCAGGTCGAGGCGTTTCCGAGCTTTCACCCTCAGGCAAGCTGGTGGAAGCGGGTGCTTCTCGGCTTCGAAGAGCATGTGGCCGCCGATGGCACCGGGCGCATCCTGCTGCCGCCCGCGCTGCGCCAGCACGCGAAGCTCGAGCGCGAAGCGATGATGGTCGGACAGGGCCGCTACTTCGAGCTCTGGGATTCCGGAATCTGGAGCGCCAAGCTCGGTCAGGCGCTCTCCGGGACTGGCGCGCCGCCGCCGGGCATGGAGGGCTTCTCGCTGTGAGGCGCCATGCACGAGCCCGTCCTACTCCAGGAAGCTCTTACCGCCCTGGCCATCCGGCCCGACGGCGCCTATGTCGATGGGACGTTCGGCCGGGGCGGCCACAGTCGCGCGATCCTCGAGCGGCTCGGCGCCAATGGACGGTTGATCGCGCTCGATCGGGACCCGGACGCCGAGGCGGCGGCGCACGCGTTGAAGGACTCCAGATTCCGTTTTTTCCGGGCGGCCTTCAGCTCGCTTTCGCAAATCCTGGACGCCGCGGGCCTGCCGCTGGCGCACGGGATGCTGTTCGACCTGGGCGTGTCGTCGCCCCAGCTCGACGACCCGGCGCGCGGCTTCTCGTTCCGCGCCGACGGGCCTCTGGACATGCGCATGGATCCGCAAGCTGGGCTTAGCGCCGCCGAATGGCTCGCGACCGCAGAAGAACAACAAATAAGGGAGGTCATCCGAGACTATGGGGAAGAACGGTTTGCTAAACAGATTGCAGCGGCGATTGTTGCTGCTCGGCGCCGCGAGCCGCTCCTCCGCACCCGGCAACTGGCCGATCTCGTGGGTGAGGCGGTCCGCACACGGGAGCCGGGCCAGGATCCGGCGACGCGCACCTTTCAAGCTCTACGGATTCACCTCAATCGGGAGCTTGAGGAAGTGTCGGTGATGCTTCCGCAGGCGCTTTTGCGTCTCGCCCCGGGCGGGCGGCTGGCGCTGATCAGCTTTCATTCGCTGGAAGACCGGATTGTGAAGCGCTTCATGCAGGCCGCAGCGCGCCCGGAGATGCCCCGGGGGCTTCCCCTGCGTGCCAGCGAAATGCCACAACCGGCGCTCAAGCTGACCGGTCGCGCCATCAAGCCTTCCCAGCCGGAGACGCGGGCGAACCCGCGCTCGCGCAGCGCCATCCTGAGGGCGGCGGAGCGCACGGCGGCGCCTTATCTGCCTTCCATGAACGTTCGAATCGAGCCCGACGCGCGGTGGCGAAACTGAACCTCCTCCTCCTCGCGGTTCTCGTCGCTTGCGCGATCGGGCTCGTCACTTCCCAGCACCGGGCGCGGAAGCTGTTTTCCGATCTCGAGCGCGAGCAGAACCGCGCCCGCGAGCTCGACGTCGACTACGGCCGGCTGCAGCTCGAGGCGAGCACCTGGGGCTTGCACCAGCGGGTCGAACGAATCGCCACCGGAACCCTCGGGATGCGCACGCCCGACCCGAGGCGCGTGCGGGTGGTCTCGAGAGAAAAGCTCCGGTGAGCCGCGGCGCACAAGCGGCAACGATGGGCCTCGTGCGCCTTCCCGTGTGGCGCGCCCGCTTCGTGCTGGCGGCACTGCTTGCGGCGTTCGTGCTGCTGGTTTTGCGCTCGGCGTACCTGCAGGCGCTGAAGACCGATTTTCTGCAGGAGAAGGGCGAGGCCCGTTACTCGCGGGTTCTTGAAGTGCCCGCCACGCGCGGCCGGATCCTGGATCGCAACGGCGAGGCGCTCGCGGTATCGACACCGGTGAAGTCGATCTGGGCGATTCCCTCCGATGTCGAGCTCTCCACGGCCGGCCGGCGCAAGCTCGCCGGCTTGCTGGCGATGGATGTTGCCGAGCTGAACCGAAAGCTGGCCGAGGCGCGCGACTTCGTTTATCTCAAGCGGCAAATCTCCCCCGAAACCGCCGAAGCCGTCGAAGCTCTCCGGATACGGGGCATTTATCAGCAGCGCGAATTCCGGCGATACTACCCCGCGGGCGAAGTGACCGCTCACGTAGTCGGCTTCACCGGGATCGAGGACGCCGGCCAGGAAGGCATCGAGCTCGCGCATCAGGACAGCCTCGGTGGCAAGCCCGGCAGCCGGCGCGTCATCAAGGATCGGCTCGGGCAGATCGTCGAGGACGTGGAATCGATCCGCGCCGCGCAGCCCGGCAACGATCTGACTCTGTCGATCGACTCCAAGATACAAAGTCTCGCGTTCAGCGCCTTGCAGGCGGCCGTGGCGCATCACCATGCCAAAGCGGGCGCGCTGGTGGCGCTGGATGTGCGCACCGGCGAGATCCTCGCCCTCGCGAATGTGCCGTCGTACAACCCGAACAATCGCGCGCGCCTCAGCGGTGGCCAGCTGAGGAATCGCGCGGTGACCGATGCTTTCGAGCCCGGCTCGACGCTGAAGCCGTTCACGATTGCGGTCGCGCTCGAGACCGGCAAGCTCGCGCCGGCGAGCGCGGTGGCGACCGCGCCGGGCCGCCTCACCATCGCCAACTACACGATCCACGACGCGCACCCGGCTTCGGTGCTCACGGCGGCGCAGGTGATCCAGAAATCCTCGAACGTGGGCGCGGCGAAGATCGCCCTCGGCCTGCCGCGGGAAGCGATGTGGGATCTGTTCCGGCGGGTGGGCTTCGGCGCCGCGCCGGAGCTGAGCTTCCCGGGGGCGGCCACGGGGAAGCTGCGCAACTACCGCAGCTGGCGGCCGATCGAGCAGGCGACCATGGCCTACGGCCACGGCATCTCGGTGAGCCTGCTGCAGCTCGCGCGGGCGTACAGCGTATTCGCGAGGGACGGGGAATTGGTTCCGCTCACGCTTGTCAAAACCGGGACGGTCGCGACCGGAGAGAAGGTGCTATCAACGGAAACGGCACGCGCGGTCCGCGCCATGCTCGAGCTGGCGGTGCAGAACGGCGGCACCGGACCGCGGGCTCGCATCATGGGATGGCGCGTCGCGGGCAAGACCGGGACCGCGCACAAGCAGGAAAACGGCGCATACGCCGCGGACAAGTACCTTTCCTCCTTCGTTGGCCTCGCGCCGGCGTCGGCGCCGCGTGTGGTGCTGGCGGTGATGATCGACGAGCCTTCGGGCGGCCAGTACTACGGCGGCGTGGTCGCCGCTCCGGTCTTCGCGCAGGTCATGCAGGGCGCGCTGCGCATGCTCGGCGTGCCCTACGACGCGCCGCTCGAGCCGCTGCAGCTTCCGGGCGAAGGAGACGATGCAAGGGAAAGCACATGAGGGCCCCGCTGTGGAATACACCGAGCTCTTCGCGCGGCTTGCGGCCGACGGGGCGATGATCGAGCGGCTTTCGTCGGACAGCCGCCGCTCGTCCGCGGGCGTGGCGTTCTTCGCCTATCCGGGCGAGGGCGCCGACGGCCGCGCGCATATCGCGAGCGCCGTCGCGCAGGGAGCGGCGGCGGTGATCTGGGAAGAAGAGCGCTTCGACTGGCGTCCCGAATGGCGCGTGCCCAACGCGCCCGTGCGCGGGCTGAAGCAGCGAGCCGGTGCGATGGCGCACGAGTTTTACGGCCGGCCTTCGGAATCGCTCTGGATGTGCGGCGTGACCGGAACCAACGGCAAGACCTCGTGCAGCCATTGGGTCGCGGCCTCGCTCAATCAGAAAAATGTCGCGAGCCGCGTGATCGGAACGCTCGGTTCGGGCATTCCCGGCGCACTCCAGCCGGCGCTCAACACGACGCCGGATGCGCTCGAGGTCCATCGCCTGCTGAAGGAGTTCGTCTCGCAGAAGGCACAGGCGGTCGCGATGGAAGTTTCCTCGCACGGGTTGACGCAGGGGCGCGTGAACGGCATCGCTTTCGACTGCGCTCTCTTCACCAATCTGTCGCACGATCACCTCGACTACCACGGCTCGATGGCGGCGTACGCGCAGGCGAAGGCGCTGCTGTTCGATACGCCGGGGCTCGGCGCGGCGGTGCTGAATCTCGACGATCCGCTCGGCGCGCAGCTCGCGGAACGGTTGAACGAGCGCGGCGTGCGCACCATCGGCTACAGCCTCGCCGGGGTTCCGAAAGGCGTGCAGGAATTCATCGCGGCGCGCCCGGCCGGCCCGGGCCGGGTGCAAATCGAATCCAGCTGGGGACGCGGCATCGCGGCGATCAACCAGCTCGGCCGCTTCAACACCGCGAATGCGCTGGGCGTGCTCGGCTGCCTGATGGCCTACGGTCTGCCGTTTCGCGAAGGCACGGATCTTCTCGGAACGCTGCCGCCGGTCCCCGGCCGCATGGAAAAGATCTCAGACCGCCCGCTCGTCGTGGTCGACTATGCGCACACTCCGGACGCGCTCGAGAAAGTGCTGCAGGCGCTGCGGCCCCTCGCCGACGAGCGCGGCGGCCGCCTGCTCGCGGTGTTCGGCGCGGGCGGCGACCGCGACGCCGCGAAACGGCCGCTGATGGGCGAGGTCGCGGCGCGGCTCGCCGACCGGGTGCTGGTCACCTCCGACAATCCGCGCGGCGAGGATCCGCTCGAGATCATCTCGCAGATCGAAAAAGGGATCGCGAAAGCCCACGAGGTCGAGCCCGATCGGGCGCTCGCCATCGAGCAGGCCGTGCAAGCCGCCGCGCTCGAGGATGTCCTGCTCATCGCCGGGAAAGGGCACGAGGACTACCAGGAGATCGCGGGCAAGCGCTTGCCGTTCTCCGACGCGGCGGTCGCGCGCGCCACGCTCGCAAAGCGAGGGGCGCCATGATGAATCTCCGTGACGCCGCAAGTTTCGTCGCCGGCCGCACAAGCGGGGGCGATCCGTCCTTCACCGGCGTCTCGACGGACACGCGGGCCCTGCGCGCGGGCGATCTCTTCGTCGCCCTGCGCGGAGAGCGCTTCGACGGGCACGCGTTTCTCGCGCAGGCGAAGGCAGCGGGCGCCGCCGCCGCGATGGTCGATCACGCGTACGGCGGCGAGTTTCCGTTGCCGGTCGCGGTGGTGGATGACACCAAGCTCGCGCTCGGGGCCCTGGCGCACGCCTGGCGCGCTCGCTTCGCGCCGGCGCTCATCGCGGTCGCGGGCTCCAACGGCAAGACCACGGTGAAGGAGATGCTCGCCTCGATCCTGCGCGCCAACGCCGGGGACGACGCCGTTCTCGCCACCGCCGGCAACCTGAACAACGACATCGGCCTGCCGCTCACCCTGCTTCGCATGCGCGACAAGCACCGCTGGTGCGCGATCGAGCTCGGCATGAATCACAAGGGCGAAATCGCCTATCTCGCGCGGCTCGCCGCGCCGACCGTGGGGCTGGTGAACAACGCGCAACGCGAGCACCTGGAGTTCATGAATTCGGTGGACGAGGTGGCGGCGGAGAACGCGAGCGTCTATGACGCACTGCCGGCGGGCGGCGTGGCAGTCGTGAACGCCGACGACGCGCACGCCGCATTCTTCCGGCGGGCGGCCGGGTCGCGGCGCGTCGTGGATTTCGGCGTCGATGCGAAAGCCACGGTGAGCTGCGGCTACTCGCTGAACGCGCTCGAGAGCGAGATTGTTTTCAGGACTCCGGGAGGCGAAGCGGGCGCGACGCTGGCGATTCCGGGGCTGCACAACGTGCGCAACGCCCTTGCCGCGGCGGCGTGCGCCCATGCGGCCGGCATCGGACTGAAAAGCATCGGCGACGGGCTCACCCGCTTCCGACCGTATACCGGCCGGCTGCAGGTCAAGAAGGCGGTGAGCGGCGCGACCGTGATCGACGACAGTTACAACGCCAACCCGGATTCGGTGCGCGCGGCGATCGATGTCCTCGCCTCCTGTCCCGCGCCCACGGTGCTGGTGCTCGGCGACATGGGCGAAGTCGGAACCCAGGGTCCGGAGTTCCACCGCGAGGTTGGCGCCTATGCACGGTCCGTGAACGTATCGAGTCTTTTCGCGCTTGGCGACTCGACGAAATTCTCGGTGGAAGCCTTCGGCGCGGCAGGCTATCACGCGAAGTCTGTTGAAGATCTGATCCATGTCGTGCGGGAAAGCGCGCAACCAAAAACAACTCTGCTGGTAAAGGGCTCGCGCTTCATGCGGATGGAAAGAATCGTGAGCGCGCTGACCGGCAGCACAACACAAGGGAGTCATTGAATGCTGCTCGAGATCGCGCAATGGCTGGCGAAGGACGTGCGGCTCTTCAACGTCTTCAACTACATCACGCTGCGCGCCGTGCTCGCCTGCCTCACGGCGCTTGCCATCTCCCTGATCCTCGGACCCTACGTGATCCGCAAGCTCACCGCCTACAAGATCGGCCAGGCGGTGCGCGACGACGGGCCGCGCTCGCATCTCACCAAGGCGGGCACGCCGACGATGGGCGGCGCGCTCATCCTGGTCTCGATCGTGCTGACGACACTGCTGTGGGGCGATCTTTCGAACCGGCTGATGTGGGTGGTGCTGCTGGTGACGCTCGCCTTCGGCATCATCGGCTGGATCGACGACTACCGGAAGGTCGTGCACCGCAATCCGAAGGGCCTCTCGGCGAAGGCGAAGCTTTTCTGGCAATCGCTCGTCGGCCTCGCCGCGGCCTGCTATCTCGCGCTGCTCGCGCAGAACCCGAACATGTCGTCGCTGAACCAGCTGATCGTGCCGTTCTTCAAGTTCGTGGCATACCCGCTCGGCACGCTCGGCTTCATCGTGTTGACCTTCTTCGTCATCGTCGGCACCTCGAACGCGGTGAATCTCACCGACGGCCTCGACGGCCTCGCGATCATGCCGACCGTGATGGTGGGAAGCGCCCTCGGCATCTTCGCGTATGTCGCGGGGCATACCGTGTTCTCGAAGTATCTGGGCCTGCCTTACATTGCCGGCGCGGGCGAGCTCGCGGTGATCTGCGGCGCCCTGGCGGGCGCCGGGCTCGGCTTCCTCTGGTTCAACGCCTATCCGGCCGAGGTGTTCATGGGCGACGTCGGCGCGCTCGCGCTCGGCGCGGCGCTCGGCACGATCGCCGTGATCATCCGCCAGGAGATCGTGCTCTTCATCATGGGCGGCGTGTTCGTCGCCGAGACGCTCTCCGTGATGCTGCAGGTCTTCTACTTCAAGGCCACCGGCGGCAAGCGCATTTTCCGCATGGCGCCGCTGCATCACCACTACGAGCTCGAGGGCTGGAAGGAGAGCCAGGTGGTGGTGCGCTTCTGGATCATCACCATGATGCTCGTGCTCTTCGGCCTCTCGACGCTGAAGCTCAGATGATGCGCGAGCCGGCATTCACGTCGCTTTCCTCTCCAAGGCCTTTTTCCTTGGAAGGCAAGAACGTCCTGGTCCTCGGCCTGGGCGATACCGGTCTCTCGGTCGCGCACTGGGTCGAGCGCGAAGGCGGCCGTGCTCGTGTCGCCGACACGCGCGCCTCGCCGCCTGGACTCAAGGATTTCAAGGGCGAGTTCCATCCGGGGCGGTTCGAGGAGTCGCTCCTGGAGGGCGTGGATCTGCTTTGCATCAGCCCGGGCCTTTCCCTCGACGAAAAAATCGTCCACGAAGCCGCGGCTAGGAACGTGCCCGTGGTCGGCGATATCGAGCTCTTCGCCTGGCA
>Ga0209131_1000256_pt1 | contig 38549 bp, 41 predicted proteins | sample GraSoi_2013_40cm_FD_185826 | JGI IMG/M metagenome (GOLD analysis project Ga0209131, IMG submission 185826) | Grasslands soil microbial communities from the Angelo Coastal Reserve, California, USA - Sample 9_17_2013_40cm (SPAdes) (version 2) | ecosystem: Environmental > Terrestrial > Soil >...
ATGAAAAGACTTCTGGTGATGCTCGTTTCGGCAATCGTCAGCGTGGTAGTTGCTTCCATCGTGCAGGCAGCCCCGACCGAATCCACAGGAGATACTGGATCCTCCGACCTCACCCGCGAACCACGGACTGCCTGGGCTGCGGCGCTCGAAGGCAAAAACTCGGTCACCCCGAAGTTCGGGTCGTACGCGCTGTCGGCGCAGAGACAAGACCTGAAAATGTATGGAGACGAGGGGTGTATCCTCTTCTGTATTTTCGGGACAGGATTCGCAGTTCACAGCTTTCCGATTGAGATGCAGTCGTCGTCGGCCGTCGCGGGACTGGAATATGAACGCAGGACCCCTTGGGGATACAGCCTTGGAGCTGAACTCCTCCATAACGTCCATGGCCCTAAAATCCCCCTTCGAAGCAACGATAGTGCGCCCAGAACGGGCCAGATCTTCGGAGATCTTGACTTGAGCGGGCGAGGACTCTTCATCGGCGCGAGCGTTCATTTCTAGAGCAGGCGCGCGGGAGCACTGCTATAGTCGCGCGAGATTCCCTGGGGAGGTTCGATCATGGCGGATGGCGACACGAAGACCGAATCCGACTACGACGTCCTTTACCGCATCATGACTACGCGCATGAGCGTGCGGCGCATGAAGCCCGATCCGATTCCCGACGAATACGTCGAAAAAATCCTCGAGGCGGGCCGCTGGGCGATGTCCGGGGCGAACGGCCAGCCGTGGGAATATCTCGTCATCAAGGACCCGAAGAAGAAGAAAGAGCTCTACGACGCCTTCCAGGACACCAACCAGGAGTTCTGCTTCTGGATGGAGCAGATGCGGCCTTTCGAGCTGCGCCACCCCGCGTTCCAGGTGAAGGGGGACGACCTCAAAGACGAGTGGCAGAAGATCAGGAACTCGACCGGCGGGCAGCAGCGCCGTCCCTGGCACGAGGCGCCGGTGGTGATCGTGGTGCTCGGCGACGGCCGCAGGCAGTGGGCGACGGTGAATGCCGCTTTCACTTTCGGCAGGCACGCGAGCCACTTCACCGACGGCCTGGCGAATACCTGCACGCACATGCAGCTCGCGATCGCGTCGCTCGGGCTGGGCTCGCATTGGGGAACGGTCCACGTCCAGGAGCCGTTGAAGCGCGTGCTCGGCGTCCCCGACCTGATCGACGTGTACCTCATCATCTCGGTGGGCTTCGCCGACCTCGAGCGCAAGGCCGGCGTGAGGCGCGATCTGAAAGAGCTCGTGCACCGCGAGAGCTACGACATGTCCAAGTTCATGTCGAACGAGGACATCATCGACTATCTCTACAAGCTGCGCGGCAAGACCATGTTCCGCTATCACCTGAAAGACAGCCTCTTGCCGGGCTCCGCCGACAAGAAAAGCTGATGCCTGTCTGCCGTCTTGCGGTCTGCGCGGCCGCGCCGGTGCTCGCCGCCACCGCTGCCTGGCCTCAAGGCTACCCCTCCAAGCCGATTCTCGTCGTCAGCACCGCGTCGCCCGGCTCGAGCGGCGACGCGGCGCTGCGCGTGATGGCGGCGAAGATGTCGGCGAGCCTCCGCCAGCCGGTGGTGGTCGAGGTGAAGACTGCCGCGCGCGGCGCGCTCGCCGCGCAGGCGCTTGCCAGGGCCGGCCCCGACGGATACACGATCACCTACGGGACTTCCGGCACTTTCGTCAACGCGCGCTTCCTTTTCAGGAACCTCGCGTTCGACGTGCTCAAGGATTTCGTTCCCATCAGCCTCGCGGTCAGCGCGCCGAGTTACGTCGCGGTGAACGCTTCGGTGCCCGTGAACTCCCTGCAGGAGCTCATAGACTACGCGAAGCGCAACCCGGGCAAGCTCGAATACGCCTCGAGCGGCGCCGGGTCGGTGTTCCATCTGGCCGGGGAGTCCCTGAAGCTCTACGCCGGGATCGACCTGCTCCACGTCCCGTATGCGCAGGCCAATTTTTCGCAGATGATCGGCGATTGGGTCAGCGGGCGCGTGGCGATCTACTTTCCCACCTATCTTTTTCTCGCCCCCTACCTGCCCAAAGTAAAGCCGCTCGCGATCGTCGACAGCCGGCGGAGCAGCCGCATGCCGGACATTCCCACGGTCGCCGAGGTCCTGCCGGGTTTCAAGAGCTTCATCGCGTGGTGGGCCTTCTTCGGTCCGGCGGGAATGCCCTCGCCCATCGTCGAGCGACTGAGCGGCGAGGTTCGCGCCTCGCTGAAGGCAGCCGACGCGGTCGCGAAGATCAGCGACGACCTGGGACTCACCATCGTCGCCAGCACGCCCGACGAGCTCGCCGCACATCTCAAGCGCGACATCGACGCCGTCGGGAGCCTGGCGAAGGCGATCGGCCTCGAGCCCGAATAGGCCTAGCGCTTCGAGCTTCCGCCCGCGGCCAGCAACTTGTTGCCGGGCAGGTTGCGCAGCTCGGCCTTTCTCCTCTTGTTGCAGCCGACGCAGATGAACCTGACGGGTCCGATCTTCAGGAATTCGCTCGTCGTCCAGTGACTGCCCGCGCTGCAATAGCGCTTCTTTTCTTCCTTGGCCGTTTTTTTCACAGCGGGTTGTCTGGATAGATCAACGAGCGCCACATATGGGCGACTGGGCTGCCGTCGAACCCCAGCCCCTCTTTCGGCTGCTTGAAGTGGCGGCCGATCACCTCGACGAAGGGATCGAGCGTCACTTTCACCCCGGGCTCGAATGCGTAGAGGTCGTGCACTGTGATCATGCGCGCCTCCATGTACCACTTGTGCTTGCGCGCCTGCTCGTACGCCGCCCTGATATAAGGCTCCGGCGCGTAGCCTTGGCCGAAAATCTGGACGTAGCGTTCCGGATACCCGTATCCCACCGAGGAGTCCGGGAAGAAGCGCAGCGCCTGGTGATGGCGAATCGCCCAGCTCACCTTTTCGGACACATAGGGCTCGACCATCTGCGCCGCCCACCAGCCGTGATCCACCTTGATGAGATTCACCGCGATGTCGTGCAGCAGGCAGGCGAGCACCGTCTCCTCGGGCTCGCCTTTCTTCTGCGCATCGTTCGCGCTCTGCAGCATGTGGGTCACGGTGTGCGGCATGAAGCGCAACTTGAAGAAATCGACGATCGTGGGCCTGGGCGGCATCGGAGCGAGCGCGGCCAGATCGAGCGGCAAGCCGGCGGGCGTCAGACCCCCGAACAGGACCCCCGTGCCGCGCCGCAGCTTGGGCGCCTGGGCCGGGGCGGCCGACACGTGGAGCTGCTTCATCATGCTTTCCTCGAGCGCGTCGGCGCGCTCCTCGGAGGTGTTACGCTCGACTTCCATGAATCGCTCCTGTCGATACCGTGCCACGTTAAGCCGCGCCGGAGCGGGAGTCAACCGATGCAACTACTGCGGCTCGATTTTCGCCAGTTCCACGTAGCGCTTCCAGCGCTCGGCGTCGCTCTTCATGAGCGCCTGCATCTGCTCGGGCGTGCCCGGGAACGGGTCGAACGCCGAGTTCGCGAGGAACTGCTTCGTGTCTTCTGCAGCCGTGATCTGGTTGAACCAGCCGGCGAGCCTGTCCACCACCGGCTTGGGCGTGCCCGCCGCGACCACGACGCCCCACCAGGGCGAGACGTCGGTGCCGCCGTAGCCGAGCTCGGCGAGGGTCGGCACATCGGGGATCGCAGCCGAGCGTTTCGCTGCGGTCGCCGCGAGAATGCGCAGCTTTCCGCCCTTCGCCTGCCCCAGCGCCCAGGTCGCGTCGAAGGCGATGAAGTCGAGCTGTCCCAAGAGCAGGTCGGTCAGGGCCTGGACGTTCTGCTTGTACGGAACGTAGGTCGCCTTCACGCCCGCCGCGGTCTTGAAGAGTTCCGCGGCGATCACGCCGGTGTTGCTGGTCGCCCCGTAGAAGCTCGGGGTCGGCTTGGCCCTGAGGTGGGTGACCAGCTCGGCCATGGATTTGATCGGACCCGCGGCGTCCACCAGGATTACGAAGGACAACGAAGCGATCGTCGCCACCGCCGCGAAATCCCTGGTCGTGTCGAAGGGCAGGCTCTTGAACAGGTACGGCGCCGCGGCGATGGTGGAGCTCGCCGGCGTGATCATGATCGTGTAGCCGTCGGGCCTGGACTTCGCCAGGGCATCGGTGGCGATCATGCCGTTCGCACCGACCCTATTCTCGACGATCACCGGCCTCCCGGCGAGCTTCGAGAGACGGTCGCTGTAGAAGCGCACGATGAGATCGGCGCCGGAGCCCGGCGCGTAATTGCACAGCGAGCGGATTTCGCGGGTCGGGTAGTCCTGTGCAGCGGCAAGAGGCGCGGCGAACGCGAGGAGCAACGCGAGTGCTCTATCGGGTCTCATGGCAGAACTCCTCAGTCTATCGTCACGCCCAGCTCCCGGATGATCGGCCTGAACTGCGCGACCTGGCGCCGCAGCATCGCGTCCTGCTCCGCCGGGGTCGAGCCCACCGGCTCGGCCGCGAGATCGGTGAGGCGCTTCACCGAATCGGGATGGCGCACGGCCGCTGCGGTTTCGCGCTGCAGCCGCTCGATGATCTCGCGCGGCGTCTTCGCCGGCGCGAAGAGGCCGTTCCACCCGTCCGCCTCGAGCTTGGGAAAACCCAGCTCGCGCACCGTGGGCACCTCGGGCAGCACCGAGAGGCGCTGCGGCGCATTCGTCGCGAGCGCCTTGAGGGAACCTCTCTTGATTTCCGCAAGCGAGGACGAAAGCTGGTCGCCGCCGAGCTGCAGGCGCCCGGCGAGCAGCTCCTGCTTGAGGGGCGCCGCGCCTTTCAGCGGGATGTGGGCCATGTCGATCCTCTCGTCGCGCTTCATCACCTCGCCGACGATGTTCATGAAAGAGCCCGGGCCGGTCGAGCCGTAGTTGTACTTGAGGGTCCGGTCTTTCTGCAGCAGCGTCACGAACTCGCGCAGGTCGCTCGCGGGGACGCTCGGGTGCGCGGTGATCACGAGCGGCACGTTGGCGGCGATCGAGATCCCGGCGAAATCGGTGTCGATGTTGTACGGCGCGCGGTTCGCCTGGGCGAGCGCGACCGACGCGAGCGGGAAAGTGATGTTGTGCATGAGGATGGTGTAGCCGTCCGGCGCCGCCTTGGCCACGGCGTCGGCGCCGATCGAGCCGCCGGCCCCGCCGCGGTTCTCGACCACCGCCGGCTGGCCCAGGGTCTCGGACATGCGCTGAGCGACCAGGCGCGCGATGATGTCGGTCGTGCCGCCGGCGGGAAACGGAACGATGATGCGCACGGGCCGCGCAGGGTAGGCTTGCGCGCACGCGGTCTGCGGCAAGCCGGACGCCGCCAGAACGAGCATCAAACAGACGCTTGCCGGTTTTCCGATATGCAGCATGGCCAGCCTCTCTCTTCGGGTGAATGCGGAATTCTAGGCCAACTCAGTCGACGCGCGCACCGGAGGCCTTTACCACCCTCGCCATCTTGGCGAAATCCGCGCGCAGCAGTGCGTTGAACGCCTCGGGGCTGAGCGCCTTCGGCTCGATGCCCTGCTTAGCCAGACGATCGAGAATAACAGGGTCTTTCAGCAGCCCTGCGACCGCGGTGTTGATCCGCTCCACCGTCGAGACCGGTATGCCGGCCGGACCGAGCAGACCGAGCCAGGAATCGAACTCGTAGCCCGGCACCCCGGACTCCGCGATCGTCGGCAGATCGGGCAGGAACTTCGAGCGCTTCGCCGAGGTCACGCCGAGCATGCGCACGCGCGCGTCCTTGACGAAGCCCAGCGCGCCGATGTTGGCCGCGATCACGGCGTGCGAGCGGCCCGCCACGACTTCGTTCACCGCTTCGTTGGTCGCCTTGTACGGCACGTGCACCATGTCGATTCCCGCCAGACCCGCAAAGTACGCCATCGAAAGATGCGTTGCGGTGCCGCTGCCCGCGGTGGCGTAATTGAGCTTTCCCGGATTCGCTTTGGCGTAGTCGATGAATTCCTTGACCGTCTTTGCGGGCAGCCCGGCGCTCACCATCAGCACGTATTCCACGGTGCCGATGTGCGCAACGCCGGTGAAGTCCCTGATCGGATCGTAGGGCAGCTTCGCATAGAGCGAGCCGTTGATCGTGTGGCTCGCCGCCGAGAGGATGAGCGCGTGGCCGTCGGGCGCGGCCTTCGCCACCGAGGCCGTGCCGATGGTGCCGCCCGCGCCGGTGCGGTTCTCGACGATCACGTGGCGGCCGAGTGCGGTGCCGAGCTCCGCGCTGATCGAGCGCGCGAGAATGTCCTGCACCCCGCCCGCGCCGAACGGAACGATGATGCGCGTGACGTTGCTCTGCGCCCGGACCGTCGCTCCGCTGCACCCGAGACCCAGAGCCAGCAGAAACACAAGCGGCCTTTTCATATCCCGCACCAGTCTCGAATCAGCTCTTCGTAGATCTCCACCGACTGCCGGATGCGCTCCATGCTGCAGTACTCGTCGGTCTGGTGCGCCTGCTGCGGCTCGCCCGGCCCGAGCACCACCGCCGGCGCGCCCTTGTAGACCTTCAGGAGATTCCCCGCATCGGTGTTGTAGGTCTGGGCGCGCGGCTCAGGCTTCACGCCGAGCGTGCGGCCGGTGATCTCGAACACGCGCTGCACCCAGTCATCCTCCGGTTCGGTCCACACCGCGTTCATGTCCGAGAACACCTCGAGCTCGGCCTCGTTCCCGAGCGTCGCCTGCAACTTCGCGCGCAGGGCCGCGTGATCCATGCCCGGCACCGTCCGGATGTCGACCCCGAAGCTCGCCGCGTCGGGCACGGAGTTGACCGTGTTGCCGCCCTCGAACGTGCCGACGTTCATCGTCGGCTTGCCCATCACCGGATGCGCCGGCTGGCCGAAGTCGAATGACTCGAGCTTGGACACCGCGCGCACCGCCTTGTAGATCGCGTTCACGCCGAGCTCGGGCATGGATCCGTGCGCCGAAACGCCGCGGAACCGCGCGTGGAACTTGAGCGAGCCCTTGTGCCCGACGTAGGGATAGTTCGAAGTCGGCTCGCCCACGATCATCGCCCCGGCGCGGCCGAGCAGCTGCGTCCGGGCGAGGTGCTCCGACCCTATGCACCCGCCCTCCTCCGCGGCGGTGAGCACGATGACTACGCCCGGCGTGCCCGGAAATTTTTTCGCGAGCTTGCGCGCCGCGAGCAGGATCGCCGCGACGCCCGCTTTCATGTCGGAGGAGCCGCGCCCGTAGAGCCGGTCGCCGTCGGTTTCCCCTGCGAACGGGTCGCGCGACCAGGCCGTGGCGCCGAGCGGCACCGTGTCGATATGCCCGGTGAGGCACAGCGGCGGCGAATCCTCGGCGCCGGCGCGCGCGATCACGCTGGTGCGTGCGTCCTCATATTCGTGGTAGGCGACGCGAAAACCCCAGCCCTCGAGCAGCGCGCCGAGATGCCGCGCGCAGTCGCGCTCGCTGCCGGGCGGATTGACCGTGTCGAATCGCAGCAGCGACCGGGTCAGCGCGATGGCGTCTTGCATGTCAGAAAGCGTCGGTCACTTGAGCGGGGGCAGCGGCGCCGGCACCCCGGCGGGAAGCGGATGCCTGTCGACGTTGAGCACCATCGACACCAAGCTGTAGTAGCCGCTGACCCCGATCAGGTCCACGACGCCGCGCTCGCCGAATTTGTCGGCAACCGCATTGTAGGCCGAATCGCTCACCGCCTTGCTCTCGTGCAGCTCCTTGCAGAAATCGTAGACGGCCGTCTCGTCGTCCTTCATCCCCGCTGGACGCTTTCCCTGGGCCAGGTCTGCGGCGAGCTGCGGGTTGAGCCCTGCCTTGAGCGCGAGCGCGTGGTGAGCGTGCCATTCGTACTGCGCGGTCCAATGGCGCGCGGTGATGAGGATCGCGAATTCCTTGAGCCGCTCCGGCAGCGAATTGTTGAAACGCAGGTATTCGCCGATTTTCTGCGCGCGGTCCGCGAGCTCGGGGCTGCGCAGCAGCGCGTTGAACGGCCCGCGCACCCCGCCGCGAGGCCCGGAGGCGATTTCCTTGTACACCTTGCGCTGCGCGTCGGTCATGTCTTTTTCGCCCAGGGGCTTGAAGCGCGCCTCTTGGCCGAAGGCCGACGTTCCGGCCATCGCCAGCATGCAAACCGCAAGTGCGCCGAGTCCATTCATGAGTCCTCCCGTTGTGAGTCGGTTAATATAAGCTTCGACGACTCGCGAGTCGACCCATGAAACGCGCATCCGTCCTGCTCCGCCTGATCGCTCTCCTCCTGTGTCCATCCCCCGTTCTTGCCCAGGCGTATCCCGGCAAACCGGTCAGGATCGTGGTGCCCTACTCGGCCGGCGGCGGCACCGACATCGTCGCGCGCGCAGTCGGCCAGAGGCTCGCCGACGCTTGGGGCCAGCCGGTGATCGTGGACAATCGCGCCGGTGCGAGCGGCATGATAGGCGCCGAGGCGGTGGCCAGAGCCCCCGCCGACGGCACCATGCTGTTGATGGCGACACCGCCGGAAGTCGCTGTGAACCATCACCTGTTCAGCAAAGTCGGCTACAACCCCGAGCGCGATTTCGCTCCGATCACACTGGTCGCCGTCACGCCCTTGGTCATCGCGGCGTACCCGGGCGTGCCCGCCCGGAACATTCAAGAGCTCGTCGCCCTCGCCAAGGCGAAGCCGGGCACGCTCGGTTTCGCCACGCCCGGAACCGGCAGCACCCAGCACCTTTCGGGAGAGATGCTGATGGCGGCTGCGGGCATCCAGCTGGTCCACATCCCATACAAGGGCGCGGGGCAGTCGATCCCCGACGTGATAGGCGGCCAAGTGCCGCTCGGCATCTACGGGCTGCTGACGATCAGCCAGCACGCGAAGGCAGGCAGGATGCGGGTGCTGGCAGTGACGACGCTCAAGCGGTCTTCCGCCGCGCCGGAATTGCCCACGCTCGCCGAATCGGGTTTTCCCGGGTTCGACACCTCGCTCTGGTTCGGCCTGCTCGCGCCGGCGGCCACGCCCAAGGACATCATCGGCAAGATTCACTCCGACACGGTGCGAGCTCTCAAGCTTCCGGACGTGCAGGAGCGCATCGCGTCCCAGGGCGCCGATATCGTGGGGAGCAGCCCGGACGAATTCGCGGCCTTCATCGCCGCGGAGTCCGCGAAGTACGCCCGCATCATAAAGCGGGCCGGCGTCAAGCTCGATTAGGGCGCGCGAGAACTCAGGCGTTTGCGCGCTTGGGCGCGCCGCTTTTCTCCCTGCGGCCGCGGGGGATCGCCAGCTTTCGCCCTTCACTGAGCATCCGCCCGCACTCCTCGCCAGTGGTCGGCCGGGCGAAGAGATAGCCCTGCATCTCGTCGCAGCCGTTCGTACAGAGAAAAGCGAGCTGGGCTTCGGTCTCGACGCCCTCGGCGACGACGTTCAGCCTGAGATTCTGCGCAAGGTTGATGATCGCGCGGGTCAGCGTGGCATCGTCTGCGTCGGTCGAGATGTCGCGGACGAACGTGCGGTCTATCTTCAAGGTGTCGATGGGGAAGCGCTTCAGGTAGCCCAGGCTCGAATATCCGGTGCCGAAGTCGTCCATGGACAGCTTGACCCCCGATTCTTTCAGGTCGTGCAGCGTGCGCGCCGCCCCCTCCGGATCGTTCATCAGCAAGGACTCGGTGATCTCGAATTCGATGAGCGCCGGGTCGACTTTTGCATTGCCCAGGATTTGCCCGACGGCGCCTTTTAGATTCTTCTGCTCGAACTGGCGCGCCGAGAGGTTGACCGAGATCGGAGGGACCTTCAAGCCGGCTGCCTGCCAGGCCTTGATCTGGGCGCAGGCCGTATGGAGAACCCATTCTCCGGCCTGGACGATCAGCCCGGTTTCCTCCAGCACCGGAATGAAATCGCCCGGGAGGATCATGCCCTTGTCCGGATGCTGCCAGCGCAGGAGCGCCTCGAATCCGCAGATTTTTCCAGTGACGAGGTCGGCCTTGGGCTGATAGAAGAGGCGGAACTCCTCCCGCTCGAGCGCCCGGCGCAGCGCGATCTCCATCTGCACGCGCTGCAGGGCGCGCTCGTTCATGTCCCGCGTGAAGTACTGGTAGTTGTTGCGTCCCTCCTCCTTGGCGCGGTACATCGCCGCGTCCGCGTTCACGACCAGCGCTTCGGCGTTGTCGCTGTCGGCCGGATACAAGGTGACCCCGACGCTCGCGGTGGCGTAGGTTTCCTTCCCTTCCAGATCGAACGGCCGCTTGAAGACGTCGATGATTTTCTGCGCCACCAGTCCCGCGTCGCCGGGCTTGGCGAGCTCGGAGAGGATCGCGGCGAACTCGTCGCCGCCGAGCCGTCCGACGGTGTCGCTCGCGCGAATGCAGCTTCGCAGCCGCTGGGCCGCTTCCTTGAGCAGCTTGTCGCCGGCGCCGTGCCCCAGCGTGTCGTTGACCAGCTTGAACCGGTCCAGATCGATGAACAGCACCGCCATCGGCCAGTCGTTGCGCCTGGCGAGCGCCATCGCCTGCGTCAGGCGGTCCTGGAACAGGTTGCGATTGGGCAGGCCGGTGAGCGCGTCGAACTGCGCGAGATAGGAGACCTTCTCTTCGATCGCCAGGCGCGCGCGGATATCGCGCGAGATCCCCGCGATGAGTGTCGTGTCCTCCGAACGCAGCACGTGCCGCGTCGATTCGAACGGCAGCAGGGTCCCGTCCTTGCAGATGTAGTGGCTTTTCATCTCGCCCACGAGCTCGTCCGCGCCGCCGGCGGGACGCGCGATCAGCTCGTCGTAGGACCGTTCGAGCTCCTCCCGGCCGACGGGAAGCACGTCCTGGGGGCCCATGCGGAGCATTTCTTCCCTGGAGTAGCCGAGCAATTTGCACGCCGTCTCGTTGACGTCCACGAAACGCATCGTCGCGCGGTCGATCAGGACGATCATGTCCGCCGAGTTGTCCATCGCGAGGCGGAAGCGCCGCAGCTCCTCCTCCGCGGCGCGGCGCTCGGTAACGTCGCGCACCACGGCGACGATGACGTGGCTTCCTTCCGACTGGACGGCGCAGCGGAAAGCCTCGACCGGAAACCGGGAGCCGTCCTTGCGACGGTACCAGCCTCCCACCGCGGTGTCGCCCTCGCCGCCCTCGATCAGGCGGCTGTAGATCCGCGAGAGCTCTTCGCGGGAGATCGAGATGATGTCCTGCGGCGCCAGGCTCAGCAGCTCCGCGCGGCTGTAGCCGAGCTTCCTGCACGCGGTGTCGTTGATGTCGATTACCTTCATGCGGACCGGATCGAGGAGCCATATCATGTCTTCGGACACGTCCATCGCGGTCCGGAAGCGGCGCAGCTCCTCTTCGCGTTGCTTGCGCTGCAGGAATTGCCCGATCTGGCTGCCGATGACGCTGATGGCCTCCATCAGCCGGTCTTCGGGCTCGCGAACCTCGCGGCTGTTGAAGGCGAGCACGCCGATCGCATTTCCTTCCGAGATGACCGGGAAGACAAACGTGCCGCGTATTCCGGCGCCGCGGGCGAGCGCGGCCTGGCCGGCCCGGGCGTCCTGAGTGATGTCGGTTGCCCAGAGCGGCTGCCGCGACTGCCAGACCTTGCCTGCCAGGCCGACGCCCGGTGCATAGGAAAGCTCGCGGGATTTTGCGAGGAATTGCTGGACGGCATCGTCGGAAATGCCCCAGGCGTCGGCGAAGCGAAGCGTCCCGCTCTTGTCGTCCCAGCGGAAATAACGCCCGCACTCCCAGCCCTCGGTCTCGCAGATCGCGCGCACGGCAGCCTGCACTGCCGCGGTCACGCTGTCGGCATCGGCGAGAGACCGGCTGACCGCGTGCTCCAGCGCCTGCAGTTGCTCGGCGCGCTTGCGCTCGGTGATGTCCTTGCCGACGCCCCGGTAGCCCGTGAAGACACCCGAGGCATCGAACATCGGCTCGCCGCTCACGTTGACCCAGATCTTCCTGCCGGACTGATCCGCCCTGCGCAGCTCCAGATCGCGGAAGGGCTTGCGCGCGTCGAGCAAGGCGATGTGCGCGTTCCAGTCGGCTTCGCTCATGTTGTCGTACTTGAAATCCCAGCGCCTCTTTCCGAGCGATTCGTTGCGGCCCTTGACGAGCCACCCGGGCCCGCTTCCGGAGGAGGAGGTGAAGCGGTACTGATCGTCCTGCTCCCAGTACATGTCCGAGGACAGATCGGTCAGGCTGCGAAAGCGCCGCTCGCTGCCGATCAGCTCCTTTTCGACGTGTTCGCCCCGCTTCAGACTCGAGAGCATCATGAGTCCGAGCAGGAGCACCACGAGGGATCCGAAGGCTCCCGCCGACAGGTAGAAGAGGCGCGCTGTGCTGAAATCCGCGAGGAGCGAGTCGAGCGACTGGGCGACCACGGCGTACAGGGGGAAACCCGGGATCCGGCGAAAACTGAAAAGGCGCTCGACGCCGTCGAAAGCGCTTTGTCCAATATAGCTCCCGCCACCCGCCGCCGCGGCGCTCGACGGAAGGTCGGGGAGCGGTCTGCGCTGTACCGCTTCGAGCTCCGGCCAGCGCAACAAAACGGTATTGTCGAAACGCCTGATCCCGACGAGGCCGTTCGCTCCGAGATCGAGCCCTTCATAGACGCGGGTGAGGGCCTGCGGCGACACCGATAGCACCAGCACGCCCGCAAATCTTCCGCTCCTGTCGAGGATGGCGCGAGTGAACTGGATCGAGGGCTTGCCGGAGACGCGGCCCTTCACGGGATTGCTGATATAGACTTGGTCCGGGCCCCCGCTGCGATGGACCTTGAAATGCTCCCGGTCGCCGAGAAAGACGCGTTCCTTCGGACCCGGCAGATCGGTGTAGGCGAGCCACCCGTCGGCACCGATCACCGAGACCTGCAGGACGAAGATATCCCCGCGCAAATCCTTCTCGGCCCTTGCGGCTTCCGCAAAACGCTTCGGGTCCCGGGTCCATTGCATCCGCAGACGCTGCAGGACCAGATCGGCCCCACCCGCGTACGAGGAGAAGTGCTCGGCGACGATACCCGAGAGGTTCCTTCCGTTCTGGGTGGCGGCGCGCACCTCGGCCGCGCGGTCGCTCACGAGCTGATATGCGACGGTGCCCCAAATCGACACTACGATGACGGCAATGGCCGTTATCAGCTGGACGCGGACTTGACGGATGGGCGTCGAGTTCATAGGCGCGGCATGCTCTTTTTAGGAAGGATACGGGAAACCATGCCTTCCGGGGCGAGGGGTCCCCCAGTGGGATCCGTTCCCCTTTTGCGCTAGCATGGCGGCGCATGACTGGGACAGGAGGATCATTGTCCACTCGCAGGGAGTTCATCGGGAACGTGACCGGCGCAATGGCCGGCATCGCTTTTGTCGGCTGCGATCTCCTCGCTGCGCGGAACGCGCAGGCGCAGGCGGGCGGGGCGCTCCGGCGCCGGGAAGTATTGGTGAGCGGCCGCCGCGTGAAGACGGTCGACGTGCACGCGCACTGCGCCGTGCCGGAGGCGATGGCGCTGATGGGGCTGAAGGTCGAGACCCAGTCCCTGATCATGGGGCAGGACCGCATCCGCGCGATGGACCAGCAAGGCATCGATATCGAGGCGCTCAGCATCAATCCCTACTGGTACAAGGCCGAGCGCGATCTCGCGCGAGCGCTCATCAAGATCCAGAACGAGAAGCTCGCCGAGCTGTGCGCGTCCCGGCCGGATCGCTTCGTCGCCTTTGCGACCGTGGCGCTGCAGTACCCCGATCTCGCCGCCGCGCAACTCGAGGAAGGCGTGAAGAAGCTCGGCCTGCGCGGCGGCTCGATCGGCGCCAACGTCTCCGGCGAAGAGCTGTCCGACCCGAAATTCCATCCGTTCTGGGAAAAGGCGGAGCAGCTCGGCTGCCTGATTTTCATGCATCCTCAAGGGGGCACCGCAGGATTCGAGCAGAGGCTCAAAGGCAGTGGCGGCCTGGGCAACGTCATCGGCAATCCGCTCGACACGACGATCGCGCTCTCGCACCTGATCTTCGAGGGAACGCTCGACCGGTTTCCCGGCATCAAGATCTGCGCGGCCCACGGCGGCGGCTACCTGCCCTCCTACGCGGCCCGATCGGATGCCGGCTGCGTGACCTTTCCCGAGCGGTGCGCCAAGGTGCCGCTCAAAAAACGCCCCACCGAATACCTGCGCCAGCTCTATTACGATTCGATCGTCTTCACGCCCGAAGCGCTGCGCCACTTGGTCGCCGAGGTCGGCTCCGGCCGGATCGTCATGGGAACGGACTATCCGTTTCCCTGGATGAAAACTTCAGTGGACCACATTCTCGACACGCCGGGCCTCTCCGATGCCGAGCGCGCGGCGATGCTGGGCGAGACCGCGTCCCGGTTGCTCGGGATCAAGGCCTAGCGCTGGACCGCTCACGTTCAGCCGACGATCGCTTTCCATTTCCCCGCGAGCCGCTCCGCGCCGCGCAGCGAAAGGGCGAAGATCGTGTAGGTCGGGTTCGAGGCGCCGCTCGTGGGAAAGATTCCCGGCCCGGCGACGAAGAGGTTCGGGAGCTCGTGCGACTGGCCGTAGCTGTTGACCACCGAGTCACCTCCCCCCTTGCCCATGATGGTCCCGCCCATCAGGTGGATCGTCGGGATGTTCCCGCGCCCGGACCAGGATTCCTTGGCGCCCGCCGCGTTGGCGATCTTGAGGCCTTCCTCGAAGTTCGCATTCCACACGCGAGCGACGTCCTCGTCGTAGCTGTGGACGATCCTGCCGAGCGGCATGCCGAACTCGTCCTTGTCGGCCGCCAGCTCGACCCGATTCTCCACGTTGGGCATTTCCTCTCCGAAAGCGTTGATGCGGGTCAGCCCGCGCGCGGCGCGCTTCATGAACGCGTGCAGCTCGGCGCCGAACAGGTCGAGCCGCGCGTTGGCGAAGCCGCCGAGGTCGCTCGTCTTCAGCGCGGACCCGGCGACGATGAACGTGCTGCCGAAGGCACCCTTGTGGCTGGTCTTGCCGTAGCGGTCGTAGGACATGTATTGCGCGCCGGTGGTGCCCATGTGGTTCTGGACGTCTTCGTCGAAGATCGCCCAGGTGCCGGAAGCGAAATGCGTCGTCATGTATTTGCCGACCAGGCCGCTCCGGTTGGAGAGGCCCTTCCGATGCGCGCCGTTCGCCGAATTGAGCAGGATGCGCGGGTTCTGAGCAGCCCACGCGGCGAGCACCACCACGCTCGCCGGCTGGAATTGCTTCTCCTTCTTCTGGTCGTAGTACTCGACGCCGGTGACGCGGGTCCCGTTGCCGTTGGTGAGGACGCGCGTGGCAGTGCTCCACGGCCGCACCTCGACGCCGGCGGCTCTCGCGTCGCCCAGGTACGTGACCAGCGGATTGGAGAGCGCGCCGGTCGGGCAGCCGACATGGCACCAGCCGTCGTAGATGCACGCGGGGCGCCCCTTGTACGCGGTCGAGTTCATGCCGACCGCCGCTGGCGCCATGCGGATGCCGACCGCTTCGAAGCCCTTCAGCCAGATGTCGCCGTTGCGGAAGGTCTTCATCGGCGGCATCGGGTAGGGAGCGCCCGCCGGCCGCCAGATCTCCTCGGCCTTGGCGTCGCCGGAGACGCCGACGTCGCGCGCCACCTTGTCGTAGTAAGGCGCGACGTCCTTGTAATCGATGGGCCAGTCGAGCCCCCGGCCGGCTTCGCTTTTCACCTTGAAGTCGTTCGGCAGCAGGCGCGGGAAGTTCGCAAAATAGTGCAGCGCGGCTCCGCCCACGCCCCAGCCGGATTGGTAGCCGTAGGAAACCGGATTCCTGCCCTCGAGCACGAAGGGCGCGCCGCCGTGCTTGATGCGCCGTCCCCAGAAATCCGAGCTGATCAGATCGGAGAGCTTCCAGTCCGGCCCCTGCTCCAGCACCACGACTTTCTTGCCGGTCTTCGAGAGCACCGCGGCATAGACCGAGCCCGACGCACCCGCGCCGACGATGACGACATCGACTTTCTCGAACTTGGCCATGTCACCACCTCCGCTCGGGCGCGATGTGCGGCATGTAGGGGATGCCGAGGGATTCGTAGCCTTCCACCGTTCCGTAGACCACGTCGACGGCGTCGCTGCGCGTCACGAAGTAGATGAACGGCCCGGGCGGTCCCTGCCAGCCGTCGAGCTTCCCCTGGCGCATGAGGTCGACGAGCTCTCGCTGCTCGAGGGTGTTGAGCTGCGCGAAACGACGCCCCTCGCGCGCCTGGCTCGCCCTGTCGATCGCGGCGATCGCGGCCCTGTAGAAGTTCGCATAAGGGGGCTTGACGTTGAGGATGCGCGCCTCGAGCAGCGCCTCTTCGGGCGGAACCGAAAGCTGCTGATCGATGAAATGCGAAATTCCAGCCGCGCGGGCGCCGGGAACGAGCGTCTCGCCCAGCGCCTCCAGGGTCTCGGCCTCGCCGGCCTTCAGGAGGCGAAAGGGCACGCCCTGGGCGCGCGCCTCGCGCGCGGTCAGGAGAATTGGGGCGCCGCCCACCGTGAACGCGAGCGCGCCGAGCGTCGCGCCGCGGATGAAGTCCCGTCGTTTCATCTCGTGCATGAGGTCCTCCTCGACAAGCGCTGGCTGCTGCTCCGGGTGGAGCGGCGGGCTGCAACGGGATTCTAGGCCAACTCCAACTTCCAGATAAAGGGGTGCGGTCCGGACCTGTTTACGGCGGGCCGTCGAAGGTGCAACATGACCGCCTTCGGCCGCTCCGAATTCGAAGAAGCGGAGACGCGGCCGGCCTTTATCCGCGGCCGCAGCCGTTCTGTTCTTCTCTGCCACCGCCGTGACCGGGCAGACGCTCGATGACCTCAAGAACGACGGGAAGAACACCGACAACATCCTCACCTACGGCATGGGCTATCACCAGCAGCGCTACAGCCCGCTCAGGCAGATCGACAAGAACACCGTCAGGCGCCTGGTGCCGGTTTGGAACCTGAGCCTGGACAACAACTGGGGCGAGCAGGCGCAGCCGATCGTCTACGACGGCGTGATGGTCGTCACCAACGCCAGGGCGACGGTCGCGATCGACGCCGTCTCCGGCAAGCAGATCTGGAAGCAGACGCTCGAGTGGCCGCCCGAGACGCCGCGCGTCGTGTGCTGCGGCGTATCCAACAAGGGCGCTGCGATCTACAACGGCAGGGTCTACCGCACCACGCTCGATGCCCACGTGGTGGCGTACGACGCCAAGACCGGGAAGGAAATCTGGAAATCGAAGGTCGCCGAATGGAAGGACGGCTATGCCCTGACAGTCGCGCCGCTCATCGCGAACGGAGTGCTGATCACCGGGATCTCCGGTGCCGAGTTCGGCATCCGCGGCTTCATCGACGGCTGGGACCCGGAGACCGGCAAGCAGCTGTGGCGCCATTACACCATCCCCGCGCGCGGCGAGAAGGGCAACGAGACCTGGCCGCAGGACAACAACGCGTGGGAGACAGGCGGCGGCTCTGCCTGGATCACCGGTTCCTACGATCCCGCGCTCGATCTCATGTACTGGGGCATCGGCAATCCGGCGCCATGGGCTTCGCAAAGGCGGCCGGGCGACAACCTGTACACCTCGTCGGTGCTGGCGATGCGACCGAAGACCGGCGAAGTCGTCTGGTACTACCAGTTCACGCCGAACGACGCGTATGACTACGACGCCTGCTGGGAGCTGATCCTCGCCGAGCTCAACGTGCAGGGCCGGCCGCGCAAAGTGGCGATGCAGCTCAACCGCAACGGCTTCCTCTACGTGCTCGACCGCACGAACGGCCAGCTGATCTCGGCGAACGCCTACGAGAAGGTGAACTGGGCGAGCCACGTCGACCTGAAGACCGGCCGTCCGGTCGAGACCGACATCGCGAAAAGCATCCGCGATATGAAGGCGACCGAGCACTGGCCGTCGACGCGCGGCGCGAAGAACTGGCAGCATGCCGCGTTCAATCCGCAAACCGGCTTGATCTACGCGAACACGATGCACGAAGGCCGGATGTACAGGCACCTGGAGACCAAGCCGTTCGTAGTCGGCCAGCGCTATCAGTTCATCGAGAACCTGCTGCTGCCGCGCGCGGCCGGCGAGCCGGTCGGCCACATCGAGGCGATCGACCCGCTCACCGCGGAGAAAAAGTGGCGCGTGCCGCTCGCGGATTTTCAGATCTGGTCCGCGATGCTGACAACCGGCGGCGGGGTGCTCTTCACCGGCAAGGAGACCGGCGAATTCATCGCCCTCGACGCCGACACCGGCAAGCAGCTGTGGCAGTTCCAGACGGGCTCCGGCATCAACGCCATGCCGGTGACCTTCACCCAAAAGGGCCGGCAATACGTGACCGTGCTCTCGGGCATCGGCGGCCTTTACTGGAACATCGCGCGCGAGCAGTTGAAGGACAAGGTGCCTTCGGGGGGCTCGGTCTGGACTTTCGCGCTGATGCCGAACTAAAGGCCGTGCGCGCGGGTCTCGCCATCGCGTCGCTAGTCATCGCAGCGCTCGGTTGCGCTCCGGCAACGGCCCAGACCCCGCAGCTCCAGGGCTTCGCGCCGCAGCAGCTGAAAACCGGCGCGGAAATCTATGCGCGCAACTGCTCGCCTTGCCACGGCGCGCGCATGCTCGACCCGCAGGGCGCCTCCGACCTGAGGAAATTCCCGCGCGGCGAGCGCGAGCGCTTCGTCAATTCTGTGACGCGCGGCAAGAATCAGATGCCGCCCTGGGGCGACCTGCTGAAGCCCGAAGAGGTCGAGGCCTTGTGGGCTTACGTGGTCGCGGGCGAGAAAATCTGAGCGGGCTTTTCACGAAGGCAACATGCGGCGCAGTATCCCGTGGCGCGGGAACATCAAGTGCTTGAGAGCGGCCGCCGCGTGGAGGGCGATCAAGGTCACGAAGACGTAGGACGTCCCCACGTGCAGTCCGTTGAAAAAAGCATAGATGTCGCGGTCGTCGACGCCCCACGGCGGGAGCGGTATGGCGTTGAAGAACTTGACCCCGAACTTGCTGAAGTTCGAGGCGGTATAGCCCGCGATCGGCATGATCAGCATGCAGGCGTACAGGAGAACATGGTTTACGCGCGCCGCGCTGCGCTCCCAGGCCGGCATCGACTCGGGGAGCGGCGGCGGCGTGTGCGTCAGGCGCCAGACCAGGCGAAACACGATCAGCAACCCGATCACGAGTCCGGTGGACTTGTGGAAATTCACGAAGACGGTGCGATCGGGCGCGCCGCGCGGGATCAGCTGCAGATACCAGCCGAAGGCGATCTGTCCCAGCACCGCCGCGGCGATCAGCCAGTGCAGCAGGATCGCGGTGCGGGTATAGCGCGTCGGCGAAGCGTTCATGCGCGCCGGAAACTATAGGGGATGAGCGAAGGCAAAATCAATGCCGGTCTTGCTTTGCTCCGGGGCCGGTCGGAGGTAACGGATTCGAAAGCAAGAGCCGGGGTGCTTGCTTTCGTGCCGTCCCCGAACATGGCGCCATGGCGAGCCCAATGGCGCGCCGCCACCGAAAAGGAGCGTTATCATGGATTTCGCAATGACGAGGAAAGAGACCGCCTTCCCGCCTTTCGCGGGCGACGCCGAACGCTGGGCGGCAGTCCAGCGCAGGGACCGCGACGCGGACGGCGTGTTCTTCTACTCGGTGCGGACCACCGGCGTCTATTGCCGCCCCTCGTGCGCCGCGCGGCTCGCTCGGCGCGAAAATGTCCGCTTCCACGCGAGCTGCGAGAAGGCCGAAGCGGCCGGATTCCGGCCGTGCAAGCGCTGCCGGCCGAACGAGGCGGGTCTCGCCGTGCGCCGCGCCGCGGCCGTGGCGAAGGCCTGCCGCCTGATCGAGACGGCCGAGGAGATGCCGAATCTCGCGGCCCTCGCCGCATCCGCGGGCATGAGCCGCTTTCACTTCCACCGCGTATTCAAGACGGTGACGGGCGTCACCCCCAAAGCCTACGCGGCGGCGCAACGCATCCGGCGCGTGCGCGAGGCCTTGCCGCAGAGCTCCACCGTGACCGAGGCGATCTACGGCGCCGGGTTCAATTCGAGCGGGCGCTTCTATGCCGAGTCTGCGCAGGTGCTGGGAATGACGCCGACCCGCTTCCGCTCCGGAGGCAGCGGCGCGGCGATCCGCTTCGCCGTCGGCGAATGCTCGCTCGGCTCGATTCTCGTCGCCGCCACCGACAAGGGCGTCTGCGCCATTCTGCTCGGCGACAAGCCGGAGGCGCTGGTGCGCGAGCTCGAGGACCGCTTTCCCAGGGCGACGCTGATCGGCGGCGACCAGGGCTTCGAGCAATGGGTGGCGAAGGTGGTCGGCTTCGTCGAAGCGCCCGCGCTCGGGCTCGATCTGCCGCTCGATGTGCGCGGCACCGCCTTTCAGCAGCGCGTCTGGCAGGCGCTGCGCAAGATCCCGGCCGGCTCGACGGTGACCTACTCGCAGATCGCGCTGCGCATCGGCCTGCCGAGCGCCGCGCGCGCGGTGGCGCACGCCTGCGCGACGAACGCCATCGCCGTCGCCATCCCCTGCCACCGGGTCGTGCGCAGAGACGGTTCGCTCTCGGGCTACCGCTGGGGTGTCGAGCGCAAGCGGGCGCTGCTCGAGCGTGAAGCGCGATCCTGAAGGAGAGGACCCGCTCACCGGCCGCTGCCGCATCAACCTGACTCTGCGCAGGGCGCTCTGATCCGGATTCGCGCCTGAGCTTGAGCCTGGCGCGGCCGACGGTTTCCCGCTTGCGTCGACATTTCGTTACGATACGAGGTGCAGCGACCCCAGATCGTTCATTTGAGAGGAGGTTCCGTGATCCGTCTTGCCCGTACCCTTGCCCTCGCCTTCTTGGTCTCCCTCGCCGGGTTCGGCTCCGCAGCGGCGATCGACTACCCGACGCACGCGGTGAAATGGGTCGTGCCCTATCCGCCCGGCGGGACGACCGACGTCCTCGCCCGCATCGTGTCGCAGTGGCTGTCGGAGAAAATGGGCCAGCCCTTCCTCATCGAGAACAAGGCGGGCGGCGGCAACAATATCGGCGTCGAGATCGTCGTGCGCGCGGCCCCCGACGGATACACCATGCTCCTCGTCAATCCCGCCAACGGCATCAACACGACTCTCTACAAGAACCTGCCCTTCGATTTCATCCGGGACATCGCGCCGGTCGCGGGTCTGGTCCGGGCGCCGAACGTGATGGAGGTCACCAATTCCTTCCCGGCGAAGACGGTGGCCGAATTCATCGCCTACTGCAAGGCGAACCCCGGGAAGATCAACATGGCCTCTTCCGGCAGCGGCACCTCGGTGCACCTCTCGGGCGAGCTGTTCAAGTCGATGACCGGCTGCGACATGCTGCACGTGCCGTTCAAGGGCGCCGGCCCCGCGCTCGCCGAGCTCATCGCCGGCACGGTGCACGTGCTCTTCGACAACCTGCCCTCCTCCGCCGGCCACATAAAAGGCGGGCGCATCCGCGCGCTCGCGGTCACGTCGGCGGAGCATGAGCCGTCCCTGCCGGGCGTGCCCACCGTCGCCGAAACCGTGCCCGGCTACGAAGCCACCGCGTGGTTCGGCATCGGCATGCCCAAGGGGACGCCTGCGGAGATCATCGAGAAGGTCAATGCCGAAACGAACCGGGCCCTCGCCGATCCCAAAATGCTGGCGCGCCTCGCCGAGCTGGGGGGCAAGCCGATCAAGGGCACGCCCCAGGACTTCGGCAAGGTCATCGCCGCCGAGACGGCGAAGTGGGCGAAGGTCGTCATCGCCTCGGGCGCCAAGGTGGAATGATCGGCCCTCGGCCCGATCAGGAAATCCGGCTCTGATCTTCCGGGTTTTGTTCACCGCCGGTCTGCTGCCAGGCGGCGCGGCGAAAGCGCGCCCGGCGCGCGGGGACTGGGGCCTTGTGCTGCGCGTACTCGCGCAGGCGCGCGCCGAGCGCGAGGCGCAGCACCTCGGGCAGCCCATCCGCAACGCGCTCGAAGCGCGCGATGATCGGATCAGCCTCGAGCGGACCGCTGGAGGCCAGCCGCGCCCCGATGATGTCCCCGGAACCGGACGCGCCGCCGTCGTGGAAGTAGCCGTGGCCCCGGCTCCACGCCAGGGCCCGCTCGCTGGAATCGACGCCGTAGCAGAGCTCGAACGCAGCCAGTTCGCCGGCCGTCTGCCGTACGAACAGGTCGAAGTAATCGTCGTGGAACCAGCGCCGCTGGCTCGAGGGGTCGTCTTGCAATACGCCGAGAATCTCTCGCAACACGGCAATGCTCCCGCCAGTTGCCTCCCGTAAGGTTTTGGCGCAGGGCGCGGGCAAAAGTTCCCGTTCCGGCCAAGGTCGTCAGCGCCCCGGGTATGCGCTGGAGCGGGTAACGGTTCTCTGCGATCGGGCTCCGGATCTGCGGAAGGGCGGCGTGCGGTGCCGAGCTCGGTGGCAGCAAGTGCGGAGGATGGGAATCCGTCCCCATTTGCGCCAATGTCATGTATGCCTCCGCACAGACAGGCCAAAGCGCCTGACGGAACATTGATAAATGCTGGGGAGTACGCCTCAAACTCGCACGCTCATCTGCGCCTTAGAAAGGTGCGGCGGCGAGACCGCATTGGCGAAAGCGCTCGGGGTTACCATCGAAATCCTCTCCGGCTGGCTTGCCGGGGATGATGTCCCGCCTAAGATCTACCTCTCGGCCCTAGACATCGTCGCCATGGGATCACTTGGCTCGGCGAATCTCAACAGCTAGCTGAATTCGCAAGGCTTCTACGCCGGATCCTGAGCTGTGGCGAGGATGCCGAAGTGTTGCGCTTGCGTTAGCATGGCGGCGCCATGCCTCGATCACTGATTGCCCTGTGCGTTCTGCTGCTCGCAACTCCGGCGGCCTTTGCGCAGCAGAATTACCCTCAGAAGCCGATCCGCTACGTCGTGCCCTTCCCCGCCGGCGGCATCGCCGACGTGTTCGCGCGCATCATCGGCGGAAGGCTCGCCGAAGCCTGGGGCCAGCCGGTGGTGGTGGAGAACCGCGCCGGGGCGGGCGGAAACATCGGCGCCGAGCTCGTCGCGAAGAGCACGCCCGACGGCTACACGATCCTCATGGGCAGCATCGGCACGCAGGCGGTCAACGCGAGCCTGTACCGCAACATGTCCTACGATTCCGCGAAGGACTTCACCGCCGTCGCGCTCGTGATCGAGGCGGAAAGCCTGCTCGCGCTGCATCCATCCGTCGCCGCGGGGACGCCCTCGGAGCTGATCGCGCTCGCTCGCGCGCAGCCAGGCAGGCTCACCTGTGCGTCTGCGGGCGTGGGCACGACCAGCCAGCTCGCCTGCGAGCTGTTCAAGTCCATGGCGAAGGTGGACGTGGTCCACGTGCCCTACAAGGGCAACGTGCCCGCGATCACCGACCTGCTGGGCGGCCAGACTTCGATGTCCTTCGCCACCATGCCCACCGTGCTGGCTCACGTGAAAGCCGGCAAGCTGAAAGGCATCGCCGTCCTCGGCACCGGCCGCTCGCCCGCCGCGCCCGAATTCCCGGCTCTAGCCGAGACCTTGCCGGGATTCGAAGTCAACAACTGGGTCGGCACCTTCGGCCCGGTGGGTTTGCCTGCAGCGGTCACGGCGAAGCTCAACGCGGAGATCCTCGCCGTCATGCGCACGCCCGAAGTGCAGCAGCGCCTCTTGACCGAAGGCGCGCGCTTCACGCCGAAGACGCCGGCGCAGTTCGCGGATTTCGTCGCCGCTGAAACGGCGAAGTGGGGAAAGTTGATCCGCGAAGTCGGCATTCGAGCCGACTAGTCATCACCCGTCCCGGGTTTCTCCGATTGGTCCGGTTGTTGCTTATTCACTGGCAAATCGGGATTGCGGCTCGCTGGCAATAAGTCACAGTCCCGAAACGACCTACCGACAGGAGAATCGAAATGGCGCTCAAGAAAATCGTGATGGGCTTGTTTTCAAGCGGGCTTACCAGCACCTTGCTGCGGCCCGGCCCGGCTCGCTGGCAGCTTTCCCGCGGGATGCTCGTGGAACGGAGCTCGCGCTAGGCAGGGAACCACCCCGGGAACGCGATCAGCGAATCCGGTCCAGATCTTCCTGCTGCTCGCCGCCGGTCCGCTGCCAGTCGGCGCGGCGAAAGCGCGTGCGGCGCGCGGAGCCCTCGGCGTTTTGCAGGGCGAACTCGCGCAGGCGCGCGTTCAACGCCCGGCGCAGCGCCTCGGGCAGCCCGCCCGCGGCAAGCTCGAAGCGCGCGATGATCGGATCGGCCTCGAGCGGATCGCCGGGGGCAAGCCGCGCCCCGATGAAGTCCTCGGGGCCGGACGTCCCGCCGTCGTGGAAGTAGCCCCGGTCCCGTCTCCAAACCAGGGCCCGCTCGTCGGAGTGGATGCTGTAGCAGAGCTCGAACGCAAGCAGTTCTTCGCCCGTCTCGCGAACGAACAGGTCGAAGTAATCGTCGTGGAACCAGCGCCGCTCGCTCGAGGGGTCGTCCTGCAATACGCCGCGGATTTCTCTCAACACCGGAATGCTCCCGCTCATCGCCTACCGTAACCGTAACATAGGGAGCAAGGGGCAGGCAAAGTTTCCGCCAGCCGCGCGTCGGGTTTATCGTTCGGGTTCAGCGGTGGCCCGAGCGTGCAGCGCGAGGACCGTCCGCTGGAACCCGTTGTTAGGCCGCACTCTGCTCACATTAGTCTTGTGTCGGCGGGAGCACGGTCGAATCGGTCGTGAAGGTTGTCGATGAACTTCAACGGCGCGGCAGCCAATTCGTCGGTGGTGACGTCGTCAAACGTGGAAACAGCCAGCGCATAGAACCTGCCTCCCATGAACTCCGCGTCTCCGGTTGCGTAGATGCGAATGCCACAGGTTTTGCAGAAGCGATACGTGAGGCCCGGGCCTGGTCTTCCCGAAGGCGTCCATTGGTAGCTGGTCAGGGCATCTTCCCCTTCAAGGAGACGGAAGTCTTTCCCGCCGGCAAACGTGAACCATGCTCTGGCTTTTTTGCAGATCGAACAGTTACAACGAACTGTCCCCTTGGCAAGGTCAATGGTGGCTTCGTAGCGGACCGCGCCGCAATGGCAGCTACCGGTGCAGTGCTTGAGCGACATGTTTTTCTCCATTGCTTGATTACCTCGATGGCAGAACGAAGGATATTTATGTGCGGCCTAACCGTATCAAAGGGTGTGACCCTCGTCCTCCTCGATTCCCGTCGGAATCGTCAGTCGGGGCTCTCGAGCCGCGCGACGCGGCTATCTGCTCATCTTGCCCATAGCCGCTTGAATCTCCGCCGGGCTCAGATCACGCGTGTGTGTCGCCACGGACCAGCGGTGCCCGAACGGGTCTTCCAGCTGGGCATAGCGGTCGCCCCAGAACATGTCCGCCAGGGGCATGGTGATCTTTGCGCCTGCGGCGACGGCCTGTTCCACCGCGGCGTCGACGTTCTCCACGTACAGGTGGACCGTGACGGGCGAGCCTTTCAGCAATTTCGGTCCGAGCCCGCCCCATTCGGGAAACTCGTCCGTCAACATCAGCGCCGAGTTGCCGATGCGCAGCGACGCGTGCATCAGCTTGCCCTTCGGACCGGGCAGGCGCGACACTTCGACGGCATTGAACGCCTTCTTGTAAAAATCGATCGCGTCGGCCGCGCCGGCGCAGGTCAGAAGCGGGGTGAGGGAATGCATCCCTTCGGGGATGGGCTTGACGTTCGGCTTGATCATGGTCGTGGCTGCTTGTGCCATGGTGGCGGCTCCTTTGCATGAAGAGTTGAGTGGCTACCCGAAACTGCGGCGGCTAACCGGCGCGATAAGCCCGCTGCAGTGCTGCAATATCGATCCTGGTCATCTGCATCATCGCCTGCATGACGCGCTGCGACTTCACGGGATCCTTGTCCTGCAGCAGTTCGATCATGACGCGCGGAACGATCTGCCAGGACAAACCGAACTTGTCCTTGAGCCAGCCGCATTGCCCCGGCGCTCCGCCTGCGGAGAGCTTCGTCCACAGATCGTCCACTTCTTTCTGCGAGTCGCAGTTCACGACCAGGGAGATGGCTTCGGTGAATTTGAATTGCGGACCGCCGTTCAGCGCGGTGAACTCCTGGCCTTCGATCTGGAAGCTGCCGACCAGGACCGTTCCCTCGGGGCCGGGTCCCGCCTTGCCGTTTCGCGTCACGCTCAGGATCTTCGAGTTCTTGAAGATCGAGACGTAGTGTTTCATCGCCTCTTCGGCGTTGTTGTCGAACCAGAGGAACGTCGTGATTTTTTGCTTGCTCGCCATGGTTCATGCTCCTTCGTCGTGGTGAACTGGGTTTCGATGTAGCGCCGCAGGTGCCGCAGGCATTCGGCGGCGACCCGCGGCCCTTGCCTGGCCTTGGCCAGGATGAAAGCGCCCTGGATCACCGCCTGGATGTGGAGCGCCAGGCTTTCCGCGCTCCACGGCGCATCGGGTGCGTAGCGGCGCTTCGCCTCGGCGATGTCCTTGGCCACCTCGGCCGCGTGCGCGCTCAGGTGCCTGTCGCACGCCGCGCGCAGCGCCGGGTGCGTGTCGTAGATTTCCTGGACCATCGTGCCGAGCAGGCAGGTGAACTCCGGAAGCGAACCCTGCAGGATCGCGATGCGGAATTCCACGTACCCGAGCAGCCGCTCCAGCGGGTCCGTCAGGCTCCGGTACGAGGCGGTCGCAAACAGAGCGTCGGCCATCGCGGCGAAATGGCCCGCCGCGGCGAGCGCCAGGTCTTCCTTGCTGTCGAAGTGGTGGAAGAAACTGCCCTTGGTGAGCTTGGCGGCTTCGCAGACGTCCTCGACGCGCGTCGCCGAATACCCCTTGGCCCGGATGACTTGCAGGGCCGCGTCGAGGAACCGGACCTTGGATTCGTGCTGTGCTCCCGTCGCGGTGATTGCGTGCCCGTCCATCGGCGCGTAACATACCAACTGGTTGGTATGTTCGTCAAGCGGCGATTTGCCGCCCTCCCCGGCCCGGTCAATGCCGGGCGAGCAACCGCGCGACGATTTCTCCGAAGACTCCCCCTTCGGCTTTGAGCGAATCGATTTCCCTGCCGATATTGAAGCGCGCCCTCACCTCCAGCCGGCCGGCCATCTCGTCGGTCAGAAAAATGCGCCGTTGGCGCAGGACCTTCTCCAGAAACGCCCGGCGTCCGATGCGAAATTCAAAATCGGACGTCACCGAGGGACAAAACTCCCTTCTGACGCCCTGCATGTATTCCCGATAGACGGGCCACGGCTGGCCGAGAATGCCCAGATCGATGTCGATCAGCTTCGCCTCGTCCGGGGTCAATCGATGCGCCGCCGAATGGTGATCGGCCGTGAGCACGATCATGCGCGAGATGCTCCGTCTCTCGCTTTCGGGCACGCTGGAACGGTAGCGCAGCATCCGCTCGGCAAGCTCCGCGCTCCGGATCTCGTTCTCCTTGTCGCCCGGAACGTAGACCGCGTCGTGGAACAGGAGCGCCAGCAGGACCGCCCGGGGATTGTCGAACTTCTGCTGCGCGAATTGCGCAAGACAAGCGCCGATGTGGCTCCACGCATGATAGAAACGCCAAGGCGAATCGTAGGAACGGCGGGCGATCCTGAACACTTCCTGATCGCATCCTTCGACGCAGGCCGGATCGACGCCCCGCAGCCAATCGGGGAGATCCGGATTCGTTTTATCGGCAGAATTCGTCATGACAAGCGCCCGGGTGCATCATCGCCCGTTTCGGTTCATTTCGCCGCAGTTTTCTGCCGCAGCGTCACGAACTCTTCCGCCGCAGTGGGATGGATGCCCACGGTGGCGTCGAGCTGCGCCTTGGTGAGCCCCGCCTTCACCGCGATGGCGATGCCCTGGATGATTTCCGGTGCGTCCGCGCCGACCATATGCGCGCCGACGATACGCTGGGTGGCGGCATCGACGATGAGTTTCATCAGGGTGCGCTCGTCGCGACCCGAAAGCGTGTGCCGCAGGGGCCGGAAGATGGTCTTGTAGAGTTCGACCTCGCCTAGTTTCTCCATCGCCTCGGACTCCGAGAGGCCGACCGTGCCTACCGGCGGCTGGCTGAACACGGCGCTCGGAACGTCGTCGAGGTCCACCGGCGTTTCCACTCCGCCGAAGAGCGTCATGGCCACGGCCGCGCCCTCGCGGATCGCGACCGGCGTGAGCGCGATGCGGTTGGTCACGTCGCCCACCGCATAGATGTTGGCGACGCTGCTGCGGCAAAAGCGGTCCACCACCACGCCGCCCTCCTCGTCCAGCTCGACGCCCAGCTCCGCCAGGCCGAGACGCGCGGTGTTGGGCGTGCGGCCGATCGCGAACATCACCGCGTCGCAAGCCAGACTGCCATCGGGGAGGCCGGTCACGCTCGCTTCGAGTGAATTGTCGGCGCGGCGCGCGATGCGCGACACCGTGCTATTCAGCAGGACGCGCACGCCCTTCTTGTCCATCCCCTCGTGCAGGTGGCGGCGCAGGTCGTCGTCGAACCCCCGCAGGATCAGCTCGCCGCGGTAGGACATCGTCACCTCGGCCCCGAGCCCGTTGAAGATTCCGGCGAACTCCACCGCGACGTAGCCGCCGCCGACGATCAGCACGCGCTTCGGCAAGGCGGGAAGCTCGAAGGCTTCGTTCGAGGTGATCGCGTGCTCGATTCCGGGGATCGAGGGCTTCGAGGGCCCGCCACCGGTGGCGATGAGGATGTTCTCCGCCGTGACCCGGCGCTCGCCGATCGCCACGGTGTGCGCGTCGACCAGCTTCGCCGTGCCCTCGATCACGGCGATCCCCGTCTTGACGAACCCGTCGGCATAGACGGCGGAGAGGCGCGCGATCTCGCGGTTCTTGTTCGCGATCAGCGCGGGCCAGGAAAACGATGCGCCCTCGATGCTCCAGCCGAAGCCCCGCGCGTCCTCCAGGTCTTCGGCGTAGTGCGCGGCATAGGTCAGCAATTTTTTCGGGATGCAGCCGCGGATCACGCAGGTGCCGCCGATGCGGTAGTTCTCGGCGATCGCCACCCGGGCGCCGAGGTGGCGGGAGATGCGGCTCGCGCGAATGCCGCCCGAGCCGGCGCCGATGACGAAGAGGTCGTAGTCGAAGCGCGTCACTCGAGCCACTCTACTCCACCGGTACAGCGAGGAGGACGAGGGCAGCTGTAACAAGCAGCCGATCGTTCATCCGCCCGCCTCCGAGGACCACAATTGCCTCGTTGCAAGCCGCGCCCCTTCCCGCATCGCCTCGAACTTCGCCCACACCACGGTCGGGTGCACCTCGGTGTGATAGGTCGCCTGCGAGGAGAATCCGCAGTCGGCGCCCGCGACGACGTTTTCCCTCCCCACGAGCTTCGCGAACCGCACCAGGCGCTCGGCGATCAGGACGGGATGCTCGACGATGTTGCTCGCGTGGGTGATCACCCCCGGAATGAGCAGCTTGCCCTCGGGCAGCCTGACCGATTCCCACAGGTGATATTCGTGCTCGTGGCGCGGGTTGGCGGCCTCGAAGCTGTAGGCGCCGGCGTTCACCTTGAGCATGTATCCGACGACGTCCGAGAGCGCCGCCTCGTGGATGCGCGGGCCCTCGTTGATTCCGTAACAGGTGTGATAGCGCACCTTTTCCGGCGGGATGCCGCGCAGGCTTTGATTGATCGCCTCGACATACATTTCGGCGCGCGAGCACTGCCGGGCGGCGTCCAGCGCCGAATCACCGAAGATGTCGCAGAGAAACGGGTCGTCCACCTGCAGGAGCAATCCCGCGTCGACGATCGACTTGTATTCCGTGCGGAGCGCCCTGCCGACCGTGTGGAAGAACTCCTCCTCGGTCCGGTAATACTCGTTGGTTCCGACGCCGCTGGGCGCCACCGCCGGCACGAAGGCACCGAGAGCGCGCGACTCCGCCGCCGCGGCCTTGAGATTCGCGATGTCGAGCGCCAGCGCTTCCTCGCCGCAATAATTGACCGGCCCGGTGCAGACCAGGGGCACGACCGGGGCGATCGCGCCGCCCATCATGGCCTCCCTGAAGTACTTTTCGTAGTACTCCGGGAAGGCCGCGACCTCGTCCGGGAACATGCGTCTTTTCTGCTGCGGCCGCTCCTCGAAGCCTTCGAGCCGCTCGCGCACGTAAGTGAAGAAGCCGGGCTTCGACTGCTCGCCGTCGCTGACGATGTCGATGCCGGACTCCACCTGCTTCCGCACGCACTCGGCGACCGCGCTTCTCACGCGGGCGTCGTAGGCTGCGCCCGATACCTTCGCCTTCATCAGGTCGAGCAGATCTTTGGGCCGCGGCAGGCTGCCGACGTGGGTGGTGAGGATGCGATCGACGCTTTGCTGCACGGGTTCGTACCAGCCCGAGGCGGGCGTTCGGCCGATTCTACCGCCTCAAGCGATCCACCCTTCGCCTGACTTATGATGCTAATCCGCTAAAGGAGCAAGCTATGCCCCGCATCGCCCACGCCGCTCTCGACTCGCAAGCCGGAGACGCCTGCGTCATCCGCGCCCGCCGCCACACGCTCACGGCGGACGAGGCGGCCTCGCACGGCGGCACGGACACGGGGCCGGCGCCTTACGAGCTCCTCGTCTCGGCGCTCGCCGCCTGCACCGCGATCACGCTGCGCATGGTCGCCGCGCGCAAAGGCTGGGAGCTGGGAGCGATCCACGTCGATGTGGAGCTGGAGAAGGATCCCGCGACCGGCGCCGACAGAATCAGCCGGGCAATCTCCTTCAGCGCGGCGCTGAGCGGCGAGCAGAAGGCGGCGCTCGCCGAGATCGCAGAGAAGACCCCGGTCACGAAGACGATCAAGGCCGGCGCGCCGGTGGAGACGAAGTTCGTGTGACGGGTTGGCCTACGCCCCGGAGACCTCGAGCTCGACCGGGACGTTGTTCCGGGTCGCGTGCGAGTACGGGCAGATCTGCTCGTGCGCCTCGCGGGCGAGCGCGGCGAGCTCGGCCTGCGGCAGGCTCCTGTCCTGCACGCTGAGCTTCACCGCGAGGCCGAAGCCCCCGCCTTCGCGCGGGCCGATCGAGACCGCGCAGGTGATGCGCGCCTTGGAAGCGTCCTTCTTCGCCCGCTTGCCGACGAAGTCGAGCGCACCGCCGAAGCAGGCGGCGTAGCCGGCGGCGAAGAGGTGCTCGGGCGTGGCCGTGCCCGGTTTGCCCGGACCGCCCATTTCCTTCGGGACCGAGAGATTGGCCTTCACCACGCCGTCGCTCGACTCGGTGTAGCCGTTGCGCCCGCCGGTGGCGGTCGCCGTTGCAGTGAAGAGGGGCTTGATCGTGTCCATGCGGTCTCCGTAAGAAAAGCGGGCTCTAGGCCGGGTCGTGGAATCCCGCGTCCCAGTGCGAGCCGTCGCAGAACGGCTTGTTCTTCGACGCGCCGCAGCGGCACAGCGTGTAGTGCTCGGTCGAGGCGCCCTCGCCGAATTTCACGCCCATCAGCTCGATGCCGCCGGTGACCGCGTAAGGCCCGTCGTCCGTCACCGTGATCATCGGCGGGCGGTCCGGCGCCTTCGCCTCGACGCCGTCGATCGCGTAGCTGAGCGCGCCGGACGGGCACTTCCTGATCGTCGCGACGATCTGCTCCACCCCCGCGCCGTCCGCATCGATCCACGGCTCCTCGCGCATGCGGAACACCGACTTCAACCCGTCGGTGCAGAACCCCGCGTGCGCGCAGATCGAGCGGTTGTCCAGGATCGTGATGCGCTTGCCCCTGTAGGCCTGGCGTTTGTCCTTTGCAGGGTCGGCGGTGTTCGTGTCCTTGAAGCCGATCACGCTGTGCGTCCCGTCGCAGAAGGGCTTGTTCTTCGAGGCGCCGCAGCGGCACAGGGCCACCGCGCGCACGTTCGCGCAAGCTTCGCCGGACGCGCGGCGCAGGTTCGGCACCGGCCTCACTTCCATGTCGTTCAGGAGGTAGTAGGGGCCGTTCGGGGAGCAGCCCATCTTCGGTTTGGAGTCCATGACGGCCATGTTACGCCAGCTTCGCTAACCGCTCTTGCCCGAATCCAGGCGCGGCGAGACGGCTCGCGGCCGTACCGCGCCCGTGGCGACGGCCACGCCGGCCAGGATCGTCGCGATACCCGCCGCGTGAAAGAGATGGAAGGATTCGCCGAGGAACGCGAGGGCGAGCAGCGTGCCGAAGGCGGGCAGCAGGTGGAGGGTGAAGCCCGCCGCGTTGGCGCCGACGACCGCCACGCCGCGGTTCCAGCAGATGAAGGCGGCCACGGACGCTCCCAGGGCGACGTAGAGCACCGCGGCGACGCCCTGCGGCCCGGGCCAGCGCGGCGGCGAATGCCAGGCCTCCAGCGCAAAGGCCGGCAGGATCAGCAGCGTGCCCGCGAGCGAAATCACGAACAGGAACGCGATTCCGTCCAGCTCCGGCGGCCGGCGCTTGAGCAGCACCGAGTACACGCCCCATACCGGCATGGCGAGCAGGATCAGCGCGTCGCCCGCGTGGAATTCCAGGCGCATCAGGCTCGCCGGATCGCCGCGCGCCATGATGACGAGGATGCCGGCGAGCGAGATCAGCATTCCCGCGATCTGCCTGCGCGTGCCGCGCTCGCGATCGATCGCCCAGGAACACAGCAGCATGAAAGCCGGGAAGGATGAGTTGATCAGCACCGCGTTCACCGCGGTGGTGGTCTTCAGACCCTCGTAGATCATCCACTGGAACAGCGCCACGCCGAAAAAGGAAAGCGCGAGCAGGAGGCCCGCGCTGCGCCGGATCGCGCCCAGGTGCCCGCGAAGGCGCGGAACCGCGAAGGGCGCGAGCGCGAGCGTCGCGATCAGCCAGCGCCAGAAATTCAGCGCCGCCGGCTCGAAGACATCGCGCAGCGCGCGCCCGAGCACCCAGTTGCCGGCCCAGAACAGCGTCGCGAGCGCGAGGAGCAGGAAGGCGGTGCCGCGCGAGCCGCCTGGATTCTTCATGCCCGGATTCTGGCATATCATTCCGGCTCGCAGCGAAGCGCCTTGGAAAGGAGTCGATATGTTCGTCCTGTCGGTCGGTCTTCGCATCAAGCCCGAGAACGTCGAGAGCTTCATCGCCAAGGCGGTCGAGAACGCGGCCCACTCGCGCAAGGAGCCGGGCTGCCGGCAGTTCGACGTGCTCGTCGACCCGAAGGACCGGACGCAGGCGATGCTCTACGAGGTGTACCTGGACGAGAAGGCGTTCGACGCCCACCAGCAGACTGCGCACTTCAAAAAATACATCGCCGAGGCGGTGCCCCTCCTCGCCTCGCGCGAGCGCCACGTGTGGAAGCGCGCCGCGCCCTGAGCGGGGCGCTACGGTCGATTCATTTGGGGACCCGCCTGTCCCCGCCCGAGACGATCCTGAGGCGGCCCGACGTTTCGCGCCGCTGGCTCACCTCAAGCAGCGCTCCCTGCACCTCCAGGTAGGGCGTCAGCTCTTCCGCCGGCAACGGCTTGCTGAAGTAGTAGCCTTGCATTTCGTCGCAGCCTCTGCGCTGGAGGAATCGCACCTGGTCGAGGGTTTCGACGCCCTCGGCGACGACTTTGAGCCCCAGGCTGCCCGCCATGGCGAGGATCGTCTCGGTGATCGCAACGTCGCTCGCGTCCACCGGAATGCCCCGGATGAACGACGCGTCGATCTTCACGCAGTCGATCGGCAGGCGTTTCAGGTAGGCGAGCGAGGAGTAGCCGGTTCCGAAGTCGTCGATCGTGACCCGCACGCCCATCGCCTTGAGACTGCGCAGCAGCTTCACCGCCTGCTGCGGATCCGGCAGCATCACGCTCTCGGTCACCTCGAACTCGATCCAGCGCGGATCCATCCCCGTTTCCCTGATCGTGCCCGCGACGTCCTCCAGCAAGGTGGCGCTCATGAATTGCCGCGCCGACAGGTTCACCGCCATCCGGAACATCGGCAACCCCTGCCCGACCCACTTTTGCGCCTGCAGGCAGGCGGCGCGGAGCGCCCATTGTCCGATCGGGACGATCAAGCCGGTCTCCTCCGCGAGCGGGATGAGCTGATCGGGCAGGACGAGACCGACGGTCGGGTGCTGCCAGCGCAACAGACACTCGATTCCCGTCACGCGCCCGGACCGCGCTTCGACCTTGGGCTGGTAATACAGGTCGAGCTCGTTCCGTTCCAGCGCGTGGCGCAGCGCGGCTTCGAGCTCGAGCCGCTCGACGGAACCGGGGTTCATCCCGCTGGCATAGTACTGGGCGGTGTTCTTGCCCTGCTGCTTCGCGCGGTACATCGCGATATCCGCGTTATTGAGCAGGGCCCGCAAATCCTCGCCATCGACCGGAGAGACGCTGATGCCGATGCTCGCCGTGATCTGGAATTCCTTGCCGTACACCGTCATCGGCTTCTCCACCTCGACGAGGATCTTTTGCGCCACCTGGGCGAGGTCGCCCCGGTCCTGGAACGCCTCGATCAGGACCACGAATTCGTCGCCGCCCTGCCGCGCGATCGTGTCCGACCTGCGCACGCAACGCGCCAACCTGCCCGCCACGTTCTGCAGGAGCCGGTCGCCCGCCTCGTGGCCCAGGGCGTCGTTGATGTTCTTGAAGCGGTCGAGATCGATGAACAGCAGCCCGACGCCTCGTCCCTCGCTCTTCGCCGAGGTGAGAGCGCGATTGGCCCGTTCGCCGAGCAGCAGCCGGTTGGGCAGGCCCGTCAGAGGGTCGTGCGTCGCCGCGAACCTGACCACCTCTTCCGCCTGCCGCCTCTCCTTGATTTCCCGCCGCGCGAGCAGGATCACCAGGCCGAGCAGGCCGAGGTTGAACAGCGTCGCGACGGCGGCGTTGATGACGCTCAAGTCCGAGCTGCGCCTGGATTGCTCGGTGCGGCGCGCGAGCCGTGCATCCGCCGCGCCCAGAAGCTCGGCGGTGAGGAGAAGGATCCGGTGAATCGTCGCCGGGCCGGCCGTCTCGCGGATGTTTCGGATGGCCGCTGCGACGCCGTTCCGGCTGTGGACTTCGATCAGGGTGTCGAGCCGCGCGAGCTCCTCGCGGATCTGCGCGCCGAGCACCTCGATCTGCTCCGTCTGATCCGGAATCGCTCCCGACAAGGCCCGCAGCGTTTCGACGGGCTTCGCGGCGCGCTCCAGAAACGCATGAGCCCGTTCGAGACGATCCCGCTCGCCGGTGATGATGTAGCCGCGCAGCTCGATCTGCGAATCGGCGACGTCGCCCTGGACGTCCTTGAGGGCTTCGACGACCTTGAGCGTGCTTTCGGCGATCCGCGAGGCCTCGATCAGATTGGCGATCGTCCGATACGTCACGAAGGCGTTCGCGACGAGGATGCCGAACGCGACGAGCGAGCCGATGACGAACCGCCGCGAGAGAAAAGGCGGGCTCTTCAGCGTTTCCGTGTCGCCGCGGTCGGGCTCGGGTCCCCTGCGGCTCTCCTCGGGAATGCGGCCGGCGCGGGGAAGGGACTCGGGCTCGGAATACATGGGCCGTCGAGTATACTCAAGACGCGCCGATCGCAGGGCGCTGATTCTCCCTTTGGCCTATGATCTGCGCGAGCCGATAGGGAGATAGGGAAAAAGTCATGAAACGCCTCACATTTCGGGAACCGCTTGCGCTCGCCCTGCTGCTCGCGCTCCCCGCCCCCGCGCTCGCCCAGATCCCGCCCGGCGCTGCGACGAGCAACGTGCGCGTGGTCGGCTACGGCGAAGTCGACGGCCGGCCGCCGTTCAAGCTTTCCGTCCAGGAGCGGAACGGCCGCTGGTATCTCTACGCGGGCCACCTGTGGCACCGCGGCTGGACGGTGCTCGATGTGACCGATCCCGCGAAGCCCGGCGTCGCCAACTTCATTCCCGGCCCGGCGAACACCTGGACGATCCAGATGGAGATCGGCGGCGACAAGATGATCACCGCGCTCGAGAGAATCGGCCAGGGCTGGGGCGGAGACGCCGCGCAGCCGAACGACGAAGGCGTCCTCATCTGGAGCCTCGCCGATCCGGTGCATCCGAAGCTTCTCGGCCAGTACAAGACCGGCGGCACCGGCACCCACCGCAATTTCTATTCGGGCGGGCGCTACATGCACCTCGCGGCGGGGATGCCGGGGTACAACGGCAACATCTACGTGATCGTGGACATCGGCAATCCGGCGAAACCCGTCGAGGCCGGCCGCTGGTGGGTGCCGGGACAGAACACCGCGGGCGGCGAGAAAGGGCAGCGCGACATCTCGCTGCACGGGCCGCCTTACGTCGAGGGCTCGCTCGTCTATCTTTCCTACGGAGCGGCGGGCCTCGTTATCCTCGACATCGCGGACGTCGCGCATCCCAAGCTCGTCGGCCAGATCCCCTTCACGCCGCCGTTCCTGGCCTTCATCGGCGCGCACAGCGCGCTGCCCCTGCCCTCGCGCAAGATCGCGGTGGTCAACTCCGAGGCGATCCGCGAGGACTGCAAGGAGCCGCTCAACCACGCGTCGCTCGTCGACATCGCCGATCCGGCGAAGCCGACCCTGCTCTCCGTGTTTCCGCTGCCGGTGCCGCCCGCCGGTTCGCCTTACAAGAACTTCTGCGAAAAAGGCGGACGTTTCGGCCCGCACAACCTGAACCACCTCCACCACAACCCGTTCGTCGAGCGCTCGGACAAGCTCGTGTACCTCACCTACTTCAACGCGGGCCTGCGCATCGTCGACATCTCGGACGCGCGAGCGCCGCGCGAAGTCGGCTACTTCATCCCGCCCGACCCGACCAAGCGCTACGGGACGCTGCCCACCAAGATGGTCGCGCAGGCCGAGGACGTGCTGGTGGACGCGCGGGGGTATATCTACGTCACCGAGAAGAATCAGGGGTTGTGGATTCTGAGGTACACGGGAGGAACGCCATGAAGACCCAGCGGCTCGTCGTCGCCCTGACCCTGATGAACCTCGCGCTTCTGATTGTCACGCTCGCGCAGTTGCATCCGGCCCTCGCCCAGGGCACCGCGCCGGTGCTGCGGGCTCGCGCGCTCGAAATCGTGGACGAGCAGGGCCGGGTCCGGGCGAGCATCAGCGTGCTTCCCGCCAGTCCGCAGAAAAGCGGCGAGATCTCAGCCGAGACCGTGCTCCTGCGGCTGATCACGGAGCGCGGGCGCCCGTCGGTCAAGATCAGCGCGTCGGAGCAGAGCGCGGGATTGACGCTCGTCGGCCCCACGGGCACGAAGGACACCTACGTTCAGCTGGGGGCGTGGGGCACGGCCAGCTCGCTGCGATTGAAGAACGAGGACGGCGGAGAGCGGGTCGTCAAGCCCTAGGCGCCTCGCTTCCAAGCGTCCATAGCAAGGGAGTCGATATGTTCGTCCTGTCGGTCGATCTTCGAATCAAGCCCGAGAACGTCGAGAGCTTCATCGCCAGGGCAGTCGAGAACGCGGCCGCCTCGCGCAAGGAACCGGGCTGCCGCCAGTTCGACGTGCTCGTCGACCCCAAGGACCGGACGCAGGCGATGCTCTACGAAGGCGTTCGACGCCCACCAGCAGGCCGCGCACTTCAAGAAATATATCGCCGAAGCGGTGCCCCTGCTCGCCTCGCGCGAGCGCCACGTGTGGAAGCGCGCCGCGCCCTGAGCCGGGATCGCCTGGCGCTCCGGGCGCGTCAGCTCGATTGCTTTTTCAGCCTGACCTGGTCCACCCAGGGAATCTGCAGCGCTCCGGCGCGAACGCCGATCTCGACCGCCGCTCCGACGCGAAGCGTCCCGTAGGTCTCGCTCGACAGGTTCAGCTCGACCGGCTCTGCCGACGCGCTCCAGGGCGCGACCTCGGCGTGGTAGGCGGTGCCGGTCTTCTCTCTCGATTCCCGCAGGCGCGTCACGACGGTCCTGTCCCAGGCGGGCTCCGAGACGTCCGCGTTCTTGTTCACCTGGTAGACGCTGCCGCCGGCCCAAAAAGCGGAGACGAAGACGATCGACAGCACGTGCAGGCCCACCAGCATCCAGCGCCGCTGCGTGCGGATGCGTTGCCCTTCGATACCCAGCCAAACGAGCGCGCCGAGCGCAGCGAGCGCGAAGGTCCATTGGGCGAAGTTGTCGCCCAGCGTGTTGTGGTGATCGAGCAGCGACATGAGCCCGAGGGCGATGCCGCTCGCGAGGATTCCGGTCAGGCCTTCCGGGTAGAACGAACCTTCCCGGTAATCGAGCCGCACCTGGTCGCGGAAGCGCAGCGCGAGCAGGACGAGAACGATCGGCACCGGCACCAGCGCCGAGGCGGTCACGAGCTGGACCCGGTCGTCGTCGAAGAACAGCGCGTTGACCGCGCCGATCGCGCCGGCGACGTAGGCTATCCAGTTGATCGTCCTCGTGATCCGCTTCAGGCCGGCCAGCCGCGCTTCCTTCTGCTCGTTGGTCATCCCCAGCTCGTGGTTCGCCTGGATCTCGTCCGCTTCCTTGGCGAGCTCGGCCCAGTGCAGGTTCGGCGTGTGGTGGTAGAGCCACATGTAGAGCAGGTCCTGGTTCTCGAAGTAAGTGAGATTCGCCGGCCAGCGGTCTTCGACCGGAAAGAGAAACAGGCCCTGGCCGCGGTTCCAGCGGAAGCCTTCTATCCTGTCCCACGGAATGCTGCGCGCGCCGAAGACGCCGCGAAGGATGACGCCCTGGTGGTTGATCGTCAGGCGGCCGCGCACGATGAACGCGAGCCCGTAGAGCATGAGAAACAAGAGGATCGCCAGCGTCGCGAGGATGAAGGCGAAGAGCCAGACGTTGTCATAGCCCTTGCCCGCGAGACGGTCCTGCACGATCTCCCGGATGAGCCAGACGAGCATCGCTGCGAACACGGGAGCGACCACCGCGATGAGCCATCGCACCCAGCGCGTAACGGCGAACGTGCTCTCGTCGGGAAGGACGAACTCCTCCTCTTCCGGTTCCTGCGCTTCGGTGCTCGCTTCCGGGCCGCCCGACATGTCGACCTCCCCAA
>Ga0209131_1000257_pt1 | contig 38544 bp, 30 predicted proteins | sample GraSoi_2013_40cm_FD_185826 | JGI IMG/M metagenome (GOLD analysis project Ga0209131, IMG submission 185826) | Grasslands soil microbial communities from the Angelo Coastal Reserve, California, USA - Sample 9_17_2013_40cm (SPAdes) (version 2) | ecosystem: Environmental > Terrestrial > Soil >...
CCCCGCCGATATCGTCGCCAAACTTCGCTGGGTTCCCGTGCTTCTGCAGCACCGCAATCGCATCTTCGTAACTGATCCGCGGAAACGGCGGCTTCACATTTTGCAGCTGCGTCGTGTCCCGCTTCAGTGTCTCCAGCTCGCGCGTCTTATTCTTCAGCACAGACTGCACAATCGCGCTCACCAATCCCTCGGCAAGCCCCATTGCTTCATCGAGCTCGACGTAAGCCGCCTCCGGCTCCAGCATCCAGAATTCCGTCAGATGCCGGCGCGTCTTCGATTTCTCCGCGCGAAACGTGGGCCCAAACGTGTACACCTTGCCCAACGCCATTGCCGTCGCTTCGATGTACAGTTGTCCGCTCTGCGTCAGGTATGCTTTTTCGTCATCAATATAATTCACTTCAAACAGCGTTGAAGTCCCCTCGCAAGCCGCCGGCGTAAATATTGGCGCGTCCGTCAGCGTATATCCCTGACTGTCCATGAACTCGCGCGCGGCCCGTTCGGCTTCCGCCCGAATCCGCAAAATGGCCGCCTGCCGCGGCGTGCGCATCCACAGATGTCGGTGGTCGAGCAAAAAATCCACGCCGTGCTCTTTCAGTTGTATGGGAAAAGGTGTGCTCTCCGGAACCTTCTGCAGCACCTCAATTTTGTTGACGCCAATCTCGTATCCGCCTGGCGCGCGCTGCTCGGCCCGAATCTTTCCCGTCACGATGACGCTCGACTCCTGCGTCAGTCCCTTCAATGCCGCAAACGCCTCCGGACTCTCCTTCAGCGCGCAAACACCCTGAATAATCCCAGTCCCATCGCGAAAAATCGGAAAAAGCAGCTTGCCCGACTCCCGCATGTTGTAAAGCCACCCGCGAATCGTGACTTCCTGCCCGTCGTACTTCTCAGCCTGTTCAATCGTAATTACCGTCATTCTCTTCTCTGTGCCCTTCGCAGCCTCTGTGGTGAATTCTTCCTCCTCGCGCGTCTGCATCTATCCCCACTCCTCTTCAAATCGATCCCACGCTTTCCTGGCCGCCGCGAGTTGCTCTTGCGCTCCTGGGGCGTCCGGCCCCGTCTTCTCCTTCAACTCAAGCAAGAGCGGCAAATCGCTGACCGGCGCGGTCTTCAAAACTTTGATCGCACTCTCCCAATCGATCGTCCCGTCGTAAGGCGGCAAATGCTCGTCCTTCTCTCCATGATTATCGTGAATGTGCGCGCCCACGACCAAATCCCGCAGGGGAGCAAAACCCTTCTCGACTCGCTCTTCCTCCGGCCCATCCGCCAGGTGCGCGTGCCCAATATCAAAATTAAACCGCAGGCCCGTCAGTCGCGTCTCGTCATAAAACGAGCGCAGATACGCCGGATCGCCCATCTCGCTCGTCGTGTTCTCGACGCAAATCGTCACGCCGACATGCCGCGCGTGCAAAATCAAATGCTCCAGCGAACTGAACGCCGCGTCGCGTTTGCGCGGGTCCGCTGTCTCGCGCGTCCCGCCCATGTGAAATATCATGCGCGGAAAAGGCAAATCCTCCGCGACATCAATCGCGCGCTTCAGCTCGTCCATGGCCTCAACGCGTCGCACGCGCTCGACTTCGCAAATCGAAAGCGGCTGCCCGCTCTCCCGAGTAGCGCTCAGATCCCGGCTGGTCGGCGCGTGTAGCGAAGTCAACGTTAGCCCTAAACTATCGAGCATCGCGCCAATGTCCCGCGCTTCCGTTCGCGATGTGTAATCAAAATGCGCGCGCGAGCAGAAAATCTCCACGCCCGTAAAGCCCGCGTCGGCAATTTGCCCCAGCAGCTCCCGGGTCAGCTTTCGCGAAACAAAAAGATACGTTGATAGCAGTCTCTGCACGGTCTTCTCTGTGCCTCTGTGAACTCTGTGGTGGATTTTTCTTTAGTAGCCGACCGCGACACCATTGTCCCGAGGATCCGCCGCTCCCATCCGCTCCCCCGACTTGGCATCAATACCAATCGCGTTCACCAATCCAATATGCCCACGCCGCTTCACGGCAAATCCCCGTGCTTCCAGCGCCTTCTGCGTGCTCTCCGGAAAATTCTCTTCCATCAAAATCTGGTCCGGTAACCACTGATGATGAAACCGCGGCGCATTGATGGCCGATTGCGCATCCATCCCCAACCGCATCCAATTGATCACGCTGAGCAGCGTCGCCGAAATAATCGTCGGGCCGCCCGGCGATCCCGTTACAAAACTCAATTTTCCGTCGCACAGCAAAATCGTCGGCGTCATCGAGCTTAGCGGCCGGTGCCCTGGCGCAATCGCATTCGCGTCCGACTGAATCAAACCAAAGAGCGCATTCGGCACGCCCGGCTGCGTCGTAAAATCATCCATCTCATCGTTCAGCAAAAATCCCGCCGTGCTCGTCACATGCGACCCATAGTTGTCATTCAGCGTATAGGTGCTTGCAACCGCATTCCCCTCCGCGTCGACCACTGAAAAATGTGTCGTATGCGGCCCTTCGCCCAAACTCACCAGCGTCTCCGGCGCAGCGCCCGCTGCCGCAGCCCCGCAAGCGTGCGGCTTCCCTGCCCGCACCTCTTTGCTGGAAGACGCGCGCTGCGCATCAATCGTGCCCGCCAACTCCTTCGCATAGCAGGTAGCGGTCAAGCCCGCGACCGGTACATTCGAATAATCCGGATCGGCCAAGTACGCCGCGCGATCCGCAAATACACGGCGCATCGCTTCCGCAACCATGTGCACGCTTTCCACGTCATCCCAGTTCTTCAGCGGCACATCCTTCAACATATTCAGGGCTTCAATAATTGCTACGCCACCAGAGCTAGGCGGCGGTGAAGTCACCACTTCCCACTCGTGACCGTTGCTCTCATATTTCGCCCGCAGCGCTTCGCGCACTCGGGGTTTATACGCCGCCAAATCCTGCAGCGTAACCAACCCGCCGGACTTCACCATATCCGCGACGATCATCCGAGCCGTCTCGCCATTGTAAAAGTCTTCCGCGCCATTTTTCGCGATGCGTTTCAGCGTCGCCGCCAATTCCGGCTGCTTCAGCGTATCTCCCGCCTTCAACATCTTGCCGTCAGTCAAGAAAATTCGCCGGCTTACTGGAAAGCGCTCCAATCCCGCTTTCTCTTGCTGCAACTGCCGCGCCAGCTTGTCGCTAACCGCAAATCCGTTTTCCGCTAACCGAATTGCTGGCTCCATCACCTCTGTCAGCTTCCTCGTCCCAAACGTTTTCACCGCCAATTCCAGGCCCGCCACGGTTCCCGGCACGGCCACAGACTTGTACCCGATCACCGAAGCCTCTTCGTCCAGTTTTCCGTCCGGCTTAATGTACATGTTGCGTGTCGCCGCGCCCGGAGCCACCTCGCGGTAATCCAGAAAAGTCGTCCGACCATTCGCCAGTCGGACCAACATGAATCCGCCGCCGCCAATATTTCCCGCCGCAGGCTCCACCACCGCCAGTGCAAACGCCACTGCCACCGCAGCGTCCACTGCATTGCCGCCGCGCTTCAGAATCTCCACGCCCGCGTTCGAACCCAACGCCTCATCCGTGGCGACCATCGCCTTGGCCCCGCGCACCGCGGCCCGCGGCCAGGCCTTCGCGGCCCCGGCACGCGTCCGATACTCCGCCGCAGCCTGGGCCCGCGTAACCTGCGCTGTCATGGAAAACACCGACACAGTCAGACCCACAGCGCCCACAAATGATGCAATTTGTCGTCTCATAGCAGCCAAAAGACACTATGTGATTAAGCTGCCATCGTCAAGGCAGGCCGCGCAGCCCCATGCGCCACTTATCGAGTGAAAATGCCACGTATTTGAGCTCGCCGTTTCCCAATAGATAGCGGCCCGTTCTCTCTACCGTCGTCCATCCGACCGCTTTTTGTTCTGCGTGCCAGGGATTCGCCTCGTTCGGAGTTAGTTTGATTTTTTGCACACGGATTTGAATTCCGTGTAACCGCGTTACCCGCTCATCCGTACCATGCAGTGCGAAGATCGTGTGCCTGTTTTCTTCGGAGCTTTTCTGCGAGGTGGTAAGACATGCCGGAGCCGGTTCGATGTGATATCTGCGGCAAGCTCTTCAGTTCGCGCCACGTGAGTTCACACAAGCGCTTGGCGCACGGTGAAAAAAAGGTGGCAGGATCGGCTGCCACGGAACGCGGGATGAAAACGATTCTTGAAATCTACAACACTCTTTCCGCCGCGGACAAAAAGCGCGTGCTCGCGGAGCTCGCAAGTACGGAGCAAGAGCTTTCGTGAAGAAACGTTGCCCGAAGAAAATTAGTTATTAGCCCGGCCCTTTTTTGCCGGCGCCCGCCATCACCCAGTTCTGCAATACGTTCACAAAATGGGGCTTCACGTCATGAAATGCCAAACCCATGCCGAGATGCGGGTGCGAGTACACCACAATGGCGGGAGTCTCGAAGAAGTATTCCTCGGTGAAAATTTTCACGTAAACGCTAGTGCCCTTGGGCAAGGGATTCAGCGTGTCAACGTAGCAACCGTGCAGGCTTAGCTCGCTTACCTGCGCATTCATGCGCGTCCCATTGTCAACCTCCAGCAACTCCGCGGAAGCCACAAACGGCACCCGCGGCATGCGCCTTCGATCATGTTCCATCTTTGCCGTTCTCCGTAGCAATGGGCAAGTGCGCCGCATCTGCGGCCTTGCCGAACTTCTTGGTGCCTGAGATATCCGGGCAGCTATCGCCTGCTTTCCATTTTCGCCCCAGAAAATGCGGAAAAAGCGAAATTTGGGCCTGTGCGTGCCCTGCCAGTTACTGAATACCTGTGCAGGAGACCGGCTAAACAGCGCGGCCGCCTGCATAAATGAAATCACCAGTCGGCATACCCTGATTAGCGTACTCAGCCGCTTGCCGAACTCAAATATTCTCGTAATCCCCTCTCAAGTCCCTCCCCCACTGGCGGAAAGGCAGTCCGAAAAAATGCAAGAAAGCCACGGCGCCGAACAAATTCAACAAACTGAACAACAAAGCGCGACTCCGCAGCCTCCGCGCAAAAGGCACGGCAAGAAATGGCGCGAGCTACATCCGCGCTCACTGCTGCGCGCTATGGGCGCGCAGGATGGCGTCTCGGAGGACAAGGTCCGAGCCTTGGTGGAGACCGAATACACCGATCCGGTAATTAGTTTGTACCTGGCACTCAGCCCGGAAAGAGTGACTCCTGAACGGAAGGGATTGCTGCGCTCCTTTCATTCCATGAAGACGCACGCGCTGGAGGAGCATAAAGATTTCATTGAATCGCTCTCGAAATCGCAAAAAGCCACGCTGGAGCACGATATTCAGGAGATCCAGGGATTTTTGGCGGACTATTTCGTGCCGCAGCATTTGCGTTCCCTGGTCATCTTTCGCTCTGGCGAAAAGCTCAACGAGGTGATGGGCCTGCTTGTCCCGGTGAACGATGGGATGAGAATCGATCCCGATCCGTACATCACGCCTCTGGAAGCCGTGCTCGAGGATGACGAAAAGGTTTTGTTCGTCGAATGCGCTAAGCAAGATACGAAATTTCTGCTATACCAGCTCGGCAGTTGCCGGCAAATTGACCGCTCCAAAGCTTTTGTGCCTACCGATACGGTCGATAAAACGATTCCGCATCATGCGCAGCAGCACCGGCTTGAACATTTGCGCTCGCATTTGAGGCAAGTGGCGGGCGAGGTCTATCAACTTTACGATCAGGGCGCCTGCGACCTGCTGGTCTTGATGGCAGAAAACAGGGTCGCGGCGATGCTGGAGGAATACCTTCACGAATCGCTGAAGCCGAAAATTATCGCGCACATTCTGGATTCACCCGACGCGGATGCGCGCGACCGCAAGGAACTGATCGAAAATGCGTTACGCGAGCACCGCGCTGAAAAAGAGACGAAAGCCATTGAGAGCCTGCACAATTACAAACCGGAAGAGTTGGCATCCTCGCTGCGCAACGTGCTCAGCGTGCTCAATCTGTTCCTTATCCGCAAACTGTTGGTGAGCGAAAATCTTCATCAGAAAGGATTTGCCTGCAAAGAACATCACTATCTCTCGCTGGAAGCGGGTAATTGTCCTTTCGACAACAGCAAGTTGCTCGCGGCCGAAAACGTGGTGGACGAAATCGTCGAAGTGGCGCGGCTCCACGGCGTTGAGGTACTAATCATCAAGCACCGGCAAGACCTGATGGCGGAATACGCCGGTATCGCCGCCATCCGTTACGCCGTGCCGGCGCAGGCTGTAGTCGCGACTGGATGAAGAGTTCTGATGAGAGGCGGAGATCAGGGGTGGCTTGGGACTGGGGCTGAGCCGGCTGCCAGGACTGGTTGCACTAGCTCGGTAGCTATGGAGACGAATTCTTCGGCTGGGCAGCGGTCTGGTGTATCGACCCACTGCTTGACTGCGCCGTAGATTGCCCAGCTGGCCGTGGCGGCGACCATCTCCAAAGAAATGCGGCTCTCGCGGGGGTGCTTACGGAATCCTTCCAGTAACACCAGGCGGATCTGATCTATTACCGTGGCTTCCACGAAGGGCTCGAACTGCAAGCGATCGGAAGACTGCGACTTCTGCACTTCGAGGAGATAATCGCAAAGGGCCAGGATGATGGGGTGGAAGGCTGTCGAGCAGGTTCCGTTGAAATGCACGTTTCGCTGCGAGAGAAGCTGAAGAAAACTTACGCGGATTAGTTCGCCTAGCAGGGCGAACTTATCGGGGTAATGTGCGTAGAAGGTTGCGCGGTTCAGAGTCGCTGCCTCGGTTATGTCCTGGACGGTGATGTCGTCGAAGCGCTTTTGATCCAATAGCTTACGTAGAGCCCCTTGCAGGAGCTCGCGCGTCCTCCTGACGCGTGGATCTAGGCGATTACATTCGTCTTGAAGCATTGAATTCTCTTGGATCTAAGTATAGCAGATTGCGACGCTCGTTGGATAGTCAACGGTGGGCTTGCGGATGGAAGTTAAGCGACACATGTTGATTTGTAGTCATGCGTTGTGATAGTATTTATACGACATACGATGCTTAAGCATCGACTGATGAATAAGGAGCTACGACAATGCCTACTTTATTGAAGATCGATTCGAGCCCAATGGGAGAAAGGTCCGTCTCAAGGAAATTGACGGCGGAGTTTGTGAAGACGTGGAGCAAAGCCCATCCCGACGGGACCGTGATTTCGCGGGACCTGACGGCTCTGGGCATTCCGGTCGTTAACGGCGAATGGGTGGCTGCGGCATATACACCCGAGGGCGCCCGGACAGCGGAACAAGAAAAGGTACTGGGGGTCTCTGAGTCACTGATTGCCGACCTACAGAGGGCGGACGAATATGTGATCGGAGTGCCGATGCACAACTTCAGTATCCCTTCGACACTGAAATTGTGGATCGACCAGGTGATGCGAGCGGGCAAGACGTTCTCGTACGGGGCCAATGGCGCCAAAGGATTGCTTGCAGGAAAAAAGGCCACATTGCTGATAGCAAGCGGTGCGATCTACGAGCTAGGAAGCGCCTACGCTGCTTTTAATTTCGTGACGCCGTATTTGCGCACGATCTTTGGATTCATGGGCATTACCGACGTACACTTCATTGCCGCCGGAGGGACCCAGAAATTGATGACCGGGGAAGTCGATCCGCAAACTTTCCTGGCGCCTTCGCTCCAGAAAGTGCAAGCACAGGCCAGTCTGTAAGAAAAACGAATCCATGCACAGGAGAGCTAGATGAAGATCGCATCGATAATCGCACGATATCTGCTGGGCCTAATTTTTCTCGTGTTTGGGTTGAACGGATTCCTTCACTTCATACCCATGCCACCGCCTACAGGGCTGGCGGCCCAGTTTGGAGGAGCGATCTTCGCCTCTCGCTACTGGGTGGTTATCTTCGGGATTCAGGTTATCGGCGGTGTGTTGCTTTTGGTGAATCAATTTGTGCCGCTGGCGCTGGTGTTGCTTGGACCAGTGATCGTGAACATCTTTTTCTTCCACGCGCTGATGGCCCCCGAGGGACTTCCGCTGGCGATTGTCGTAGTCGTGCTGTGGTTAATCCTTGCGGTGCGCTACAAGCAATATCTGGCGGGGATTTTTGTGCAGCGGGCGACGTAAGCTGGCCCGGTTTTAGGACTGGGCGCTGCAGCGCGAACTGAAGTGAAGCGCGGCCATTTCTGGCCGCGCTTCATTTTTTTTTGTGCGAATGAATTGTGAACGCGCGGAAGACTGCGAGAGAAATATTGTCATAAATTTGTAACGCGATTGACGTGCGGCGTTCATGCGACTCTCACAAGAAGGCAATCAGGTGGTAACTCCTGAGGCGCATTGTCCCGAGGCTGTCCCTGGCGCAGATGGAACTTGGCTGCGTGCACGAAAGACACTAAGGAGAAACTATGCACCTGAAGGACTTGTTTGCGAAGGGTCTGCAGTGCGTCAAGACCGTCGTCGTGGGGATTACGATTGTGCAATTTAGCTTTGGAGGGCTGCTGGTTGGCTCCGCCGAGGCGAAGGAAAAGAGCAAGACGGCTACGCCGATTAAGCACGTGATAGTGATCATCGGTGAAAACCGAACGTTCGATCACATTTTTGCGACCTATAAGCCGAAGAGCGGGGATGGCATCAGGAACTTACTGTCAGAGGGGATCATCAAGGCGGACGGCACGCCGGGGCCGCATTTCTCGAAGGCGGAGCAATTTCAGGCCGTAAAGCCGTTCAAGACGGAATACTTCATTAGCTTGAACAAAAGTGAGAAGGCGCCGTACGACATTCTGCCGTCGCCGACGCTGAACTTTTCGCCGAATGGCTCGGCCCCGCCTCCGTTTCCTTCAGGCACACCCGCAAGCTTCCTAGCGGCGATTGAGCCGTCGCTGGACGCCGATGATTTGAACTTGCTGACCACCGGCGCGTCTGGGGCTGCCAATACTTTCGTGCTGCCTGACCCGGACACACGGGTGGCGAATTTCGACAAGCTGCCGAACGGGCCGTTTCCGCTGAAGGGCGCGCAGCTTCCGTACGATTCTTACACTGGAGATACGACGCACCGGCTTTTCGAGATGTGGCAGCAATCGGATTGCAATATTGCCAACGCTACACCGCGGAATCCTTCGGGGTGCTTGAGCGACCTCTATCCGTTTGTAATCACGAACTATACCAACCAAATTGACGGCATCTTTAATAATCCGCCCGCATTCGACGACAATGGCGGCGGGAATTCGATGGCGTTCTACTCCGCCTTCACACATCGCCAATCCTGATCCGATCGCGGGCACCGATGACGTATATACCGTGGATATGCTCTTCGACGGCAACTTCACGGAGTGCGGCGATTTGTCGCAGCCGGGGATCAAGCCGATTCGCGATTATCTGGCGTCGCTGCCATACAATCCCGATTCCAGGTGCGAGCCGGCACACTTCTACATGATCAACAATGATGCGCCAGGCTTCCTTCCGAATGGCACGGTCGACGCCAAGGGCATTGCAGGTGGCGGGTCCATTCCACCGAGCAATGTGCGCACGCTTGGCGAGGCGCTCAACGAAAAGCATGTCTCATGGGCATACTACGCTGGCGCGTTCAACGCGGCGGTGAAATTGACGGAAAATCCGACCAGCACTGATCCGCTAGTGCTGATCGGAAATGCGTATTGCAACATCTGCAACTTCGAATCGTATGCCACGAAGATCATGGGTGATCCGGCGCAACGAGCCGCGCACATCAAGGATGCGACGGACTTTTTCGCCGCGATTGACGACGAGACGCTGCCCGCTGTGTCGTTCGTGAAGCCGGACGGTTTGCTTGACGGCCATCCGGCGTCATCAAAGCTTGATCTATTTGAGGGCGTGGTCGAGAAGGTGGTCAATCACCTGAAAGCCCGGCCGGACCTGATGGCGGAGACGGCGTTGATTGTTACGTTCGACGAAGGCGGCGGCTATTACGATTCTGGATACATCCAGCCGCTGGACTTCTTCGGCGATGGGCCGCGCATCCCGCTGATTATTGTGTCGCCATTCACTAAGGGCGGGCACATCAACCACACGTACACGGACCACGTTTCGATCTTGAAATTTATTGAGCGGAACTGGGATTTGAAGCCGTTGACACAACGGAGCCGGGATAATTTCCCGAATCCGCGCGTGGACGAGGACAATCCTTATGTGCCGCTGAATAGCCCGGCGATCGGGGACTTGTTTGACTTCTTCCATTTCAATCACGATGGGGATCAGGACAGGGATCGAGACTGACCGATAGCCCGCGTTGTAGCGAGAAGATGGGCGCTGCCGCAGGGCATTTGCGGCGGCGCCTTTTTATTGGGCTGGAGTGACAGTGGTTTATTTGAGATCGGGTAAAGGAAGAGTGGCCTGGGCGGGGGCTTGGCCTAGCAGGCCGCCCAGGGTGTCTTGGGCTTTTTCGAAGCGCTTGTCGGCTTCGGCGTAGCTTTGCTGGGCGTTTTTGAGGTGGTTGCCGAGTTTTTCAAAAACATCGGAGAAAGTTTCCATTTGCTTCTTCATGCCGTCGAGGCTGCCGAGAATGCGGCGGGCGTTTTCTTCGATTTGCATGCCGCGCATGCCCATGGCGATGACGCAGAGATTGGCGTAGAGAGTGTTGGGAGAGACGGCGACGATTTTTTTGTCGCGGCAGTAGGCGTCGATGGCCTGGCCTTTGTTGTCCAGCGTGTTGAGCATTTCACAATAAACGTTTTCAGATGGGACGAACATGAGGGCGACATCGAGCGTGCCTTCGTTGGGAACGATGTATTTTTTGGCGATGGAGTCGGCGTGGCCTTTGACCGCGGTGGCGAAGGCGCGGCGGGCGTCGTCGCCGTCGGATTCGATGCGGCGGAAGGCGTCGAGGGGAAACTTGGAGTCGATGGCCATTAATTTTTTGTCGCGGAGGAAGATTACAGCGTCGGCAGCTTCTCCGGTGGAGAAACGGTATTGCAACGAGAACTGCGAAGGCGGGAGAGAGTCTTCGAGGAGGCGCTGGAGAGTGACTTCGCCGAGGAGTCCGCGGGTCTTGGTGCCGCCGAGAATATTTTCGATGGATTGCGTCGCGAGAGAGAGGCCGCGACTTTGTTCGTGAACGGCGCCGATTTGTTCTTGGAGCTGGAGGATTTGCTCGCGGGTGTTTTTTAGCTCGGCTGCGATTGCGGTTTGGCCTTGCGTGGCGATGTGAGCGGAATTGGTGACGCCGTCGGTGAGGGCTTTGGTGACGCTTTCCAGGCGTTGCGAGACGGATTGACCGATGGATTGGATATGGCCGGCGCTTTGGGATTGCGTTTGCGCGATGGAGAGGAGGTCGCGGCGGAGTTCGGTGAGTTGGGTTTCGAGGGCGGAGCTTTTCTTTTGGGATTGGGAGATTTGGGTGAGGAGCCAGAGGATTAGTGCCGCCAAAATTATGGCGACGATTACCAGGACTGAATTCATGGGTTACCACTTTACTCGGACGGCAAGGAATTCACCACCGACGGCGGCACAAAAAAAGAACATGGAAGAATGAATTCAAGGCTGACATCGCGGCAAGCTGGGGCGCAGCGGTGCTGCGCCCCTACGGTGTTGAAAATTACCAGGCTAGCTTTAGGGCGAATTGGAATTGGCGGGCGTCGTAGGCGGCGCTTGGTTGGCCTGCCGCGCAGGTGGCGCCGGCAGTTGGGTCGCAGAGTTGGTTGACGGAGAGGACGTTGAGGCGATTGAAAAGGTTGAAACCGTCGGCGATTAGGTCGAGGTGCAAACGCTCGCCGATGGGGATGGCCTTCGAGACGCGCAGATCGACCTGAAAGAAGCCAGGCGACCTGAAAGCGTTGCGGCCGAGATTGCCGTCGCACCCTGCGGGCGGAGTCACACCCGGAACCGAGAACGTGGAGCCGTTGTTGGCGAGACAGGTGGCGGCTACGCCGAAGGTTATGCCGGGAATGAACGGCGAAGTGGTGGTGCCGCCGACTGAGGGGCGTGCTTGCGAGGCGCCAAGGTCGAGGCGAGTGTCCGTGCCGGTGATTACATTGTAGGGGCGGCCGGAAGCAAGCTCAATGATGGGCGCTACGGTGAAACCGCCGAGGAAACGTTTTGCGAAGCCGTCGCCGCCTTTGCCTTGCGGGCTCTGGAAGACGGCGCTAGTGACCCAACGGTGGCGCTGGTCGTTGACGGAGTTGGAGCGCTCGAGGAATGGGAAGCGAGAATCCTGCGGCTCGAGCGGCGATTGCAGGTCGGTGGAATCGTCGATCGAGTGCGAGTAGGTGTAGCTCGAGAGCATCTCGAACGAATGAGAGAAGCGCTTGGTGAGATTGAAGGTCAGGGCGTTGTACCAGGAGTTGCCGTCGGAGCGCTGCGCGTCGACGCTGTTGAAAGGCACAGGGACACCGAAGCCGGCCGGATATCCGGCGGCTTTTGCCAAGGCAACCTGCGTGGCATAGCCACCCGGAACCAACGCAGCGAACGAGGGATTGGGTCCGGAGGGGCGGAAGAAGTTGAAGAAAGCGGGCGTGCCTACGAACTGGCCGTTGAGCGCGGCGAGCGGCCCGGGGCAGCCGTTGAGGACGCCCAAGGCTTGCGGAGCAATCAAGTGCAGGCCGCAGTTGCCGGGGCCGGGAGCGATGTCGCTGGAGGGGACGGCGACGGTCACGGGATTCGAGACGCTGATGCCGGCGGCGCCTGCGTTGAAGGCGTTCTGCGCAAGAAGCTGCGGATTGGTGGAGTTGACGTCAACGGGACGATGCAGGTGCAGGCCGCGCGTGTATTGATAGCCGAGGCTGAATTTCCAGGAGCCGGCGATTTCACGCTCGACGGTGAGATTGCCCTGCTCGGCGTAGCCGTACTGGAAATTGCGAGCGATGGGCAGCGTGAAGGGCAGAATGGGCAGCGGGAAACCGGCGGTCAAATAACTTTGGTTGGCGAAGAGTGAACCGGAAGCTAGCGGATCGAAGCGCTGCTGGTTGGGAAGATAGAACATGTTGGGGAGCGCGTTCAGAACGCCCTGGAAAATCGCAGAGCCGTTGAGATTGGTGGGCGTGTCCTTACCACTGCCGCAGGTGGCGTAGCCCGGAGGTGCGCCCGCCGCGGGGACGAGTCCGCAGGCCGAGGCGACCCCGCCTGCGCTGAGAAGCTGCACGGAACGACCGCCGTCCGCGGTGACGGAGTCAAAGGCCGTGGCGAGCAGCGGGTGGTCGTAGAAGAGGCCGAAGCCGGCGCGGATTACGGTCTTGCCGCTACCGGCTGGATCGAAGGCAAGGCCAAAGCGCGGAGCGACGTTGTTGTAATCGCGCGGAATGCCTTCGACGACGCCGAGAGCTTGTTCGGCTGCGGCGTTGATGGCGGTTGCCGGAGAGAAGAGCGGGCTGATTTCCACGTCGTAGCGCAGTCCATAGTTCAGCGTGAGCTTGCGATTTACCTTCCAACTATCCTGCCCGAAGAAACCGATGGGAATGTTGTCGAAGGGCTGCTTGGAATTGCCGATGCCTTGGATGTACGTGGTGGGAATGCCCAGGCCGTAGGATTGCAGGCCGGTCGTGCCGGGAAGAGCGATGCCCGCGACGGAATTGGGGAAACCGAAGGTGGAAGCGGCGAGGCCGCCGAAGTTTACGTCGCCGCCGAAATCGAGCTCGAAAATTTGCGCTTTGGAGGAGCGAAGCTGAATCAGATTGTAGTCTCCGCCGAACTTGAACGTGTGCTTGCCGCGGATGATGGTGACCTGGTCGGTAAATTCCGTGCGGCGCTCGATGCGATCCACGGTGGAGTACGGCTCGCGGCCGAAGTAAGCGTAGCCGGGAATGTTCACGCCTATGTTGCTGCCGCCGGGAAGCTCGGAAAAGCCGAAGTGCAGACCGCGACGCGCGAACTGGAAGCGGAATTCGTTGAAATCGCGCGGAGTGACGATCGTGTCGTGCTGGAAAGTAGCGTTGAGATCGCGCGATTGCGTTAAGCCCGTGCGCGAGCCGGCGTTTTGGCCGAAGACCTGGTTCTGCGAAGTGGACGCCTGGCCAGTAACGAGAGAGGGCGAGACACCGAAGCGAAGGAAGGAAGAGTTGTGATCGTTCCAGCGCTGATCGATGCGCGCAGACCACAAGCTGGTCTTCTCGGAGATTGGGTAATTGCCGCGAATGGAATTGAGTCCAACGTAAGAGGCTGGGAGTGGAGCAACGTAGACGCCTCCGGCGGAACATGTCGCGCCATTGTTGACGGGTTGGCCCGCGGGACATGCCACTGGTATTGGGAACTGTTGTCCGGGACCGGGATTGAGAAAGCCGCCGGTTGCGCCGGCGGCGACTGCGCCGAAATCCACCTTGTTGAGAGCAACGTCGGAGGCTGACCCCATGAAGACCGCGTATTTAACCCCGAGCTGCGCGAGCGCAGGGCTGCCTGAGCTCAACAGCGAATTTACTGCGGTTGCTTGCGGCCCGGTTAGCTGAACCGTCAAGCCGCCCGCGGACGGCGGGAGAGTGACAGGTACGAGGCCGAAATTGTTGACGCCGATGCTGGAGAAGCCGCTTTCTTCGCGCTGCGTGTATTCGTAGGAGAGGAAGTAAAAGGTTTTGTCTTTCTTGAGCGGGCCGCCGACGGTGAAGCCGGACTGTGTGCGCGTGTAAGCCTGCTTCACAGGATTGAGAATGCCGGTGTTGGGATCGATTTGGCCGGAGAAGGCGTTGCGAGACTGAAAGGCTTTGTTGCGGAAGTAGCCGAATATATCGCCGTGAATCTCGTTGGCGCCGCTCTTTGTGACAATGTTGATGACGCCGCCAATGGCGCGGCCGTACTCCGCGTTGTAATTACTAAGGATCAGTTGAAATTCTTGCACGGCTTCCTGGGAAACAGTGGCGCGGATGCCGTTGACCGAGTTATCTACGGCATCGGCGCCATCCACGCTAACCATGTTGGAGCGGGCGCGCGCGCCGTTAATGTTGAGGCCGCTGTTGGGAGCAGGACCGATCGTGGGGGAAACGTCGCGGGTGGTCTGCGAGTTAGTCAGAGTGAAATTGATATAGCCGCGCCCGTTGATGGGGAGATTTTCGATGCGGCGCTGTTCGACGGTTTGCGAGACTTCGGTTTTGGAAGTCTCGATAGGCGCGGTTTCTGAGGTGACCGTGACGGTTTGCGTCATGCCCCTAAGGCCCAGGCGAGGATTGAACGTGGCATCTTCGCCGACGGTCACTACGACGGAAGCATTCTGGAAAATGCCGAAGTTGGCGCCGCCATCGACAGACATTTTGTATTGGCCGGGAGGCAGCCCAATCAAGGTGTAGCGGCCTTCGTCGTCAACGACAATGCTGCGGCTAGCTCCGGTGGCGGCGTTGGTCACCGTGACTTTGGCTCCGCGTACGGCCAAGCCTTGCGGGTCGGTGACAGTCCCGGAGAGCGTGGCGGTATTGACCTGTGCGGCGCCGCCTACAGCGAAGGTCAGAACCAGCACACAAACGATAATCGCGAACACACCCAGACTGCGTCGCATGTTGCCTCCTATTGGAGCCCGGTGAGACTTCGAAGCACTTTCTGGTACCCCTAGCGGCGGCGGGATTCCCCGCCGTACTCCTCGACGAAAAGAATTGGATACAGGGCTTTTACTGCAATAAACAAATGCTTTCAATCGAAAACTTGGCTGCTGGCACGGGTGAGTTATCTTTTCCAGTAAAGGGCCAAGTGAGTGAAGCGTGACCGACAGGGCGATGTGTGGCAAGCGACAAGGCGCGAAAAGCGAGAGGGTTTGTAGGGATGTCGCGAATTGTCGTGCGAAGAGAAAAAAGATTTGCCTGAGAGGCCCAGAGAAACTGATGGCCAGATGCGAAAACGTGCGACGGCTAGAGTTGAAGGTGGCGCTGGACTAGCTTGCGGAGCTTTTCGCGGTCTTCGTCTTTCATGTGCACGAACTCGACGCCATTGCCTTCGGCGCCGATGTTGCGGACTACGGCCGTGAAATGAATCTTGCGCAGGCCCGAGTGAACTTCCAGCTTAATCGAATCGCCGACGTTGAGTTTTTTGGGAGATTCGAGATACGCACCGCCGAGACTGATGGTCTTGACGCGCATTAGGCCCGCTTGCGCTCCATCGATTTGCGCTCGAAGAGGTGATTCCAGGGGAATGCGGGCATAACGCCGGGGGACAACGAAACTGGCATTCGAGCTCCCCGCGCCCCCGAATGCGGCGCGAACCCGAGCGGATGTGGGACGATCCTCGAGCATAGCGAGCGCGTCTTCGGCGGCAGCGCGGAGCCCTGAAGGCTCGGCATAAGTAAGCCCATCGCGACGACTGGCGAGAGTGCGTAGGAGTTCGGCGGCGTCTTTGGCGCCCATTCGGCCGAGAGCTTCGATGGCTTTGATGCGAACGAATTGCTCGCGGAGGACGTCGTGTTCACCCGCGGCAATTTCCATGAGTTGCGGGACGGCGGCGGTTTCTTGCGCAAGGCCGATATGGTCGATCATCATGGGCACGACGAGGGGATGCGCGTCCGCAAGCACCGCGGAGAAAACGAAGGCAGAGCTTTGCGCGGATGCCGCGTTGGCCGGCCGAGCTAATTCGCTGACTGCCAGGTCCTGAAGGCTCCATTCCCAACTGGCGAGAGCGCGCGCCAAGCCGCGAAGAAGGCGATCGGCATCGGCGGCGGCAAGGATTTTGATGGCCGCGCTGACGCGCTGGCGGCGCGCTTCGTACAAGCGTGTCTCGAGCAAATTCAAAACCGGCACCCCGATGGTACGCACGAGGCGGGCCATGGCGGGCAAAAACTCGGAGCCACGCGGCTCCGTGAGCAGCAGAGTCAAACGATCGAGGAGGCGGTCCGGATCGCGCTGCAGAAGTCGCGGGAGAGCGGGATCGAGAGCCCGATTCGAGAGCGAAGCGTCAACGAGGAGCAGCCAGCGGTCCTGCGCGACGAGCCGATGCGCCAGCGCGGAAATATGATCGTGAGCGACATCGCGCGGTTCTTTTTCCAGGGCGCTGAGAATGGATTCAAAGCTGGCATAGTCGCCGCGAGTAACCGCGACGCGCCCGAGATGTTCCAGGAAGGCGGCAAGCAGAGCGGCGGTTTCCGGCTTGGTTTCCTTCTCGAGAGCCTTGAGAGTTCCGCGGCTTAGATCATCGGGAACCTGATTGGGCCAGAGCGATTCGATGATGGCGGAAAGTTCGTTCAAACCAGCCGAAACTACGCGCCTAACGACAGGATCAGCACTGTCAGTGCGGCGAGCGTAATTCAGCAGAATGTTGCGGGCTTCGCGGCGAGGGGCGTCGGCACCAGAAGCTGCGAGTTGGCCGAGATTTTGCTTGACGGCAACAATCGGCACGCACCAGACGTCCTGGCCGCGCAATACGGCCGATTTTTCGCGTGGCGGAAGCTCCAGCCAGAATTTCTCAATCAGTTTTTCGCGATGCGTTTCGGTGGCCCAGGTGGAGGCAAAGGACGATAGGTGCGCGGAAGCATGGGGACCGCTGTAGCCGCCAGAGGAGACGAGCACTTCCGCGAGGCGTTGGAACATGGGGCGTACGCCGGGAGCGGTGAGCTTTCCAGCGGAAAACTCAGGGCCGAGAAACTCGAACAGTAGGCTTTCCGATAAGCGGAGCAAATAGGGCTGAGGGCGCTCGCCATCGCGGGGAGGATATTGCGTGACGGAACTCAGCATCAAGCGAACGGTTTCGCGGCTGGCTTCTTCCATGGCGCCGTGAATAGCGCGGGCGGCTTCTTCGGGGGAGATGTTGCGGGCGGCTTCGAGGGGCGGCGTCAGGCGCGCCAGGAGTCGCAGGGTGGCGATCAGATCTTCGATTTCCGGGACCTGAATCGGCGCATCAGCGGATTCGCGCGGCGAGTGTCCGCCGTAGGCCACCAATGCAGCGATCAGGCTGGCCAGGACGGTATCGACCTTGCGCTCCGCCTCCGCGTTAATGGCAATGCCTTCCACGCGATGCTCCCTAAGCTTTGCCGGCCACCAAGCCAGCGCTTCTTGCTTGCTAGGTTGCCCTGATTTTGACGATGAAGCTTTGGCAAGTTGCGCCAGGGTGTCCAGTTCGCCTACATGGAATTTGGGAGCGAAAATAAGATTGTAGATGCCAACGCGCTGCAAGTCCTTAGTCAGGTTGTACAGATCGCCGCGCGCGTCTGGGAGCGGTGCTTCGCTGAGTTTCGGAGCGACAAGGCCGCTGCGCTCGACACGAATTTCAAGACCGTTCCTATTGGCGACGAGCGAGCGCAGGGATTCGTAGGCGCCATCCAGGCTCTGCAGAAGGCGGGGATGCTGCCGGTCGTAAAGACGTGCGGAACGAAGCAATAGGTGGAACGCGCGGAGAGAGCCGACAAGTTCCACGAACGCCGGCTCGGTATGCGGGACGCTCGAGGGAGAACCTACAGGCTCCGCAGCGACTTCTTGAATTTGCGGACCGAGATTGAGGCGCGAATCACGCCTTGGGCGTTGAACCGGAAGTACGGCACCTAAAGCCAAAGTTCTCCTTTGTTGCCCTGTGCTTCTTTACTGCGGCATGGCGGCCTGCCATTGCGGGGCCGGAAAAGGCAGGCTAAGTCTAAGGAATACCTGCACGCGACCTGCCCGCAATCGAGGACGGCAAGCGCTTTGTTTGTCGTAGGATAGACCAATAGTACTAGAACCATAGGCTGGGGCCCGGTTACAAAACGTAACCGAATCGGTAGTGGCGTGCAGGCTCGATGTCTGGTGAAGTCCTTATTTGCTGAGGGATTCCGTGATCGGCACGGTACCACCCTCGGTGGCGGAAACCGTGCGCTTGACTGGGCGATAGCCGGTCAGTTTCAGGGTAATTACGTGCGTTCCGGCAGCGACCTCGATGCGGGCGGGTGTGAATCGGCCGGTGGAGGTTCCGTCCACGAAGATTTCGGCGTTGGCGGGATCGCTTCTTACCTGCGCCCAAGCAATGTGAGTCATGGAGCGCTCGTTGAGCTTGGTGCGAAGCTGAGTCTGGACGTTTTCTTTGACCTGCACGCCGCCAATATAGGGATCGTACCCCTGTAAGCGCAGTATGAGGTTGTACTGTCCGGCGGCGAGAGGGAGAATCACAGGAGTTTGGCCGGACTGCTTGGCGCCGTTGATGAATACGTCAGCGCCCGGCGGATCGCTGGCGATGTACAAGCCTTTCGCTAGCGATTCCAGCGAGAGTTTTTGGTCCGCGACGTCGCCTTGCTTCACCTGCAGTGCAGTCTGAATGGGCTGGTAACCGTCTTTTTTTACCTCCAGGCTGTAGCGGTCTGGAGTGAGATTGTTGAAGCTGCATGGGGTTAGGCATTGGCTGACCACGCGGCCCGAAGGCCCATGCAACATTGCGGCAGCGCCGATGACATCGGTTACGACGTGAATGGCGCCTAACCCGGGTGCCGGAACCGGATGGCCGCCCGTGCCTGGATTGGCAGCTGCGCTTGTGGGCGAAGGCTCGGGCGCGTCGTCATACTCGATGTGGTCGATCAGATGGATGGCTGGAGGCGCGTCACGCAGGAATTTGAGCAATGCGCCGTGCTCCGCGGGGCGCAGCTTGCCGGAAAGCGTTAGAGTATTGCCAATCCCTTGCACTTTAGCGCGCGAGCCCAGACCGCGCTCGGAAATGGCCTCTTCGATGCGCCCCTTGTATTCGGCGGCTTTCGCGGTGAGAACGGGCTCGGGTTTCTTAATCGGAGCCCTTTCCACGTGAGTGGACTTAACGTCGACTACGGGAGGGGTGACCGGCGCGACTGAATCGTTCGGCTTTGGATCAGCGGACGCAGAGTCCGCGGTTTCCGCGGACGAATCACTGCCTGGAGTGGTGGCGGCAGGGTTCGGCGCGGACGCGGGGACCGTCACAGGCGATCGTGCAACAGTTGTGCTGGAAGACGCGGCGGCACTCCGATGCTGGAGCACGTCCTCATAGATGGGACGAAGCTTGTTGGCGCAGTAGCCGATAACGCCGAGCAGAAGAAGCGCGACGAAGATGGTGCCAGCCACGCTTTTCTTCGGCTTAGGCTCAGCAAGTGGCGGCAAGGTTCCAGTGCGGCGCAGGGCGGGCGTCTGGCCCGGATGCGTGGCGCGAGCAGATAGAGAACGGCTGATCGCGGCCGTGTCGTCGTTGTGCACTCCGCGGAGCCCTGCCGGGATCAAGGCCACAGTGGAATTGACCACGTCGGAGCCCATGGCCATTGTCGACTGAGGATTGCCGGGCGTTGCGCTGAGCGAGCGATAGTTGCGTAGATCTTCGAGCATTTCGCGGCAGCTCTGGTAGCGGGTATCGGGATCTTTTGCCAGCGCGCGCATTACCACGGCGCTGATTCCGGGGTGAACGGTAGGGTTCACTTGCTTAGGTGGGACGGGCTCTTCGTTCACGATTTTGTAAATCACGGTCGTAATGTTTTGCCCGGGAAACGGCTTTTCGCCGGCTACCATTTCATAGAGCATGACGCCGAGGGAGAAAATATCGCTTCGTCCGTCGACCGCGCGACCTTTGACCTGCTCCGGCGACATGTAGCTGGGCGTGCCCATCACGTGAGCCGTTTGCTGCACGGTGCCGAATTGCAGGATTTTTGCGGTGCCGAAGTCGGTGACCTTGACGGTGTCATCGCCAGTCAGCATCAGGTTGGCAGGCTTGATGTCACGATGGACTACGTTGCGCTCGTGGGCAAATTGGAGGGCGCTGCAAGCCTGTTCCATGATGCGCAGAACGCGCGGCAATGGGAAGGAATGGCCGTCGTCGAGCAGGGCCTGCAAGCTGCGGCCTTCCACGAGTTCCATGATGATGTAGTAGAGGCCGTCTTCTTCTCCGGCATCGAAAACTACGACAATATTCGGGTGGGTCAGGAGTCCCGCAGCACGGGCTTCGATTTGAAATCGAGCAAGAAGCTCCGGGCGAGTTAGACCGGTGCCTTCGGCGCTGAGTTTGATTGTTTTGACCGCGACGGTGCGGCCGATGACGGGGTCAGTCGCCTTGTAGACGACACCCATAGCGCCGCGGCCGAGTTCGCCGACAATTTCGTAACGCCCGGCCTTCGCAAGCGTGGTCATCGGTACGTCAGACATGGAAGACAAACGCCCTTTTCCCTTTTAGCTGGCAATGCGTAGCGCGGAAATGGTCACCTGAGGTGCAGCCGCGCACACGGATACGCCCTACTTTGACAGTACCGGGCAAATTTTCCGTAGGTCAACGTGACCGGGGTACTAGTGTTTCGCACTCGCCACCCGTAGCAGTCGGGCACCCGGGAGCCGCGTGTGTGCTCATGTTTACTGGGGGCTTGCGCTCATCGGGAGCGGGATGTTGACCTCGCGCACTGGCCTGTCCATGCCGCCTGGCTGCGCAGGAGATTCGAGTCCATCGGTGAGCAAGTAAGACTGCAGGGAAAGCGAACTCGTGGCAAGAGCCTCCAGCGCAGTCATGTAGGAGACTTCCAGTTGCATCAGGGTTCTCTGCGCGATGAGGACTTGCGGATAAGCCGCAGCCATCTCTTGGTACTTCTTGCTGTACATCTCGTACGCTTTCTGCGCCCTCGGTATCATCTGGTTTTTGTAGCGGTCCACTGCGGTCTGCGAGAACGTATAGTTCTGGACGACACTTGCCGCTCGCTCGCGCAGAAGGAGCTTCACGCGCTCCACTTCGCGCCTCGCCCTCTCGGCATCAGCCCTCGCGGTGGCAATGTTTCCCTGGTTGCGATTAAAAATGGGGATGCTCACCCCCGCACTGGCAAAGGCCTGCAGTCCGACAGATCTCCCGTTAGGCCCCGACAACAACTCGCCATTCTGCTGCATGCCGCCACGGACCTGCAGGTCCGGAATCGGTTCCCGCTTTTCGCGAGCTAACGCAGCTTCGGCGCGTTTGACGCCGAGTTCGGCGATTCTTACGGCGGGACTCTCGTTGGCGATTTTCTCCACCAGTTCATCCGCATTGACGGGCGGCGTGTCCTCGAGTTTTCCCTCGAGCTTCATCAAGGGAAGTCGCGGATTCCCCACGACGGCGGCCAGTGCTTTCCAAACCCGCTGCTGGTTCTGTTCGGCTATGGTCACCGCGAGCTGTGCTTGCTGCGCCTCCACTTCCGATTCGAGCACGTCGGGGGCATCCGCTTGGCCAACATTCGCGAGTTGGTGAGAGGTGTCGACGGCGTCGCCGGCAAGCTTGCTGAGACTTTGCCGCAACTCCAGGGTTTGTTGTGCGGCCAGCGCTTGGATATAGGACATCCGCACGTTTGTGACTACGCGCAGTTTTTGCTCCTCGGCCTCGGTTTCTGCCTGTTTGAGCTCCTGGTCAAAAATTTTCCGATTCAGGCCGAGCTTTCCACCCAGCACGATGTCCTGCTGAACGAAAAACCCTTGCTCGCCTCCGTGAAACGACCCGCCTCGGATCTGTTCGCCTTGATAGCCCACAGTTGGGTTCGGGTAGAGTCCCGACTGCTTCTTCCTACCTTCCGCCGCTTGGACGTTGGCTTTCCCTTGCGCGAAGGTCGGGTTGTTCTGTAAAGCCATCTGTTGCAGTTCCTCCAGCGTGATCGTCTTCTGGTCGGACGGCGGAGTTTGCGCTCGGGCGGGCAAGGCGACTAGAAACAAAGCCCAGCAAAAGCAGAGTAGGGATCGCGTTACGCAACGGCGTGGTGACCCCGTTTCGACGCTCACTTCCATAAACTTCACGGGTGCAGTTTTACTCATGTTTCTGCTCCATCCCGGGCATGTCCATTTCCATTGGCTCCATTGGGTCCATTGGCTTTTTGCCTTCCTGTTTTTTCCTGAGCTCCATGATTTGGTCATACTTGTCTTGAGGCAGCACGCGGACAAAGGTCATCATTCCGGCCATGAAGCCGCTCCAGCCGGGACGCAGGCCGAAGTTTTCCGGTTTGTCGACCATCTGATCCATCGCCGTCATGGGACCCTCCATGAAGGCATCCTGCGGAAAGCCCGGCACAGAATTCGCATCCTTGCTGACTTCGGGCTTGCCCATTTGCATTCCTTGGCGCTGCCTGCCGGGCATGTCTTGGTGCTGCATCGGACTTCCGGCTTTCAGCGGCGAGTTCGATACGCGCTGCTCGAAAGTGGAACCGACACCCATGCCCCGACCCAGGCTTGGACCATTTTCCGCGGACATGGCGCTTCCTTGCCGCAGCATCCCCATGCCTCGCTCCATGTCGAGGCCCGCGGGCATCCCAGATCGGCGCGACATCGGGCCGACCATCGACGCCATCTGGTTCATCATGTGATGAGGAAGATGGCAGTGCAGCATCCAGTCGCCGGGATTTTTGGCTACAAACTCGACGTCCCGTGATTGCGCAACACCCACGAGCACCGTGTTTCCTGGGCCCCAGGTCGATTCAGGCTGCCGTCCTCCTTCCGTTCCCGTGACTACAAACTGGTGGCCGTGGAGGTGGATCGGGTGATGGTCCATGCCAAGGTTGATCAGGCGAATCCGTACGCGTTCACCCTGCTGCACGATCAAGGGAGTCGTTGAGGGCCCCGATTTACCGTTGAACGTGAGCCAGTTGAACTCCATGTTCATGGAGTTAGGAACGGTGATGTTGGGCAAGATGGCATACTCCTGGAGAATGATCGCGAAGTCTTTGTCGACACGCGGTTTGTAGGCATCCTTTGGGTGCATCACGAACGCGCCGATCATTCCCATCATTTCCTGCATGGTCATGTGGGAGTGGTAGAAGTACGTTCCTTCCTGGTGGAGCGTGAACTCGTAGACGAATCTGCCACCGGGTGCGATCGGGTTTTGGCTTGCTCCCGGTGCGCCATCCATCTCGACGGGAACCTCGAAGCCGTGCCAGTGCATCGAGGTCGCTTCGGGAAGGTGGTTGTCCACGATGATGCGGACGCGATCGCCTTGGTTCACTTGAATCGTGGGGCCCGGTGCGCTTCCGTTGTAGCCCCACAGGTCAACGGTTCGGCCGGGGACAATTTCCTGTTTTACCGGCTCGGCGATGAGATGAAATTCCTTAACCTCGCCATCCATACGGAACGGAAGGTTGGGTATATCCGGCGTCAGCGTCGGGGGCGACGCAACCGCCGGTGAATTTGGTGAGGCTGCATTGCGGGGGTGACTACGTGCCTCGCGGGCTCCGGTTGCTTGCTCTGCTCGAAGCGGCGAGCTAAGCCCGAATAGGCCGGCCCCAAATATCGCAGCATCTTGGAAAAATTTCCTTCGTGTTCCGCTCATTCAATTCTCCTGTGTACGTAAGGGTTATGCGGGCGCAGAGGCGCCCATCACGTGTTTTTCGTTAAGTGCGTTTCAGCGAGGAGAAAGTGCGGAAGAAATCAGATTCGGAGGACAGCTGCTTGGATGGAACTATTTTTGTGAGCTTCGTTATCAGGGCCCGGGAGGGCGCTGTTCGCCGCAATCTGCTCAGCGTGCGCAGCGAGTAAGAACTGCGGAGATATGTGCAGCGTGAAAACCTGCTTTAGTGGATCACGCGAGCTTGTCGTTTCGTTGAGGGCCGCCGTCGGCAAGTCGCCCAAAGCGCAAGCGCGAGCGGCTCCTAGGTTTGTCTGCTGTGTCTCCGCATTTGCGGTGACGGAACTGTGGCAATCTTCCGTCGACGAATTGGCACACACGCGCGAGCCGCAAAGCGGCGCGCAAAGTGGAGCGATTAACATCGCAAGCGGAATGACCGTCGCGATGGCTTGGCGCTGCAGATTGGCGATCCGCCGCATGATCATGACAATTTCAACGCTACGCCGAGACATTCTCGGAGTCAACCCGCTCGCCTTAACCGATGTCGCACTATTCAAAGCTCAGGGATGAGTTTGATCTTTGGCGATCACGACTTTGCCGGCGAGGGAGCGGTAGGTATAGGTGAAATATCCAACCGCCAGCAGAATCCCGAACGTCCACCACACTAGGCCAATCTTAAGCCCGTAGTCTGCGGCTTTAGCACTGGAAACCGTCAGCGAATAAATGGGATTGCGCGCGGGGAGAACCAGCGGATACAGGCCGAAGACCACGCTGGTCAGCATGCCGGCCAAGTACGCGCACGAGGCGAAGAATGCTTTTCGCTCGTCGCGCTTCGCTAGCTCGAAGCGCACGCCTGCAATTCCCGCGATGGCCAAAAAGGGAAAGACCAATCCCAATGGCCACCTGACGAAATTTTCCTTAACTTGCGGCTGAACCTTGAAAGTGATCGTGGTGATTACCGCAGTGAGGAGGAGTACGCCCCACCATACGTCAGAGGCGATCTTTGCGGAACGCTGGTTCACGGCGCCAGTGGTTTTCATTTGCACCCACAGCGCCCCATGCATTACCAACACGAGCAGCGCCAACCCTCCGACTAAAATCGTGTACCAATCCAGAATTCCCGTTTGTTCTCCGAGGCGGAGGTCGGTCCACAGCGGCTCGAAGAAATAGCCGCCTGCGTCCAGTGGAACGCCACGCACCACATTAGCCAGAGCTGCTCCAAAGAAAACAGCCAGAAGCAAGCTGGAGGCGGAAAAAAGAAAATCCCAGAGCGGGTCCCACACTCTGCTGATAATGTGATTGCGGAATTCGATGGAGATTCCCCGCAGGATCAGCAGCCACAACACAATCATCAACGGTAAATAGAATCCGCTGAATCCGCTGGCGTAGAGAGCAGGAAAAGCAAAATAGAGTGTGCCGCCGGCGGCGATCAGCCACACCTCGTTGCCGTCCCAGACCGGTCCGACACTCGCCAGAACCTGGCGGCGCTCTTCGTCTGTCTTCGCGACCAGCAAGTGAATTGCGCCTGCGCCGAGGTCGAAGCCATCGAGCAGCACGTACACGGTGATCATCGCAGCGACGAGGCAAAACCAGAGAGTTCCCATGTCGCGCTCCTCAGTCCGCGGCGCCCGCCACCGCAGGCTCGCTATGCACAACTTCATCGGGCTCGGGCCCGTCCTCGATTTCGCGATAAACCAAAAACAGCCAGAGAATACCCAGCACCATGTACAAGCCCATGAAACCGATCAGCGTGAACCAAGCATTCCCGACGCCCACCTGCGGCGAGACGCCGTGCGCTGTGCGCATCAGTCCGTAGATGAGCCAGGGTTGCCGGCCGAGTTCCGCGGTCATCCATCCTGCGGTATTGGCAATGTACGGCAGCGGCACGCAAACCATGAGCGCCCAAAGCATCCCGCGTGACGTGAAGAGCCTTCCGCGCCACAGCATGAACGCAGCCAATACCATCACGGCAATGAAAATCGTGCCCAGCCCAACCATCACGTGATAGGTGAAGTACAACAGCGGGACCATATCGGGCCATTGGTCCTGCGGAAACGCATCGAGTCCGCGAACATCGGCTCTCCATTCCCGGTAGGTCAGAAAGCTCAGCATGTTGGGAATTTGAATCGGATTATCAAGCCGCCGTTTTTGAAGATCGGGCTGCCCGATAAGGGCCACGGGCGCGCCTTTTTGAGATTCAAACAAGCCTTCCATGGCCGCAAGCGTGACCGGCTGGTGATCGGCGATCAACTTTCCTTGCTCATCGCCGGTTGGAAAAAGTTGCAGGACTGCTGCCACAACGCCAACCAACACACCGCCCTTCACAAAGGTTCTTCCATAAGACTCGTGGCGCTTGGTCAGCAAATAGAATGCGCCGACGGCGGCCATGACGAAGCAGCCGGTTTGCACGGCGCCGAGCATCGTGTGCGCGTACTCCCACATGACCCACTTGTTCAAAACGAGTTGCCAAAAATTGGCCAGTTCTATCTGGCCGTGAGAATCGACTCGGTGGCCCGTCGGATATTGCATCCAGGCGTTGGTCGCCACAATGAAATACCCGGAGAGCCATGAGCCCAGCCAAACGAGAAAAGCAGCCCACCAATGGCCAATGCGCCCGAGCTTTTTCTCACCAAACAAGAGCAAGCCCAGAAAAGAGGACTCCAGAAAAAACGAAAAGACTCCTTCCATCGCCAGCGTCTGTCCGATAACGCCGCCTGCGGCCCTTGAAAACGCCGCCCAGTTCGTGCCGAACTGAAATTCCATGGGAATTCCGGTGACCACGCCAACGGCGAAATTGATGCCGAAAATGCGTGCCCAAAAACGCGTCGCCCGGTTGTAGTGCTCGTCGTTGGTGCGTAACGCTTTCGTTTTCAAATAAACGATGAGAAGAGCCAGGCCCATGGTCAACTGGGGGAAAATGTAGTGAAAGGTGATTGTAAAGGCGAAGTGCAGGCGATGCACTCCGAGCGCGTGTTCCATAAAACTACCCTCGTAACTGTTAATCGCGAGACCGGACGGAAAAGCGGGGCGACTAAGCTGGCGACAAACAGTTACATCTCATTCTGCCATCTGCCAATTAGACAGCGTAGCTAATTCTTTGGCTCCAAATTGCACCCCGCCCCACGAACATTGTGCATTCACCAGGACGCAAGCCCTCAACCTCTTACTGCCGCACGAATTTTGGGCGTGCCTGCGATAGCGTTCTTCAGCTCCGGATCGCTATTCACAAGCTCCACAACAGTTCGTGTGACGTGGTCATCGATTTCGGATGCCGTGCGTATGTCGACAGGGTAGCGGACGACGAATTCCACGCCAGTGTCTGAAAGCTGGAGCTTGGATTCCGGTTTCGGTGATTTCAACTGTATGTCCGTCTGACGCTCGATGCCGGCCAGCTGCCGCTCAATCCTGTCACGGTATTGTTTGTAGACGGAATTCACGGCGCTGGAAATTTTGTCTTGCACCAGCTTGTAGCTGCCACCGGGAGCCAGGGTGGCGGCGAGTTCATGCCAAGCGTACTCCGTGCCCGGAATCTGCTTGAAAAGCGGCGTGCCCGCCTGAAACAACACGGAATTTGAGAATACGACGATGCGTCCAGTAGGATCGAGATCCACACCAACGCCTGCGAGCTCCATAATATATAAACGCACCAGCCCGATATCGATGACGTCGCCGGTCACGCCTGCGATGCTGATGCGATCGCCAACGCGGATTCCGTATCGCCCAACCACAAAAAAATAAGCCGCCACGGACAGAAGCACGGCTTGCAAACCAACGGCGATGCCCGCCGTAACAAAACCGGCGAAGGTGGCCAGCGAACTGAACTCGCTCACGAAGCTCATGATCAACACAACGCCTACGAGAAAACCCATTACGAAGCGGCGCAACAGAAGAAACTGACGGCGCCGCCGCGGCTCACGGATGTAGCGGAACGTCAGCCTGCTCCACACCTCGGAAAGAATCGCGACGATTCCAAGCGCAAGAGCGATTCCGATCACACGTACGATCAGAGAGCGCAATGTGTCCGTGGACTCCCGCATTATCGATCTTCGCCACTCTATGAATGTGGCGCGGTTCTGCTCGAGCAGCAAGATTTCCTGGCTGAGAGGCATGGAAGCGCTCGATAGCTGCTTGAACCGGGTGACCAGATCCTGGTATAGCTGGCGTGGGCCTGCTGCTCCCGCGTTTTCGGGAGTGTCCTGCTGGTTGGCCAGATCCCGCCCGCGTTGAATGATAGCGATTAGAGTGTCACGAAGCGGCTTCCGCAGGTTTTCCGCGTCTTGCCGCAGATACTCGGTCTCCTTAATCATTTGATCGATGTCGTGCACGCTGCGCATGCGCCCCAGCAACGTGAGCGCCTGGCCGATCAACCCGGAAGAACTTGCCATCGGCGACGCCGAACCACTCGCTTTGGGAGTTGATTTCGGTATGGCTTTATCCGCGAAAACTTCCGGCACGGAACGAGCCAGTTGGTTGATGCTGCCTTCCAGGCCCTCGTCTGCCGCGTCTGTGCTGTCTTCCTCGAACGCCGTCATTTTTTGAACGGCATCTTGTACAGCTTTATCCAGCGATAATTCTCCTTGCAGCCTCTCCTGCTGCGCGAGCAAGGCTTTTCTCTTGCTTCGCGGGGCAGAGGCAAGCTGTTTGTTCACTTCGTCCAGCTTGGTTTGCGTGGCGTCGATCTCCGCAGCAATTTGTGCCGCAAGCTGCGACAGATCTTGCTTTTGCGCGGGCGCCTTTGTTGCCTGGTTCGCGTTGGGAGTTTTCCCATTCGCTCCAATCACTGCTGCTTCCGCTCGCGCGGACTGAAATGCCAGCCGCACCACTTCGGCGGCCAGGTTTCGCGTGCTGTCCTCATAAATGGCATCGCTCGGCAGACCCGTCGCTTGCACCTTTGTTGTGGCATCGCGATACCAGGTGATGACCGCGTTCAGATGGCCGAGAATGGCGTCGCGGTTTAGTGCCGGCATTTCTTGCGCGAGTAATATCGATAGCGCGCCGAGTAACGTAAAAAGCGCAGCGACTGCAATGCGGGGATACTTACGCCACAAACCAAGAGAGATCTTCATGCGTGTTCTATACGTCCTCTCAAATCCTAAATAAGACGCACTAACAGCCGAGAAAGGTTAGACAGGACGTTGGACAGAAAAAGGCCGTACAATGTCCCCGTGAGCGATAGCGTGCAATTGCCCGTTCTACAGAAGCCCAGCGCAGCTGCAGCAATTTTCAGTCGCGCGTTTGGATTTTTGGTTGGCCTCGGGATCGGACCACGATACATGCAGCTCCTGCAGGTGCGAGGGCGCAAAACGGGACGCGTTTACTCGTCGCCTGTGAATCTGCTGCAACTCCGTGGCAAATCCTATCTGGTCGCGCCGCGCGGCAGGACACAATGGGTACGCAACACGGAAGCGACTGGGGAAATTGTGCTCAAACGGGGAAGCGTTCAGCGCAAATACAGGCTGCGTCCGGTCGCCGACGCTGTCAAGCCAGAGATATTGAAAGTGTACTTGGACAGCTACAAATCCGCAGTGCAACGGTTTTTTCCCGTGCGCGCCGGTTCGCCGGCTGAAAGCTTCCGCCAGATTGCCTCGAGCTATCCTGTGTTTGAACTGCTTCCCGCGTAAGTTGCGGTTGCCTCTCACAGCAGTCCCTACAGCAGATCTACAGCAAACTTCGTACATCAAGAATTTGGTGAATTTCCCGCACACGAATTCGAGGATTCACCTGCTTGTGATTTTTTGCTGCGCCGGTAACCTGCATAAGAAGCACTGGCGGACGCATCTTGGCCGGGAATCTGAATTTCGCTTGCGATCACCGCCCCGTCAAAATGGATCCCGTCGGATTTACGGGGAATAAAGAGAGAATGCTATCTGCCGCGTACGACATCCTAAAAAAAGATGCTGCCGAATTGGTGTGGCTTGAAGCTGCCTATGATCTGGAAACCGCGAAGTCCCGGGTGAAGGAATTAGCTGCAAGGGGCGACGGAGAGTACGTGATTTTCGATCAGCGCACGCGAAGAATCGTTGCGAGCTTCACTGCTCCGAGCGCCCGAATTTAGCACCGCAAAAACCAACGCGATTCAATTAAAAAGGGGGACGTTTAGCTAGGCATCAGCACAGCGCGAGCCTGCCAGATCAAATTCTGCATGCCGTCCGGTTTCGAGAAGACCGCCGTAACGCCGGAAGCCAGCGCCTGCTTCTCCGCCGCGCTGCTGTGATAGCAGGTCAGCATCATCAAAGGAACCTGCGGGAATAACCGCTTCAGTTCGCGCGCGGCCTCCAAGCCGTCCATCACCGGCATACGCAAGTCTAGAACAATCAGATCGGGCGAGAGTCTCTTCGCCTTGCTGATGGCGTCAAAACCATCTTCGGCTTCGCCGCACACAGTAAAGCCGGGCTGGCGCTCAAACGCCGCACGGAGCGCCCTCCGGATCGCTGGATGGTCGTCAACAATGAGTACTGATGCCAAAATTCTCCTGCTGCACTGCTACGCCGCGGTGTTTCCCCCCGCGCGATTAACAAATCACATTTAGTCACGCGATACGGCCCTCCGCAAGCAGGAATTCACCTTAGTACTCTTTATTTGCTTGCTGACAAACACTTAACGGCTCTAATTTACTTCATTAAATATGTTGACGCTTCCAGCGGCCCCTCTTGAAAAGAACGACTCCGGCCCCGGCAATCGCGGCTTCGGCAACCACGATCGAAAGAAAAACTCCCCTTGAACGCATGTGCAGCGGAATTGCCAACGCATACGCTAAAGGAATCTCCAGCAGCCAAAAGCCAAAAAAGTTCACGATTGTCGGCGTTACCATATCGCCGGCGCCGTTGAAGGCCTGCAGCATGACCATGCCGTATGCGTAGCCAATGTTGCCATAGCTCAAAATGCGCAGGCAGGACGCCGCCAGCGGCACCACTTCGGGATCGTGGGTGAAAAGCCGCACTGCCGGCTCGGCGAAAAAGATGAAGAACACGCCGATAACGCCGAGAAATAGCATGTTGTAAAAGCCAGTGCGCCATACGGACGTCGCTGCTCGCTCCGGCTGCTTTGCGCCCAGATTTTGCCCGACCAGAGTAGCGGCGGCATTGCTGAGCCCCCAGCTCGGCAGGATGATGAAAATTAGGATGCGGATCGCGATTGTGTAGCCGGCAAGTGCCGCGGAGCCGAACAGGCTGACGATGCGCACCAGGCCAATCCAGCTTGTGTGCGCGATGGCGAATTGCAAGATGCCCGTCAACGATACACGCACTAGCCTCCACAAGACGCCGAGCTCCAAGCGAAGTTGTTGGCGCAGGATGCGGATGCGTTCTGTGCCGCGCAGCAGTCGGTAAAATTGATAAAGCACGCCGATGCTGCGCCCGGTGAGCGTGGCCAGAGCTGCGCCTGTAACGCCGAGCTTCGGGAACGGTCCCCAGCCGAAAATGAGGCACGGATCGAGAACCAAATTGATGATGTTCGAGACCCATAGCAAACGCATGGCAATTGCAGCATCACCCGCGCCACGAAAAATTGCGTTGTTCAGAAACAACAGCATGATCGCGCCGCTGCCGCCCAGCGCAATGCGTGCGTAGCCGCCACCTACCGCAACAATCTGCGGCGACGCGCCCATCAAGCTGAGCAAGCGCGGCCCCAGGAACATGCATGGAACGCCGATCAGCAGAGAGATCGCGATACCAATGATGATGGCTTGCACGCCCGCCACCGCAGCGCCCTCCGGATCTTTCTCGCCGATGCGCCGCGCGACCATTGCCGTCGTCGAGAGGCTTAAGCCAAGCCCTACAGCAAAAACCAAACTTAGCAGCGACTCCGTGAGACCTACAGTTGCAACAGCATCCGCACCGAGGCGCCCGACCCAGAACACATCGACCACCGCGAATAGCGACTCCAGCACCATCTCCAGAACCATCGGGATTGCGAGCAGCAGAATGGCTCGATTCAGGCTGCCCGTCGTGAAATCCTGATGCGAACCGCGCAGTGCTTCGCCGATAGATTTCCAAATAGAAATTGGCGGCGGCGCGGCCGTAAATTCTTGCGTTTCCATATAGGCCTATATATTTCTGCGAAAGCGCGGTTCATACCGGCTTGCGCGGCTGCTGCAATAAATGTGTAGAAACGGGAGGGCGAACGGTCCGCCTAAGCGGAGGTTACGCGACAGCGACGAACGAGATGGTACGAGGAATGAACATCTTGCTTTCCTGGAAAACTCCGATGCAAAGAATTGTAGCTTGGGCTGCGCCGCTTTGGCTAGCGAAAATTGCGGCAGTTGGCGGGGTCGAGCAGACAGTCGGCGACGCGCGCCACTTGAACCATTTCTGATACATCGTGGACTCGTACAATGTGCGCCCCGCCAAGAATGCTGGCGGTCAGAGTCGCGGCTGTCGCCCACAGGCGGTCCTCCGCGGGCGCTGATTTGCCATCACGAGCCAGCGTCGCGCCAAGAAATCCCTTGCGCGAAGTGCCCACCAGCAGCGGATAGCCGAGCTTCGCGAGTTCGGGCAGTTTCCGCAGCAGTTCATAGTTCTGCTCGAAGCTTTTACCGAACCCGATGCCCGGATCAATGATAATTTGCGACTTTGCGACGCCGGCTTTCCGAGCAATCGAAATTGACGCGCGCAAACCTTGAGTGACGTCCTTCATCACGTCCCGCGCGAATGGCTTCTTCTGCATAGTCTCTGGCTGGCCACGCATGTGCATGAGGATCAAAGGCACGCCCCGGCGATGCGCCACTTCAGCGATGCGCCTATCGCTGTGCAGGCCAGAAACGTCATTAATAATTTGGGCGCCCGCGCTAATCGCAACTTCTGCTACCTGGGACTTTCGCGTATCGATGGAAATAGGAATCTTCAGCACCCCGCGCACGCCTTCCAAGACCGGCAGAATGCGCGCCAGTTCTGTGTCAGCCGGCGTGCCCGTCGAGCCCGGCCGCGTCGATTCCCCACCGATGTCGAGCAGATCTGCTCCAGCCCGCTCCATTTCCAAAGCGTGTTCGACCGCGCGCTGAGGATCCAGGAACTTGCCGCCGTCGGAAAAACTATCGGGCGTAATGTTGAGCACGCCCATTACAAGCGTACGCTCGCCCAGTGCGAGCGCGCCCGAGGGAAGGCGCAGTTGGAATTTGCGGCGTTTGACCATCAACTGACGTAGCAGTTTATCTTGGGAGGCAAAGAAAACGTAACGCTGAGGAGCAAGCAGCTGAGGGGCTAAGCGCTAGAGGATGCGGAGAAAAGCAGCGATCGATTAGAAGCTAGTCCAGGTCGAAATCACGGATAGGCTTTCCTGCCGGCGCATCCTTCGCCTTTTTCATCGCTTCTTCAAATTTTTTCGCCAGGATGTCTTCCTTGTTCGTCTCCTGAAACCAGGAATCCGCGAATTTATCTTCACGCCGGCGCTGCTGCTCGCTCAATATTCCCGCCGCGTTGGTCATCAGGCCCCTTGCGCGGCGGCTCCTCGTGCGAGAGCACCACGCCCAGCGCCGCATCCACGGACAATTTCGCCTGGCAGCACGGGCACGTCACCTTCAGCGGCTCTTGATTCTTCCCCATGACGCTATTCTAATCCTTTCCGCCGCAAAAGAAATCGCCGGCTTTTAAAAAATTAAGGCGCGGATCTCTCCGCGCCTCTAATTTCAAACCAACTGTAGGGCTCAGGCCTTAGCCGGGTTCTCACCACGCGTAAATCCGGGCGCCGGCCGCAACTCCGGCCGCACAACCTTCGGATCCGCGCTCGGCGCCGCCTGCGGCGTCGTGGGAGGCGTCCGCGGCTTTTCCGGCAGCGGCTTGCCTTCCATTAGCAACTTCACTTCGTTGGCGTCGATCACTTCGCGCTCCAGCAACGCCTGCGCGATGCGCTCGAGCGTCTCTTTATTACTCGACAAGAGGTTCTTGGCTTTTTCGTAGCCGCCATTAACGATGCGTTTCACTTCCTTGTCGATTTGAATCGCCGTATCTTCCGAATAGTCCCGATGCTGCGCGATCTCACGACCCAGGAAGATGGCTTCATCTTTCTTGCCGTATGCCAGCGGACCCAGTTCGCTCATGCCCCATTCGCAGACCATGTTGCGAGCGATGTCCGTAGCGCGTTCGATGTCGTTACCCGCGCCGGTGGTGATATGCCCGAGGAAAATCTCTTCCGCCGAGCGTCCACCCATCAGCACAGCCAGCATGGTCTCGAGATATCCGCGCGTGTACGTATGCTTGTCGTCTTCCGGCAACTGCATGGTCAAGCCCAGCGCCATGCCGCGCGGAATAATCGTAACCTTGTGAACGGGGTCGGCGCCAGGAGTCATCGCCGCAACCAGCGCGTGACCGGCCTCGTGATACGCCGTGTTCCTCTTTTCCTCGTCCGACAGAATCATCGACTTGCGCTCGACGCCCATCAGGACCTTGTCCTTGGACATCTCGAAGTCCGACATCATCACAAATTTGCGATTCTGCCGCGCCGCCCACAAAGCAGCCTCGTTCACCAGGTTCGCCAGGTCCGCGCCAGAAAATCCCGGCGTGCCTCGCGCGATGATGGACAAATCCACATCGTCGGCAATCGGTACTTTGCGCGTGTGCACGCGAAGAATTTCCTCGCGGCCCTTTACGTCCGGACGTGCGACCACCACGCGCCGATCAAATCGTCCTGGCCGTAGCAGCGCCGGGTCGAGTACATCCGGCCGGTTCGTCGCCGCAATCAAGATCACGCCTTCGTTCGACTCAAAACCGTCCATCTCCACGAGCAACGCGTTCAGCGTCTGCTCGCGCTCGTCGTGACCACCGCCAAGACCTGCGCCGCGATGACGGCCGACCGCATCAATTTCATCGATGAAAATGATGCAAGGCGCATTCTTCTTGCCCTGCTCAAAAAGATCGCGAACGCGGCTCGCGCCAACACCCACGAACATTTCCACAAAGTCCGAGCCCGAAATCGAGAAGAACGGCACGTTCGCCTCGCCGGCAATCGCACGAGCCAACAACGTTTTGCCGGTTCCCGGAGGTCCGACCAGCAGCACGCCCTTCGGAATGCGTCCGCCGAGCTTCTGAAACTTTTGAGGATCCTTCAGGAACTCAATAATCTCCTGCAGCTCTTCTTTGGCCTCATCCGTTCCCGCAACATCTTTAAATGTCGCTTTCTTCTGTTGTGCGGAAAGCAGCCGCGCACGCGACTTCCCAAAGCTCAGTGCCTTGTTTCCGCCCGCCTGCATCTGCCGCATCAAGAACAAGCAAAATCCCACCAGCAAAATCAGCGGAGCCGCGTTCAGCAGAATCAAAACCCAATCCCCGCTGCGCACTTCCTTGACTTTAATCTGGACAGCCTTGTCCTTCAGTACCTTAGTCAGGTCCGGAGCCGCTTCTTTAAAAATGGTAACGTGAAACTTGTGGTTCGCGGGACGCACGTATTCGCCCTGCAGCTCATAGCTGTTGGGCGACAAATACATCGTCACTTCCTTCACGTCGCCGTTGTCCACCTTCGCCATAAATTCGCTGTAACTGGGGTCATCTTCGCGCGCCGTTTGTCCGTTCGCGGACACCAATCTCCAGAGCATCACGCCCAGGAACACGATCGATATCCAGAACAGAATCGTCTTCGCTGTAGAACTAGAATTCACGTCATCCTCACCTTTGTTCCGAGCCCCGAGGGTTTTGCCCCTTGCAGCACCGGATCGCTTCTTATCTCTCCCGACCCTGCCGCTTCCCTGAAAGCGGCCTCATCGATAAACCTTTTTGGTTGCGGCCCATTCCATTAGACGCCGCCAGGCCGTAACCTACCCATAACCCATTAGATGCAGTCCGGAACCCAAAGTAATCGGGCTCCAGGCTCACGCGACGCTGTTCCGGCTTGTCCAGCAAGACCGCCATGCGCAAGGACCTCGGCTGGCTTTCGCCAATCCTTCGTAGCAGAAATTCCTGAGTCACTCCGCTCTCCAGCACTGCATCCACCAGCAGCACATCCCGGCCTTTTACGTCGGGCCCCCTACCGAAAGCCACTTCGCGCCGTGCGTGGCCTCCCTGCTCAACGTCACGTACGTCCTCGCGAATAAAGTGACAGACCGTCGGAGCATCGATATGCCGTATCAGGTCCGCGCCAAACACGAAGCCGCGGTCCAACGTGATCACCACATCCAGTCGCTTGCCAGCGCACGCTCTCGAGATCTGCCGACCTAATTCCGCAACTCGCGTCGCAATCCGCCCGGGAGAAAATGTCGCGCCGCGTTTGCCGTTTTCCCTACTTCGGCCACTCCTCACGAAATCGCTTCCTCGGTGATCACCAGTCCAGTCCGAGTCTTTTCAGTCGCCGCGAATTCCGCCGCCACGGGAAAGCCGCGCGTCCATACCAGAGTTCCGCCACTCGTTAATACCGGCCAGACCTCGCGCTCCCACCGGCTCACGCGCCTTTTGCTCAACAATCGCTTCAGCTTGTGCTCGCTTCGGTGACCCAAGGGTCGGAATTTATCGCCCGGACGCCAATTCCGCAGCTTCAGCGGAGACTGTAGCGCGTCGCAGTCCAGCACAAACCCCGTCTCGATAGTGTCGCCTCTCTTTGCGGGCCAGTCAATCACCCTGAAGCGGAAGACGCAACTTATTTCCGGCGTACTAACCGCTGCTTCCCGGCCGTCCATCATAATTAGCCGCTCGAATTCCAGAGGTTTGCGCCTTTTCAATTCAGCGAGGCTGCTCGCAACTCCAAATACCAGAGCATCGTACTCACGTCGCACCCGCAGCCCCCCGGGCAACTCCAGGCTTTTGCCATTCTCGCCGCGTGTCGCCAGTTCCAGTATCGCTCGCACGTGTTCTGCATTGAGCTGCCCGCCCCTTGGCCTTACCTGTTTAACGATGCGCCGCACCACTCGTCTCGCCATGCCAAGATTTCTCGTATCAGCGCTCTCTGCGCCCTCCGTACTGCAATCCTTGGTCTTCCCGCATTCAAGCAATGCTTCAATCGAAATGCATGCCCAGCCGGATTTCAGATCAACATGCTGCCGAAGTCGCGAGCTAGCCCACGCATCCAGGAATGCTTCGTCCTCGCGAGCCAACTCGGCCAAAGTCGCTAAATGCTGCACTACCGCAGGCTGAAACTGTTTCTCCAGGAGCGGCATCAATTTCTTGCGAATTCGCGCGCGCATCCTCGTCGTGTCCCGATTCGTCGCGTCCTCCCGCCACGTTTGTTTCTTCGACTTGAGGTAAGCGCGCAACTCTGCTCTTCGCACGCCCAATAACGGACGGACCACGTGTCCCACCTCGGGATGAATTCCTCTCAGCCCTGCCAAACCGGTTCCCCGCAGAATATGCGCCAGTACCGTTTCTGCCTGATCGTCCGCCGTATGCGCCACACCTACCTTATCGAGATGACCGCTCCCCACGAGCCCCTCGAAAAATTCGTAACGTGCCCGCCGCGCCGTATCCTCTAAATTCGCCTTGTCGCGTTTCGCTCTCGCCCCCACATCCAATTGCTCCAAGTGAAAAACCAATCCATATTTCGCGGCCAGCTTCGCAACGAATTTTTCATCCTTATCCGAATCTTTGTCGCGCAATTTGTGATTGAAATGCGCGACGCTGAGCACCACTCCAAGCTGTTTTCTTAAATCGAAAAGCAGCAGCAGCAGCGCCACAGAATCAGCGCCGCCCGATACCGCGACGGCCACGCGCTCCCCCGCGCGCAGCAAACTTCGCCTCTCGATCGCGTCGCGAACCCTACTGAGCAGACTCTTCATGAATTGCCCATGGTAGCAGCCTCAAAGTGCTTGAGAATAGAGCACCTGTAGCGCGGGGCGGAGTCTGCGCAGCCCCGCGGGTTTAGATTCAAATGTTCTCGCGATTGTAGAATCGTATCGAACCTACCCTCATCGAATCACTAAGAGGGGTGCGAAGGTCACCTGAGGACAACTGTGGAAATCGTAAATCCGCGGTTGACAAACCTGTAGGCCCGTCCGTATACTCCTTTAGTTGTTTAGTTGCCTTTCTGCTGGACAGGGGGGCTTATTCGCTCTTTGACAATCGATACGATGTGCCAGAATCCGTTCGTACCATCTACCCTTTTCGAGCGTAGGTGGTTTGAGTGAATCGAGCGACAATAATTTGCTTGGTAGGCTGGCTCCGATGAAAATCGGAGCATTTTTTTTCGCCAAGCGACAGGCTTCAAACGAGAGTTTGATCCTGGCTCAGAGCGAACGCTGGCGGCGTGCTTAACACATGCAAGTCGAGTGCGCGTTTTCGTAGCAATACGGAAATGGCGCACGGCGCACGGGTGCGTAACACGTGGGTAATCTGCCCTCTGATGGGGAATAACTCGCCGAAAGGCGAGCTAATTCCGCATAACATTCCTTGGACTCCGGTCCGAGGATTCAAAGGCGTAAGTCGTCGGAGGTGGAGCCCGCGCACGATTAGCTAGTTGGTGAGGTAATGGCTCACCAAGGCTATGATCGTTAGCTGGTCTGAGAGGATGGCCAGCCACACTGGAACTGAGACACGGTCCAGACTCCTACGGGAGGCAGCAGTGGGGAATCTTGCACAATGGGCGAAAGCCTGATGCAGCGACGCCGCGTG
>Ga0209131_1000258_pt1 | contig 38462 bp, 29 predicted proteins | sample GraSoi_2013_40cm_FD_185826 | JGI IMG/M metagenome (GOLD analysis project Ga0209131, IMG submission 185826) | Grasslands soil microbial communities from the Angelo Coastal Reserve, California, USA - Sample 9_17_2013_40cm (SPAdes) (version 2) | ecosystem: Environmental > Terrestrial > Soil >...
CTCGTGCTCACCGCGCCCACGACCACTCTCCTTGCGGGGACGAGCACCACGGTCACGGTCGCCTCGAGCGATCCGGCGCCCGCGGGTGGCCTCGTCGTCACGCTCGTCGCCACGGGGACGGGCAGCGCGAGCTTCCCGGCCGCGGTGACTATCGCCGAAGGCGGCACGAGCGTGAGCTTCACGCTGACCGCCAACACGGGCGGTATCTTGACGCTCACCGGGAGCGCGCCGCGGCGCCTGCCCGGCTCGATCACTTTCACGATCCAGCAGATCGCCATCACCTCGTTCAGCCCGACCGCCGGCCCGGTCGGAATCGCGGTGGCGATCAACGGAATCGGGTTCGACCCGATCACCTCGAACAACCAGGTGCGCTTCAATGGCGAGCCGGCGGTGGTCGCAAGCGGCAACGCGACCTTGCTCAACGCGATCGTGCCGACTCGTGCCACCACGGGCTTCATAACGGTGAGCAATTCTCTGGGCACCGCGACTAGCCCCACGCCCTTCACGGTCCAGGAACGCGACGCCTTCGACATCACGCTCACCCCGGGAACCATACAGGTTCCGCTCGGCGGGTTCGGCTCGACCAGCATCGCGCTCACGAGCACCGGCCTCAACACCTACCCATACGCGGCGGCGGTCTCCGTGACGGGGCTGCCCAACGGGGTCAGCTTCACGCTCGACCGTCCGACCGTGTTCGTCGGTGGAAACGCCATCGCGACTTTCACCGCTCAGCTCTCGGTGGCCGCCGGCACCTATCCGGTCACCCTCAGCGCTACCGGACAAACCAGGGTCGGCACCTCGACGCGCTCGCAGACCCTGCAGGTGCAGGTGCTCGCCGCAGGCAGCACCACGGTCACGGGCCGGGTGCTGCATGCCGACGACGCGAGTCCCTTCGTCGGGGCGCGCGTACGCTTGGCCGGCGTGCAAGCCTTCACTGACGCAACGGGCACCTATCGCTTCGTCAGCCCGCCAGTGCTCGGCGACCAGGTGCTGCTGATCGACGGCAACACCGCGAACACCGCCACCGCAGAGTTCCCTGCGGCGATCGCGATGCCGGTGATGATCGTCGCGGGTCAGGACAACAAGGTGCTGACCTGCTTTATCGGCGTAGTCGACCCGACCAAGTTCACGAGCGTCGTGCCGGGAGCCGCGGCGACCGTGACGAGCGCCGACATACCGAACTTCTCGCTCAACATTCCGCAAGGGGCGACGCTCTTCGGTCTCGACGGCCAGCCCGTCACCAAGATCAACGTGCGCCAGGTGCCGGTAGACCGGCTTCCGATCCGGCCGATCCCCGATGGGTTCAACACGAGGAGCGTGTATCTCTACTACTTCTTCCGCGAGGGCGGGGCGAACCCGACCCAGCCGATCCCGGTGACGATGAACAACGACATCGACGCGCTGCCGGGCGAGAAGGTCGAGATGTGGTACTACGACGAGTCGATCACTCCGGATCCGAGCTCGAATCAGTGGCGCTTGATGGGCATGGGGACGGTGACGCCGGACGGGAAGTCGGTGGTGTCGGATGCGGGAGTGGGGATACCGAAGTTCTGTTGCGGAGCGTCGTTGTTGAATCGGACTTCGGGCGGACCGGGTACCGGCGCTGGTGGTGGTGACGGTGGTGGCCCCGGCGGCGGGCCCGGCGGTGGCCCTGGTGGAGGACCTGGCGGCGGCCCTGGTGGTGGCTTTGGTGGCGGCGGGCCTGGTGGCGGCTTCGGCGGCGGCGGTGGCGGTGGTGGTGGCGGTCCCGGTGGCGGCCCCGGCCCCGATCCGGACCAACCGAACAGCCCGTGCCCCGTTGATCTTGCATCGGGCAACGCAACGGTATTCACGCCGAGGCCCTTCGGACTCTCGAAGTTGATGCCGGTCAACTTGAATTGCCGGTATCGGTCGACCGATCCGCGCACAGGTCTCTTCGGGAGAGGCATGAGCTTTACCTACGATTGGTTCGCCGAACCCGTGGGGGCAGATTCTGTGCAGGTCACGAATCCGGGCGGCGTGCGCTACTTGCTGGCGCGCGAGGCGGACGGCGTTTTCCGCTCGCACACCGGACGCAAGTGGGCACTCGAAATGGAATTGACTCCCACCGCTTCCGGTAGGACGTTGAAGTTTGCGAACAAGATGCAGTACGAGTTCGACGGCCGCGGACGGCTGACAGCAGTCGTCGATCCCAAAGGCAATCGCACGACGATCCAGCTCGATTTCATCGGCTATCCGGTTAGCGTGACCGACTGGACAGGCGCGGTCTATCGCTTCGACCGGCAAGGCACGCCGCCCTTAGTCACTCGGATCACCGATCCATTAGGGCGCTTCATCGAATTCACCTACGATGGGGCAAAACGCCTAATAAGCTACAGAGACCAGGGTGGCGGCCTCACGAGTTTCGAGTACGACGCAAGTAGCCGCATCACGAAGAAGACCAATCCGCGCGGTGGGGTCGAGACCTTTGAATACGACAGCTTCGGGAAGACCACGAAAGAAACACTCCCCGAGGGAGGCATTCAGCAATTCGCATATGACGTTGCGGGATCGATCGTAACCCAGACGCACCATACCGACGAGAATGGAAACACCACCAGCTATCGATGGAACGGATTCGGGTATGTGGTGCTCGTTACCGACGCGCTAGGCCGCACGGTCAAGTATGACCGCGATCCTACGACAAACCTGGTGCGCAAGAAGACCGATGCGGCAGGGAGAGTGTGGCAATACGCCTACAACCAGCGCGGTGATCTGATCCAGACCATCGATCCGGATGGGAAGAAAACGCTTACGGAGTACGATCTGCGCTTCAGAAAACCCGTGCGCATCGAGGACGCTCTGGGGAACGTGGTGACGATGGAGTACGACGACAACGCCAATCTCATCCGTTCGACAAACGCGGAGCTGGAAACTACCACCTTCACATATACCGCCCAGGGGCAGCTCGAATCGGTGACCGATCCGCTGAACCATACGACTCGCTTCACTTACGACGCTAACGGAAACCTGGTCGAAACGATGAACACCTTGGGAGAGACTACGACCCGCGTGTACGATGCAGCGAACCGCCTCATTCAGCTGATAGACCCCTTGAACCGGGCAATAAGCTATACATACGACAGCCTGGACCGAATCACACAGATCCAGGACGCTGCGGGGGGCCTCATGCGCTATGCCTTTGACCCCAACGACAACCTCCTGTCGGTGCTCGACCCGAACGGCAATCCCGTAGAGCGAAACGCCTACGACCTTCGCAACCGCCTCATCCAGAAGACCGACGCCAAGAACCTTTCCACGACCTACGCCTACGACCCGGTCGGTAAAATCACCCGTCGTACAGACCGGAAAGGCCAGATCACGCAATACCAATACGATGCAGTCAACCGCGTTACACAATTGCAGGACGCCGACGGCCGCATCACTACCTATAGCTATGACCTCATGGGCAACACGACGCGCATCTCCGATTCGGTGAGCGGCGACATTCTCATGAGCTACGACAATCTAAATCGGCTAACCGAGGTGATCAGCGCGCAAGGGACCGTGAGCTACACCTACGACGCAATCGGCAGGGGGACGAGCCGCGTCATTTCAGGCGGGGATGTCACCACCTATAGCTACGACAAGGCGAGCCGCATCAAGTCGGTGGGCTTGCGAGGTAAGACCGCGAGTTACGCGTACGACGCAGCTGGGAGACTTACGAGTAAAACACTGCCCGATGGCATCACCATCGCTTATACCTATGATGATGCCAACCGGCTCACGGGCATCGCGTACGCTAAGGCCGATGGCACACCGCTTGAGGCAGTGTCATACGCCTACGACCTGGGAGGACAGAGAGTGTCCAAGGCGCTCGGCTCATCGAGCGTGCAGGAGACGCCGATCACCGCGAGTTACGATGAGGCGAACCGCCTGACGCAGATCACGATCCGAGGTGAGATCTTCACCCTCGCCTATGATGCGAACGGCAATCTCGCCACCAAGACCGGTCCTGTGTCGGGCACCACGACCTACACCTGGGACGCGCGCAATCGCCTTACTGCGATCAACAGCCCGACCGTGAACGCAAGTTTCAGCTACGACGGGAGCGGTCGGCGGATCGAGCGCACGGTGAACGGCAACACTACTGGCTATCTCTATGACGGAGCGCAGGCGATCGCGGAGCTGAGGAGCAACGCGATCGACACCGTTTATCACGCAGGCTTGGCGATCGACGAAGTACTCGCGCGCTACGGGAGCGCGGGTAGCAAGAGCCTGCTGACCGACGCGCTGGGCAGCGTCATTGCGCAGGCGGATGACGCGCAGAACACGCAGAACTTCTATGGCTACAGTCCGTTCGGGGAAAGTCAGGTGCTCGGGACCGATGACGGCAACAGCCTGCAATACACCGGGCGAGAAAACGACCAGACGGGGCTCTATTACTACAGAGCGAGATATTACGACCCGGTATTGAAGCGTTTCATAGCTGAGGACCCGATCGGGATCACAGGGGGAATCAATCCGTACGCCTACGTCCAGAACAACCCGATAAGCGGGGTAGACCCCCAAGGAACAATCTATTATGCATATCCGGGAATGGCAACTGACATAGCGATGGGTGAGTTTTTTGAGATGGTTCACAACCTGAGCCTGAGGGCCGCTGGAGTCGTCGCGTTGGCGGAAATCTCTCTCTGGTCCGGTTGGCAAGTAGGTACGCTGATCAGAGAGGTGATTGAAGACCAGATGGACGACAGCATAGGTGGTAGGTTGTACGATTGGACGCATCCCCAGCAACCGGACGTACCCGATCCTTGGAGGTTGCCGCCAAACCCCTGCAACTGATAAGTAGCGAGTTCGCGCGTCGTTTGGCCCCACGGCTCCTCAGGACTCGTATCAAGATGCCAGTTCTGACGAATTTCCTCTTGCTCTGCGTGGTAATTCTCGTGTTGTTCACGCTAGTAATGGTGTGGGCGCTGTATCCATTCGATGGTAGCGAAAAGCTTCAATCGCTGATTGCGGGAATACTCGGCGCCACCGTGCTATGCGCCATCGTTGGTAGCTTGGCTTACGTTAGTCTCAAGGGCAAAGATGCTGCTTGGGACAAACCTGTCTCAACAAGCCTCGGATTAGTAATAACATATATCGTCGTTGGTATATGGTTTTGCGTGCTTACGCTTACGCTTGCTTTCTTGCTTGAGAAGAGGGAAATGGGAACGATCAGTTCTCTGCTCGCGCTTTTCTTCATCATTGGGCTGGGATGTGCGTGGCCTATTCGACGGTATTTCTCAAGAGGCTCGCCTCTACCATACGGAATCGGATCCTTGGTCGCGCTCATGGCGGTACTCGCTTTCATGGTGGGTTTTCATCTATGAAATGTACCGACAATCAGGAATTGCCCGCGAGTCTGTAAGGAAGTCCCAACGACCTCGACCAGGTACGGGTGCAGCGGTCCCACGGGCTTATCCCGGAAAGAAGTGATAGATTGAACCTTGGAAAAGAAGCCCGATCATGGCCGACCCGTTCAGCAAAGACCGGTTCTTACCGCTCGCAGCAGGGGGACGGTGTTGGGCGTGATCGTCGGAATTGTCGGTTTGGAGGTTCGCCGCGTCGCGATCGTCGACCCCGCCCTCAGCCAGCCTTTCTGATCGTTGCGGCGGTGCTCGGGTTGTCCTTCGGCGTGGTGTTCTGGGCGATCGCATTTGCTTGGAAAGGCGCCGCGCACAAGGCGGAGAGTTGAAGGTGGCTGGCATGCTGCGGAAAATAACAGTGGTGGTCGCGTCAGTGCTCTGCGTCGCCGGCTGCTTCGGTGAGGGAGAGAATGGATTCAGGGACAGCCGTCCGGAGGTCATGCAGGAAGTGAAGCTTGCGCTGGAGACATCCCAAATTCCATTTCGTGTAGACGCCGAGGGTTTCGTCAGGTATTCCAGCCGCGAGGAGGCCGCCGTTACCCGGATCAAGGAGCGGCTCGAAAAGGAAATGTCGGGCGGGATTTCCCTCCAACTCGAAGATCAGGAGTCCCGCGACTACCTGAAGAGCCTGCTCGCCTCGATGGGGCTGAAATACTGGGTGCAGCCCCGGAGCGATGGCGAGTACATCCTCTGGCATCCGCAGAGCAAAAAACAGGAAGAGGAGGTCATGCTGAAGGTCGCCGAGCACAGCGTTGGCTCAAGGCGAGCGAAGTCGACGGCGACGGGGAAGTAACAAGAATACGTCTACGCTTTTCAACTTCCTGCGCTCTTGCTACGCCGACGTTCGCGTAAGTTGCAGGCTGCGCCGGTGGAATATCCCGGGTTCCCGCGGCGTTTACGCCCCACACACAGCGATCATCAAGATCCGGGCGGCCCCTTCGGGTAACGGTAGAATTGAGCATTGGGCGTTACATCGAAGGTCGAGGGTAAGCTGTGATCCCGCGCCAGCTCGGCAAGGAAGCTTGACGTGCCGAAATCAGACGAAGGGAGACCGCTATGCACGAGCTTGAATACCGGTTGAGCGCGCTCGCGCCCAACGCATCCGAGTATCACAGGAAGATCTGCCGGACCGAGCCGGCTCGGTGAAGTCCTCGAAGTGATATCGGGGAATCGACCGGTCTCTCATCGTGCATATCGCTCGGCCGACTCGTCATCATGATGTGCGCGTAGATGCTGAATAAACTTCAGGCGCTGACGCTCCGCCGGCTTTCGGTGTCGCAGCGATTTGCGCTGCTGAGTTTTTTTTGCGTTCTCGCGATCACGGTCCTCGTCTGTGCCGCCTGCAGCGCAGTCCTCCGCCGTCAGCTCGTCGCGCACGACGGGGCGGTCATCGGCGATCTGGCCTCCCGATTGTTCACTTCGAGCGTTCCCGCCGAATTTTTTGCGGTGCCGTCCGGCACGCCGCCTGCCGGTGCCGAGCGGCTCCGGGAGTTCGCCCGGTCCGAGCAGGTCGTGCGCTTCATGGTGTACGACGCCGACGGATGGGTGCTGTGGTCGGATGACGCTACGCTCACCGATCACCATTTCGGCGAGAACACGAAGGTCGCCGCCGCATTGCGCGGCGAGACGATCGCGGAGATCAGCCATCCGGGAGAGGAAGGGCATCACTCGACTCTCCGTGGATTCCCCCGCTTGGAAGAGGTCTACGTACCCGTGCGCTATGAGTCGAACGGTCCCATCGTCGGCGTCATCGAGCTCTACCGGGCACCCGCGACGCTGTTCGCGGTTCTCGATCGCGGTGTCGTCGTGGTCTGGGTCCTCGGCGGGATCGCGGGCGCCATCCTTTACTTGACGCTCGTTAGCGTTGCTTGGAACTGCTACCGCACCCAGATCCGCCTCGAAGCCGAGCTGGCCGGATACGCGCGCGTCCTGGAGGCCAGGGTGGACTGGCGCACCCGCGAGCTCGCGCAGAAGGCCAAGTACCTGTCGATCCTGTATTCGGTGTCGAGCGCCCTCGGAGGGAGCCTCGAGACACAGGAGATTCTCGGCCGGGCCCTCGACGAGCTGGCCGACGGCAAGGGTTTTGACGGGGGATGGATCCAGCTCCTCCCCGACGAGAACGACCCGATGCCGCTGATGGTTCGCCGCGGCATCTGCGAGGAGATCGTCCAACGGTTCACGGCGCGTGCGGACACGGTCGCGCGGTCCGGACAGGTCTGCGTCGTCGCGTTGGAGGGGACCTCCGACGCCCAGTCCGGCGCCGCAGAGTGGGCGCGGGGACTCGTGCTCGCGCCGATCAGCGCCGGCGACCGGCCGCTCGGAACCCTGGTTCTCGCCGGGCCCGGGGTCGATCGCTTTACGCCGGATGACACGCAACTCCCTTCCAGCGTCGGGCGGCAGATCGGCGTGGCCGTCGGCAACGCCCGCCTCTATGCGACGACGCGGGAACGCGAGCGCGAGGCCAGGATCCTCTTCGAGACGACCGGACAGTTCGGAGAGCTGACAGAGGGCGATGCGTTGCTCGAGGCGATCGTGGAGGGGGCAGTCGGCCTCACGCGCGCATCGTACGGCGGCACGGGCTTTCCCGACGGCGACGAAATGGTCATGCACCGGCTGGTCGCCCCGGAGCGGGGAGCGGTGGTGCGGCTGAAAATGGCGGAATGCTTGGCTGGCCTGACGTTTACTTCGGGCGCGCCTCAGGTCGCCAACGACGCGGCCCAAGACTCCCGGGTCAACCGGGCCTCGGCGCGCTCGCTCGGAGTGCGCAACCTGGCATGCGTGCCGCTCCAGCACCGCAGCCGCGTGATCGGAGTCCTCTTCGTCGGGAACAAGGAGGTCGGCCCGTTCACGGAACAAGATGTCGTTCGCCTGCGCGCCTTTGCTCACCATGCCGCGGTCGCTTTGGAGAATGCGCGCCTTCTCCGCGAGACCAAGAACACGAAGGAATACCTCGAAAATCTGATCGCCAGTTCGGTGGACGCCATCGTGACTCTCGATCCAAAGGGGCGCATCGCCTTCGTGAGCAAGGGCGGCCAGCGCATGTTCGGGTACGGCGACGCCAAGCTGACCGGTCGGCCGGCACGCGCCTACTGGCTGCGCGGCGCGCGGGACTACCGGGCGTTTCGCGCGCGACTCGCGCGGGACGGCCGGGTGCAAAACCACGAGACCGAGCTGGCCACGGCCGACGGCACGCGGCTGGCGGTGAACATCTCGGCATCGTTTCTCCGCGGCACGGCGGGCGAGGTTACCGGTGTGCTTGCCGTAGTAAAGGACGTCACTTCCCTGCGACGGCTGCACGAGCAGATCGTGCGTTCGGAGCGGCTGGCCGCGGCGGGTCTGCTCGCCGCAGGGGTCGCGCACGAAGTGGGGAACCCGCTCACCTGCATCTCGTCGCTTGCGCAGGTCCTCATCGCCCGCGCGTCGGACGCGGCGATTCGCCAAGGCCTCGAAAACATCGAGGTCCACGTGGGCCGGATCGAGCGGATCGTGCAGGATCTCACGCGGCTAACCCGCCCCACGCCGGCGACGCTGCGCGAGACCTCGGTCCGGGACCTCGTGGACACGGCGATGAGCCTCGCCCGCCACAATCCGGTGGTCCGGCGCATGAGGGTGGAGAGCGTCGTGGATCCGGCCCTGCCGCTCGTGCGCGTGGCGCCCGACCATCTCGTCCAGGTCTTCCTCAACCTCATCCTCAACGCGGCCGATGCCGGCGGCAAACTGAGCGTTCGCGCCAGCAGCGCCGGCAGCACGATCCGCGTGAACTTCGAAGACAGCGGGTGCGGGATGACGGCGGAACAGATCCGCCACCTCTTCGACCCGTTCCATTCGACCAAGAACGGCGACAACCACATGGGTCTGGGTCTGTACGTAAGCCACGAAATCGTCCGGCAGCACGGCGGTGATATGCTGGTCGAAAGTCAACCGGGCGCCGGCTCGACCATCACGGTGGTGCTGCCGTTGGAGCCGTTGCCCCTCGCGGCGGAGGAAACAGCATGAACGCCTCGATCCTGGTCGTCGACGACGAGCGCGCGATCCAGGACACGCTCGCCTGGTGCCTGCGCGCCGACGGCCACGAGGTGCGGACGGCCGGCGGCGGGGAAGAGGCCATGGCGATCATGGCAGGCCAGGACTTCGACGTCGTCATCAGCGACATCATCATGCCGGGAGTCAGTGGCATCGAACTGCTCCGCAAGGTGCGCGCGCTCCAACCGCGGACGCTGGTCGTCTTGATCACCGCCTTCGCCACGGTGGAGACGGCAGTGGAGGCCCTTCGCGAGGGCGCCTCCGACTACGTCCTCAAGCCTTTCAAATTCGACGACCTCCGGTTCCGGGTGCGGCGGCTGCTCGAGCACCGGGCGGCGTTTCAGGAATCGGCGGTGTTTCGCGGGGCCGTGGAAAGCGCCGCTCCCGACGGGAGTCTGCTCGGCGAAAGTGCAGCCGTGCTCGCAGTCCGGACCCAGGTCGCCAGAACCGGTCCGGCCGTGAGCAACACGCTCATCACCGGCGAAAGCGGCACCGGCAAGGAGCTGGTTGCCCGCGCCATCCACGCGGCCAGTCCCCGGCGCGGACAAGCGTTCGTTCCGATCAACTGCGGAGCCATCCCGGAGTCGCTCCTGGAAAGCCAGCTCTTCGGGCACGTGAAAGGCGCCTTTACCAGCGCCGTGCAGGGCAGCCCGGGCCTGTTCGCCGCAGCCGACCGCGGCACCGTCTTTCTCGACGAGATCGGCGAGATGCCGGTGCACCTGCAGGTGAAGCTTCTGCGCGTGATCGAGGAGAAGCAGGTGTGGCCTGTCGGCGGCACGAAGCCCCTCCGGGTCGACATCCGCATCATCGCGAGCACCAACCGGGATCTCGACAAGGAGGTCGAGGCCGGGCGATTCCGCGGCGATCTCTTCTATCGCCTGAACGTCGTCCATATCGCGCTGCCCCCGCTTAGGGAGCACCGCGAGGACATCCCGCTGCTCGCCGATCATTTCATACGCGAATTCAACCTGAAGCTCGGCCGCCAAGTGCGCGGCATCGATCGCGACGCTCTGCGCGCGCTCATGGCTTATCCCTGGAAGGGCAATGTGCGCGAGCTCGAGCACGTCATCGAGAGCGCCATGATCTTGAGCGATCGCGAGATCCTCTCCGCCGGAGACCTGCCGCGCGGTTTCGTCGGCGAATCGGACCCGCGGAGCGAATCGCTTCGGGAGCTCAATCAACAGTCGGAGCGCCAGCACATCATGGCGGTCCTCGCTCGGACTCAGTTCGACAAACGCGAGGCCGCCCGCATCCTGGGGATCAGCCTCGCCTCGCTCTACCGGAAGCTCGGCGAGCGCCGGGTCAGCAATTCGCGTTTGCAAGATTGAGAAAAATTCCGGCCTGTTTTCTTATTTCTAAGAACGATTCGGGCTTGCGCGGAAGAGTGCTGTAGTCCCTCCGAGGTTTTTCAAGACCTTACCTTTGCGCCCGACTCGGGCACGAGAAGTGCTGAGTGCTTCTCTTAGTAGCTCCTATATTCTGAGAGAAGCAGAAGAAAAAAGTCAGGTGCTGCGCGCGCTATCCAGCGATGCACGGGCTTGGCGTCCGGAAGTTTCTGTGGCTTCCGTCGAGCTCGCTTCTCTTGTCTGTCTCCCAGTCCGCACGAGCGCTACGGCGCCATTTGGTTACGTTGTCTGGCAATCCAAATAGGAGGAGTTGATGTTTCTCTCCAGCAAAGCATCGAAACTTCGAATAAGGGAAGCACAGAACGCCCGCAGGAACCGCCAGGAGATCATCAAGGCGCTCGCCGACGGACAGATCACGCGGCGCGACTTGTTCAAATGGGGATTATTCACCGTGGGCGGCATGCTTCTCTGGAAGAATGGCCTGAACCCCTTCGTCCGCAGCGCGTACGCGAGCGTCCCGACGGGCTTCCCGCGCAGCCCGCTGTTCGGCGTCCAGGCGTTCACGCAGCCGATGCCGCGCTTCGATGTGTTGCCGCGGAACGCGATCGGAACCCTGAATCCCGCGCCGACGGCCCAGGCCAACCAGACCCAGCAGCTGTTGAATACAGCGCTCGAAGGCGTGACCCCGGGCGACACGGGCCCCATCGAAGGACGTCCCCCGGGCCCGATCTGGGCGCACCAGGAGTTCACACGATTTCCCCCCGCGATCGCGGTACCGGTCTCCACGGAAGGGGCCAAGGTCAACACGGTCTACGATCCCGGGGTCCCGCCCAGCCTCAATTCGGGCATCAACCCGGCTACTTTCCGTCCGGCCTTTCATCCGGGTCTGCCGGACCAGGGGCCGTTGGCGCTGTGGACCTTCAACGGCACCCTGCCGCCCAAGCTGCTCACGGGCCGCTATGGCGAAGGCATCATTTTCCGCCATAGCAATAAGCTCCCATTCGACATCAGACAGAACGGGGGCTTCGGGATCCATACCTTGAGCACCCACGAGCATAACGGGCACCATGGCGCGGAGAACGACGGCTTCACAGGGGCTTTCTTCTACCCCGGCCAGTTCTACGACTACCACTATCCGATCGTCCTGGCGGGGTGGAGGGCCATCAACACCGGCGCCACGGATGCGAGGGCCGGGAGCCCCAACGGCTCAGGCGGCATCACCAAGGTTGCGGGTGACTGGCACGAGACCATGAGCACGCACTGGTTCCACGACCACATGTTCAGCTTCACCGCGCAGAACGTGTACAAGGGCGATGCCGGGATGTTCAACCTCTACAGCGCGCTCGATCGCGGCAACGAGGCGATCAACGACGGGGTGAACCTGCGGCTCCCGAGCGGCACGGCGAAAGACTTCGGCAATCTCGACTACGACGTCAATCTGATGCTCGCCGACAAGGCCTGGGACGCGAACGGCCAGCTCCACTTCGACATCTTCGACACCGAGGAAGGTTTCGTGGCCGACGTGATGACGGTGAACCTCGTCTACAGGCCGTTCTTCGAGGTCGAGCGGCGCAAGTACCGCTTCCGCATCCTGAACGGGGCGGTGTCGCGCTTCTTCAAGATCTCGCTCTCCGACGCCTCGCCGATGATCCAGATCGCCAACGACGGCAACCTGCTGCCGAGCCCGGTGACCATCACTCAAACCGACCAGCTGGGCATCGCCGAGCGCTACGACATCGTCATCGACTTCTCCCGCTACAGCGTCGGGCAGACGGTGTCGATGGTGAACCTCCTTGCGCACGAGAACGGCACGATGCCGTCGTCGACCCTTTCGCTGTCCTCGGCGCTCAATGGCAGCTCGACCGACCCTTGCGTGGGCAGGTTCCTCGAGTTCCGCATCGTCCGCGATCCGGCCCAAGCCGATCAGAGCCAGGTGCCTGCAGTCATGATCCCGAACCCGGATCTGTCCGCCATTCCGGTGGCACGGACCCGGACGTTCGTGTTCGGAGACGGCGCCACCCAGAACACCAACGATCCCGTCACTTCGTTCCGCGGCCCCTGGGGCATCGGGACGGACGGCGGAGACAAGCTCGACGCGGACTTCGGGCGGATCTCGGCGGCGCCGAGATTCGGCACCCGCGAAATCTGGAACCTGGTGAACGACGGCGGCGGCTGGGATCACCCGATCCACATCCACTTCGAGGAGGGGCAGATCCTCAAACGAAACGGCAGCGCGAGCAACGTGCCGGCCTGGGAGAAGGGGCGCAAGGACGTCTATCGGCTCCGCCCGGACGGAAGCGTCCAGATCACCATGCAGTTCCGGGACTTCGGCGGGATGTTCATGGAGCACTGCCACAACACCTTGCACGAGGACAACGCGATGCTGCTGCGCTGGGAGATCGACGACGGCGGATCCCCGTTCCTGAGGCCGCTGCCGACGCCGATCCCGACGCCGCAGGGCGTGACGTTCCAAGCCCCGACCCAACTCCCGAACATCTAGCCGTTCGATAAAGCGACAAGCGGGGTTTTGCTAAGATGAACGAATCGAGAAGGAACGAAACATGAAGATACGTCGATTGTCGGTGAGTCCTGTCGTGCTGTCGTTTCTCGTCGCGGTTCTGTCGGGGCTCCTTTGGTGGGCGGGCACGCCCGCCCGCGCGGCTTTCGCCCCGACCGTCGCTCTCATCCCGGTCTCGGGCACAGTGAGCGGGCAACCGGAAAGCGTCAGGTTCTCGGGTCAGGCACGGGTTTCGAGCGAGCTGGTGCTCGATACCAGCAGGACCCGCCCCCCCCACCCACCGTCCGTCATCCTGATCATCGATCTGTCGGGCGTGTCCGGCACCGGGTCGTCGAGCGAGGCGAGGTATGCCGTCGGGGGTGATGGAACCCCGGTGTTCAGGCAGCTCGCCAGCACCGATACGATCCAGATCCCTTTCCCGTTCACTCGGGGCACATCCATGGGGACGTCTTCGGTGCGCACGGGCGTCGCGTCCTTCGCGCTCAGCTTCGACACGAACACCGGGGCGATCACGAAGGGAACGGCCACCGTCGCCGCTCCGAACTTCCCGAACTGACCGGTGAAAGAGCCAGCCGGCGGGCAGCCCGCGAGGGGCGCCCGCCGTTCTTGATCCCAAGTTTTGCTGTGGAAGGAAAACGGGTGAACTCCGTTCGGGGGACGAATAGGGCGGACCTCACGGCGGCTGCGGCCCTGCTCGCCGGCGCCGCAGCGCTTTTGCCTATGGTCGCGGAACGCGCGCACGCTCACGATGCAGCGCCCGCCACCCGGAATGCCGATGTCCCGGCCGCTACTGTCGCCCGCACGCGGTGGGGAGCGGATTATTTCCCCAACGTTCCGCTCACCACGCAGGACGGCACGACCGTTCATCTCTACGACGATCTGCTGAAGGGCAAGTCGGTCGCGATGAACGTCATGTATACCAGTTGCAAGGACGAGTGCCCGCTCGAGACGGCGCGCCTCGCGCAGGTGCAGAAGCTCCTCGGCGAGCGCATGGGAAAGGACATTTTCTTCTACTCGATCACCATCGATCCCAAGCAGGACACGCCCAAGGTGCTCAAGGCCTACGCGGAGAAGTACGGCGTCGGGCCGGGGTGGCTCTTCCTCACCGGCAAGGAGGAAGACATCAAGCTCGCGACCAAGAAGCTGGGGTTATCCCGGGTGCGCGACTCGGTCAGGAAGGACGGCCACTCCGCCAGCCTCATGGTCGGCAACGAACCAGGGGGACTGTGGATGCGCAACTCCGCCGTGGACAACCCGCAGTTCCTCGCCACCACGATAGCGAATTTTCTGGGTTGGAAGGATACGACGCCAAAGAAGAGCTATGCGGAGGCGCGTCCGCTCGTGCTCGACCAGGGAGAATACTTCTTTCAAAGCCAGTGCAGCGTCTGCCATACCGTCGGGCAGGGCGACAAGATGGGGCCGGACCTCGCGGGCGTGACCGCACGTCGGGACCGCGCCTGGCTGACCCGTTACATCATGGCTCCGGACAGGATGCTCGCCGAGCGCGATCCGATCGCCGTCGCCCTTTTCGAGAAGTACCAGTACGCTCGCATGCCCAACCTGCGCCTCAGCTCGGATGAAGTGGCCGCCGTGCTTTCGTACGTGGAGGCGCGGAGCCGCGCTCCGCGCGAACCGGCACGGAAGGATTCCATCACCTCCCGTTAGGATTTTTTCGGCGGCTCCTGAAGGTCGCGAACCTCGGTATTCATCCGAACGTCCTTGCGCCTGCGCTTGACGAGGAGCTTCCCGGTTTCGAAGTAGTCACCCTTCACGGCGAGCTCCGCCGCGCGCTCGAGCTCGTCCGGCCATTCGCCGAGCGAGTAACCGAACCACGGCGCTTCGGGCTTGAGCTTGGGCAGGCCCAGCTCCTCCCAGATTATCTTCGCGCGCTCCATGTACTCGCGCTTGGGCAGCGAGATCGGCGGAAAATCCTCCTTCATCGTCGCGTCGATCAGCACCGAAGCGTCCTCGCCGTCGTTCCTCTTGCTCCTCGGTCCGTGCCCCTGGTCGCGATGATGAAGGATCTGAAGGTCGAGCGCGGGGTTCGCGCGGTAGGACATGGCCCAGAGCAAAGCGTCCGCGTTGTCCGGGTCGATGTCTTCGTTTACGGCAACCACGTACTTCCCCGCCGCGCGGTTCCATGCAGCGGCGCCGTAGAGCGCGCGCCAGATCTCCGTCCTCGGCGCCTTGCGGTCCATGATGAGCACCACCACCTTGCGCAGATTCGTAAGCGGCTCGTGCATCGAGACGCGCTTCACGCCCTGAATTCCGAGCGTGCTGCGCAGGTGATGGGTATAGAGCGGCTCGAGCGCGACGCGCTTGATCAGGCTCGACTCGCTCGGGGTCACCTGCGAGATGATCGAAGTGAGGATCGCGTTCTTGCGCCGGGTGATGCAGGTCACCTCCATGAAAGCGTTGTACTCCTGCAGGTTGACGTGCCCGTGGGATTCTCCGAACGGCGCTTCGGGCTCGAGATACTCGGTATCGATGTACCCCTCCACGACGATCTCCGCTTCCGCCGGTACGAGCAGGTCGACGGTCTTCGCCTTCACGACGTTGATCGGCGCGCCGACGAGTCCCCCCGCTACGTGCAGCTCGTCCAGCGCCTCGGGCACTTTCTGCGCCGAGGTGAACGCCACGCACGGCGGCGCGCCCAGTATGACCGCCGCGGGCAGCTTCGCGCCGCGCGCCCTCATTTTCTCCCAGTGGGTGTAGATTCCCGGGCGCAGCTCGAGTGACGGGTTCATTCCGAGGCGGCGTGGCGCCTTCACCTGCCCGCGATAGATGCCCATGTTCTGGACGCCGGTATCCGGGTCCTTGGTGATGTACTGCGAGAGCGTCGTGAACGGCGCGATGTCCCAGCCGGGCGTCGAGATCGGGATCGGAAGCGAATCGAGACCTTTGCCGGGCTCGTCGAGCTCGCTACCCTCGATCACGATTTCGTGGCAAGGGGCGTCCTCCACGATCCGGGGCGGGATCGGCTTCGCCATCGCGCGGTTCCAGGTCTCGTTGATTCCGTCCAGGGCGCAGCCCATGCCGATGCGGTAGATCTCGCGGCTCGCCGCGAGCGCGCCCACGACGACCGGGATATCGTATTTGCGTCGCTTACCGTCCGTCACCTGGGTGAACAGGAACGCTTTTCTGTCCGGCTCCTCGATACCGCCGCGGAATTGCCAGCGCACGAGCGGATGCATCTCGGTGTCTTTGTTGATCGGCCGATCGACCGTTATGAGCAGCCCTGCGCGCTCAAGGGCCTCGAGGTGCTCGTGCAGATCGGGATAGGCGCGTTTCGGCGCGGTGCCCGCATCGCGGCGCTTCGGTTCCGCCGTCGAGCTGATTTTGGATTTCTTCGGCATAGGCGGGCGCTTTCGGTGCAAGAAGTATATCAACGCGACGACGACGGAAACATCGCCACGCCGAGGTGATTTCCCAACGCCTGGAGCTCGTGGTAAGTCGCGTGTGGAATCGGGATGCCGTCGCGGCTGCGATGCTCGAACGTACGGCGGCCGCGCTCGCCGGGCATGAGAATTTCCCCTACCGCCGGATCGACAGGCAGGGATTTCAGGGCTTTCACCAAGCGGCCGACTTCGTGCCGGAAATCCTCGGGATCGCCGAACTGCGCCAGGTCGATCGCCATGACGAAGCCGTTTTGGCGGTGCCGGCGCCCTTCTGGGGTGCCTTCCAGCGACTCGGCGAGCAGCGGGTTGGCCGCGACGAGGCTCGTGATGCATTCGATCATGAGAGACAGGCCCGAGCCTTTGGGGCCTGCCATCGGCAACGGAACCTGTGCGGCCTGAGGATCGGTCGTCGGGTTGCCGTCCTTGTCGAGGGCCCAGCCAGCGGGTATCGGCTCGCCGGTTCTTTTCGCCTGGTTCAGCTTTCCCATCGAAACGACGCTCGTAGCCATGTCGAGCACCACGGGCTCTGGTCCCGGGACCGCGATCGAGATCGGGCTGGTGGACACGCCCGCTGCGCGCGTGCCGTGATAGACGACATTGGGCCAAGACGCCGCGAGCGCGACCGCGGCCATGCCCTCGCGGGCGGCCGCGAGCGTGTAGTAGCCGAGCGCCGCGGTGTGCGTGGTTGCCCGGACCAGCGCGAGCCCGACACCCGCGTCGCGTGCCTTGCGCAGGGCCTCGGCAGTAGCGCGCATCATTGCGACCGGCCCCGCCGCGCGATCGGCTTCGATCAGGACCGAAGCGGGCGTCTCGGTGCGGACCACGATTTCCGGCCTCGGATTCATGTCGCCGGTTTCTACCAGATCGACATAGCGCGGGATTCTCATGACGCCGTGCGTGTCCACGCCTCTGAGATTCGCCCAGACGAGGACATCGGCGACGACCGCCGCATCGGATTTCGGCAGGCCAACCCGCGCGAAGACGTCCGTCGCGAAGCGCTTTAGCCCCTCGGCCGGGGCGGTCGGCGCTGCCTGACCGCGCAATTGCGTCTTGCTCATTCCAGGATCAGGTCCGCGGGAAAGTATTTGTCGAGCCAATTGCGCACCAGGTTGACCACCAGCGTGTTTCCTTCCGAGAACATGAAATGGTCGACGTCGGCGATGAGGTGTAGATCGGTCGGTTTTCCCGCGCGCTCGAAAAGCTCGACCGACTGCTCGGTCGGCGTCACGGAGTCGTTCGCCGAATGCAGCAGCAACAGCGGCCGCGGCGCGATCCTTCTGACGACGTCGTTTGCGTTGAACGCGTACATGGTTTCCACCACCTCGAACGGAAACTCCATGATCGAGCCCGGCGCGAGGTTGCCGCGCAGGCGCGGCGGGATGGGAACGATGTCGTAGCGCGGCACGCTCATCGGTTTTCCGGCGCGCTTGCGGCGCCTTCCCTCCTTCATCATGGCGGCGAACTTCTTCCAGGCCCGGGGCGAAGCGTGCTGCCTGCGGAATTTCTTCGCGCCGTCGCCCCAGCCCCCCGAGGAGATGCAGGCGGCGATTCTCCGGTCGACCCCCGCAGCGTATACGGCGACCGCCGCGCCGAAACTCTGCCCGACCACGCCGATACGCTCGGGGTCGATATCCGGGCGCTTGACGAGGAACGACAGCGCGTTCCTAGTGTCCCTGACCTGCTGCTTGCAAATGACCCGCCCGCGCTCGCCTTCGCTTTCGCCGCAGCCGCGGAAGTCGAAGCGCAGCGCAGCGTAGCCCAGCCCGGCGAGCATCTTGGCGACGGTCGTGCCGCCGCCGCCGTCCTTATTGCTGCCGAATCCGTGCAGGACGAGAAAGGCGGCGCGCCGTTCCTCCGGTCCCCGCGAATCGGGCAGGTGAAGGATACCTGCGAGCTTCAATCCGTCGGATGCAAAGCTGACCCATTCTTCCATTCTTCCGATCCTTCCCTGCGAGCCGGTTAATTATAAGTGCGGCAGTCCTCGCCAAGGTAGAATCCTCGGAAAAAAGGAGCCGCGATGAGCCGCTATGCACCGATCGATGTCCACGCGCACTATTTTCCGCAAAGTTTCCTCGACCTGATCGCCAAGCACGGGCCCAGCCACGGCTTCGAATACAAGATGGTCGAGGGCAAGGGCCCGCAGTTCAAGCACGGCCATCTCACGACCGGGCCCGTCGGCGCCAAATTCGTCGACTTGGAAGCCCGGCTCGCGGCAATGGACGAACAAGGCGTAGAAGTTCACGCTCTGTCGCTGTCGCAGCCGATGGTGTACTGGGCGCAGGGAGAGTTGGCTCAGCGAATCGGCGAGACCTACAACGACGCGCTCGCGCGGGCGCACGAGCGGCATCCGAAGCGGCTCGTCGGCCTCGCGACGCTGCCGATCCACGAGCCCGCGCTCGCGGTGAAGGAAGTCGAGCGCGCGGCGAAGCTGCCCGGCGTGCGCGGCTTCTATGTCGCCACTCAAGTGCTCGGGAAAGATCTGTCGGACGCGGCTTTTCTCCCGGTATTCGAGCGCGTCGAGGCGAGCGGTCTGCCGCTTTTTTTGCACCCGGTCGAGGTGATCGGGCACCAGCGGCTGGCCGCCTACTACCTCACCAACCTGCTCGGCAACCCTTTCGAATCTGCGATCGCGGCCGCCCACCTCATCTTCGGAGGCGTGCTCGACCGGTTTTCCAAGCTCGTCGTCTGCCTTCCTCACGCGGGAGGAGCGTTTCCGTGGCTCGTGGGCCGGCTCAACCGGGGGTGGGAAAAGCGCGCCGACCTGAAGCACGTCAAGCACTCGCCGCTCGATTACCTGCGCCGGTTCTACTACGACACGGTCGGCTACTCCGACCACGTGCTCGAATATCTGGTCAAGGCGATCGGAGCCGACCGAGTCCTCATGGGGAGCGACTACTGTTTTCCCATCGCGTACGAACGGCCGGTCGAGGTCGTGACGGCCCATCCGCGCCTCGACGAAGATCAGAAGAAAAAAATCGTCGACGGCAATGCCCGGCGCCTGCTCGGGTTGTAGTAGGGCACCGAACGGTCTGGAATCTGCCACAATAGTCGCACCGCGTCGGAATGGAAGTCTTGTCGGAAGCGTTAACGTGTCGCCCGCAAGCGGGCTTTGGTGTTCACCGGCCCGTTGGGCCCTTCAAGGAGGAAGCACAATCATGAAGAAAATTGCATTGTTGTTACTTGCCGGGGCGTTTGCGCTCGCGAGCACTGCCGCCGGTGCGCAAACCCCGATGCGTATCCGCGGCACCATTACCAGCTTGGATGGCGACGTGCTCTCGGTGAAAACCCGTGACGGCAAGGATCTCAAGATCAATCTGGCTCCGAACCTCACGGTGGCTGCAGCCAAAGCGGTCACCCTCGCCGACTTCAAGCCGGGTGCCTACGTGGGCTCGACCGCGAAGAAAAACGCAGCCGGCGTTCTGGTCGCAAGCGAGGTGCACGTGCTTCCGCCCCAGGCGGCTGCGGGTCACACGCCGTGGGACACCGCGCTGGGCGACACCATGACGAACGCCAATCTCGCCAAAGTGGTCAAGACAACCGGCGGTAACGAGCTCACCCTCGAATACAAGGACGGGTCGCAGAAAATCCTGGTGCCCGACGGCACGCCCATCGTCGATTTCGTTCCGGGTGACAGGTCGCTGCTGGTGCCGGGCGCGACCATTTTCACCGGGGCGCAGGTCGCCGCCGACGGCAAGATCACGACCGGCCGCGTGGCGGTGAGCAAGGACGGAGTCAAGCCGCCGCAATAGGTCCGATTGGCCGGGGCGCCCGGCCCGCAGCGAACACGCATGGAAAAGTACGCCACGCTGCGGGTAGAGGAACGGCCGGAAGCTGTTCTCCTGGTGACCCTCGACCGCCCCGAGGTCGCCAATGCTTTCAACACCGCAGCGGCGCTCGAACTGTGCGAACTTTTCGAGCGCCTCCAGGCCGAGCAGCCGCACCGATGCGTTGTCATCACGGGCGCCGGCGACAAGGCCTTTTGCGCGGGCGCCGATCTGAAGGAGCGCAATTCGCTCAGTGACGAACGATGGCGCTCGCAGCACGAGGTGTTCGAGCGGATGTTTCGTGCGGTGCGCGACTGTCCGATCCCCGTGATCGCCGCGGTAAACGGCGCCGCGTACGCGGGCGGCCTGGAGCTCGTTCTGCACTGCGATTTCGCCTATGCGTCGAGGAGCGCAACGTTTGCGCTTACGGAAGTTTCGCTCGGGATCATGCCGGGTGGCGGCGGCACGCAAACGCTGCCCCGCGTCGTCGGCGAGCGACGCGCCAAGGAGCTCATTTTGGCGGCCCGCCCATTTTCCGCGGCGGAGGCGCACGCTTGGGGTCTCGTGAACAAGCTCTGCGAACCCGATAAGCTGGTGCCGGAAACGCTGGAGGCGGCTGCGCGCATCGCCTCGCTCGCTCCACTCGCGGTGCGGCAGGCGAAGCACGCGATCCGCCGCGGCCTGCAGATGGATCTCCCTTCGGCCATGAAGCTCGAAGTCGAGGCCTACAACCGGCTCGTCGGAACCGAAGACCGCAAGGAAGGTCTGCGAGCGTTCAACGAGAAGCGCAAGCCGAAATTCAAGGGCCGCTGAGGGCGGCGCCCAAAAGGACAAGCATGGATATCCATTTTCTTTTCCGGCTCGTGGAACGGGCATTGCTCGTCGCATCGATTGCGGGCTGTTCCGGGATGATAGCAAGCGACTACCGCGCCATCGTGGCGAACCCGGACCGTTCCGAGGGCGACCGTCAGACCGATCAGAGGAGAAATCCGGAGCTGCTGCTCGCCTTCACCGGCGTGCGGCCGGGCATGAGAGTGCTCGACATGGGAGCGGGCGGAGGCTACTCGACCGAGCTGATCGCCCGCGCGGTCGGTTCCGGCGGAACGGTATACGCGCAGGACTCGCAGGCGGTTTCGCCGAGGGCGAGGGAGCGCTTCGACGAGCGTGCAAGAACCCCCGCGATGCAGAACGTCGTGCGCGTGCTGCGAGACTACGACGATTCGGTCCCCTCCGGCGTGCGCGATCTCGATCTGATCACCTTCTTCTTTGCCTATCACGACACGGCGTTCATGGGCGTCGACCGCGCAAAGATGAATCGCGGGCTGTTCGAGGCGCTCAAGCCCGGCGGTGTGCTGGTGATCGCCGACCATTCGGCTCAAGCGGGCGCGGGTGTAAGCGTCGCGAAATCCCTGCATCGCATCGAAGAGACGACGTTGCGGCGGGAAATCGAGTCGGCGGGCTTCAGGCTCGTGGCGGAAGCGGAATTCCTGCGCCACCCCGAGGATCCGCGCGACTCGATCGTATTTCGTCCCAAGGTGCCGGTAGACGAGTTCGTGTTGAAGTTCGTCCGGCCCTGATTTGACGGGGAGCGAAGGCCGCGTTCCAAGACTTCGGTCTTGACTGCCAGCGTCACGGCCGTCGCTTTTGCACGACGCGTCACTTCCATTGAAAACAGCCGCTTGAGAACCTGGCTCGGAGTTGGCGTCGCTCGGAAGCGACGACAGTCGATTGCGGGCCGTGCGCGTGCTTCCGGCAATTGCATGATTTTGCAAGCGAGTTGCGACTGGCACGCGCATTGCTAAAGGCAATACACTTTGGGTCGCGGATTTTCACCAGTAAATGATCGGTCACGGACCGGGAAAGTGAAGAGGAGTAGCTATGCTGGACAATTTTCGCAGGAGAGATATTCCGCAATCCACGCGCTTGCAGTCGCCGTACAACCGGCTGCAGGAAGCCCTGAGCTCGGCCGGCGCCGAACCCGCAAAGCCGGAAGCCTTCGCCATCGAAGCGCCGAAGGCCGACTTGCACGGTGATCCGGAACCCACCCGATCCAGCCGTGAAAGCGTGAGCAAGCTGATCGTCGGTCCGGACATCAAGCTGAAGGGCGCCGAAATCACCGACTGCGATACGCTGGTCGTCGAAGGTCGCGTAGAGGCTTCCATGGACAGCCGCGTCATCCAGATCGCCGAGCACGGCGTCTTCGTGGGCAAGGCCGGCATCGATGTCGCCGAAATCCGCGGGCGCTTCGAGGGCGAGTTGACCGCGCGAAAACAATTGGTCGTTCGCGCTACCGGGAAAGTGTCGGGCAAGGTCCGCTACGGGAAAGTCGCGATCGAGGAAGGCGGCGAGATCTCAGGCGACATCGCGGCGCTCCCCGAGGCGAAAGGCGCGGGCGTCTCGCGCGCAGCCGCCGATCCGGGCCGTAGCTCCGCCGCGACCCCTGCGGTGGCCCAAGGGGGCGCGCAGCCCCTGCCGAGCAAGCCGGCATGGACGTCGCAAGCGGGCGCGCAACCGCAGCCAAGCAAGCCGGCAGGGACGTCCCAAGCGAGCGCGCAGCCGCAGCCGGGCAAGCCGGCAGGGGCGTCGCACTGAGCTTCGCCGGCGCCTTGCGGCGCCGGTCCGGCGCGAAATTCTCAGCCGCCCGGAATGATCCCCGGCTGCATGGAACTGCAGAACTCGGCGATCTCGCCCGGCCTAGTCCACCAGACGCGGTCCCGATATTTGTGCTCGACACAGTGTTTGAGCGCGATGCGCAGCGGTCGCAATCTGAAAGGCTGGCCGAACACGTAGGGGTGGATCGAGATGTTGCACACGAGCGGATGTTTCACGCACTGCTCGAGCATCTCGTCGAACTGGTCCACCACCATGTCGCAGAATTCGCGCGCGCTGTGTTTCCGGTGCACGATCATCGGCGAGTCGTTGACCTCGACCGGGTAGGGCACCGAAAGAATCGGCCCTGAGCGCGTTCGCATCCAGATCGGCTGGTCGTCGCAGGGCCAGTCCATGAGGTAGGTGTAGCCGGCCTCCTTGAGGAGGTCGGGCGTCACTTGAGTCTCGTAGGCGCCGGCGCCCATCCATCCCAGGGGGCGCTTTTTCTCGTTGCGGGCAAAGGTTTCGGTCACTTCGCGGATGAGGCGCTCCTCGTCGGGCTCCCAAAGGCCGCGAAGGTTTTCGGAATTGGTGCGGCCATGAGCGACGATCTCGTCGCCTCTTGCGCGGATTCGCGCGAGGACCTGCGGCGCGTAGTCGTAGAGCAGGCTGTTGGTGTTGTGCGCGAGAGGCAGCTTGAGCTCCTCGGCCAGATCGAACAGCCGCCAGATCCCGACGCGGTTGCCGTAGTCGCGCCAGGAGTAGTTGCGCTGCGTTTGCGGCTCGCCGCTCTTGGCGTTGTCGTGGCCCAGTCCCGCGCCAAAAGCAAAGCATTCGATGTTGGTCGTGATGCAGAACGCCAGGCGCTTCCCGCCGGGCCAGGAATAGTCCTTGCGCTCGGTGATCGGCGAGTAGTCGTAGCGCGAGTGCCGCGGGAGAAAATTCTTCGCCACGCCGGAGCCTCGGCTCAATCGGCTTTCGCGCCGGAAGCCTTCACTGCTTTCCCGAGCTTGACGATGTCCGCGCGCATATGGTCGGCGAACTGCTCCGGGCTGCTCGCCATCGGCGTCGCGCCCTGTGTCGCGAAAAACTCCCTGATTTCCGGGGAATTGACCACCTTGGCCAGCTCACCGTTCATCCGCTCCACGATCTCCCTCGGCATGCCGGCCGGGCCGATGACCCCGCTGTAGAGCGTCAGATCGAACGCGGGCAGCCCCGATTCGGCGACGGTCGGGATGTCCTGCACCGCCCCGACTCGCGCGGGCGTGGTCACCGCCAGCGCGCGCAGCTTGCCGCTCTTCACGTGCGGCAGCGCCGCCGGCATGGTCGAAAAAATGAAGGCAACGTCGCCCGCGATCACTGCCACGGTCGCCGGCGCGCTGCCCTTGTAGGGCACGTGCAGCAGATCGACGCCCGCCATCGATTTGAAGGTCTCGCCCGCCAGATGCACGATGGTGCCGTTGCCCGAGGAAGCGTAGTTGAGCTGCCCGGCCCTGGATTTCGCCAGGGCGATCAGCTCGGGCACCGTCTTGGCCGGAAGCGCAGGATTGACCACCAGCAGAAGCGGCGTCGAGGCCACCAGGCTGATGAAAGAGAAATCCCTGACGCTGTCGTACGGGAGCTTGGTGTAGAGGCTCGCGTTGATCGCGTGCGTCGTGGCGTCGCAGAAGTAGAGCGTGTAGCCATCCGGCGCCGACTTGGCGATGAGCTCCGATGCGATCGTGGTCCCTGCGCCCGGGCGGTTATCGACCACCACCTGCTGGCCGAGGTTCTGCGAAAGCTTCGCGCTCATCGCGCGCGCGAGCACGTCGGACACGCCGCCCGGCGTAAACCCGACCACGAGGCGGATGGGCTTGGTCGGATAGCCCTGCGCAAATGCGCCGGCGCTCGAGATGGCAAGGGCGATGGCGGTGAAAGTGTGGCGGATCATGGATTCTCCGGCGGGTCGGTCACTCGCGCCGAATATAGAGGAAAGACCTTCGGCGGGCAATGCAGGGAGTCAGGCAACGGCGTTCTCGTAACGGTGGCTGACGAGCATGAAGTAGGCAAACAGGATCGCCGCCGCAACGACGAGGCTCAGCACGCCCGCGAGCCAGAATCCCGCCGCGCCCATCGGTGTCGCAAGCCCGAGCGCATTCACGGCTTCGACCCGCTCGAGCCCCAGCGCGTAACCTCCGCCCAATCCGATCCCCCAGAGCGCGACCGTATAGACGAGCATCGGAATGAAGGCGATCCTGTAGCCGCGCAAGGCGTTGACGATCACCACCTGCGAGGTGTCGAAGAGCTGGAAAAATGCGATGTAGGCCAAGAGCTGGATCGCTATCGACTGTACCGCCGGGTCGCGGGTGTACAGGAAAACGATCTGATGCGCCGAAAAGAAGATCGTTACTCCGGCGCAGGCGGAAATGGCGAGCATGATCCCGATGCCGGTGAGCCCCGTGTGCCGCGCCTCGCGCGGGTTGCCCGCGCCGATTGCCTGCGCGGTGAGCACCGCGGTCGCGTTTCCGATCGCGAGCCCGAACATGTAGAGGACGGCGGTAACGTTCGACGCGATCTGGTGTCCGGCCGAAGTGGCCGCACCCAGCCGCGCGAGGAACAGCGCCATGAAAGTGAACGAAGTCACCTCGACGAAGAGCGCGAGCCCGATGGGTACGCCGAGTTTCAGGTGGTTCCAGAGAGTGGGCAAGTGGGGCCAGGACCACCGGCTGAAGACGCGAAACGGCGCGTAGAAGGGGTGCTTTGCGCAATAGATCCAGGCGATCGCGAAGATCAGCCAGCTCGCGATCGCGGTTGCGACCGCGCAACCCGGGCCACCGAGCTCGGGCGCGCCCAGCGCCCCGTAAATGAACACGGCGTTGAGCGGAATCTTGGCGGCGAAATAGACGAGGTTGATCGCCATGACCGCGCGAGGGCGGGACACCGCGGTGGTGAGCGCAAAAAACACGCGAAAGAGCAGCATCGCCGGCAGCGCCCAGGCGATGCCCTGAAGATAGGTCCGGGTGCGCGCCTCGACCTCCGGCGGAGCGCTCGAAAGCCGCAGGAACGGCTCGGGAAACGCGAGCAGCAGGACGCCGAGCACGGCGAGCCCGAGCGCAAGCCAGGCGGTCTGACGAGTCTCCTCGCCGATTCTTTCGAGCTGCTTTCCCCCGAAGAGCTGTGCGGCTATCGGCGAGAGCGCCTGCACCACCCCCAGCAATCCGATGAAGACGCTGAAATAGACGCTGGCCCCGATCCCGACCGCGGCGAGGTCCACCGCGCTGTAACGGCCCGCCATCACGGTGTCGAGCACGCCGCTCGCGATCACCGCCAGCTGCGCGACGAGCACCGGCCAGGCAAGCCGGACTACGGCTCTGGCAAGGCGGGAAACGGGAGAGATCACCGGAGGATGCTGCACTGTGCTCTGCAAACTGCGCATTTTACCGGGAGGCTCGAAAGCTTCTCCGATGCTGTCAAAATAGGCGCTTCGTTTCAGTTACGAGAAGGAACGACCGCCATGCGCGACGAGACCCGCGTAGTCCATTCCGGACTCCACCCCGAGCGGCATGAGGGCGCCGTGAATCCACCGGTGTTCCACGCCTCTACCATCCTGTCGCAAACGGTCGAGGAATACCGGCGCAAGCGCAAGGACTGGCTGCAGGAGCTTCCCGGGACCTATTACGGGCGTTTCGGCACGCCGACCACCGAGTCGCTGCAAGAGGCGATCGCGGCGCTCGAAGGCGGGTATCGGTCGCTGGTCTACCCCTCTGGCCTTGCCGCCTGCGCCGGCGCGCTGCTCGCGTGCGTGTCGGCGGGGGATCACGTGCTGATGACCGACAGCGTCTATGGACCGACGCGCAACTTCGCCAGGGGCACGTTGCGGCGCTTCGGCGTCTCCACCACTTTCTTCGATCCGCTCGCCGGGCGCTCGATCGAATCGCTCGTCCAGCCGGACACGCGCGTGATCTATCTCGAGTCGCCGGGTTCGCTCACCTTCGAAGTGCAGGACGTGCCGGCGATCGCCGAGGTCGCGCACCGCCGCTCTATCGCGGTGATCCTGGACAATACCTGGGCGACGCCGCTTTTCTTCAAGCCGTTCGCGCACGGCGTGGACATCTCGGTGCAGGCGGCGACCAAGTACATCGTCGGGCACTCCGATGCGATGCTCGGCGTCGTCACCTCCGGCATGGAGGCCTGGCCGAGGCTGAGGAGTTCTACCTTCGAACTCGGCCAGACGGCCGCGCCGGACGACGTCTACCTCGCGCAGCGCGGCCTGCGCACGCTAGCCGCGCGGCTCAAGCAGCACTGGCAGGCCGGCGTCACGCTCGCGGAGTGGGCCGCGCGCCAGCCGGAGGTCGAGCGCGTGCTGCATCCGGGGCTGCCGGGCGATCCCGGCCATGCGATCTGGAAGCGCGATTTCACGGGTGCGTGCGGCTTGTTTGGCGTCGTCCTCAAGGAAGGCATCAGCGACCGCGCGCTGTGCGCGCTGATCGACGGGCTGGAACTCTACGGCATCGGGGCATCATGGGGCGGGTTCGAGTCCCTCGTCGTGCCCTTCGACCCGCGCGAGGCGCGCAGTGTCACCGAGTGGCCGCACCGCGGACCGTGCTTCCGCATCCACGCGGGGCTGGAGAACGTCGAAGACCTGATCGCGGATCTGGAAGCGGGATTCGAGCGGCTACGCGCGGTCTAGCTGCGCCTGGCCTTCAGCCCGCGTGCAATCATCAAACCTCCTATCGCCCGCTGGCCTCCGCGCGCATGATCTTGGCGCCTTCGACCATCGCTTTCATTTTCTCGAACGCCACTTCGCGCGGCAGGTACTTCATCCCGCAGTCGGGCGCGACGATGAGGTCCTCGGCCGGTGCGTAGGGCAGCGCGCGGCGGATGCGGGCAGCGACCTGCGCGGGAGTGTCGACCGTCATGTCGTTCAGGTCGATCACACCGAGCATGATCTTCTTGCCGGACAGGCTCTTCAGCACCGAGCAGTCGAGCTTCGATTGCGCCGTCTCGATCGAAACCTGCTTGCAGCTGCAACCCGAGAGTTCACTCAAGAAAGAATAACCGCTCGGCCGGCTGTGGATCACCGCGGCGTAGCCGAAGCAGATGTGCACCGCGGTCGTGCCTTCGATGCCTTCCAGCGCGCGGTTCAACGCCTTCAAACCGTACTGCCGCGCCTTTTCCGGCCTCGCCTGCATGTACGGCTCGTCGATTTGCACGACGTCGGCACCGGCTGCGAACAGGTCGCGGATTTCCGCGTTCACCGCGACCGCGTAATCCATGGACGCCTCTTCCTCGGAGGGGTAGTACTCGTTTTTCGCCTGCTGGCTCATGGTGAAGGGACCGGGCACCGTCATCTTGACCGCCCTCTTCGTGTGCGCCCGCAGAAACTTCAGATCCTCTATTTCTACCGCATGTTTCCTGCGAATCTTTCCGACGATGCGCGGCACCGGGTTGGGGTGTCCCGAGCGGTCGAGCGCGGTGCCGGGATTGTCGGTGTCCACGCCTTCGAGCGCCGTGGCGAAACGGTTGGAGTAGCTCTCGCGCCGGATCTCGCCGTCGGTGATGATGTCCAGGCCCGCTTCCTCCTGCGCGCGGATCGCGAGCAGCGTCGCGTCGTTCTGCGCCTCGGCAAGGAGCGGCTCGGCGATGCGCCACAGCTCTTTCGCGCGCACGCGCGGGGGAAAGCGGCCCGCGAGTTTTTTCCGATCGATCAACCACTCCGGCTGCGGATAGCTGCCGACCAGCGTCGTCGGAAACAGCATGTTCAGGGCTTCAGGCCTTGAAATAGCTTCTCGCGACCGAGTTTGATGCCGGCCTTGCCCTCGTACAGGAAAATGTCGGCCGTGGCGAAAGTGTCGTTGAAGTTCTCCGGGATGAAGGAGCCCGTGCCGACCACGTCGAGCGGCGCCCTGCTGTTGGCGAACATCTTGCACTTGAACAGGGTGAATCCCGAAGAGCCGACGATCTTGCAGGCATTGAAACCGTTCGCGTCGAGCGTCTGCCGCAGCTGGATGACCGCGGCCACGGAGACGCCGGTGCCGAACAGCACCTTGCGCACCCGGTCCTTGACGATGTTCAGGCTGTCGGCGTCGAACGCCTCTTCGCCCATCACGTAGCGCACCGCCTCGTACTCGTTCGGCACGTGCAGCCAGTTGACGACGACCTCGGTCGATTTTTCGTAGTCGAGCCCCTCGGCGTAGCGCTCGCCGTGGGTGTCGATGCGCAGGGCGAGCGCTCGCGCGCCCGTCTCTTCCCTCGGCAGGTATTCGTTGTACCACCAGCGGCAGACGTCGAGAGCGTCGGAATACTCGCGGCCGTAGTAATCGATCAGCACGGTGAGGTTGTCCTGGGGATGGGTCTCGACATACATCTGCGCGGCGCGCAGGGTCGAGCCTGCGTAACCGACGATGCCGTGCGGCATGGTACCGATGCCTTTGTCCTGGCCGTAGAAGTGCGCGGTAAGGTCCTGCGACGTGCCGATGAAGCCGATTGCGCCGCCGAGCTTCGCCGTCCGGCTCCCGACCGATGCGCCGTAAGCCGCGAGCAGGGACAGGTCGTCGCCCGGCGAGTGCCGCGCGTGCATGTCGATGAACGCGACTTTCTTCAGGTTCATCGCCATCTTGTAGGCGTTGTACGCCGAGACGCAGGCGACGCCGACGCGCTGCAGTATGAGCGTCTCGAGCTCGACCAAGGCCGCGAACGAACCGGTGTACGTGAAGAGCGCTTTCTGGTCGGGCACGAACGCGCCCTCCTCGTACAGGCGGGTGATCCTGAGCGGCTCTGCCTTCGCCGAGTAGTAGCTGCGCAGCACGTCGATGGCCGGGTTGACGGCGCAGATCACGCCGCGGCGCAGGAACACTCCGTAGGTGACGGTCCGGTCGCCGAACTTCTCGACGATTTGCCGCGATTTGCTGAAGTACTTGTCGGTACGGCGCTTGAGGTATTCGAGCTTCTCCGCCGGCAGCGATTCAACGGGTTTGTTCATGGCGCAACCTCCGCTTCAGGAACGGATTCTAGCAAAGCGGGCGCCGTGAATATGGCGGAACGGTTCGGCGCGTGCTAATTTTCAATTATGCGCGGGCTTTTGGCGGGTTGCGTCGTCGTCGCGGTTGCTCTGGCGGGCTGCGCGGTCCGGTATTCGGCCCAGGAACGCGCCTCCGGTGTGGGCGGCACCACGACCTCTCAGGTGAGCGTGGCCAGTGGCTCGCCGCTTGGCAACGCGATCATCGTCGGGGTGATGCTTGCCGACGGCGTGCACTACTACCGGCTCGGCCCGGACGGCAAGACGTCGGTGCGGGCCCCCGAACCCGATCCCACGCGCAGAATCAACGCCCAGGACTGCACACGGCCGGTCGACCCCGACGCGGGTAACCTGCTCTGCCGCTGACCGATCCCATGATCCATTTCGTGGTGCATGACGAAGACGACTCCGTCGGAGTGGTCGTCGTCGAGGGTATGAAGGCAGGGCAGGAACTGACCGGCTGGATCATGGACCAGGACAAGGAGATCAAGGTCCGCGCGCAGAGCGACGTCCCCATAGGCCACAAGCTCGCGATTCGAGACCTGAAGAGCGGCGACACGGTGATCAAATACGGCGTGGACATCGGCCGCACCATTGCGCCCGTCAAGGTGGGCGAGCACGCTCACGTGCACAATATCAAAACCAAGCGCTGGTGATGGCAATTCAACGTTGAGGTCGCAGAGCATGGATCTGAGTAAGGCCACATTCCGGGGATACAGGCGCGACAACGGTCGCGTCGGCGTGCGAAACCACGTCCTCATCCTGCCCGTCGACGATCTCTCCAATACTGCGTGTGAGGCGGTGGCGAACAACATCAAGGGAACGCTCGCGATTCCGCATCCCTATGGGCGGTTGCAGTTCGGCGCCGACCTCGAGCTGCATTTCAAGACACTGATCGGCACGGGTTCCAATCCCAACGTCGCCGCGTCGGTCGTGATCGGCATCGAGGACGGCTGGGCGAAGCGCGTCGCCGACGGCATCGCCGCGACGGGGAAACCGGTGTCCTTCTTCGGCATCGAAGGACACGGCGACGCCGAAACCATCCGCCGCGCCTCCAAGACGGCGAAGGATTACGTGCAATGGGCTTCGGAATTGCCCCGCGAGGAACGACCGCTCGAGGACCTGTGGGTATCGACCAAGTGCGGAGAATCGGATACCACTTCCGGGATAGGCGCGAATCCCTGCGTGGGAAACGCCTTCGACAAGCTGTACGAGCACGGCGTGACGCTCGTTTTCGGGGAAACGACCGAGCTTACCGGCGGCGAGCAGCTCGTGGCCGCGCGTTGCAGGACGCCGGAGGTGCGTGACAAGTTCATGTTCATGTTCAATCGCTACCAGGAAGTGGTCAACCGCCACAAAACGAGCGATCTCATGGATTCGCAGCCGACCAAGGGCAATATCGCGGGTGGCCTCACCACCATCGAGGAGAAAGCGCTCGGCAACATCCAGAAGATCGGAAAGAAATGCATGGTGGACGGCGTGCTCGACAAGGCCGAAGTCCCGAACGGCCCGGGACTTTGGTTCATGGATTCCTCCTCCGCTGCGGCGGAAATGGTGACGCTGTGCGCGGCAAGCGGCTACGCGGTGCATTTCTTCCCCACCGGCCAGTGCAACGTCATCGGCAATCCCATCCTGCCCGTCATCAAGATCTGCGCCAATCCGCGCACGGTGCGCCTCATGCCCGAGCACATCGACGTCGACGTGTCCGGCATCACGCGCCGTGAGATCAACATGGACCAGGCGGGCGACAAGCTCCTCGAGATGATGTTCCGCACCGCGAACGGCCGGCTCACAGCCGCAGAAGCGCTCGGACATCGCGAGTTCGTGCTCACCCGGCTCTATGAGAGCGCCTGATGAATCGACGAGGCGCGCTGCTGCTGATGCTCTGTGCCCAGCTTTCGCTCGCCGCTGAAATCGAAGGTATCAAGGTGGACGAGCGCGTGAGGATCGGCTCCGCCGACTTGCAGCTGAACGGCGCCGGGATCCGCACTCGGCTCATCTTCAAGGTCTACGTCGGCGCGCTCTATCTGCCCGAAAAGAAATCGAGTGCAGCCGAAGTGCTCGCATTGGGAGGGGTGAAGCGCGTATCGATGACGCTGCTACGGGATCTCACGGCGCGGCAGCTCACCGATGCTCTCGAGGAAGGCATCCGGGCCAACAGCTCCGAAGCCGAGCTCGCGGCGCTGAAGGATCGGCTCGGCGCATTCATCGCCACCATGAACGAGATCGGAAGCGCGAAGAAAAAGACCGTGATTACGCTTGATTTCCTCCCGGATTCGGGAACGCGGGTCACGGTCGACGGCGGGGCTCGGGGAAAGCCGGTCCCCGGGGAGGAGTTTTTCGCCGCGCTCCTCCGGATCTGGCTCGGGGACAGCCCGGTTGACGCCAACTTGAAGAAGGCGATGCTCGGTCAGGGAGGGTAAGTGTTCATCGGCCACTTCGCAGTAGCCTTCGCTTCGAAAAAAGTCGCGCCCAAGGCGTCGCTGGGCACCCTCGTCATCGCCGCGGCGTTCCTCGACGTGCTATGGCCGGTTCTGGTGCTCCTCGGGATCGAGCGCTTCCGCATCGTGCCGGGGTACACCGCGATCAACCCCTTCGATTTCGTGTATTACCCTTGGTCGCACAGCCTGTTGATGACGGGGGTGTGGGCCCTGCTCTTCGCGATCGTCTATCAGACGGTAGGAGGCGATCGAGCCGGAGCGGTGTGGGTTGGAATCGCCGTCGCCAGCCACTGGGTGCTGGATTGCGTCACTCACCGGCCCGACCTGCCGTTCTATCCAGGCGGCGGCGAGCGCCTGGGCCTGGGTTTGTGGCAGTCCATACCCGCGACTTTCGCAGTAGAGGGACTCATGTTCGCGGCTGGCATCGCGATCTACATGCGGGCCACGAGTAGCAAGGATCGCATCGGAACCATCGCGTGGTGGGCGATGATCGCTCTGCTCCTCGTGCTCTACATTCCGGGACCGTGGGCTCCGCCGCCCCCGAGCGAAAACGCGGTGGCGGTCATGGGAATTGTCGCGCTGGCGATATTCGGTCCCTGGGCGTATTGGATAGACCGGCATCGCGTGTCCGCGAGCTGACCTGAAATTGATCCGCCCCGGGGATGGCAGCGCGGCTCGCTGATTACCCGGTTGCGCCCGGGAGCGAGCGTGGCTATGATGCCATTACGCCCCGCCGGTTGCACCGCGGCGCCCCCTCGAAGACAACGACACCCGGGAAAAGGAGGATATTCCATGTCGCCCGCACCGTTCCGATCGCACATCTCCCTCACGTCCGCGCTCGTCTGCGCGCTCACCGCCGCGGCGGCGCAGGCACAGGCGCCCGCCGCTCCGGCCGCCCCGCCATCCTGGCAGCAGGGCCGCAACGCCGAGCAGGAGAAATCGCCCCTGCACCCCTTCGCGATCGAGGTCACCGGGAAGTCCGCGAAGCAACTCCCGGTGGACAAGCTCAAGGTCCCAGACGGCTTCAAGGTCGAAGTCTGGGCCGAAGGCCTCCCCGGAGCGCGCTCCATGGCGCTCGGCAGCAAAGGCACGGTGTTCGTCGGCACTCGCCAGCTGAAGGACGTCTATGCGATCGTCGACCGCGGCGGCAAGCGCGAGGTGAAGACCCTTCTCAAAGACCTCGATTCGCCGAACGGGGTCGTCTTCAGCAGGGGCACGCTCTACGTCGCCGAGCGCCACCGCATCACGCGCTACGATGGCATCGAGAGCCGCCTGGACAACCCGCCGGAAGCCAAGGTCGTGGTCGACGGCCTCGATCCGCAGAAACAGCCCGGCCACTTCTGGAAATTCCTCGCGCTCGGGCCCGACGGCAAGCTGTATTACAACGTCGGCGCGCCCGGCAACATCGTCATGCCGTCCTACTTCCAGGCGTCGATTTCGCGGGTCGATCCCAAGACCGGGATCATCGAGAATTACGTCCAGGGCGTGCGCAACTCCGTCGGCTTCGACTGGCACCCGCAGACCAAGCAGCTTTGGTTTGGCAATCATGGACGCGACTGGCTGGGCGATGAGTCGCCGAACGACACGCTGCACGTGGCCACGCGCAAGGGCCAGCATTTCGGCTATCCCTATTGCCACCAGGGCGACACACTCGATCCCGAGTTCGGCAAGAACCGCTCGTGCTCCGAGTTCACGCCGCCGGCGTTGAAGCTCGGCGCCCACATCGCGCCCATCGGCATGCGCTTCTACACCGGCAAGATGTTCCCGGCCGAGTACCAGAACAACATCTTCATCGCCTTCCGCGGCTCGTGGAACCGCACCATCAAGCAGGGCTACAACGTCACGCGCGTGAGCTTCGACGCGGACGGCAAGCCGAAGATGGAGCCGTTCCTCACGGGCTTCCTGCAGGACGAGAAAGCCGATCCGCCGATGTGGGGCCGTCCGAACGACGTGATGGTGATGCGCGACGGCTCGCTGCTCGTCTCGGATGACCAAAACGGGATCATCTATCGCGTGAGCTACGCCGGGAAGTGAGCGGTCGCAGTCGCAACAGCGGCGGCGCGGCGGCGATGTTTGCCGCCGCGCTTTGTTTTTTCCTCCCCTATGCCGCCGCCGATGAGGTCCCGCGCAAGGCGCAGGCCTGCGTCGCCTGTCACGGCCTCGGGGGAAATTCGACCGACCCGGCCATGCCCTCCCTGGCTGGACAGCCTGCGCAATTCATCTCGATGCAGCTCTTCATGTTCCGCGAAGGCAACCGCAAGGATCCGCAGATGTCGCCGATGGCCTCCAGCCTCTCCAACGCCGACATGAACGAGCTGGCGGCCTATTTTTCCAGGCAAAGACCGGCGGCCGCTTCACATGAGACCGCGTCGGGAAACGCCGCCGCCGGACGACGCCTTGCCGAGCAGCACCATTGCGTGCAGTGCCATGGTCCCGCGCTCCTCGGTCTGCAGCACATCCCGCGGCTGGCGGGGCAGCAGTTCGCCTATCTGAGAACGCAGTTGCGCGGCTTCAAGGCGAGGACCCGAGCCGATTTCGACGGGAACATGACCTCGGCAGCAGAGCTGCTCTCGGAAAATGACATCGAAATACTCGCAGACTATCTTTCCGGCCTCACCCCGCCCCGAGATTGATGAGCGGACCCCTGTTGCGGTACGGTTGCAACGCAGCAAGCTGAAAACTGTCCAATACGCATGCACACGACCCAGGTCGTCGAATTCGAGCGCCAGCTTGCCGGCGTTGCCTGCACTGCGCGAGCGTGGGCAAAGGTCCCCGCGGCGCCAAGCGCGGAGCAACGCCGCGAGCTGAAGGCGCGCGTCAAGCGGCTGCTCGAAGAACGGAGCGCGGTGCTGCTCGCGCACTACTACGTCGAGCCCGACATCCAGGACCTCGCCGATGAAACCGGCGGCTGCGTGGCGGACTCGCTCGAGATGGCGCGCTTCGGCCGGGCGCAGGCCGCCCCGACGCTGGTGGTCGCGGGTGTGCGCTTCATGGGCGAGACCGCGAAGATCCTCAATCCCGAGAAACGCGTGCTCATGCCGGACCTCGATGCAACATGCTCGCTCGATCTGGGTTGTCCGGCCGATGAATTTTCCGCCTTCTGCGACCAGTACCCCGAGCGCACCGTGGTGGTCTATGCCAATACGAGCGCAGCGGTCAAGGCGCGTGCCGGCTGGGTGGTCACCTCGGCAATCGCGCTCGACGTCGTGCGCCACCTGCACGCGCGCGGAGAAAGGATACTGTGGGCGCCCGACCGCCATCTTGGGGCCTACGTGCAAAGCCGGACCGGCGCCGACATGCTGCTTTGGCATGGCGCGTGCGTAGTGCACGAAGAATTCAAGGCGCTGGAGCTGGAGGTTCTGAAGAAAGACCATCCGCGGGCGAAGGTGCTGGTCCACCCGGAATCCCCTGCCGACGTGATCAAGCTCGCCGACGCGGTCGGCTCGACCACGCAGATCATCAAGCAAGCGCAGGCGCTGGATGCCGACGAATTCATCGTCGCGACCGACAACGGGATGCTGCACAAGCTGCGAATGCTGATGCCGGAGAAGCGCTTCATCGAGGCACCGACGGCGGGCGCCGGCGCGACCTGCAAAAGCTGCGCGCATTGTCCCTGGATGGCGATGAACGGCCTCGCGAACCTCGCCGAAGTGCTCGAGACCGGCGCGAACGAAATCCACATCGATCCGGAAATCGGTCGCCGCGCGTACCGTCCGATCGACCGCATGCTCGCCTTCGCCGAACGCACGAACCTCGGCGTGCGGGCGTCGGGCGATCTCGCTCGGGACGGGGCCTTGTTCAGGGACGTCGGACCGGCCTGAAGGCAGCTGTTTACGAAATAGCACCGCGCCCCTTGGCGCGGAACGGGCGTCCGCGTATATTCCGGGAAAACCGAACAGGCCGCAGCAGCGGCCGGAAGCGTTTGGGGACGAAAACTTCACAGGAGGGAAATCGATGAAGGTCTTTGCATCAGTCACTCTCGGAGCCGCGCTTGCGGTGACGGGCGCCGTTCAGGCACAGGAAAAATACAGCTTGTCGATCGCCACCGGCGGCACCGGCGGCGTGTACTACCCGCTGGGCGGGGGCCTCGCCAATCTACTGTCCAAGTACGTGCCGGGCCTCCAAGCCACGGCCGAGGTGACCGGCGGCTCAATCGACAACCTCAAGCTGATTGCGACGGGCAAGCCCTACATCGCGTTTTCCATGGCCGACGCCGGCCAGGACGCGTATCGCGGCGAGGACAAGTTCAAGGGAACCAAGGTGCCACTGCGCACACTTATGGTCCTGTACCCCAACCGCATGCATGTGGTCACGATCGAAGGCACGGGCATCACGAAGTTGGCCGACCTGAAGGGCAAGCGCGTCTCCACCGGCTCGCCGGGCAGCGCGACCGAGGTGATGGGGTTCCGCGTCATCGAAGCGGCGGGGCTCGACAAGGACCGCGACATGAAGCGCGAGCGGCTCGGCGTCGCCGAATCGGTCAACGCGATCAAGGACCGGAAGATCGACGCCTTCTTCTGGGTGGGCGGGCTGCCGACGGCGGCGGTGACCGACCTCGCCAACACGCCCGGCGTCAAGATCAAGATGATCGACCACGCCGACACCGTCGCCGCGATGAACAAGAAGTACGGCCCGCTCTACATCGAGGACATCATCCCGAAGGCGACTTACAGGGGAATGGACGCGGACAATCGCCAGGCCACGGTGTGGAACATCCTCGTTTCGCACAAGAACCTGAGCGACCAGACCGCCTACAACGTCGTCAAGACCATTTTCGACAAGCGCGACGACCTGATCGCCGTGCACAAGGAGGCGGAGAATTTCAGGCTGGAGAACCAGAAAGCCGCCGCTTCGCCGATTCCTTTCCATCCGGGGGCGGCGAAGTACTTTGCGGAGCGGGGCGTGAAACTCAGATAGCTTTCGACCGACCCATCCTCCAGTCCGCGACGGCGGTCGTGCGGCGCTGTGCTAGCATGCGCGCCGAGGAGGCGGGATGAGCCAGATCGCGAAGCCGGCTGCCGATGAGCCGGCGATCGACGCCGAGGCGCTGAAGAAGGCCGAGGAGTACATCGAGGCCGAGGAGGGCGCGAGCAACAAGCTGCGCGGATGGCTCGGCGTCTTCGTCACCGCCGTTGCGGTGGTGATGTCGGTGTTCCATCTCTACACCGCATACGCGATCGTGCCGGCGCAGGTGCTGCGCCCGGTGCACGTCGGCTTCGTGCTGTTCCTCAGCTATCTGCTGTTTCCGGTCGCGAGGCGCTACCGCCACCGCATCATGTGGTGGGATTGGGCGGCTGCGCTCGCCGCCGTCGCGGTGATCGCCTACATTTTGCAGGGCGGCGACGACATCTGGGACCGCAACACCTCGCCCGACAACTGGGACATCGTCTTCGGCATCGCGTTGATCCTCCTGATCCTCGAGGGCATGCGCCGCGCCTCGGGCTGGGTCATGCCCGCGGTAGTGATGGCCTTCGTGCTCTATGCGATGTTCGGTGAGCAGCTCCCCGGCTCCTGGGCGCACCGCAGCTATGAAGTCGGACGCCTGGTGGGGCATTTGTACATGACGCTCGAGGGCATTTTCGGCGTCGCCGTGGACGTCTCTTCCTCGCTCATCATCCTGTTCACGATCTACGGAGCGTTCCTGCAATTCTCCGGGGCGGGAAAATTCTTCATCGATTTCTCGTTCTCGGCGATGGGCGGAAAGTCCACCAGCGCCGGCCGCACCGTGGTGCTTGCCTCGTTCCTGCTCGGCGGCCCCTCGGGGAGCGGCGTGGCGACCACCGTGACGCTGGGCTCGGTCGCCTACCCGATGCTCGTGAAGGCGGGCTATGGGAAAAACGCGGCGGGCGGGCTGCTTGCGGCGGGGGGATTGGGCGCGATCATCTCGCCTCCGGTGCTCGGCGCGGCGGCTTTCCTCATCGCCGAGTTCCTGAAGATCTCGTATCTCGACGTGCTCTTGATGGCGACGATCCCGACCTTGCTCTACTACTTCGCGCTCTTCCTCATGGTCGAGATCG
>Ga0209131_1000259_pt1 | contig 38436 bp, 35 predicted proteins | sample GraSoi_2013_40cm_FD_185826 | JGI IMG/M metagenome (GOLD analysis project Ga0209131, IMG submission 185826) | Grasslands soil microbial communities from the Angelo Coastal Reserve, California, USA - Sample 9_17_2013_40cm (SPAdes) (version 2) | ecosystem: Environmental > Terrestrial > Soil >...
TTGCGCGAGGTCACGCATGATAGGCGCGTCACCCTGGGCCATGTTGTAGAAGCCCATCGATACGCCGCCCTGGAAGATCGGTGCGGGCGGGTGGGGCGCCGTTGTCGTCCCCTGCCGTATTCGCGACCCAGGTGTGTTCAGCCCGTTCCCTGGCGTAGCGGTCTGCTGCCACATCTGGTAGAAGCGGTGCAGCGGATCGCCAACATACGCGCCGAAGAGTTCGCACTGGCCAGACGACGAGTATTGGATGTGACTGTCGAAGTACGGGACGTACTTGGTGATCTGGAAGGGGCCATTCGGCAGGCTCGCGGGGAAACGCGTGTCCGCGCTGTTGCCGGCCAGTCCATCGCACGCCTTCGACACATATGTCGTGTTGGGCGGGGGCAGCGTCGCGTACTTCCCCGTGATCGTGGGCGTCAGGCTGAAGGCGCCTTTGTCGCTGGCCTTGAGCTGCGCCGGCTTCCCGAAATTGGGCCCTGGGGAGCCGTCGGGGTTGATGATGCCCTCGGACATCAGGTTCAGTATGTACTGATGGCCTGGTGGCCGGTAGGTCGCGAATACATTGTCAAAGCTATGGTTCTCGCCGATGATCACGATGACGTGTTTGATCGGCGTGGTAGTACCGGCACGAGGGGCCTGACGTGGGACCGCGCTCGCTGAGGCGGCCGTCACGCAGCGGCAAGGAGGCCGAACGCTGCCGCAGCGCAGATTTTGCTTGCCAGTTTCCTGATCATCAATGGTTCCCTTCGCTTCTTGCTCGTCGATCTCTGATCCGCAGTGAATGCGAAGAATCGGTGTAACGGCGTGAATGCGGGCAGGCGACAATTCCACGATTCCCAGTTTCTCGTCACAGCCGAAGCATTGTGACCGTACTGGTCGATCGAGGACTCCTGATGAACAGCTGCTACAACAGTGACAGTCGGACCCTACGGCGGCGTCGCGATCGGCGCGGCCGGGCGGTCTGTGGCTGACGATCGGCCGGCGTGGATCTCTCCTGAGCCGCGGGCGATCAATCTGGTGGGCACCTCGACGGTCTCTGGCGTGGCGGCGGGGTCGCGGAGCCGGCGGAGGAGCATCTGCGCTGCCAGTTCCCCTATGGCCTGCGGATCCTGCGCGATGACCGTGATACCGGGGTCGAGCAGCCCGGCGAGCGGGACATCGTCGAAGCCGACGTGCGCTACCAGGCGCTCGGCGCCCGCCGATCCCAGCGCCTTCCTGGCCCCGATGGTCAGCAGGTTCTGGGCCGTGAAGATCGCGGTCGGGGCGGGCGCCGCCGCGAGCAGATCGTGGGTCGCGTGCTCGGCCGACTGCTCGTTGTGGATGTCACGGCGGATCAGCCGTTCATCGGGTTCTATGCCAGCGGACTGGAGCGCTGCCAGGTATCCGCGGTGGCGCTCGGCGGCCGTGTAGATCTGCCTGAGGTCACCGAGGAACCCGATCCTGGTGTGCCCGGCGTCAACCAGGTGACTGACGGCCAGCCGGGAACCGCCGACGTTGTCGCTGATCACCGTGTCCGCGGCAATGGTCGGCGCGGGCCGGTCCGCGAACACCACCTGGGTGCCCCGGCGCAGTTCGGTCAGCAGGTAGCGGTGATCGGGGCCGCAGGGGACGATGATCAGACCGTCGACCCGCCGGGTGCAGAAGGCCTCAAGCAACGCTCTTTCCCTCGCGGCGTCGCCGTCGGAGCTCGCGCACACGACGAGGCTGTCCTGTTCGCTCACCACGTTCTCGACCGCGCGCAGCAACTCGGCCGCGAACGGGTTCGCGACGTCCTCGAGCAGAACCCCGATGATCGCCGTGGGCTGGCCGGTGAGCCGCAGGTGGCGTGCCGTGATGTTGTGCCGGTAGTCGAGCTGCTCGATGGCCCGCCAAACCCGCGCCGCGCGTTCCGCGCTCACGCCGTCCCGGCCGTTGACGACGCGGGAGACAGTCATGACGCCGACCCCCGCCAGCGCTGCCACGTCTCGCATGGTCGGGTGAGCACCCGCTTGGCGGGCCGCTTGGCGACCAACTTGGCGGCCCGCTTCGCCACTCGGCTGGCGGCTAGGTATGGGATCGTTCCCCACGCGCCGATCTCCCGTTCGCCGGTTGGTGCCCGCTGACCAGCACCTTCACCATATGCAGGTGTCAATCTTATTACGAGCTTATTACGAGGGGTTGACGGCACAGTTTCACAAGCGTACGTTCAGCGCAAGCTCGGTAACGTTACCAAGGGTCGGAAGCCGGCACGCGCTGCGACGGCGACCCGCCCCGTGGGCCTGGTGCGGCCTTCCCGCACCGCTATCACCGTTGCGGAGGTTCGTTCATGAGCTGTTCCCTCTTCAAGCTCCCCCTTAAGCTCCGTGCGCTCGCTGTGGTCGGCTGCGTAGCCGCGATCCTGGCGCCTGCCGCCTGTTCGAGCAGCGGCAGTTCCGGCAGCAATACTCCGGGCGTCGTGACCGTGGCCGTCGTCGCCAACCCGCTGATCACCGGCCAGATGGTGCCGCTGACCAGATCGGTATTCGAAAAGCAGTACCCGGGCATCAAGGTCAAGTTCGTCACCTACACAGAAGGCGACCTTCGGGCGGCTATCGAAAGGGACGTGAGCACGCACAGCAACGCCTTCAATGTGATCATGATCGGCCCTTACGAGACCCCGCTGTTCGCCAAGAACGGCTGGCTGGTCGACATGACCAAGCAATTCTTCCCCAAGAGCCCGAGCTACGACGCCGGTGATCTGCTCCCGCCCATAGCCAAGTCGCTGTCTTACAAGGGCGACGAGTACGCGGTGCCGTTCTACGGCGAATCGTCGATGCTGTACTACCGCAAGGACCTGTTCGCCAAGGCGCACCTGACGATGCCGCTGCACCCGACCTGGGCGCAGGTCCAGACGTTCGCGGCCAAGCTCAACCAGCCGGGCAAGCTGGCCGGAGTCTGCTTGCGCGGCCTGGCAGGGTGGGGTGACAACATGGCCTCGCTCGACACGGTCGTGAACACCTTCGGCGGCCAGTGGTTCGACATGAACTGGAAGCCCCAGCTCACCTCGCCGGCTTTCACGGCGGCGACCAACTTCTACGTCAATCTCATCCGCAAGTACGGCGAGTCCGGAGCCTCCAACGACAGCTTCAACCAGCTGCTGACGCTGTACGGCCAGGGCAAGTGCGCGATGTGGTACGACGCGACAGTGGCGGCGACCTCCATCGCCGGCTCCTACCCGGCCGTCGCCAAGCAGACCGGATACGCCTTCGCGCCGGTGAAGCTCACCAAGTCGTCCGGCTGGCTGTGGACGTGGTCGCTCGGCATCCCGCAGGGCGTCGCCAACCAGTCCGACGCCTGGAAGTTCGTGTCCTGGGCCACCTCGAAGGCCTATGACCAGCTCGTCGGCAAGAAGTACGGCTGGGCCGCGGTACCGCCGGGCACCAGGACCTCCCTGTACAACACCCCGAAGTACCAGCAGGCCGCCAAGGCGTTCGCCGCCATCACGCTGGCGTCGATCAACTCGGTCGACCCGCTGCATCCGACGCTGCATCCGGTCCCCTACGTCGGCATCCAGTACGTCGACATCCCGCAATTCGAGACCCTGGGCCTGCAGGTCGCCCAGCAGATCGCTGGCGCGATCGCTGGCACCGAGACCGTGAGCCAGGCGCTTAAGACAAGCCAGCAGGCCGCGGCCGCGTACACCCCAGCGCAGCTGTCAGGCGGCTAGCAGCACGCGAGTGACGGGGCCGCTGGGTAGGCCTTCCCGTGGCCCCGTCACTCGCGACAACCTCCGGCGAGATCTGACCGCGACTTGTTGATGAGGAGGCCAGCTGTGGCGGTACTCGATGGTGTCGCGGCGCCAGCTCGCGCGGCCCGGGTCCGGCCGCGCGGGGCGAGCCGCCGCGAACGATGGCTGCGGCGGCTGCCGCTGCTCCCGGCACTGATCTATGTGGTGGTCGTCACTCAGGCGCCGTTCGTGGTGACTGTCTGGTACAGCTTTCAGAGCTATTTCTGGGACATCCCCGGCGGCGCTCACTTCACCGGACTGAGCAACTACTCAGCCGTTTTCACCGATCCCGCTTTCCGTGGCTCGCTGCTGCGCTCGGTCATCATGACCGCCAGCGCGGTGATTGGCGCCATGATCCTGGGCGTCCTGCTTGCCGTGCTGCTTGACCGCAAGTTCTTCGGCCGCGGCATGGCTCGGACACTGATCATCACCCCCTTCCTTGTCATGCCGGCGGCGGCGGCGCTGATCTGGGCCTATCCGATGCTCGACGCCAACTACGGGCTGGTGAACTTCCTGCTGGCCCCGTTCGGCGTCAATCACGTAGCCTGGCTCAGCACCCAGCCACTGCTCTCGGTGATCATCGTCATGATCTGGCAGTGGACCCCGTTCATGACCTTGATCGTGCTGGCCGGCCTGCAGAGTCAGCCTCCGGACACGCTCGAGGCAGCCAAGGTAGATGGCGCCGGCGCGCTCGCCACGTTCCGCGAGCTCACGATCCCTCACCTGCGGCCGTACATCGAACTCGGCGTCCTGCTCGGATCGATCTACCTGGTCAACACCTTCGACGCGGTCCGGCTGATGACCAACGGTGGGCCGGGGACGGCCACCACCAACCTGCCGTTCTTCCTGTACCAGAAGGTCGACTACGCCTACGACATAGGCGGGGCTGCCGCAGCGGGCGTGGTCACCGTCGTCCTGACGATTATCGTCGCCACACTCGCCCTGCGGATGTTCGCCAGAGTCTTCAGATTCGAGGAGGCACGGGGATGACTTCCTTGTCACTGCGCGCCGCGTCGCGTGCAACCACCTCGCGGGCCGGCACGCGCAGGATCCGCCAGTGGCCGGGGCGTGTCGGCTGGACAGTGCTCGGCTGGGTGGTGGCGATCGCGTTCTTCCTGCCGGTGCTGTGGATGGTCATCACGGCGTTCAAGCCGGAGTCCGCCGCCGAGACGTGGCCGCCTAAGTTCGCCTTCAGCCCGACGCTGTCCGAATTCAGCTCGGCCTTTTCTAACATCGGTCCGTTCCTGACGCACTCGGCGCTGGCTACCGTCGGCTCGACGATCCTGGTGCTGCTGCTGGGCATCCCCGCCGCGTACGCCCTGTCTGTCTATCCGGTCAGGCGCTGGCAGGACGGGCTGTTCTTCTTCATTTCCACGAAGATGCTGCCGATCGTGGCGGCGATCGGCCCGCTCTACGTCATCGCACTGCACACGCACCTGCTCGACAGCATCTGGCTGCTGATCATCCTCTACACCGCGATGAACCTGCCGCTGGCGATCTGGATGATTCGCTCCTTCATGCTCGAGGTGCCGAACGAGTTGCTCGAGGCGGCCAGGCTGGACGGAGCCGGCCGGATCAGGGAGATGGGCAGCGTGATCCTGCCCATCGTGCTGCCGGGAGTGGTGTCAACGGCGCTGATCTGCGTCATCTTCGCCTGGAACGAGCTATTCCTGGCGATCAACCTGACCACGACCAACGCCGCGACCGTGCCGATGTTCCTGGTGGGCGGCATCAGCACGGAGGGCCTGTTCATCGCTCACCTGTCGGCGGCGGCCACGATCGCCTCTGTGCCGGTCATCGTCGTCGGCTGGATCGCCCAGCGCTCGCTCGTCCGCGGCCTGGCGATGGGAGCCATCAAGTGAGTGGAGGTCCCCCGTGGCCAATGTGAAATACGTGTCAGCGACCCGGGTGTTCGGCAAGGACGCCACGCCCGCGGTGGACGCACTCGACCTGGACGTCAGGGATGGCGAGTTCATGGTCCTGGTCGGGCCGTCCGGTTCGGGCAAGACCACCGCCCTGCGGTTGCTGGCCGGGCTCGAGCCGATTGACAGCGGGCGGGTTGAGATCGGCGACCGGGATGTCACCGACGTGCCGCCCAAGGACCGGGACATCGCCATGGTGTTCCAGAACTATGCCCTTTACCCCCAAAAGACGGTCGCGGAGAACATGGCTTTCGCGCTCAAGATGCACGGCGTCCCCCGGGACGAACGGGACCGCCGGGTACGCGAAGCCGCCAGGCTGCTCGAACTCGACGAGCAGCTGCTGAGCCGCAAGCCACGGCAGCTGTCCGGCGGCCAGCGTCAGCGCGTGGCGATGGGCCGGGCGATCGTGCGCGAGCCGAAGGTCTTCCTCATGGACGAGCCGCTCTCGAACCTCGATGCCAAGCTTCGGGTCCAGACCAGGAGCCAGATCGCCGAACTGCAGCGCCGGCTCGGCGTCACGACCGTCTACGTGACCCATGATCAGGTCGAGGCCATGACCATGGGCAACCGGGTGGCAGTGCTCAGCCAGGGCAGGCTGCAGCAGTGCGACACACCACGCCAACTGTACGACAACCCGGTCAATCAGTTTGTCGCCGGATTCATCGGCTCGCCCGCGATGAACCTGCGCACCGTGCCGCTCACCGATGGCGGCGTCCGCGTCGCAGGAAAGGTTCTTCCTCTTCCGGTTGCCATACGGAACGCAGCCGCGCATGCCGATCTCAAGGAACTGGTTATCGGGATGCGGCCAGAACACCTCCACCTCGCAGACGGCACCGGGGAGGTAACCGGCGACGTGGTTCTGGTAGAAGAACTGGGGGCCGATGCACTGCTGCACGTGCGCTTGCCGGAAGGCGGGAACCCGATCGTCGCCCGTGCCGAGGGGCGGCAGCCGCCAACTCCTGGACGGCAGGTGAGCTTGCACATCCGGCCTGAGGACGTGCTCGCGTTCCACCCGGAGACCGGTGCCCGGCTTGCGGTCTGAGCCAGGATCCGCGGCCTACCCCACCGGGCGGAACCTGCGTCCGCCAGAACGAGCGACGGAGGACCCATGCGTGCGATCGTCCTAGACCAGCCGGGCAGCTTCCGGGTCGCCGAGGTGCCCGACCCTGCCCCGCGAGCCAGGGAGGTTCTCGTTCGGGTTGACTGCTGCGGGATCTGCGGTACCGACCTGCACATCATTGATGGCGAATTCCCGCCGACCCCTTACCCGATCACACCCGGCCACGAGTTCGCCGGACAGATCGTGGCCTGCGGTGCCGACGTGGAACCCGATCTCAAGGAAGGCGACCGGGTCGCGGTCGATCCTTCTCTGTATTGCGGATGGTGCCGGCGCTGCCGGGCCGGCCACGACAACCTGTGCGAGAACTGGGCCGCCATCGGCGACACCAAGAACGGCGCGTTCGCCGAGTACGTCGCGGTGCCCGCGGTCAACGCCCACCGGCTGCCCGATCACGTCGACGGTCAGCACGGGGCGATGGCCGAGCCGCTCGCCTGCGCTGTCCATGGCCTGCGGCGCCTCGGCCCGGTACTCGGTGAGTCCGTTGTGGTGATCGGGGCCGGCACGATGGGTTTGTTGTTGCTGCAATTGCTGGTCCGCGCCGGTGCCGGCCGAATCGCGGTCGTGGACCGGATCACCTCGCGGCTTGACGTCGCCCGCAAGCTGGGCGCGGGCCAGGCTGTCACCGGCGCCGACGATCTCGATGGGGCCCGTTTCAGTATCGCGGTCGACGCGACCGGGGTGCCCGCGGCGATCGAATCGGCGATCGGCCTGCTCGACCGCGGCGGCAGGCTGCTGGTCTTCGGCGTGTCACCGGCTGAGGCCACTGTCGCCGTCTCGCCGTTCCTGGTCTACAACGACGAACTGACGATCGTGGGGTCCATGGCCATCCTGCGCAGCTTCGGAAAGGCTGTCGAGCTGCTGGCAAGCGGGGCTGTTGACCCCGGCCCGCTACTTGGTGAGCCCCTGCCGCTCGAGCACTTCGGCGAAGCGGTCAGCCAGGTTCGGGCTGGCAACGGGATCAAGTGGCACATCAGGCCAACATGAGCAGGGCAGCCCGGGCGATGACCGGCGGTGCCCGCGCCGACCGATGATCACCGTCGCCGGTGAGGCGCTGATCGATCTCGTTCTCGATCACGACGGCTGCGTCGGCGCGCAGCCGGGGGGCGGACCCTTTAACACGGCCAGAACCATCGGCAGGCTGGGACTGGCCCCCGCTTTTCTCGGCCGCCTGTCTAGCGACCGTTTCGGTCGCCTGCTCCGTGCCAGCCTCGACCAGGACGGCGTGACGCTGAGCGTGCCCGAGCCTGTCGACGCTCCCACCACTCTCGCCGTTGTCGAGGTGGATACCGAAGGGGCGGCGCACTACGGCTTCTACCTCGCGGGCACCGCATCAGAAGACTTGGAGTTTAGCCAGCTCACGGCCGCCCTGCCGGACGAGGTGACCGCGCTGCACGCTGGCAGCCTGGCGCTGACGATGGAGCCGGTCGCCGCCAGCGTCGAGCGCCTCATCACAGACGCGTTGCGACCGGACACGCTGGTGATGGTAGATCCGAACTGCCGGCCCCAGGCGATCAGTGATCACCCTGCTTACCGCGCCCGGCTCACCCGGATACTGCGCCGAACCGACATCGTCAAGGTCAGCCGGGAAGACCTCGCCTATCTCTACCCCGACGTGCCGGCGCAGGTGGCAGCCGCCCGCCTGCTCGACCTCGGCCCCCATCTCATCCTCATGACCGACGGTCCTCGCCCGGCGCGGGCGCTGCTGCCAGGACAGCAGGTCACCGTAGAAGTGCCGCCGGTAGACGTCGTCGACACAATCGGCGCGGGGGACGCCTTCGGCGGGGGGTTCCTTTCCTGGTGGACTCGAAGCGAGCTCACCAGGCGGGACCTGCACCGGATCGGCGAGGTACGCGAGGCGCTCCTGGCCGCCGCCGAGGTCGCGGCGCTGACCTGCACCCGCGTCGGCGCCGAGCCGCCGTGGCTCGCTGAGGTCGAAGAACGACCGGGATGGCGGTCCCGACTCGCCGGTGACGGCCGCTCGGCGCTGTGAGCCACCGCTCGCTGAGGTGTGCCCGCGCGGCCTGCGGGTGGACAGCTCACCGATGCCGGGCGAGGTCGGCGTGGTAGTCAGTGCCTTCGCCAGCCTGCGGGTCAGCGTGCACAAGGGCCGCGGTCAGGCGAGGTAGTTCGTGCAGCAGGTTGTGTTCGGCGTTGACGGCGACGTGATGGGCTGCGATCGCGCTCGCCCGCGCATCGACCATGACTTCGCATTCGGCGCGGAGCTGGTGGCCGATCCACCGCAGCCGAACGTGCCCGACGTCGAGGACGCCGACCGTGCCGCGAAGGGTGGCCTCGGCCCGGTCGACCAAGCCGGGATCAACGGCATCCATGAGCCGCCGGTAAATCTCGCGCGCCGCCTGGTACAGGACACCCAGGATCGCCACCGTGATGATCAACCCGACGACCGGGTCGGCCCATAGCCAGCCGAGCGCAACTCCCCCGACTCCCAGCAGCACCGCGAGGGACGTGAAGCCGTCGGTACGAGCGTGCAGGCCGTCGGCAACCAGTGCCGCCGAGCCGATCCTGCGGCCGACGCGGATCCGGTACCGCGCAACCAGCTCGTTGCCAGCGAAACCTGCCAGAGCGGCGGCGGCGACCGCCCATAGGTTCGTCACCGGGCGCGGGTGGGCCAGCCGGGTCGCGGCCTCCGTTGCGGCCAGAACCGACGACGCGGCAATCAGCATGACGATTACGATCCCGGCCAGGTCCTCGGCCCGTCCGTACCCGTAGGTATAGCGGCGGTTGGGCGGCCGACGGCCGACGATGAACGCGACTGCCAGCGGCACGGCAGTCAGCGCGTCCACCGCGTTGTGCAGCGTGTCGCCCAGCAGCGCCACAGACCCAGACACGACGACCACCGCGGCTTGGAGCGCCGCGGTCGCGGCCAGCACTGCGAGCGAGACCCACAGCGCGCGCAATCCCTCGCTGCTGGTCTCCATCGCCGCGTCCACGTGTTCGGCGGCATCGTGGGAATGCGGTCGCACCAAGTGCCGCAGCCGGGCCGCCAGACCCTGCGCCTGAACATGCAGGTGGCCTTGCTCATCCCCGTGGCCATCTTGGTCTCTTTGGCCGTGTTCGTCCGCGTAGCCGCGTTCGTCCCCGTGGCCGTGTTCGTGATCGGGACGTTCGTGGCCGCTGTGCTCCGGCTGCGCACCTGTCATGCGTGCCAGCATGCCCGACAGGACCTGACGCTCAAGCTTTGCCGCTTTCATCGTGTCGCCGCGCCTGCCGCGGCGGACCCAGCCGAACCCCCGCCCGTGACAACTTCTCTGGCGATCGGGCTGCTGACCGAAGCAACCAGACCACGAGATGATCGATGTTAGGACACTGGGAGCGAGCGCGACGACAGGAAGGAGCCGGGTCCTGGCCAGTTCAGCGGCTGGGTTCTCGGGCGACCATGGACAACCACACCGAATCGAATGCGGCGGAGATCCGGCCATTCCGAATTGAGATCCCGCAAGCCGACCTGGACGACCTGCGGGCCCGGCTGGAAAGTACTCGCTGGCCCGACCAGGTTCCCGATTCCGGCTGGGACTATGGCATACCGCTGGACTATGTGCAGCAGCTGGCCGAGTACTGGCGCACTAGCTACGACTGGCGTGTGCATGAGCAGGCTCTGAACGCGTTCGCGCAGTTCACCACCGTGATCGACGGGCAGCGCGTGCACTTCCTGCACGTCAGCTCCCCAGAGCCTGACGCCATGCCGCTGATCATGACGCACGGCTGGCCCGGCTCAATCGTGGAATTCATCAACATCATCGGACCGCTTACCAACCCCAGGGCGCACAGCGCCGACCCAGCCGACGCGTTCCACCTCGTAGTGCCATCGATTCCGGGCTACGGGTTCTCTGGGCCCACGCAAGACAGAGGGTGGAACGTGCACCGCATCGCGCAAGCCTGGGATGAGCTGATGCGGCGACTTGGCTATCAGCGTTACGGCGCCCAGGGCGGCGACTGGGGCTCCTCGATTTCCAGGGAACTCGGTCTCATCGCCGGGGATCACATCATCGGCGTGCACCTGAACATGCTCTTCCCCTGGGTGCCGGAGGAAGCGACCGACCTGACTGACGCGGAGCGGAGCCGCGTGGAGACCATGCGCCGGTTCCGCGCCACCGGCATCGGGTACGGGGCGATTCAATCCACGCGCCCGCAGACCCTGGCCTACGGCCTGACGGATTCACCGGCTGGCCAGCTTGCGTGGATCGCGGAGAAGTTCGGCGAGTGGACCGACGACGGCCTCCCGGACGAGGCAGTCGACCGCGACCAGCTACTGACCAACATCATGGTGTACTGGCTGACCAGGACAGCCGGATCGTCGGCCCGGCTCTACTATGAGGCCGCCCGCTCGGGCTCCTCAGGCCCTCCGAAAGTCTCGACGGCGCCTACCGGCCTGGCTGTCTTTGCGCGGGAGATCGCCCGTCCGATCCGGCGCTTCGCTGAGTTGTCGAACAACATCGTGCACTGGACCGAGTTCGACCGCGGCGGTCATTTCGCTGCCATGGAGCAGCCCGACCTCCTCGTCGGTGATGTGCGCGCATTCTTCCGTACGCTTCGCTGACGCTTCGCCGACGCCAACGCTGTACTTGGCAATCCAGGGCAACCTACGAAGTCAGTCGAGCGAAGGTCACTGGCGCGGACCTTTTGCCACGTCCCCGCCGAACTCGCAGGTGAGTTCGGCGGGGGCGCGCATCCGCCAGGCATCGGTCACAAGCTCTGCCAGCCGCCCGACGTCCACCTCTGCCAGGCGCAGCATTACCAGCGGCCAACCGTCGTATCCGGGCACGGTGAAGAACAGCCCAGGCTCGCCGAGGAGCAGAGCCTGCTTCTCAGCCTCGTCGCCCACGTACAGCACAGCGATGTCGGTGCGGATAACCCTGGGCTTGCCTGGCCTGCGCTCGGGGTAGGACCACACGAAGCCCTTGCCGCCTACCCGGAAGTCGAAGCCGTCGCAGTCGATCTCCTCCACACCAGGCAGCGCCAGCGCAAGGCCTCGCACGTCGTGAGCGTCAGCCATCGAACTTTCTCCCGGATCGCGGCACCCGCATAGGCATAGGCTAGGCACCCGCACGGACATTCAATCTGCGCATGCATCTTCCCGGCACCTTGCATGGGGCAGCCCACGAGTCTTCGGGCTCTCGCGGCGTCGATCCACGGTCCCCGGGACGAACCGTCGGCCACAGTCGGCTTGGCGTTATATCGCCGGTTCAGGTGAGGTAGGGGTCCGGGCGGCTGGTATAGATCCGGCCGGATGGCGTGGTCCAACGGAAGATGCCTGGGGCGGGTTGGGTCACTGACCAGCGGGGATGCTGCTTGAGCTGATGATGCTGTCGACATTTACCGCCGATGTTGCACGGGCAGGTCAGGCCGCCCTGGTCGTAGGGGACATCATGATCGAGATCGCATTGCTCGGCAGGCCGCCGACACGGCGGGTACCGGCAGGTCCCGTCCCGCGCGGTAACTAGCTCGGCGATCCTCGGCGGGGGCCGGTATGCGCGCGACGCCAGGCCATGGGCGCACCCACCGGCTCGCTCGTCGTTCTCCCGGCGTTGGCCGGCAGCCACGGCCTCCCGCCTTGCCGCCGCCAGTGCCCTGTCCACGATCCTCACCAGCGGCGAGCCCGGCGGCGGCGCGGCACCGGGTAGCGCGGCACCGGGCGGCGCAGGACCATGATGGTGTTCATCGGGCGGGCCGTGACCGAGCTGGTCGGCCCGGACGATCAGATTGACGCGGCCGATCAGCCCGACGCCGCCGTTTCCCCCGGCACCGTCAGACCCACCGCGGCTGGGCGGGCGCGGGAGGTAGGTGACAGCGATCGCCTCGCCACCCGGCGTGGTGATGATGATCCGCCACCGGGTATCCAGGTGCCACGCAGCAAGGGAAGCGAGCTGGCGGGCCTGTCCGGGGGAGATCACGCCGAGCCGGGACAGCTGGCCCGGCGCTGATGAGGCGCCGGTTAGGGTGCCGAGCGGCACGGTCAGGTTCAGTAGGCCGCGCGGCTCTCGGCCCGTCAGCGCGGATGGCAGGTACGGCAGGACCCCTGGCCACGGCCAGACCGCGCCGCCTGCGTCGCCGCCCGAATCGTCACAGACGGACTCACGAACTGGGCCAGCCGTTCCCTGGTCATCGCAATTACCGTCCCACGGGTCAGCAGGTGCACATGGGGGCGGCTCATCAGGTGGCGGGGCACCACGTGTCGCTGCATCAGGTGGCGGGGCATCAGGTGGGTCAGGGAATCCACGCCCAGGTGGGCCCGCAGACGGCTCCGGATCCGGCCGTGGGGTATCGGGTGGCGGCGTATCGGGCGGGGCGCCGGGTGCCGGCGGAATGTACGGAAGGGTGCCGAGCAGGAGGCCGATGAAGACCTGGGCGCGGACCAGGTCGATCCGGCCGCCGTTGCCTGCAGCCTTCATCGCCTTAGCGAGCGCAGTGATCCGGGCCATCGCCGCCGCGGCCTGCACCCCGGGTAACGCGTACCCGGCCAGCGTCGCGGTCCCCTCATCCTCCGGGTACAGCACGACTGAGGCGTTCCGCTCAGCGTCCCGGCGGCGGCGTTCGGCGCCGTCCGGGTCGGCCTTGATCACCGCCCGGCGGAGCGCAGCGTGCAACTGCCCTAGGGTCAGCCACCCGGCCCGGCCTAGCACCGCCCCCTCCACCTGACGGGCCGCCTCGTCGCTGAGCGGCCCGGTCAGGCGGGCGATCATCCGCGCCCGGGACAAGTCGATCTCCCCCGCGGCAAGCGCCGCGCCGGTCGCTCGGAGCCGCCAGGTCAGCACCACCCCGAGGTCGGTCCAGGCCGATGCCGCGTCATGGGACATGGCCAGCGCCAGCGCCACCTGCCCCGCCGCGTCCGCCGTCACCCGGTCCGGCTGCCCCTGCTCGTTCACCCAGGCGCGGCGGTCCACCCGCGCTGAGCGTGAGGCGATCTGGGCGACCGCGGCCAGTTCCCCAGCGGCAGCCCATGAGGCCAGCCGCCGGAACGAGGCCGCGACGCCCGCCAGGGCGCCGTCCTCCAGATCACTGGCCCGTGCCAGCGCCAGCCAGCCCGCCAAACCTGGACCAGTCGGCAGCGATTCGGCTACGCGTCCCGCCACTATTTCCAGGGGAAGCTCGCGGACGCGCCCGGCCGCTAGAGCCTCCTGATAGGCGGCCTCCTCCGCCTCAGGATCGACCTCTTCCCGCTGGTCGGCGCCGGCTTTGCTCTGGTCGCCCGGCTCAGCGCGGTCAGCGTCAGCAGCGGCCTCGTCGGCCTCGGCTGGGCGCAGCCACGGCGCTGTGCCAGTAACCGCATCCAGCAGAGCCGCGAAGTCCAGCTCCCAGCACCAGGACATGCCACCGCCGAGGCCCTGCCCCAATTCATCGCCACCTGCTGACGCGCTGGGATCCTCGGCGGGCCGGTCGTCTGGATCACTAGCCATCTGCTGCCATCCCCGCGGTGTCCGTGATTGGGAACACTTTCTTCGATCATCGTAGCGATGCCCTCTGACAATCTGCGAGCGCTGTCGAATTACAGTGCGAGTACCGCGCGTGACGTTCCTGCCATTGCGCATCCGTTGCGCTCCGCCCGCGATCGTGCGACCGTTGCTGCGCGATGAGGAGTCCGAAAGAACTCGGAGGTGGCATTGGCCGGAGCGCCCTTTACATCGCTGTTGCCCGCGGAGATCGGCGAGGCGATCCGCACTGTCAAGGCCCAGCTGCGCAGTCAGATCGGTGACGTTGCGGCCGTCTTCTCCGAGGTGGAAGAGGCGATGCGGGCCGAAGCAGCCTCGGTCGCCGCGGCGCGGGCAGCCGGGCGGCCGGTTTGGCCCGTCGTCAGGTTCGCCGACATCGCTGCGGGGACCGTGCCGACCGCGACCATGGACGGTATCCGCCGTCGTGGGTGCGCCATCGTGCAGGGCACCTTCTCCCGTCAGCGCGCCGAGGGGTGGGACGCTGCACTTGCCAGTTACGTCGACCGGAACGGATTCGCCGAGACGTACCGCCCGGTCGACGACGGCGTTTTCGGCGGACTGGCCGCGGGGAGACCTTCTATTTACCCGATCTACTGGTCCGAGCCTCAGATCGAGGCGCGCCAGGACGACAACATGGTCGCGGTCCGGCGGTTCCTGAACAGCTTCTGGAAGCATGAGTCCGAGGGCCGGGTCTGGTTCGACCCCGACCGGGACACGGCCTACCCGGATCGCGTCCGCCGCCGCCCGCCTGGCTCGAACTCGGCCGGGTTGTCCCCGCATACCGACTCCGGCTCAGTCGAGCGCTGGCTGCTTCCGGCGTACCAGCAGGTTTTCCGTCACGTCTACAGCGGCGATTGGGTGATGCATGACCCATGGGACGGAGCGTTCCGCACCGAAGTCAGCGAGTTTCCTTCTACGGTGATGTGCTCGGCGTTCCGCACTTTCCAGGGCTGGACCGCGCTTTCTGACATGCAGCCCGACCAGGGCGTTTTGCACGCCCTGCCGATCCCCGCAGCGATGGCGTACGTCCTGTTGCGCGCCCTGCAGGACGATGTCGCCGCCGATGATCTGTGCGGCGCGGTCAACGGCCAGGCCGTGCCGATCACCGACCGGTACCACTCAGTCCTGTTGCAGGCACTGACGCCGATTCCGCCGGTGCAGCCAGGCGATACAGTGTGGTGGCATGCCGACTTGATTCACTCGGTCGGCGCGGTCAGCGGCCAGCAGGGATGGGGCAACGTCATGTACATCCCGGCCGCGCCGTACTGTGCGAAGAACGCGGCCTACGCTCGTGCCTGCGGCCAGGCGTTCCTCGCGGGTGCCAGCCCGGCCGACTTCGCCGCCGAGCATTACGAGACCACCTGGACCGGCCGCGCCACTCTCGCCAACCTCAACGACACCGGGCGCGCGCAGCTCGGCCTGTAGCAGCACTTCTCTCGGCGCGCAGCTAGCAGTGGCTACAGCTAGCCGTGCCTGCAGCCAGCCGTGCCTGCAGCCAGCCGTGCCTGCAGGTAACTGTGCCGGCCAGCACCGCGCCTAGTGTCCGCGCATGTTGCCGTGGCAGCGGATACCTACGAGCTGGCGAGCAGCCGCGCGAGCACTGCAGGGTCACCGTCGGCGACATCGACTACCTTCGTGCGGCTCGATGCCCCGGCCACCAGCGTTACGGCACTGCGACGGAGGCAGAATGCGGCGGCCACCGCCGCGAGCGCAGCCTCCGTGGCCTTTCCGCCCACTGCGCGCGCGCTGACCTGGACCACAAGGGAGCCGCTGCGCTCGCCCCCGATCCTGGGGTGCGCCGAGCCGGGCTTGACCCAGATAGTGATCCGCACGACATCATTCTGCGCGCCTCGAGCGTCCAGATCGATCGCATCGCTACGCCCGGCCTGATTGGTTGTTCAGTGCAAGCAGGTAATTCAGAGACTGAGCGCTTAGTCTGCTCGGAGGCGGCTATAGGTGCTGATGGCGAAACGGGGCGGATGACGGTGAGCAAGCACATGGCTCGCGGGCGGGAATCGTGACCGGGTCCTATGCGGGGGCTGTGCCCGCATCTGGACCAGGCCCGGCGCCCGGGACAGCCGGATCAGGCTCGGCGCATACCGGCCAGTGCGCCAGGCGGCAACGGCAGCGGCAGCGGCAATGAGCATCAGCCAGCTAATTGCCTCATTTGGCTACCTGGCCGTGTTTGTCCTGGTCGGGGCAGAGAGCCTGGGTGTGCCGCTGCCGGGCGAGACCGCGCTGATCACTGCCGCCATCTACGCCGGGCACACGCACCGGCTCTCCCCATGGCTGATCTTCACGGTCGCGTCGGCGGGGGCCATCGTCGGCGACAACATCGGCTACTGGATCGGGAACAAAGGCGGCTATCGCGCTCTCCTCGCCATCGAGCGCCGCGGGGTGCCGATCTGGGCCGGGCGGTGGCGCCGGGTGCACCCGGTCAATGAGCGGAACCTGAAGGTCGCCAGGTACCTGTTCGACCGGCACGGCGCCAAGGTGGTCTTCATCGGCCGGTTCGTCTCGCTGCTGCGCACTTACGCCGCCTTCCTGGCTGGTGTCACCCTGATGCACTGGCGCCGCTTCTTCATCGCGAACGCTTCCGGCGGGATCATCTGGGCCGCTATCTATACCTTCCTCGGGTACATCGCAGGCGCCGCCCTGGAACGCGCCTCGGGCACCATCTCGCTGATCACCGGCATTATCGCCGCGATGCTTATCGTCACCGGTGTTATCTTGCTCAGGCGCCGGATCGACGTCCTTGCCAAGCGCGCCGAAGAGGCCTATCCCGGGCCTCTGACCTGAGCCGCCAGCCGCCCGTTGGGCAGGACGGCGCAGCACGCCTCACGCGCCGCCGGCCGTGACGATCATGTCCGTGACGAATCCCGCTGCCAGCCCAAGCAGAAGTCCCCAGTAGAGATAGTCCTTGCGCGTCCCCTTCAGCGCGACGCCGAGTAGCTGGATGACAACGTAGAGGATGGAGCCGGCGGCGAGCGTGAGGAAGATCACGCTGACGGCGGCGCTGGTGAACTGGCTCCCCACGGCGGTGCCGAGCGCCGTCGGCCCGCCGCCGATGAGGCCCATCAGCAACAGGAAGCCCCAGGACGGCCGGTCGCCGTCGGCGGCCAACGGCGCGACGATGCCGAATCCCTCCGTCGCGTTGTGCAGAGCGAAGCCGATGACCAGGATCGTCGCCAGCCCGATAGCACCGGTTGCAGCGCTCGCCCCGATGGCGAGGCCCTCGCCGAAGTTGTGCAGCCCGATCCCGACCGCGATCAGCAGGGACAGGCGACGGGCAGCGGACCAGCCTGCGATACCCGCTGTCGTCGCGGTCACCTCGCCTCTGGCCATGGCCCCGGGGCCGAAGCGCTTGGGTCGAGCCCGTCGTCCTAGCCATCGCTCGTAGCGCACCAGGCTCAGCAGGCCAACCCCGATGCCAAGGAGAAACAGCGCGCCGTAACCCAGCACGGGACCCAGCCCCGCGGTCCCGTCGTGCAGGCGCCCGAGTGCCGCGTCAACGGGCTCCCAGGCATGCACGAGCACATCCCAGACGAGGAACAGCAGGACTCCGATCGCGATCGCGTTGAGGAACTGGCTGAGGCCCGGCCGCGGCGCGCGGAGCTTGCCCATCGGCAGCCCGAGCACGATGGTCACACCAGCGATACATCCAAGGAGGAGTGTCTGCGCTTCACTCATCGAGACGGGACTCCACAGGTCAGAGAGACGTGACGAACATCCGGGCAGAAGTTAGGTTAGCCTAACCTAATCTCTCCAGCCTTGACGGAGGTCCCTTGACCCGCATCGGCGCCAAGGGCGATCCGATGCCGACAGCATGCTCATGCGCCCGACTACCACCCGATCGGTCGGGCCCGAGCGGCGGCGGGGACTGGCGCGAGTCTAAAATCGTGCCGATGCGGCGCGAGTCTTCCACAGTGGTAGTCCTGGTCGGCGAGGCGGACGACGGGCTCCTCGCCGGGCTGGCCCGATCCCCGAACGTATCGGTCGCCCGCGCTCCCGCGGCAGAGAAATCCGGTACCGGTCAGCCAGACGCGGCGCGACCCGGCTGGGAAACCGGGGCGCTGGCCATGCGGGAAGCGGCGCAACGTCGCTCCACATACGTGATCGTGCCCGATGACCCGCTGTCCGAGGTTGCCGGCCGATGGCGGGCCATGTGGGACGTGCCGGGCGGCCTGGGCGCGGCGGCCGGTTTCGAAGAACAGGCGGCGGACGCGCTGGACGCCTGGCGGAACAAACGGTTCGAACTGCCCGACTACTACCTCGTCCTAGCGCCAGTCCAGCCTGACGGCACCGGCCCTGACCTGTACCTGGGACCATTGCGCGCCGTGCGCCCGCGCCGTGTCGCCGTGGCAGCCATCACCGACGCTCCCGCCCAGCCAGCGCAGGTCATCAACGTGCTCAGGGCTCTCGAGCACGGACCCTGGTGGCCGCCGCTCGATGAACTGCTCGATGCGGCCCGCGGCTTCTACCCAGGAGGCCTAACCGACACGCGCTCCACTCCGCTGAGCGAGGCGCCGGAACGCGGCCCGGGTGGGTGAGCCTGGCGCAGAGTTCTACGGAACCCTGCTTTGGTAACAAATCGCTGGCGGCTAGCCGACTACGGCCGGGCTCAACCGCGGTCTGATGGAAGTCAGCTAGCCGGGCGCGGGCGGGCACGGATGTGCATCCGCTCGCCCTGAGGCCCGAACAGAACCAGCAGTTCGGCGGGTTCCGGTCCGGTGCTGCCGAACCAGTGCGGGGTGCGGGTATCGAACTCGGCAGCCTCGCCCGGCTTCAGAATCAGGTCGAGCGGACCGAGCAGCAGGCGCAAGCGCCCGGAGAGCACGTACATCCACTCGTAGCCCTCATGGCTCTGCTGGTCGGCCTCATGCTCGGCCGGCGGGACGAGCATCTTGTAGGCCTGCACGCCGCCCGGTCGCCTGGTCAGCGGGATGAACGTGCGGCCGTTACGTCGCAGTGGCCTGGCGCGGACGCGCGGATCGCCAGGCGCGGGCATGCCGACGAGCTCATCGAGCGGTACCTGATGAACCCGGGCCAATAGCAGCAGCAACTCGAGCGTTGGCTTGCGGCGGCCTGATTCCAGCCGTGACAGCGTGCTCACTGAGATGCCGGTCGCGGCCGACAGGCCGGCGAGCGTCACACCACGCTGCTGGCGGAGCGCGCGCAGGCGCGGGCCGAGCGCGTCGAGAACAGGATCGTGTTCCATCCGCCATATTGCCGTTCTGGCAAGCAAATTGGTCAAGTCGCCGCGTTGCGGGCCAGTGTGGGCGCATGAACGAGAACTTTGACGTGGTGGTAATCGGCGGAGGCGCGGCTGGTCTGAGCGGCGCGGTCGCGCTCGCCAGGTCCCGCCGCTCGGTGCTGGTCGTTGACTCGGGGGACCAGCGGAATGCTTCTGCGGCCGCTGTGCATAACTTCCTGACCCGGGACGGCGCGCCGCCGGCTGAGATTCTTCGGCTTGGACGTAGCGAGGTGACCAGGTACGGGGGCCGGGTGGAGACAGGCCGGGTCACGGCCCTTCGCCGGGAGGGCGGCGGCTTCATGGTGGAGATGGGCGACCGGGCCGTGGCCGCCAGGCGGCTGTTGATCGCGACCGGGCTGCGGGACGAACTGCCTGATGTGCCGGGCCTGAAGGCCCGGTGGGGCATCGATGTCCTGCACTGCCCGTATTGCCACGGGTGGGAAATCAGGGACCGGCGGATCGGAGTCCTGGCAACTGGGCCGCTGGCTGCCCATCAGGCACTACTGTTCAGGCAACTTAGCCCGTATGTGATGCTGCTTCAGCATACCGGTCCCCCGCTGACCGACGAGCAGCGCGCGCAGCTCGGGGCCGTCGGCGTCCCGGTCATCGACGGTGTCGTCGCTGAGGTACAGGCCGATGCGAGCGGCTTGACCGGAGTCCGCCTCGCAAATAGCACCAGCGTGCCGCTCGACGCGCTCGTCGTCTCGCCGCGCATGGTGGCCCGCGCCGAGCTGCTTGCATCGTTCGGCCTGGACACGGCCGACGTCCGGATCGGCGAGCACACGGTGGGGAATCAGATCGGCGCGGACGCGACCGGCGCGACTGCCGTCCCTGGCGTATGGGTGGCAGGCAACCTGGGTTCTGTACAGGCCCAGGTCATCACGTCCGCAGCGGCCGGGCTGGCGGCCGGCGCGGCGATCAATGCGGATCTGGTCGCAGAGGATGCCGGCCGCGCGATGGAGACGATCGCAGACAGATCTCGCCGTGCTCTGCGTAATGACGGTTTCGGCCAGAACGGCGAGGCGGCATCCCAAACCGGCAAGTTTGGCTAGCCGCTGGGTTACGGGATGATCGAGTAGGCCCAGTAGCCGTAGTCGGTGAGGACCACGCCGGCGGCGTACTGAATCCGCACGGTGATGGCACGTTTCCCGGCGGTGAGGGCGGCGGGGAGGAGGAAGTCGGTGTCTCCCCACCGGTGGTAGGGGTTAGCGCCGGCGACGTACCAGGTTCCGGCGAATTTGCCGTCGACGTAGACGCGGGCCTTCTGGCTGGCGATGCCCTGGTCGTAGCGGCGGCGCAGGTCGACGCCCTGGTTGCCGGGTCTGATGGCGAGGGTGAACTGGCTGTGGCCGCGGTAGCCGCGGCCGGTGTCGGTGATGACGGTGTGATCGGCGGTGCCGGGGTAGGTGTAGCTGCTGGTCCGGTGCCAGGCCAGGCCGGTGACCTGGTAGCGGTGGGCGCGTTCGCTGGCGGCGTTGCCGACGTTGAGGGTGTCGGTGAGGCTGGACTGGGCGGCTGGCCGATGGTAGTACCAGGCGAGCATCGAGGCGCTGGTGCCGGTGGTGTTGTCATACGGCCCGTGCTGGAGGGTCACCACGAGGCGGCGCCGGAATCCGATCGCGTCGGTGAGGAAGAACCGGTAGGCGGCGGTGTGGTCGGCGCTTCCGGCCACGACGTGGGCGGTGTTGCCGGTCATGGGCTGGCTGTAGGGTCCCTGGTTGAAGTAGTAGCCGCCGTTGAAGAAGTCCTCGGTGCCGGTGCCGTAGAACGCCGGGGAGCGGCTGCCGTCGACGTAGATCCGCTCGTCGCCTTCGAGGTAGGAGCGGCTCAGCCCGCCGGTGTAGGACGCTGTGACGCCCACCAGCTTGCCGCTGCCGGTGGCGTCCAGGACCCCGATGTCCCGGCCGGCCGGGGCGCGGGTGGTGGTCGTGTACCTCGTGGTGAGGTACCCGACGCGGGCGAAGCCGCCGGTGAAGGGCCGGTACTGGACCTGGTAACCAACCCCGGGCAGGCTGCCCGGCCCGGTGTTCAGCAGTTGTATCGTCGCGTGCTGCCGGAACGGCATCGGCAGGTACATGTACAAGGTGCCGCTGGCGTCGATCCCGGCGACGAGCCCGCGGTCCGGGTAGGAGCCGAACTGGCCGAGGCCGAAAAACGATCCGAGCGGGGCGCTCACCGCCGGCGCGGCCTGGCCGTCCCAGAAGATCTTGATCCAGGTATGGTTCAGGATCTGCTCCGCCGCGATGCCGGCCGCTGCGGTCACGCCGGGGACAGTCAGCTTGACCGACTGGATCGAGGCCGGCCCGGCGATGCCGGCGACCGTCTGCGGGACGTTCGGATCCAGGCTGACCTGGCCTCCGACAGCGGTGTTGCCAGCGGTGCTGATCGGGTCGGCGCCGGCGTTCTGCCATTCCTGCCGCAGCGCGGCGGTGGACTGGCCGGGCGACCAGGTCATGATCGGCGTGCCCGGCGGAAAAGTCTCGTAGCCGATGTTGTAGTACCGGTTCATGCTCGTGGTGATCTTGATCGAGGTCCGGTAGCACAGCGGCACGTAGCTCACGTAGCCGCCGCTGGATTGCAGGTCACCGGCAACCAGCGGCGCCAGGAACGGCGCGTTCGTGCCAGCGAACATCCGACCGATGCTCATGTCGATCGCCGGCGTCGCGCTGCCGTTGAAATACACCTTGATCCACTGACCAGGAAACGCGGCCTGCTGGCTCGTCATCCAGATCCGGTACACACAACCCGGGCCCGCCTGATCCAGCATCACGTTCCCGTCCGGCCCGGTCGACAGGAAATTACCCAGGTCATGATTGCCGTGCGTGGCATCGAACGTGTCCCGGTCAAAACTCGACACGCCCCCCGCCATCGTCCCCGGCTGCAGGAACGGCAGCCGATCAAGCCGCGTGCCCGCCGCGACGCCATAGGTCGGGCCAGGGACTGAGTGTGCGGCCTGTGCGGGCCCTGCGGAAGCTGCTCCGAGAACTGCCACCAGCAGTAGCGGCACAAGGAACATCCCGGCGAGGTGCGCGCGGCGCCGCGCCGGGATCTTCCGGCCATGATCTCCTTGCCATGCCACCCCCGCATAATGCCATGGTGGTCATAGGCTCTGGCGGACAGGTATTAAGTTGTGATCAACTCGCGCGGCGCACGAAATCGCGCCGCTCTGCGCCCGAGTGCTGGGCATCTGGGTCAGTGCGCGAGAATCGCGTCGATTCCGGTGACTGTGTTGCTCCCTGAGACGGTGACGGCCGACGCTGAACTCTCCGACGGGGCGTTATGCCACCACTGGGTCGCGAAGCCCGAATCGCCGCAGCCAGTTGAGAACTCGACGTGGTAAGTACCCGGCATGAGACCGACCAGCGAGTAGGTGCCGTCGGCGCCTGTCACGGCGATCACGGGCCTGAGCGTCTGGCCGACGAGTGGATCAGGTGTCGGCTTGACCGGGACGGCCGTCACGCACTCGCCGGGGATCGGCGTGTCCGCCTGGTCGGTAACAGTTCCGGATATGCCGCCGTCGAGAGCCAGCGTGGCGCCTATCCGGGCGGTGTCCGCGCCCGCCGAAACTGTCACGTCCTTAGCGGTTGCCTGGGTTGGCTGATTTCTGTACCACTGCGGAGCGTAGTCAGTTCCGGCCACGAAATACGGGCAGAACGGGTCGCCGTCCGTTCATCACGGAGTACATCCAGGGACCGCTGTTGACGACCTTGGCGTACATCCAGGGCCGCCCGTACATCCACGGCCCGCTGTTGACGGCCTTCGCGTACATCCAGGGGCCACCGCCTGCCTTGCGCGACGTCGCTGCGACATCGTGCGCGCGCAGCACAGAGTTGGCCCCTGCGCGAAGTTGGCTGGCCTGAACGTGGCTTCTGAAGCTGTGACCCGGCGGCGCCGCGGCCACCGCGGTGAGACCGAATGACGCGAGAGAGGGAACAAGAATCGCGCGCACTAATTGGGCGCGATGTCTCCCGGCCGAGGGCTCATGGCGAGCGCCGCTCGCCGATCCTCGGTTTCGCAGGATTACATTTTGTAACGACCTGTGTGCTTTCATCGAGAAGGTCCTCTCTTTGGTGACTTGACTAACAGGTCCTGCAAGAACGACAAGCTACACCACGCGCGAGTGCAGGGTCCGGCGTTTTGGGCCGATCCGCGCGAGCTACCTACCGGCCAGGTTGAAGCCGCCGCAGGCCTCTGACCTGCGATGCAATCTATGCATCAAGCCAACTGCAAGAAAACCGTCAAGGTCAATGGCGCACGCTTGCGCTGCGGTTCCTGCCAGAGGAAGCCGCCGGAGTCAGCTACCGGAGGACGTAATGGCATACGGAAACGGGGCGCACCCGGCGGATGATAACCCATCTGTCCCGGACAGCCTGCTCGCCAATGCCGAGCGGTTCATCACGCAGTTCCACGACGAGAATCGCGCGGGCCCGCCCGGCTCGCGGCTCCGGCAAGTCCGGCGCGAGATCGAGACGACTGGCACCTACCAGCACACGGTGGCTGAACTGGAGTTCGGCGCACGCGTCGCGTGGCGGAACAGTTCGCGGTGCATCGGGCGACTGTACTGGCAGAGCCTGAGGGTACGCGACCGCCGCGAGATCACTGCGGCATCGGACGTCGCCGCCGAGTCGATCGTGCACCTGCGTGAGGCCACGAATGGCGGCCGGATCCGGCCGGTCATCACCGTGTTCGCGCCCGATGCCCCTGACCGGCCAGGTCCGCGGATCCTTAATCCGCAGCTGATCCGGTATGCCGGTTACGAGACCGCGGATGGTGCCGTCATCGGAGACCCGGCCACCGCGGATCTCACCTGCCTGGCCCGGGCCCTCGGCTGGCCAGGAGGCGAGCCCGCGAGCCGGTTCGACGTCCTCCCCCTGATCGTGCAGGAGGCCGGTGCGTGTCCGACGCTGCACGAGATGCCATTGGACGCGGTACTCGAGGTGCCCATCAAGCACCCAGGGTTCGACTGGTTCGCCGACCTCGGCCTGCGGTGGTATGCCGTGCCCGTGATCAGCGACATGTACCTGGACATTGGCGGCGTCCGTTACCCCGCCGCGCCGTTCAACGGCTGGTACATGTGCACCGAGATCGGATCGCGCGATTTCGGCGACAGCGGCCGCTACGACCAGCTGCCGGTCATCGCCAGGCGCATGGGCCTGTCGGCGGCGAGCAACCGGACCCTCTGGAAAGACAAGGCAATGACCGAGCTCAACCTCGCAGTCCTGCACTCGTACAACGCAGCGGGGGTAACTATTGCCGATCATCACACCGAGTCGGCCCGCTTCCTCCAGCACCTGGACCGCGAAGAGCGGCAGGGCCGGGCGTGTCCGGCGGACTGGACTTGGATCGTGCCCCCTGCTGCGTCCTCGGCCACACCGGTCTTCCACCGCTACTACCGGAATTTCGACCAGACGCCGAACTTCTACCGCCACCCAGCGCCCGCCTGGCAGAAGCTGGCCCGCGTCGCGTTGGGCACATCGGGATGATTAGTGGCTCGCCCGGGGCGTTGGAGGCGGCGAGGCGCACAAGCGTTCGGTTATACCGCGAACGGATATGTCTCAGGCACCTCGCCAGTCTCCCAGCCCGCGGTTCGCTCGAGCGGCTCTGTCGCCCGGGTCTCGTCGACATGGATGACCGCGTCGAACTGGTCGGCCGCGCGGGCACGGAAGTAGTGGCTCTGGCGTTCGGTCTGCGGCCGGTAGACCACGCCGATCGCCCGCTGGAGGCGCGCCGAGCGCAGGGCATCGGCCGACCGCGGCGCCCCGTCGAAGCGGAGCATGAACTCCTTCTCTCCCACCTCGTGCATGAGCTCCTCGACGCTGTCCGGCAGCGCCGGCCGCACCCATTTCCGCTCGGCCGGCCCTTCCCGGTCCCCGGCCGCCGTCACCGTACCTGTATAGGTGGTGAATCCCACGAGGCGGCAGTCCCCTGGATGACGCTCACGGACCAGCTGACCGACATTCAGCTCGCCACCCGCCGCGTTGTCGGTGGCCCGGGCGTCGCCGAGGTGTGAGTTATGCGCCCATACGACGATCTTCGCGGGGGTGCCCCGCTGCCAGGTCAAGTGATCGGCGAGCGCGTCCAGGGTGTCGGCCATGTGGCGATCGCGCAGGTTCCGGGACGAAACCCGCCCGCTGAACATCGTCCGGTAGTACTCCTCGGCCGCCCGCACCGTCCGCGCATTCTGCTCTGCGTAGAACAGCTCGTCCTCGGCGATCACGCCGTCCCGGCGCGCGTACTGCGCGGCATGCCGCTGCAGGTCGACGAGTTGCTCGACTACCGCTTGCTCGCATTCCTCGCCCGCCCCGAAAGCCGCAGCGAACCCGTAGACCTGGGCGTCGTCGCCACTGAACTGCTCAAAGCAGGCGTAACGCTCACGGGCACGGGCCGCCGCCGCAGGGTCCACCCGGTCCAGGTAGGAGATGACGTCGTGCACGGATCGCTACAAACTGTACAGGTCGAGGCCGTAGAGCCCGGTCTTGGACTGCCGACCGCCGCCCAGCCGGTCGTTGTGCTCACGTTGCCAGATCACGAAATCCAGGACGTCGGTGTTCCGCCACATCCAGGTCGGGAAGCGCTCGAATCCGCGCAATGCCTCCTCAGCGGTCGCGTCGGTGCTGTCGCCCCGGACATGCCGGTTCACCTGGTACGCATCCGGCCAGTCCGCCTCCGCCGCGACCGCGCAGAATCCTCGCTCCTCGATCAGCCGGCGGGTCATATGCGCCCGGGCCGCGTAGAACTCGCTGGTGCCGTGCGAGGCCTCACCGATCAGCACCAGATGCGCGTCACCCACGAGATCGGACAGGACGTGGTCGGCCCGGTGCGCCCTCCTCGACCGGCAGCGCATCGGCGCGAATGACGGCGGCGTCTGTCGGGCGCGACGTTGTTGCCGTGGCACGCGGCGGCCCCTGCGGCCCCTGCGCGGCGCGCAGCAGGTCCCGCACCTCCTCATCGGTCGTCTGGGTGAAGTCGCAGTAGGAATTCCCCACGGCGAAGAACGGTGACGGCGTGGTCGCGCAAACCACCTCGTCGGCTAGGGCAGTTGGCTCGCGGCAGGTGGACTCGGGCGCGGCGGGCGTCGCTACCACGATCCGGCGCGGCTCCAGCCTGCGGAGCGCCTCGATCGCGGCGCGCATGCTCGAACCCGTCGCCAGGCCGTCGTCGACCAGGATCACTACTTTGCCGGCCACGTCAGGGAAGAGCCGGCCTTGGCGGTAGGCCTGCTCGCGCCGGAGCAGCTCGCGGCCCGGCACGCCAAGCTTGCGCACGAGGAAGACGTCAAGCGGCGCACCCAAAGCCGGTTGCCACCTCATACGCCACGGGCACACCGCCGCGGGGCAGGCCAAGCACGGTGACATCGGGACGATCCCGGAAGTCCTCCAGGAGGCTGGCCAGGTACCGGCCAGCATCCCTGCGGTGGCGGAAGAGGCGGTCTGGCATGATCTGTGCCCCGTTCTTGAGGCCCTGTTCCTGGCGAGCGCTGGCGCCGAGGTAAAGAGTTCCGGTACCGTTCGGCCGCGGGCAACACTGTCACTGACCCCGGGCGGCGCTGGCTGGCGAAGGCTGGCCCCAGCGACACCCAGCGCGAGCAACTACGCCTCGTGCGTGTCGCAGACGGAGCCGACCCCCAAGTCTCCGTCTGGGAACCTTTCGTTCAGCTATTCCTCGCTTTGGAAGCACTTTCCGGCCACAATCGATTGCTACGGTCGGCCCGCGGCCATTAGCGCCGTGCGCCCGGACCCGCAGCGCATTCCCGGCTGCGGGCCGGTTGCTGATCGCCGTTCCTGACGAAGGGTAGGCAAGGCAGATGAGGCTAACGCGGATTGCCATCGGAGCGACGGCGGCTGCAGCCGTCGCCTGGATGGTGACCCCGGCCGTGAGTTCAGCGAGCACCGCGAACTCCGCCATTCCGCACTATCAACACATCGTAGAAATCATGATGGAGAACACCAGCTACGGGACGATCATCGGCAACCCCAACGCACCGCAGATCAACGCGCTGGCCGATCAGTTCGGGCTGGCCACGAACTACTTTGGCGTCACTCACCCGAGCGAGCCGAACTACATGGCCAACCTCGGAGGCAGTTTCTTCGGCGTCCAGGACGACAATCAGTTCTACTGCACGCCGGCGCTGGCCAGCACCGACCCCACCTGCGCCGGGACCACGGTTAATCACACGGTCCAGGCACCGAATCTGGCGGATCAACTTACCGGAGCGGGCATGACCTGGAAGGGCTATTTCCAGAGCCTGCCGCCGATCCCGCCCAGCGGGGTGATCACTACTGGCCCCAACGCCAACGGGCCCTACACCTTCAAGTGGCCGAGCAACAGCGTCGCCTTGTACGCGTCCAAGCACAACCCGTTCGTGAACTTCACGGGGACTCAGGGCGCGCTTGCCAACATGGTTCCCGACACCCAGCTCGCCACTGACCTCGCAGCCGGCAATCTGCCCAACTTCAGCCTCATCGTCCCTGACCAGTGTAATGACATGCACGGCACGGGTACCTGCACGAGCGCCAACGGTCTCATTTCCGCCGGCGACACCTACGTGGGTGATACCGTTCGCGAGATCATGGCGTCGCCACAGTGGAAGCAGGGCCGCAACGCCATCGTGGTCACCTGGGATGAGGACGACTTCTCTGACCAGGGTCAGCTCGGAACCGGTTGCTGTGGCGCCGACCCGGGTGGCGGTCATGTTGCCACGATCGTGATAACGAACCAGGGCAAGCACCCGGTCACGGACAACACGCCTTATAACCACTACTCGTTGCTGCTGAGCTTCGAGAAGGCCTTCGGTCTGCCCTGCATCGCCAACGCCTGCGACGCGGCGCATGGCGTCAAGCCGATGACGCCGCTGTTCCACTCGTAGTCACTGCAAGAACGACCGCATTGAGCGAGGCGGCTTCCGCGCTCCCCCTGGGCGCGTGAAGCCGCCTCCGCGTGTTCGACATCCCCCCGTAGAGGCGGCAACAAGCTGACCGGGCTTGCGCGATACCTTTCCGGGCATACACCTAGCCTGAACGGCTCGTATCTGACGATCGCCGTCACGGGGGGTTGGGATGGCAAGAAGGACAAGCGTCACGTTGCAGGACGATCTTGATGGGAGTCCAGCGGAGGAGACTCTGCGGTTCGGGATCAGCGGCGCAGAGTACGAGATTGACCTCAACTCGAGGAACGCCGCGCGGCTGCGGTCGCAGCTGGCGCCGTTCATCGAGCATGCCCGCAAAGCCGGGAAGATGCCGCGCCGGGCGGTCAGGACGGCAGCCAGCCGCCGCCGCAGCCGCGACATCCGCGCTTGGGCAAAGGCACAGGGCATCGAACTTAGCGGGCGCGGCCGGATCCCGGCGAGCGTCGCCGCCCAGTACGACGCCACCACCAGGAAGACCTCACGGCGGTTACCGCGCAATACACTTCGGTTGCGGCATTGGCGGGAGACCGAAGCTGTTTTTAGCGTGCCGGGTGAGGGAGCGGATCTTGACATCACCGGGCGTGCAGGACATCAGCGCTGTGCAGCGCCGTCTTCGGGCAAGCCAAGGCACGTTTGTTCCCAAGGCGCGGCTACCGGTGATCGACGAGCTCGTCGCAACCGTCTTGTCCCAGCACACCTCGGACATTAACTCAGAGCGAGCTTTCGCCCAGCTTAAGGCCCAGTTGCCTAACTGGCAGCAGGTGGCGGCCGCACCAGTGGAGCAGGTCGCAAGCGCTATTCGGTGCGGCGGCATGGCTGACGTGAAGGCGCGCCGCATCAAGCAGATCCTTTCGGCCATTGAGCATCAGGAGGGCAGCCTGGACCTCAGCCGCCTGCACGATCTTGACGATGCGGCGGCGGAGGCCTACCTGCTCTCCCTCCCTGGCGTGGGACGTAAGACGGCCGCATGCGTTCTTGCGTTCTCCATGGGGCGGCCTGCTTTCCCGGTGGACACCCACGTGCACCGGGTGGCCATCCGGCTCGGCTGGCTCAAGGCGAACACGACCGCGGACCGCGCGCACCAGCTCCTGGCAAGGCGCGTGCCACCCGGCATCGCCTACGACCTGCACCTCGCGATGATTGCCCACGGGCGGACGGTCTGCCGGGCGCAGCAGCCGCACTGCGGCACGTGCGTGCTGCGAGACTTGTGCGCCTACGGCTCAGCCGCACGTGCAGGAGACCGATAGCTGACCCGGCGGTAACCTGCCACGGTGAGAGTGGCAGTGCTGGCGGACACGCATGCCCCGCGTCGATGGCGCCGCTGCCCGCCGGCGGTCGCGCAGCACCTGCGCGGGGCCGACTTGATCTTGCATGCCGGGGACGTGTGCACGGCCAACGTGCTCGATGAGCTAGCCGCTTACGCACCCGTGCGGGCCGTGCGCGGCAATAACGACGGCCCGGACGTAGCTGCGTGGGGCGCGCCGGAAACCTTGCAACTCGACCTAGCGGGGCTGGCCGTAGCGATGCTGCACGATAGCGGCCAGGCCGTAGGCCGGTGCGCCCGGCTCCGCCGCCGGTTCCCGGCCGCGCAACTGGTCGTGTTCGGGCATTCCCACGTCCCCCTCGACCAAGCTGCCGATGGCATCCGCATCTTCAATCCTGGGTCCCCGACGGACCGTCGCCGCCAACCGCACGGCACCTTCGGCTTCCTGCACATCGACGACGGCCGCCTGATCGAGGCCCAGATCATCCCCGTAGATAGCTGAACCAAACGCTCGGGGAGCTCGACCAGATCCGCGCGCGGGGACGGGAAGGAGTTACTCCTTGCCGTCATGTGCCAGGCCGCCAACCAGGACCGGGCATCGTGCCTCGCGCAATGCGCCGCTCAAGGTGCTCCCTAGCACGAGCCTTCTGAGTTCGCCGTGACCATGATTGCCGAGGACCACAGCCTGTCCGTCGAGTTCGCGGGCCAGCCGGACGATTGCCTCAGCCACGGTGACGTCATCGGCCACCGCCAGGCCGTCAGCTTCAAGACCAGCCTGTCTGGCCTTCCCGCGCCTGTTCAGCCAGCCGCTGGGCCGCCTGATACGCCGCTCTTTCCACGTCGACCGCCGTGCGAATGTCCAGGTCGGCGAGCCGCATATCCAGTGATTTCGGGAATCGTGGCCGCCTCGAAGGCGCGCCCCGCTTCCCAGACGATAACGACGACCGCCGGGCGCGGCGCGAACGGGGCGGCCGCCTCGCGCAAGGCCAGCTCCGACGCAGGCTGCCCGTCAAAGCCGATGATTACCGGACCTGAATGCATCGCACCTCGCACGTGACCTTCCGGCTCCTGACAAGCGGTTTCACGCCGCGATGGCATGCACACCGAGGGTAACTTGCCACACGCGCCGCCTCTCATGGTGCCCGCCACACCGAAGATGATCACGCGGGTTTGGTGCCTCTTTGAGCACAATCCGCGTGATCATCATCAATTTAGGCCGGCCAAGCCAAGGCTCGACCCGGTCAGGGCCCGGATTGCTCGCGGTGTCAACCCCGCGCCCCGCAGCGCGTCGGATTGGCGGGCATGCCAATGCACGGCCATGCCTGACGGCGCGAACTGGCGACATCGAGCGCGACCTCAGCACACACCCGTGCGCGTTTGTCGACCTGCTCGGCGGTACCCGGGCGGGGCGGGTGATCGCGGAGATCATCGGGGAGCACCAGATCGACGCGGCCTCGCCACCGCCTTCCGCACCCTCTATTCCGGACCGCGGCGGCTGCTCGCCGTCGAGGCCAGGCAACGCGCTCGCTCCCGCGGCCAGCCCTCTTTACAGCCGGACCGATGCGCGCGCTCAGCCGGCGCACGAAGTCCCCGTACTGGTGTCCGGGGCGTCATGCGCGCGGCGTTTGGCCTCGATGCGCTCGGCGTCTGCCATCCGAGCCGCGCCTTCGCCGCCGGAGGTCGCGGCTGCGGCGAAGGAGCGCTGTTCGTCGGCGGCACGCCGGTACGCGACGTCGGCCGCGCCGGGATTGGCCGCGGCGAGCTGGTCGCCGTACGCCTCGAGCACGGCCGCTCCGAGCGACAGAGTGGCGTCGTCGCCATCGGCGACGCCGTACGGGCCGAGCTGGCCCGCCAGCTCCGCGGCGTCAGCGAGCTTTCCGGCGGCGCGCAACGCCCGCACGGCTTGCTCGGTGGACAGTACAGAAGCGGACGTCGCGGCTGTGCCGGGCGGGCGGGTGAAGCCGATGGTGTCCTCGGCCGGGATGAAGCCGACCGAGGCGTAGACCCGGACCGCCGGCGAACCTTGCTCAGCGACGATCACCAGCCTGGCCGCTCCGAGTTGGCCCAGGCCGTGCCTGGCCGCATGCCAAACCAGCGTCCCTGCCAGTCCCTGGCGGCGGAACGATGGATGCGTCTCGACATCCTGGAAGCGGGCCAGCCCGCCGGGCAGCCGCACCAGGCCGAGGTGCGCGACCAGGCGCCCGGCGGTGAACGCCCCGAACCAGGTCGCGCCGCCTGCCTGGGCCATTCGCTGCCTGGCGAGCGCGCGGAGCTCACCGAACTGATGCTCCTCCGACGGGGCCGACGGCTCGTCCGCCGCCCCGCACGCGGCCCGCAAATCAGCGGCCTGCCGCCAGTCCTCCGGGCCGGCTAGCGGCCGGATCACGGCAGCCGGATGCGGGTGGGGCGGCTCGCGGACGCCTGAAGCCGTCAGCACCACGCCGCGGTCCGCGGCAAAGCCCGCTGTAGTGAACACTGCATCGTCCACCTCGGCGGCGTCGGCCACGTCCACCCCGAACGCGCAATGCCGCGCCGCCGGGAGCGCGGCAGCGAACCGGTCCAGCCAGCCCCCGATCTCGTCGGCCCGCGGGGCGCTGGCCAGAAGGATGAAGCTGCCCCACCAGTACAGCGGGTTCTGGTCGGTGCGCACCACAATGTGGTCGCCGCAGTCAGTGACGGTGCTGCCTTCGGCCCGCCGGACACCAAGATCCGTCTGATAGCCCAGAGAGCGCACACGCACCATCTCATTGTGGATCACGGCCCAAGTCTGCGTCCTGACGGGACGCGACCGAGGTGTAGTCGGGACGGCTCTATAGAGGCGGTTGTGATGCCTCCCTCGATCGGGAGCGCGGATGCGGTCACGAAGCCGGCGTCATCGCTGGCGAGGTTCGCCACAGTGCCTGCGAGTACCTCGACTGTGCCAAAGCGCCCCATCGGATAGTGGATGAGCCGCTTCTCGAGCTCCTCTGGAGGAAGCCTGCTGAACAGCTCCTGAAGCTGGGGGTCTCGATAGTGAGATGGCCGTGCCCATCACGGCCAGGAATCAGGCCGGCGCAGTGGATAGGGTTTTGGAACGTGTATCCAGATCCTCGGGTGATCCACTCCCCTGCCGCGGCGCGGGAGGCCCGCCTGCACGGCTTCCGGCTGATCAGCTATGACCGGCCCGGTTTTGGCGGGTCGACTCCGATGCCCGACCGGGTGATCGCCGACTGCTGCGCGGACGTCGAGGCGATCCTGGGCGGCCTCGGAATCAGCCGGATCGCGGTGCGGGGATTCTCCGGCGGCGGCCCTTATGCCTTGGCCAGCGCGGCGCTGTTGCCGGATGCTGTCGCGGCCGTGTGCCTGTTGGCCCCCCTCGGGCCTTACGGCGCGGCAGGGCTGGACTTCCTGAACGGGATGGCCGACTCCTACCGGGAGGAGGTCCATATCTTTTTCAATGATCGGGCAGCGGCGCGGGAGAAGTTCCGGTCCGAGGCAGCGGAGATGTTCGGGCGGCTGTCCACGCCCGGGGTTGGCTAGCGGAGTGGGGCGAGCGAGCAGGCAAGGACGCGGCGCACGGCCAGGAAGCAGCGGACTACCTCGCCTCGATCTACCAGGACGGTTGGACCCACGGCGATGATGGCTGATGGGACGACTGAAGCGCCTTCCTCAGTCCATGGGCTTGGATCTGGGCGCCATCACTGCCCCGGTCAGCCTGTGGCACAGGCTGGCCGAGACCCGGTGCCCGGGGACCACACCAATATGGAGGACAACAACCGGACCGCCGCTTACGAATGGCTACGTGGCCTGCTCACTGATCAGGCCTTGCCGCTGGCGCAAGAACGGAACCGCCATTTACGATCCCGCACGACAGGAACACCGCGCGCCTATGGTGACACCACGACGCGCGAGCACTCCTGTCAGGTATGTGGCTCAGCCGCCGGTCACCGCGAACCAGACCCCGACCCCGGCGGGACCGGTAACGAAGATGATCGGAGCTATGCAGGGCTGGGGAAGGCTTACCATGGCATCGATATTGGAGTTCCCGGCAGCGTCGGCGCTGAAGTTGTCCGTGCTGATGCTGGTAATCGCGGCCGAGCCGTCGGCACCTATGCTCTGGCAGCTGACGATGGCCCGGAAATCCGGGAACGGATTCGTGCCTCGCAGCGCGGCCGGAACGGACGGCTGGTCGGCGAGTACCAGCCCTCGCACCTTCACCAGCAGGTGACCGTCGCGCTTAAGCGAGCCGTTCCCGGCTGTGAGCATCCACGGAAGCCCCCCGCCTGGTACGCCCCGGACCGGGTTCGCCGGACCCACGTACGGGCCGGTAACCGGCGCCATCGTGTCGAATTTCAGCATCGTCGCGGGGCTAGGGCCAGTCGAGGCGGCGACGCCCTGCACCGCCGCCACGCTCACCAGGGCCGCGCCACCGACGATACCCAGCAGCCAACTGATCTTGCGCATCTCCGCACCTCTCTCAGGGGCTGGCGGATAGGACCGTCGCCTCATCGTCCGCAGGCATTTCCCGATGACACGTGCCACTGACGCGCGCGGTTCATTTAAGGTCGCGCCGCACCTCGCCGCGGCCGGCGAACGGCACCGGACTTCCCGCGCGGGATCGCCTGATTCGCAGCGGCGCTGCCGTATGTGCTGGCTGGCGATTGCCCCGGCTGGAGATTCCGGGTGAGCCGACCAGTCCGTCACCGCCGGACCGCGCATGATGCTGTCCTTGATGGTGCCGCGGCAGCCGGGCACGGATGATGACGCAGTCCTCGGAATGATCGATGCTGGCCGCGGGCCAGTGACTCGCGATCATGGCGAGGACCCGCTTGTTCCCGGGCAGCACGTCCATCGCCACGATCGCGGCACCGCGGGCCTGAGCCGCGGCGATCAGTGCGCGGACCAGGGCGGATCCGACCCCCTGGCCCTGCCACGCGTCGGCCACAACGACGCCGATCTCGGTGATTATGGTGCCGCCTGGGCCGGCTCGGTCGGCAGCGACCCCGTGCCCGATGATGGCGCCGTGGCCGGTCGCGACCACGGCGTCGACCTTGTCGCCAGATAGGGCGCGGAGCATGGCGGGAGTGATCGTGAGCCCGGCGAAGAATCTGAGATAGCGGGTCCGCGCGGACAGGCCTGTAAAGAAGGCCCTGAGCGCTTCCCCATCTGCGCTGCATGCCCGCCGGATCGGGACGGGACCGCGGGTGACCGGATCTCCCTTCTGAGTTCGGTTCACAGACCCAGCGTCCCGCATGCCGGCTGAGTCTGTCAACTAGACCTAGCGCGGTCACAGCGAGTCCAGTGCTGGCGGGCAGTGCCGAGATTCGAAGCGGGCGGCTGGAACCTTGGCCGACGGCGCAGCGGGCGGCGTGGTGCTCAGCTCGCTCATTACACTGGGCGCAAATTGAAATGGCCTGCCCACAAGAGGACATAGCAGCCATGACCGGTTACACATTGGGAGGCGGATACCAACCGCCGCCTGTGAGCCATTCTCCAATCCGACAGCGCAAACTGCGGCCGGGCCGGATTTGGTATCTGGCAGCGATCGTTATATTCGCGGCCGCGACTGCCTGGCTAATTTACGGCATCTTCTCATTCGCCGGTACAGTCAACGGCCTGCAGCGAGTGCCACTGCCCGCCGGCGGCACGGTGCACCTGGCACATAGCGGCGGCTACGTCATCTATTACGAGGGCCCTGGCGCTCAGAGCGGGAACATCCCGTCCTTTAACGTCCACGTCACGCCCGCATCGCCTGGCGCATCCGTAACCGGCCTGACCCATTACCGGGCGTCGGTTAGCTACAACGTCGGCTCTCATCATGGCCGGGCAGTCCTCACGCTCAACATCGCGCGCCCCGGCAAGTTCGCGATCACGGCGTCCGGTGGTCAAGGCGCCGGCGCCGACCTAGCGGTCGGCGGGAGTGTGGCACGGGGAATCGTCGGCGTCGTCCTTCCGGCCGTACCGCTGATGATCCTGGCGTTCATCGGCGGCCTGATCGTGTTCGTCATCCGCATCGCGGGCAAGTCCGCCATGCGGCGGGAACAATTTATGTACCGCTAGCCAGTGCCTGCGGCCCGCTAACCGGATACGACCACTTCGTGCCAGAGACCGCCGTTGAGATTGATGTTGTTGCCGTGGGCCTGGCCGGGACCAGAGTCCCCGAGATAGGTGTACAGGGGATGCCCGTTGTAGGTGGCCTGCACCGATCCGTCTGACCGCGTGATCGTTCTGAAACGCCCCGGTATGCCGACCGCTGCTGATGCGGGACCGCGCACTGGCGGCCAGTATGCGGCACACGAGGCGCTGCACTTGGATTCTGCCGGGGTGTCCGGGGCGAACCAGTATAGAGTGAAGCCGCGGGAGTTCGTCAGTACCCGAACCCCGCCCACCGTGGCAGTCCGCAGGCTCCCCGCGGCGGCCGCCGCCCCGTGAGCGCCCGATGTGGCGACCGCGACTCCCAGCAGCACCAGTGCGGTAGCGGTGATGCCGAGAGCGGCTCTCAGCGGGAACGGGCCCGCGGCCCGCACGCGAGCGGCCAGGCCGGCAGCCATCCTTCCCGCCGGGCTCGTCGACCCGGTCCGCTGGACGGAGGCCAGGCTCGCCCCGGCCAGTGCCGCGAAGGCGGCCACTTCTATGACCCCGGCGACTATCCCGGCCGTCGTGCGGACTTCTCTGAACCCGAACAGCCCGATCCACACCGAAAGCAGGTAGCCGCCGAGAGTGGAAAGCGCAAAGATGGCCCCGGCGGCGCTGACGAGCCAGCTGCGCGACACCGCGATCAGGATGGCCAGCCCGAACGCGGTGATCGTCTGCAGCAGGAACAGCCAGCCGATGGTGGGAATCGACCGGTATCCGGTCAGGTACAGGTCGAGATGGATCGCGCCCGCCGCAGCCAGCAGCGCCGCTCCGCCCATCCTCAGTACCAGACCGCCGGCACGATCCAGTTTCGAAGTCCTGCCTGGCTTCATGTCTTTGTCCACGCACGACACGGTACGCCGGTTCAGGCTGCGGAAAACTACCCCGGCGTCCTACTGACAGCGACGTCGCTGAACTACCCGGGCTCTGGTTACGTGATCGAGGTATGTGTATGCCCACTAGTGAAACGGAGCGATGCGATGTATAGAAGATTGTTCGTACCGGCTGGACTGGTCGCTGCCGCGCTGATTGCCGCAGGGTGCGGCAGCTCGGGAAACTCGACCCCACCCGCCGGCTCGGGCGGCTCGGGCAGCGCGACGCGCACGACCGCGCCTGTATCCAGCGGCAACGCGATCAATACGATGAAGATCGGCGGAGCCACCGTCCTGACCAACGCCAAGGGATTGACGCTGTACTGGTTCGCTCCGGACACCTCGACGACATCGAAGTGCAACGGCACCTGCGCCACCTTCTGGCCGCCGGTCAAGGGACCGGCCACTGCAGGCACCGGGGTGATGGGCAAGCTCGGCACGATCACGCGCTCAGACGGCTCGGCACAGGCCACCTACAACGGCCACCCGCTCTACACATACAAGGGCGACACCGCGCCCGGACAGAACAAGGGCAACGGGCTCAACATCGAGGGCGGCCTCTGGCATGAGGTCACCGCCAGCGGCTCAGCACCCGCCCCGAAGACGTCCTCCAGTTCCAGTGGCGGCGGATACGGCTACTGACGCGCGCACAAGCGGGTGGCGAGCCAGCCCTCGCTGATGTCGGCATGGCCCATTGCGGGCAGGGGGTCACCAGTGCCATTCGTGGCGCACGTTGTTGGACGGGAAGGTTCGACGTTACGTGAGCAGACGTAGGTCTGCCCATCATGTTCTCGCGCTGCGACGCACGTCGTGGTGATTGCGGGATCTCCTGCGAGAGCGCATTGCTCGTGGCTGAGCGGGCAACGTCTGGCGGGCCACGGATGAGATGCTGCAACGTCCCGTAGCGGTCAAGCTGCTCTGGCCGGAATTCGCTGGTGACCCGGAGGCTCGGGCCAGATTCCGGGCGGAGGCCCGCAATGCCTCATGCTTGTCCCATCCAGCCGTAGCCGCTGTCTATGACTATGGCGAGGACGGCTCGCCCGACGTCCCGTTTCTGGTAATGGAACTCGTTGACGGGTCCTCTCTGGCGGAGGTGCTCGCCGTCGGCCCGCTAGATCCCGCACGAACCACAGACGTCATCGGACAAGTCGCGGCGAGCCTGCAAACGGCGCATTCGGCCGGCGTGGTTCACCGGGATGTCAAGCCGGCCAACGTACTAATCAGCCGGGACGGCCGGGTGAAGATCACAGACTTCGGGATCGCCAGCGCGGACCGACCTCAGGCAGTCGGCCTCGTCGCCTGTCAATGGGCTCGCGTCCGCATGGCGACCGGGGGCCAGCTTGATGAGCTTTCAAGGAATGTGGAGGCCCCTCAGAGCCGGGCTTGCCGCGGCGGCCGCGCTGGCGGCCGTCGGAGTCGGGGGCTGGCAGTTCGGCGTAATCGATGCCACTCGCCCGCCTAGCATGGTCGTTCTCAGAACGCCACCACCGCCGACCGTCGAGGTGGACACCGCGAGACTGGTCGGCCAACCAGTCCACGTCGTGCTCGCGCAACTCCGCCGGCTCGGCCTGGAGCCTCGCCTGGTGTGGGTGACGAGCGGAGCGCATGCACCCGGCACGGCGCTGTCAGTGCAACCCGGCGGCAGGCTGCTGCCCGGAACCATCGCTGTGGTAACTGCCGCGGCTCAATTCGTCCAGCAGGGTGACCAGAACGGTGGAGCGGGAGCCGAACCCGGCGGCGGCGGCAATGGCGGAGGTGATGGCGGGAGCGACGGCAACGGCGGAGGCGGAGG
>Ga0209131_1000261_pt1 | contig 38357 bp, 30 predicted proteins | sample GraSoi_2013_40cm_FD_185826 | JGI IMG/M metagenome (GOLD analysis project Ga0209131, IMG submission 185826) | Grasslands soil microbial communities from the Angelo Coastal Reserve, California, USA - Sample 9_17_2013_40cm (SPAdes) (version 2) | ecosystem: Environmental > Terrestrial > Soil >...
AGATGTGATCAGCACGCCACGCGTTCCCTTGCCGCGTAATATTCGCGGTACCAGCGCACGAATTTCGGCAATCCTTCCTCAATTGGAGTGGTGGGCCGGAATCCTGTAGCCTGATACAAGTCATCCATCTGCGCGTATGTGGAGACGACATCCCCCGGCTGCATCGGGCGAAAAGTCTTGCGAGCCTTGATGCCCACGGCCTGCTCGATAATCTCGATAAACTTGAGCACCTCGACCGGCTGGTGGTTCCCCAAGTTGTAGATTTTGTAGCGCGCATTGCTCATAAAGGCTCCGCGACTCTCTTGAAGGACGCTGTGTTTTGGAGAATTTTCGAGCACGCGCACAATCCCTTCCACGACATCATCGATATAGGTGAAGTCCCGCTGCATGCGGCCGTGGTTGTAAATCTCTATCGGCTTACCGCGAACGATCGCATCAGTAAACTTGAAATAAGCCATGTCCGGACGGCCCCAGGTCCCGTATACGGTGAAGAATCGCAGGCCGGTGACAGGCATGTCATAGAGGTGGCTGTAGGAGTGGGCGATTAATTCGTTGGATTTCTTGGTGGCGGCGTACAGCGAAATGGGATGATCGACGTTGTCATGCTCGGAGAACGGCACCTTGAGGTTAGCTCCATAAACGGAGCTGGATGAGGCAAACACAAAATGGCGCAAGCTTGCAGCGCGTGCGCAGGCCTCCATCAGGTTCACAAAGCCCACCAGGTTACTGTTAACGTAGGCCAGAGGATTCTCCAGGGAATAACGCACACCGGCCTGCGCCGCGAGGTTTACGACGACTTCCGGCTCAGAGTCCGCAACGAAACGGCTGAGATTTCTCCCATCGGCAAGGTCCAGCTGTTGAAAAATGAATTCTGGCACTTGCTGAAGTTGCACCAGGCGGGCTTTCTTCAGATTCACATCATAGTAGTCATTAAGATTATCGATCCCGAATACCTTGCAACCTTCCTCCAGCAGACGCTTCGAGAGGTGAAAGCCAATAAAGCCGGCCGCCCCTGTAACCAGAACCCTCATAGCTACACTACCTCCCCCTTGGTATTGATTCGAACATGTTCACCGCCTGTAATACGGGAGGAACTCCTTTCCCGGGATGATGCACCGAAGTAATTCCGAGCTGATTCAGTTCCAGCGATTCAGCGGCCGAGTCAGAGAAGCCAAGCTGATGCTGAAGCACGCGGCGCAAGGTGAGCGGTGGCCCAACGATGGCAACGTGGCGAAGCTGGTCAACAGAAGCGCACTGAAGCGCCTCGCTCACGTTTCTCTCCACGGCATGCTCGGAAATCGTGCGGCAGGAATCCGCAGAGCGCTGAAAGATGCCAACCGCCGCGAGGCGTGCGATTGCGCCGGCAGCGAGCAGTTTGTCTATGGCGACGCACTCAAGGACAGCGGCGAATTGCCGGATCTCCGCAGGGTTTGCATCGGTCACCGGAATGAGAAGCAAGCGCACCCCGCGCCGCCCTTCTTTGAGCTTAGGTAGTAGCTCGCCGAGGTGGGTGGCGTCATTCAGGAGTTCTAGCCTTGCTTGTCTTGAATCGGGTGAAAAGCGAAGCCGGCTGGCGCCGCAATTTGATTGCTGGAAACTGTGGAAGTGTGCCGCGCCAAGACCGAGAGCCGAGGCTATGAGTGCGCGAATAGTTCCACCGTGCGACACCAACAGGATGGACTTGCCGGCGTAAGCTGTGAGGAGATAATTCCAAAACAAGCGCGCTCGATCGTAGAGGCTGCGAACAGGGTATTGAACCTCGTTATTGGCTAGCTGCATCCGGAACTCGCCCGGTCGGAGACGCCAATCGCGGTATTGTTCGGGAAAACGACGGGGTATTTCTTCAAGCGATAAACCCTCCCAGTCGTAAAGGTCGATCTCTCGCAATCGCGCATCGGTTTCGGAGGTAATTTTGCGGCCCTGCCCACCAATCGCTTTCAGAAGATGCTCGGCGGTGTCTGAGGCGCGCCGCAATGGGCTGCTAATGACGGCTTCAATCCCTTCCGAAGAAAGCCGCTCCGCACTAAGACAGGCCTCCTCTCGTCCCTTTGGTGTGAGTTCGGGCTCGTCGCAAGATCCCTGGCACCGATGTTGTGCATTGAACGTACTCGCGCCATGACGCAAGAGCCAAACTTGGGTTTCAGACAGTGCACGCACAGGCCGCCTCCCCGTGGAGGTTGCAGAGCTTCCGGCTGTGAACCATTGCGGCAAACTCACGGTCCAAGGACATCAGGCTTTTATGTGTGCCGGATTCCACGATTCGGCCCTCTGAGAGAAACAAGACAAGATCTGCGTCTTCCGCAACTCGAAGGTCGTGAGTGATGAGCAACGTCGTGGAATCTTCGCTAAGGCGATCCAAGGCAGCTGAGACTTCCTGTTCGTTCTTCCGGTCCAGTCCCGTCGTGGGCTCATCAAGGATGACAATGGGTGCCCGACGGATGGCGGCACGCGCAATCGCGATGCGTTGACGTTGGCCACCGGACAAAGTGGCGCCCCGCTCGCCGAGCACTGTGTCGTACTGCCTCGGCATTCGGATAACGAAGTCATGAGCGTTTGCAATTTGCGCGGCCTGAATGACTTCTTCAGGAGTTCCGGACGTCTTGCCCAAAGCAATGTTGTCTTGCACGCTCAGGGCGAACAGCGGGCTATCCTGCATCACGATGCTGATTTGGGAACGCAGGGACTCTATCGTGTACGAACGTATATCCTTGCCATCAATCAGAATTCTGCCCTCGCAGGGATCGTGGAGGCGTAACAACAGGCTGGCGATGGTAGATTTACCGCTGCCCGAGGGGCCAACAAGTACCACCTTTTGGCCAGGTTTGACCTCCAAACTGACATTCCGGAGTGCCACTCGCTGCGGTTCGTATTCGAAAGACACGTTCTCGAAAAGGATGTGTCCCTTAAACGGCGGCGCAACCGCTTCATCCTTGATTTCGAGAGGGGTGGTCAGCAGGCCCAGGATCCGGTCTCCGGAGGCGAGCGCTCGCGCAATTTGCCCGAGGTATTTCGCAAGTTGGCGGATGGGCTTGAAGCCGGTTCGCAGGTAGGTCGTAAAAACGATAAGGTCGCCCGGAGTGAGTTGGCCCTTAAGCACATTCCGAACTCCAAACCAGAGCACCAGCGCCGTAGTGGAAGTGGCCAGCAGATCGATGATGCGTTCGAGCCCGGCAGAGAGCTGCTGCGCCTTATTTCCTGCCTGGAGACTTTTACGGTTGGCAACGGAGAAGATATCCATGAATCGGGACTGCAACGACAGCGCCTGCACGGTGCGAATGGACGCGATGGTCTCTGCCGTCGCGGAAGCCACGGATCCTTCCCGACGACGTTGCTCGCGGGCAACTTCTTTAATGCGTGCCATGAGCCGGTCCACTGCGAGGAAGAAAACGGGAAACACAACTGCTACAATGCAGCCCAGCTTCCAGTTCATCCACACCATCACTCCCAACATCGCTGTCAGGGTCAACACATTGACTAAGAAAGGGAGAAGCGAAGAGACCGTCACTTCGCGCATGCGGTCCACGTCGTAAGTCACGTGGGTGATGAGGTCGCCCGTCCTGTTGCGTCCGTGAAAGGAGACAGATAGATGCGCAAGGTGCCGGAACAGGTGTCCTCGAATGTCCGCCAGGATGCGCGAAGCGGCCACGCCCATCGTCACCGTGCTCACGTACTCGAGAGTCGCTGCGAGCCCGGTGATCACAACCATGCTCGCGGTATAAACGGCCACCTGGATTTCGGGCGATAAACCCTGGAGGAGGGCCAGGGACATCCCGTGCTTGTGGCCCAGAAAAAGGGCGTTATAAATGAATTTCAGCGGCCACGGTTCGAGCGCGCGCAAGACCACGCCAACCAGCACAGCGACGGCGGATATCCAAATTAGCCGCCGCTCGCGCGCTATCTCTGCGCGGAAGGCACGGATCAACGTCAGCCAACCCGCTACGGTCCGTCGTGGTGTTCTAGTCGGGTGAGTCATCCTTCCTCGTATTCCGAAACGGTCATAGCGGCCTGCTTCCGCGGGATGTCAGCGGACTCCGCGGAATCAAGCACCGAAGAAAAAATGTTGTAGACGTTGCGCGCACTGGACTCCCGCGTGAAGCCCTCAAGAACAGTTTGACGTCCATTGCGGGCGAGGTTGTTCCGCAACTCCAGAGAACCGATTAGGAGTTGCATGGCGTCGGCGAGAGCAGTTGCGTTGCGCTGTTCCACAAGGAGGCCGTTCCTTTGATGTTCAATGAGCTCGCATACACCGGCAACCTGGGTAGAAATTATCGGCACACCACAGACCATGGCCTCGAACAGAACGTTGGGAATTCCGTCCCGGTCTCCATTTTCCAGAACCAGACAAGGAAGCACGAAGAGGTCCGCCTGTGGATATAGCGTCGCCAACTGATCCTGAGTCATCTTTCCCAGCAGGGATACCCTGTCCTGCAAAGCCAGACTGACTATCATCTTCTGTAACTTATCCTCGAGAGGCCCATAGCCTACAATTCGGCAGTGAAAGGCAACGCCACGATCAACCAGGATGCGGCATGCTTCGATGAGGAATTCCAGGCCTTTTTTCTCGCAGAGGCGCGCGACGCTCAGAATAAGAGGGACTTCACCGTTCTGCGGCGGATCTCCTGAGCGGAGTACACGAAATCGGTTGACATCAATGCCATGGTAGGCCAGGCGTATGGGAGTACCTTGATCCGCCAGTCCAGCTAAGTAACGCTGATTGACCGCGGTGCAGGTCAGCACGCATTCCGCTTTCTTAATCTTTCTAGCCAACTCCGAAGGCGGCGTCAGGTAGACGTCCTTCGCATGGGCCGTGAAGCTGTAACCAATCCCGGTGAGGTGTTTTACAATTTCGGCCACGGTCGTCGGCAGGTTGGCGAAGTGAGCGTGCAAGTGTGTGAATTTGCCTCTACGAAGGGCCTTGGCGAGATAGCCAGCTTGTAGGAAATCCTTGAGCCGTGGATCGTTGCCAGAGCTGAAGTGAAACCGCACGGCCGCGAGATATCGCACCGGTGCGGCAAACAGAAGCGCCAACTGGGAAAATAGCAGCAAGGCGAGACCCGGAGGCCAAAGAGGCCGGATGAACGATGGGATGTATCTGACAGGTCCTTTGATCTTGGCAACATCCGGATGTACCGGTTCACTTTCCGGCGGTAGTCGACGCAAGGAGAAGATCTCAAGCTCCAAGCCGAGACCTTCGACACCCAGGATCTCATTCAGGATGAACGTTTCCGAAAGCCGAGGAAACGTCTTCACAAGATAGGCAACGCGCAGACGTTTGCTCACCATTCACTCCCCGTCGGGGCCAGCATTTCCCGGATGGCCGCCGGCTCAAAACCACAAACGGTACTCAATGCCTCCCTTTGGAGTATCGCGGTAATACGCGGAAGTGCACCGAGATCAATGTAAGTGGACACCGGGGCATGGTTTCTCGCAGCCTGTAACTGCTCGGCGATTGCATTTTCCAGGACATCCGGCGTGAGTGCATCGGGAAGAATGGTTTTGAACACGCCGAAATTCGCCATCCGCTCGGCACGAATCTTCTGTTCTTCGACGGGCTTGACACGCGGAACCAAGATGGATCTTTTGCCGAGCGTTAGGAGTTCGCAGACGGTGTTGTAACCTGCCATGGAAATCACGGTGTCAGCCGCATTCATGTAACTCATCAGGTCGTCGGTGAACTCAATAACTTGTAGACCGGCGTGCGACCGCGCCGCCTTGTAGATGGCCTTGGTCTGTTCCTTACCGAGCTCAGGACCGGTAACTAAAAGGGTCCTGACGCGGAGCCTTTTGGCAAGGCTGCTGGTGGCTGCCACGGAAGTGGACAACAGGTCGTAGCCGTCCTGGCCACCGCCCGCGGTTACCAAGACTAAGCTCTCATCATCGGCCACGCTGAGTTCCTTGCGAATCTCAGATCGCAAACGGGTGGGAAGGTGGCGCGCAACATAACCGCAAAAATGGACCTTTTGACGCAAGCTTTCCGGAAATTGGTATTCCTTGCAGACGTCATAGATCTGCCGGTCGCCGAGAACCAAAACGTCGTCGTAGTACCATTGCAAAGTGCTGTAATATCCGTGCTCCTCCCAGGCGTCCACCGTGGCTCTTGAGGAGTCGAGAATGTCGCGAAGCACCAGGAGGATCCGTGCTTGGGGCAGGTTGCACCTGATGTAGCGCAGGCTCGGTTCCAGTTCGCCCGCGAGGCCGTCAGGCTTCTTGTCCACAAGCACGATGTCCGGGCGAAAGCTAACGGCAGTGGAGAGAATCAGCTCGCGGCGGAGGCGCACGATTTCAGCCACTTCCAGGTCCAAGAACCGGACGCCGAGCTCCCCGCTTTCGGTGCGCTTCAGGCACGGCAACTTGATGTAATCGATGCCCTGAGCAACGCGGAAACTTTGCAGCATGGGCGATCCACTCACAATCAGGATCGACAGGTCCGGGATGGAGGCATGTAGATGGCTACATATGGCTAGCATCCGGCGGATGTTGCCGAGCCCGAATGTGTCATGTGAATAGACCATGAGCCTCATAGATTCCCTTCCTGCTGGGCGCCTGCCTTCCGCCGCTCAGGGACCTGCCTCTGTGCGACACTCTCTTCTCGCGAGCAAAGCCCCGTTTCAGGGACGTCTAAAATGTGCTCGCGATGCATGGCGAGATATTTCCTCAGTAGGAGAGCGCTGTTGGCGGCCCCGTCTCGATTCAAAGCCAGCCGCGTTGGCTCGTTGCGAAGAGCTGCCGCAAGCTTCTGAGCCAATTTTTCCGGCGCAAGCTCCTCCGGTCCGATGAGGTCCAGTACTCCCATTCTTGCCAGCTTCTCTGCACGCACAGATTGCTCTTGATCCCCATTGGAGGTAACTGGATAGACCAAGGCACGTACGCCAGCTGACAGAATGTCCATAACGGTGTTGTAACCGCCCATGCTGACCGATAGCTCGGCACGCTTAAGGACTGCGGCGAGGTCTGGCGTGTAGCGAGAAAGTCTTACGTTGCCGGATGCGGCCGCTAACGTTTGCAGACTGTTGTAAGTCTCTTCAGGCATCAAGGGTCCCGCAAAGAAGCGAAACTCATGAGGAATTTGACCTTGCAAAAGATGCGCAACGCGCAGCAGGTTCTCCAGGAGCATCTGGCCGGTCAGATACTGTCCGCTGCCGTTGCTTACGATAATCGCTGGCCGGCTTTGGTCAACCATCGGGGGATCGTAGGATTTGCCAGCGTCGGGCTTGCTCTGCTGTGCAACGTAGCCGGTATAGGCCACGGGGCAACGCAGATCGGTCACTCGCGAGAACGATTCATCGAGCTTCAGAAACTTTTCATCTCCGTGAACCAGAACGAGATCGTAGAAGCTATTCACGAGACTGCAGACTCTCTGCTCGTACTCTTCCTGGTCCTTTCTTGCCACCAGGATGTCTCGGACACTGGAAACGACTAGCGTCCTGCGGGATTTCTGGCTGCGCGCGCGCTCCAGCAAGGGGAGCAGCTCAAAGCGGAAGTGCTTCCGTCCGAAAGGAAAGAGTTCAGTCACGAGCACATCAGGTTTGAATTCATTAAAGGCCTGGATCAACATTTTCCGGCGAATCGCCCTGGTTTCCTCCAAGCTCCGAGAGAAATCACACAGCTGGAGACTTGAAAAGTCCGGGCTCGTCTTCAAAGGTGTGAGCTGCAGGGTGTCAATGTTTTCGGGAAATCGAAACCCGTCCGGAATTTCCCCGCCCGTTACCAAGAGAACGCGAGAATCGCGGGCCAGCTCTCTCACGATCTCGGCACTGCGTACGAGGTGTCCAATCCCAAGGACATGCTGGCAATAAAACATGATTCGATTTGTCACAATCCCCCCTGTTCGCCTTACGACCAGAGAAGCCAAGAGAGCGACGCTAGCAGTTGCTAAGCTACCCCGTTTAGTCATAGGGCAGATTCATTACCAATCCAGCGAAGCTCTTAACTCCTGTAATTTCAACGTCGGCGATTCGCGTCCCCTGTGTCCCTTCAACACGTCTGAGTTGATGGGAAGCAACACGCGTGAACGTCTGCAGGCTGAGAGGGGGCGGGGGCTCCCACAATGTGGGCAGCATCTCAGTCGTAGCCGCACTCTACGGAACGACGCACTTCCAAGTCAAACGCAAACTCTTTCTCTTACGGATAAGGGTTTCAATAAGCGATATTAAAGTACTGCCAATGCGGACTTCCTGGAGCAGGTATGTCCGGCCGAGAATCTCATCATTTCTACCTCTCCTTAATTGTGAAATTCTTCTTGAGATTCCCGGTTTGGAGAGCGGCTGTCAAAACGGTGTCCCGAATCCCGCGGGCTTGGTTGAGATACCGTAGTTCCGCAAAAGCTGGAATGCTACTGTACTAATGGCCAGATTGAGACTCAGCGTGGGACCTGTCTGAGAATCCTCCTGGAAGACAATTGACATATGTAGACGTCATTTGCTAGCAGCGACTATACCCCCATTGCTGGGACCTCTTTCAACGCGGTCCTTCCTCGATTTGTGGTCGAATCCAGTCGCACTTCTATTTTGACGGAGCCTCTTTTGTTCGTCTTTGTACGAATCACGGCGTGCGCGTTGGCTCTCTAAAGAAACGCACGACAAATACTTCCTGGCCCGTCCCGAAGGTTTGGCGCAAAACGCGCCACTTGACAAATGACGGCATGCTAAAGATTCTTTGTCTCGATATCGAGGAGCTTCTCGACAAGATTTTGAACGATTCACTTAACAAATATTTTTGCCATTGGCAAAGGGAGGTTTAAATGTGCATCACGCGACGTGATATGTGCCTCTTGCTTCCGGCAGTTCTCTTTCCCGCCGTTATGCGGCCCGAGGATGTGGCCGCACAGGAGGGGTCCATGCCGTCGGCAATGTATCCGTTCGAGAAGCTGCCGATTCGAACGCCGAACAACGCGCAGATCCGCGACGTTCTGAAAGGCAAGCTCGCCACCGGCGAGTCGTTGGAGGTGCATGAAACGACGCTGCCTCCCGGCGTAGCGCCCCACGCGCCACACCACCATGTGCACTCCGAAATGTGGCTGATTCGAGAAGGAACCGTCGAACTGACGGTCAACGGTACGAGTTCTCTTCTCGGTCCTGGCTCTGTGGGGTTCGTGCACTCCAATGACGAACATGGAATTAAGAATGTGGGTGCAACGCCGGCGACATACTTTGTGGTGGCCGTGGGCCCCGGCGCGAGTTCTTGACGGGAGTAAAAACCTTGCACGCGGTCTCGGTATTAGCCGCAAAACGGCCTGAGCGGACAAACGAGAGCTGCTGGGCGGTTTGCTGCATTCCAAAAAAATCAACCGGTGATAGAAAACCACCGGCAAAGGGCGTTTGTTGAATACATGAGAATAAGATCGTAGAAAAAGAAGCACTTGATATGGGGAGTTTGCCAAGTCCCACGTACACGAATGGACTTGAGAGCAGCTTGCCTGCCTCGGAAGCTGGCAAGTGAAGTTATCGCTTTTACGAATTCAGCGAATCGAAAAAATGTCTTGACAAGGAATACCAACCAGACGGACCCTCGACGCAACGCAAGAAATGCAACAGCGTTTTATTGTCCGAAACGCCGCGAGGAGGTCCTATGAAATCAGGGTGGGGCAGCTTATGGGGTTATCTGGCAGCGCTGTGCGTGCTGCTCTTCAGTTCTCCATGCGTGTTAGGTCAAGCAGTGAACGCAACGCTTCTCGGAACGGTGACGGATGCCAGCGGAGCAGTCGTGGCAGGGGCGAAGGTGAATGCCACAGAAATAAAGACGGGCGTCAGCCACAGTACCACGACGAATGATAGCGGAAATTATGAATTCGCCAATCTTCCCCCGGGTCAGTATGAAGTCGCCACCGAGAAACAGGGATTCAAGAAAGCGGTGCGGTCCGGAGTGGATGTCGTCGTGAACACCGACACTCGAGTGAACCTCGCGCTTGAGCCGGGGGCCATAAGCGAAAGCGTCGTAGTAAGTGCCGAAACTCCGATACTTCAAACGGACCGAGCCGACGTGGGCGCCAAGATAGACAGCAGGCAGGTGGTCGATCTCCCCATCGGAAATAACCGAAATTTCCAGAATCTGTTGAATCTGGTGCCGGGAACTACTCGCGCGCATAGAGTGCATTCTGAGTTTTTCAATGCGCAAGACAGTTTGTCGACGGAAGTCAACGGCCAAGCGCGCCTATTCAACAACCTGCAGATCGAGGGCGTGGATGACAATGAGCGTACGGGCCTGCTGCAAATCTACATCCCACCCGCAGAGGCCATCCAGACGGTTGACGTAGGCACTAGCAACTACGCCGCCGAGTTCGGACGCGCCGGTGGCGCCGTCACCAACGTCATCTTGAAATCGGGCACAAACGACTTCCATGGCGGGGCCTACGAGTTCAACCGGATCAGCGCCCTGGCAGCCAAGCCTTTCTTCCAGGCCTTAGCCAAAGCGCCGAGCACTTACAACTATTACGGTGGTAATGTGGGCGGGCCAATCCTCCGAAATAAGCTTTTCTTCTTCGGCGACATCCTGCGGATTGACGATTCACGCGGCAAGTTTGACATTCTAACCGTGCCCCGGGATGACTTCCGGGGAGGAGATCTCAGCGCAGGCGGGACCACGATCTATGATCCCTATCAGACTACGGACGCCACGCACGCCACTCTGGTTCTCGATGCCAGTGGTAACCCAATTCCCGTGGCGCCCGCAAGTCGAACGCCGTTCCCGAATAATATGATCCCCGCGAGTCGCTTCAGCCCGCTGGCGCTGAAACTTCTGGCGCTCGTCCCGCACGCCAATGGAGTCAACCCGGTGGGCCTCAGCAACAACTATCAACAAAACACGCGCTTCCTGAAAAACACCACGGCCTTCGACAGCAAATTTGACTTCAACCGCAAGGATAACGACCGTTTCGCTTTCAGGTTCAGCCGAGCCGTGCAGAACCTCAACGATCAGCCGATCTTTGGCCTTGCCGGAGGTCCCAAGGGCGGAGGTTTCCAGGGCACGGGCGTGCAACACGTCCAGAGCGGAGCTCTCAATCATACGCATGCGTTCTCCCCAAGCCTGATTGCTGAGACGCGTGTCGGTGTGAGCCACTACCGAAATACTGCCCGTAACTCGGACTATGGCTCCGACGCTTCAAAGACCCTGGGCATTACCGGCGTCAATCTGGATCCCTTCACCAGCGGCATGACCGCAATTGACGTTCAGGGCGGTTTCTCGAGTCCCATGATTGGTTACTCGGCGTCCATGCCGTGGGATCGCGGCGAGACCAACATCAACGCGGTGACCAACTGGACGAAAATTCACAGAAATCACACCTTCAAGTGGGGAGTTGACGTCCGGCGGCTGCGTGACGATTTGGTGCAAGCCCAGTCTTTCGGCCCACGCGGCGTTTTTAAGTTCGGCACAACTACCACCACCAATTCGACAACGGCGAAGACGAGTCGCGGGAACAATTTTGCGGCCTTTCTGCTCGACGCTCCCACGGAAGTGGGCCGCGATGTCTCCGTGATATCCGGATCGTGGCGAGAGACGGAATTCTTCAGCTACGCACAGGATAAATGGCAACCGACCTCCAAGCTAACCCTGGATGTGGGCTTGAGGTGGGAGCTCTACTTCCCGCCGACGCCACAACATTCCGGTGGCTATTCTAACTATGATCCCACCAACAATACCTTGGTGCTTGCAGGAATTGAGGGCAACCCGCTGAACCTTGGCCGCGACACCTTCTACCATTATTTTGCTCCTCGCTTCGGCATGGCCTATCGCTTCTCAGAAAAATTTGTCTTGCGCGGGGGTTTCGGCATCAGTTACGAGCCATTTCCCAACAACCAGTATGCTTGGAATTACCCGGTGCGCCAAGCCAATGGCACCAACCAGACTACGAGCTTATCGCTGCCGCAGTGGCCCAGCGGCCAGATTGCTTCAATGAGTTTTGGATTTCCGGCACCAGCTCCAGCGGCACTGCCGAGTAACGGGATCATATCGGGCATATGCCAAAGTCCGCCCGTTCCTGGCGTCGCGTGCATTGGGCTAAATTCCCAATACAACGTGGTTGACAAGAACTTTCAGCAGCCGTACGTCGAATCCTGGAATCTCGCTTTGGAACGCGCGTTGCCCAAGAATTTTGTGCTGGACGTCGCCTACGTGGGCAATCACGGCGTGCGCATCCCGATGGACTATGATCTGAATGCTGCGGTGACTTTCGGACCCTTTGATAACACCGGGAAGCCCCTGAACAATTGCCTAGTAAGACCCCTGTGTGGACCGCCCGGTGGACCTGGGTTCGGGCGTACCGGCAATACGGACTTTCTCTTTAAGCCAACCAGCTCGAATTACCACGCTTTACAAACGAGGTTCAATCACAGAGCGGGTGGCGGGCTGCTGCTGACCACCTCCTACACATTTGCAAAGGCCTTGGCGTACCGATCAAATGTGGGAGATGGAGGCCAGAACGACGGGGGCAGTCCGTCCTTCTATATCGACTTCGGCCGCAACTACATGGTGCTCAGCAACAACCGAACGCATACCTTTGTGCAAAGCGTGGTATACGAACTGCCGCTTGGCAAGGGCAAGCCCCTACTGCGTTCTGGCTGGGCGAACTGGGTTGCCGGGGGCTGGCAGGTGAGTACCGTTATGACCATCATGAGCGGCAGACCGCTGGATTTCAGCCCCGACGGTAGCGGGCTTAACGCAACGCTTAACGCACCGGGCTCGAAGCAGACACCCAACCAAGTGGGGCCGTTCGCCGTCCTCGGTGGAATTGGGGCGAACGCTCTCTGGTTTGATACCTCGGCATTTGCGCGGGGGACGACGCCGGCGACGGCGGGAAACATGAGCCGATTTAAGTTCACCGGCCCGCGCTTTTTCAACCTGGATGCCGCAATGTTCAAGAGGTTCCCGGTAACCGAGCGAATCGGACTGGAGATTCGCGCCGAGGCATTCAGCATAACCAACACGCCGCACTTCGATCAGCCAAACGCGGATGCCGGCAACAACGTAAGTTTCGGCCACATCACCGGCACCATAAGTGGGGCGGACGGGAACCGAACCGTAGAACTCGGCGCGAAGCTAACTTTTTAGGCGGAAGGATTCGCAGGGCTTTAGCGTGAGGGTCTGCGCCGGAATCGGGTATTGTAAGCGGTTCCGTCCTCTGCCCGGACCCGCGCGGCGGCTGAGGAAAACAAGCAGGTGCAGTGCCAGTTCTTGGTCTCGAGGAAAGCTGTGGACGATGAAAGTCAAGCGAACGACCGCCAGCAAATATGTGGTGGACGCACTCGATAGGGCGCTCGATGTGCTTGAGGGGTTCAAGGACTCCGAGGAGGTCAGCCTACGGGACATGAGCAAACGGACCGGCCTAAACAAGAGCAGAACTTTCCGCTTGCTCTACACGCTATCAGAGCGCGGTTACGTCGAGCGAACGGTGGACGGCCAGCGTTACAAGCTGGGCCTTAAGTTGTTTGAGCACGCAACCAAGTTCCGGCGTGATTTAAAACGGATTGCCCAACCTTTCATCCGCCAAACGCATGCGCGCTACAATGAAACCATTAACTTGGCGGTTCTTCACAATGGCGAAGTCCTGTACGTTGAACTTCTGGAAAGCTCCCGTCCGTTCCGCATGGCGGCAATGATTGGAAGCCGCATGCCGATTCATTCAACGGCATTAGGAATGGCAATGCTGGCCCATTCGCCTGAGCATGAGATCACGGCTTTCCTTCAGCAACTCACTCCCCCCCATTCGCGAAAGCTGAAAAAGGAGCTCGAACTAGTGCGGCAGCGTGGTTATGCTTTGGATCGCGAGGAGAATGAACCAGGGGTTGCCTGTGTCGGCGCTCCCATTTTGGATCTCACTGGGTCGGCAATCGCGGCGATGAGCCTCTCGGGGCCTGTCGGACGCGTGCTGAAGCAAGAGAAAGAAATCGGGACCACTCTAAGTGGCTGCTGCCGCGAAATCTCAAGATATATGGGCTTTGTGGGAGACCCGACGAGCCAAATTCGCGGCGGCTCGCAAGTATCGCTCCGAGCAGAAGGTTCAGCTTGATCTCCTCCAGAGTGGGCGATGGGGAAAGCTTGCTGGAGCCGAGCTTCATGGCAGGTGCGAAGGAGCTCGTGCAAGTTGCGTGGCAACCAAGGAGAGACATGTATGCAGTGTCGATTACCGCGACGTGATTTCATTGCAGGGCTGGGAACACTGGCGGCCGCGGCGGCGGCTTCGTCAATTCCGATCAAAGCGCTAGTGGCGGCGGAGCCGCTCTATCCGCCAGTGGACTTATCCTATTTTGATACGCCAATTTCGCCCGCACCGGCTGAAATTCGCATCGGGTACGCGTCTATCACGTGGGACGGAAACGACCGGCAGGCGATCGAAGACATCGCGTCCCTGGGCTTCCACGGGATTCAATTGCGCGCTAATGTCATCAAGGAATTTGGCAGCCCCACGGAATTGCGGGACCTGCTCGAAAAGCACCAACTGAAGATGGTAGCACTCTCGAGCGGCGGCGTACACATTGACCCTGCACTCGAAGCCGAGGAAATCGCCAAGCACACCGCTAATGCAAAATTTGTGCACGATGTTGGGGGCCTCTATCTCCAAGTTACCGATGAACGTCCTAAGGACCGCGCAATCACGGCAGCGGACTATAAGCGGCTGGGAGGGGTGATTTCGGAAATCGGGAAACGCTCAGCCGATCTCGGAGTCTCGCTCGGATATCACAACCACATGGGCTCACTCGGAGAGCGTCCCGAAGAAGTGGATCAAATCCTGCAAGCCACGGACCCGCGCTATGCCAAATTGGAGTTGGATGTGGCGCACTACTTCCAAGGTGGCGGCGATCCGGCCAAGGCGATTGAGAAATATAGTGACCGGCTGCTTTTCCTGCATATAAAGGATGTCGAGCGGCTAACCGAAAATGCGGATACGAAGCGCCCGTATCGTTTTGTCGAACTCGGTCGGGGGAAGGTGGACCTCCCGGCGGTGTTCGATGCATTGCACAAGGTGAATTTCAGGGGCTGGGCCATCGTCGAGCTAGACGACGTGCCAGACAAAACGCGTACGCCCAAAGAGTCGGGAGCGATTAGTAAGAAATATCTCCAACAAAAGCTCGGAGTGACCGTATGAATTCGCCGTTCCGAGTCGCCGTTATCAACGACGAGATCAGTCAGGACTTTGGCCGCGCCTGTGAGGTGGCCTCACAGGAATTTGGCATGGAATGGATCGAGCTGCGCGGCATGTGGAACAAGAACCTGCTGAAACTGGATGCCAAGGAAATCGAGGAAGCGCGCCGCATCCTGGAAAAATACCATTTGCGCGTGACTGACATTGCCAGCCCGCTCTTCAAGGTGGACTGGCCAGGCGCACCCCAATCGAAGTTCAGCCCGAAGCACGATCAGTTCAACGCCGACTTTACTTTCGAGCAGCAGGACGAAGTGCTCGAGCGCAGCATTGAGCTGGCCAAGGCCTTCCATACCGATCGCGCCCGATTCTTCGACTTCTGGAGGCTCGATGATCAGGCGCCGTATCGTGCGGCCATGAATGAAAAGTTGCGGAATGCCGCCGAAAAAGCAGCCAAGAAGGATGTGATTCTGGTTCTGGAAAATGAAGCTGCTTGCAATACCGCGACTGCGGCTGAAGCAGCCAAAGTTCTTAGCGCGGTCCCGTCTCCCAATCTAATGCTCAACTGGGATCCGGGAAATGCAGCGGAGCGTGATGAGAAACCTTATCCGGATGGATACAATCTCCTGCCAAAGGATCGCATTGGCCACTGCCATTGCAAAGATGCGGTAAAGAAGCCCGACGGCAAGAGCTATGAATGGGCGGCGATGGGCCGCGGCATCATTGATTGGGTCGGGCAGTTTAAGGCGCTGAAACGCAACGGCTATCATTTCGCCGTAAGTCTCGAGACCCACTGGCGCGGCGGGGGCACACCCGAGGAATCGACGCGACAGAGCTGGGCAGGGATGAAAAAAGAACTGCAAGAGGCTGGAGCGATTTAGGCGAGGAGGCCGAAAATGGCGGAGAACACCAGGCGTGATTTCATAAAGCGGGGTGCCTTGGGGACGGCAGCAATGCTCGTTTATCCAAGTTCGCGAGTGCTGGGCGCCAATGATCGCGTTCGCGTGGGGATGATCGGGGTGGGTGGACGCGGACAAGAATTGCTTAAACAGGTGCTGGGAACTCCGAACGCCCAACTCGTCGCCATCGCCGACATTTACACGCGAAGCCGGGATGAAGCCAAACGGATGGCGCCCGGCATTCAGACGCTTGACGATCACGGGCGCCTGCTCGACATGAAAGACATCGACGCGGTCATCGTGGCGAGTCCCCTGCACATCCATGCGCGGCATTTTCTGGATACACTCGCGGCTGGCAAAGATCTTTACTCCGAAAAAACAATGACTTGGTCCATTGCGGAAGCGGAGCAGTGCCTCGCAGCGGCGAAGAATTCCAACCGGGTGGTTCAAATTGGATTGCAGCACGAGAGTTCCGGCTCGCTTGCCGATGCGCGGAAGTGGATCAAGGACGGAATCGTAGGAAAAGTTACCCAAGTGGAGTCTTGGATGAGCCGCAACTCGCCGCACGGCAAAGGCCAATGGGTGCGTCAGGTGCCCCCGGACTGCACCGCGCAAAATGTCAATTGGAAGGCTTTTCTAAACGGGCGCCCCGATCGCGAATTCGATCCTTTCAAGTTTATCAACTGGAGGTTGTACTGGGAGTTTTCCGGTGGAAACGTGACGGAGAACATGGTTCACCAAATCGCTTGGATCATGACCGCGCTCGATCTGCCGGAGCCCAGCGCGGCGTTTATGTCCGGGGGTGTTTTCTCAGAGAAAGACGGACGCCAAGTGCCGGACACGATCGTGGTTACGCTCGAATATCCCGCAGACACAGTTGTCACGTGGCAATCCACTTTCAGCAACAGCCATTACGGCTTGGGCGAGCGGTTGCTCGGGAGTGATGGCACCATCGAACATATTTCCGGAGCAACCGAGATGGTGACCGGCAGGTCCGCGGAGGGCATTCGTTACTATCCCGAGAGGGTCAATCGGCATGACGGGACGGCACTCACCGGAGAAACTCCCAATCAGAACCATATGGCCAATTGGATCGATTGCGCACGGAGCCGCAAGACTCCGAATGCGTCAGTTGAAATTGGCTACCGCTCGGCGATTGCGGCCCACATGGCGAATATCTCTTATCGCCGCAAACAGCGCGTCACTCTGGAAACGGCCAAGACGGTTCAACCTGAGTCTTGAAGCCGCCATCTGGCGCAATCGTGCCGTTTTCGAGGTCAAAAAGGAAATTCCGGCTAGGTTCCCAGCTTCCCAGAGAGCCAGCCGTTCTCAGTCTCCACGCCGAACGGCAAGAAGCGTCAAATCGTCCGTTTGCTTCAAACCCTCCCCGAAGTTCAGCAGATCCTTAAGACATTCAGAGAGCAGCCCAGCAGGCTCTATCCCTGCGTGCCGCGCCGCCAGGGTGCGGATTCGGTGGAGACCATACTCTGCACCTGCGCGATTCCGCGCCTCCGTCAAGCCGTCGGTATATAGGAACAGAGTGTCACCGTGAGTCAATGTGAGCCGATGGACTGGGAAGCGGGCGTTACAGAACATCCCCAGAGGCACCCCCGTGGAATCTTTTGGCGTTGCCCCGTCACCGTGGATGTGAAGCACGGGAAGGTGGCCGGCGCTGACAAACTCCACCGAACCATCGTGCGCAGCTCGTCCCACGACGAGAGTCGCGAATTGTCCCGCGAGAGTGCTCTCACAGAAAATCCGGTTGGCGTCTTGCACCATGCGATCGAGCGGGAGACCGGCTTCGGCGAGGCTGCGAAACGTTGCATGAAGGTGGCTCATGAGCATCGACGCAGCAACACCTTTGCCGGAAACATCCCCCAGCATGAAGAGCAGGCCACCGTCTGTTTCGAAAAGATCGCAGTAATCGCCGCTGACCATGCCGGCAGGTTGATAGTGGTAGCGCACGTCCCAGCCATCTGGTGCCAGGCCGGGTTTCGGCAAAAGTGCTCGCTGGATGCGTGCGGCCAGGGAAAGATCACTCTCCAAGGCACGCTGTTCAGCGCTTGTAAGATGGTCCAGACAGAACCGCACCAACGGATCGGCCAGCAGGCGCTCCGCCTCAATGGTGTCGTGGCACGTCTCGCAGAGCCCGAATGTTCCTTGATCGATGCGGCTCAGCGCGGTGTCCACAGCCGTCAATAATTCAGAAATAGAGGCATCGGCCGCAGACGAATGCAAAGCCTCGTGAAGGCGCTCGCGGCGTTGTTCTAGTTCGGTACGCAAATACGTTTGTTCGGCAGGGGCCATACTACCTCCGGCCATAGGTTGCTGTTTTGCGGCTGAGCTTTCCATCCGATTTCCTCCTTTGAATTGAGGAACACGGGAATTGGCTTAACGGCGACGGCCTCAGCGCTCCGCTTCCGATTCGCCGCTGGGGCGTGAAAGGGCAAGCGGTCTTGCCAACCCGTTGTTAGGTTTGATTTGATGCTGCAAACGTGCAAGACGGTGCAGGAATTTTTGTTATAGCCGCTCGCCGCGAAGCAGCAACGGCAAGGATGCTAGCGGCCAGCCAATGTGATCCCAGGATTGGCGCGTCGCATTTGGTCGGCCCAGGCGCAGAAGTTGTTCTTGTCCTCTTCAGAAAGCTCCGCACCCGGATGCAGGAGCCGGTAGCGCCGAGGGGGCATCACAGCGTCGGAGACGGCGTCACAGATTTCCTGGATCTCATTGGCGGTAGCCTTGTACGGCAGGCTCCCTGTCCAATTGGAAAAATTCAGGTGTTCCCGGCCTTTGTCCACATCACGTTGAATAAGCCACGAAACCGCGGGGAGGCGGTTGTACCATGGCCATCGGGTTTCATTACTGTGGCAGTCGAGGCAGGCCCGATCTAGGACTGGTAGAACGGAAGTGGGCACATGCGGGAAAGACTCAAGCAGCCCTGACCTCGGCTGTTTGGCTGAAGGTTTGGACCCACCCCACAAGACAACCACCAGCAAGGTGGCCGCCATGAAAATCCGGAGCGTCCTCCGCATGTTCATTTTACCATTGCTCACTTCTCGACGAGCATCTTCAGGCGCATGTCGTCGTGTCCGCGCCCGCACTTTACGGTACATTCGACCAAATATTCGCCTGGCGTCGCCGGCGCCTTGACCTCATAGACGTGCGTCCCTTCATAGAGCCGAATATCCCAGCCTTCGAGACGGAGACTGCGAATGACCAGGCTATGGACCGCGCCATCACGCGCCGCCTCCGTGCCCCGCTGCGAAGTAACACGCAGCCGGAGCAGTTCGCCAGGACGGGTGCGGATCAGCGGAGACTTTTCATGTGCCACATGAAAGGTGTTGTCGCTCGCGGCCGTTATTTCCACCATCTGGCCTTCTTCACCTGCGGCGGGCGCAGCCGTGCGCACTGGGACCAGGAGGAGCAGCAGAAAGGGCGTGGAACTTTTCATTTAATCTCTTCGGGCGGTTTCTGACAGATACTGCATTGCTGCATCGGCCTGGTCAGCTGGTATATTGGCCCGAACACGCATATGCCGCACCACCACTCTGGTCTGGCGCTCCGTTAGCGTGGGCGGAGTGTTGTGGCAGCGTGTGCAGTTCGATTTGTAGACCTGCTCGCCATCGATGGGGCGCGCCGTGCTGGCGGCTCCCTGTTTGCTGCTTTTGTCGTTCGCCCAGGCAGCCAATGCGAGGCAAAAGCTTAAAATGACTGCTACTGACAACCATCTCATGTGTACCTCCCTTATTTGACGAAGCGGTAGCTGATTCCCACTGTCCAAATATTGTGATTGTTTTCGGTGGCGAACTGGCGCCCGTAGGCGACCTGTGCGCGGACGGAGTCAGTAATCCAGTAATTCCAGCCGCCGAACAAACGGGTTGTATCGACCTCCGGGGCCTCGAAATCTGCAGGCACCCCCTCACTCGGATGAAAGTACTGCTCACCACGGACTACGGCCTGCGATCGACGCAGCCAGCGCGGGAATCGGCTGCCGGAAAACCGGTAAGCGCCTTCAATCCAGTAGCCGTTGCCCACGACTTTTGAGAACAGCGCTTCCGACCGGATATCCAGCGGCAATCCCCGCACGTTCCACGTAAAGTCAGTCCCGAACCGGTTGAAGCGATTCTCGCCCAGCAAGCGGTTGAAGGAGAAGCCCGCTTCTACCCTCGCTCCTGGGAAAAAGAGCGCGGTACGGAGGCCGCTCTGGCGAGCGGAAGATGCAGACACGTTTGTCGTCTGGGCCGAAAAATAGGCGGCGTAACTGAACTGCGCGGAGGAACTGAGCGGTATGGCGCCCCGCAGCTGGCCCCCGTTGCTGGAGCTGTCCCCAAGCGGGAAAATCAGAGGCGCTGCCGATAGATTGCGGATCCAGCGCGCATCGAAGCGCTCCTTATAGATGTTGAAGGGCGTGGCGTAGCGTCCTGCTACGATCGTGAGGTACTTGCCCGCGAAGAAGTCCAGCTGAGCATACTCAACAGACTTAGTTAGAGTCACGGGCAGGTACTCACGATGCGAGTAAGTGATGTCGGATTCGACCTCGACCTCACTCTCGATCAACACGCGGCGTCCCAGCGGGACAAGAAAGATGGGCGCTACCACCGGATTCATATTGTTTTCGTGCGGCTCAAAGCTGGCATTGAGCGCGATGCCCCCGGTGATAATCGGGACGCCTTCGAAGTGTCGGGTGGAATCAGAAGTACCTTGATTTTGTGCAGCCGACGCATCCGCGGCGGATTGTGCCGTCGAAATCCTGCCTAGGAATAGCAGCAAAATAAGTACGCCCAGAAATCGTAGTTTCACGGCCGAATCCTCCCGTCGACGAAGACCTTGCTTCTATTCGCCCCGCCGAGACATGAAAACCGCCATCATCAATTATCACGACAGCACGACAAATTTGGCTGGCCCGGACATTGAACGTCGGCTTCTTACAAGGGACAATAAGCGGAACTAATGGGTTACTCTTTGTTGGGGAACAAGGGAATTGTAAGGAGCTTGTAAATTGTATTTCCGGCGGCACAGTCGACAGCACCGTGGTCTAATTATATTTGTTTATTCTTCATAGAAGCAAAATGGATAGTTATCTTCTCAAAGCGCTATGGCGTCCACCCTTTCTTGCTTCACGCGCAGATTGCAGCAGAGAACCGTCTAGCGATTTGGATAATTCTACTGGTATCGGACAAGCAGCCAGGAGTGACTAATTTTTGTTCCCAAGGAAACGCGCCATCATTTGTGGATCGGTGGTTGGCAGTTTGCAAACGTAGTTTTCGCAAACATACGCCGTCGCTCGCTCCTTGATGCGATGGGCTCCCGCGATAAACGGCAACCAAACCGCAAGTTGCCGTTGCCCGGTTCCGCCATCGGCGAGAAGAAGAATTTTGTTGGGAAGGAAGCGCGCGTTGACTTGCCGCAACAATTCACGAGTGTCCTGGGACGTGGGATCACCGGCAATGAGGATTTGTTTTATCTGTGCCAATCGAAAATCGAGAGCGGAAACAAGGGCTGGTACTGCGTCGGGTTCTGACTGAAGCCGCGCGGTGAACGCGGATAGCGTTTTATAGGCTTTGTCGCGCCACTCAGCACGGTCCGTGAATTGTGCTAGGCGAAGGAGATTCATCGCGGCAGTCGAATTCGGTGAAGGCTCGGCGCCGTCGTACGATTCGCGTGTACGGCTAAGCACCGAAGGGTCAGAGTTTCCCGCGTCGAAGTAGCCGCCGTCGTTGGTATCTCCAAAAAGCAGGTCTTGTTTCTCTTGCAGTGAGACGGCCCATTTCACCCATTGAACGTCGAAGCCTGCCTGGTACAGGTCCAGAAGTCCACTGATGAGATCGGTGTAGTCGTCAAGAAAGCCGTCCACACTGGGACCGCCTGCGCGATAGCTCCGCCAAAGCTTGCCCGTCCTCGAATCATAAAGATGCGTATCGAGAAACTTTGCCGTGGCTTGCGCGCTTTCCAGATAGCGAGGCTCATCGAGAGCCTGGCTAGCCCGCGCCAGAGCGGAGATCATCATACCGTTCCAGGCTGTAACAATCTTATCGTCGAGAGGCGGCTGCGGGCGGTGAGAGCGAGCTTCGAGCAGGGCCTTCCGTCCGGCGGTGAGCTTTTCGGCGGTTTGTTGAACGGGTAGACTAAATCTCTTTGCCGTATCGTCCGTCGAGTGAGCTTCATAGAGAACGTTCTTACCGTTTAGTTCGCCGCGAATGTCTTGTTGCGCGGGAACGTTTCCGCCTGATTCGACTCCATAGGCATACTCGAAGACCGCGGCATCCTGCTTGCTTAGGACGCTCTCGATTTCTTTCGCGGTCCAGATGTAAAAGACGCCCTCGCTTGTTTCGGACTTTCCAGCAGCGATTCGGCTATCGGCATCCCTTGCGGAGGCAAAGCCGCGGCGAGGCTGCTGCATCTCACGGAGCGCAAAATCGAGAATGTTCCGCGTGGTGTCGGCATAGAAACGATCATGAGTGATCTGGTAGGCCTCTGTGTAAACGATGGCAAGTTGCGCCTGGTCGTAGAGCATCTTCTCAAAATGAGGGACGAGCCAGGTCGTACCCGTGGAGTAGCGGTGAAAACCCCCACCGAGCTGGTCGTGTATGCCGCCGCGCTCCATCGCGCGAAGCGTGTTGAGTGTCATGTCGAGTGCGTCACGCTGACCGGTGCGAGCGTAATAGCGAAGCAAAAAACACAGCGCGACCGGCCTCGGGAATTTCGGTGCTCCGCCGAAGCCACCGTTCGTGGCGTCGTAAGTTGCGGCAATCTGTTTGTACGCCTGGTCAAGAATTGCGGGTTGCAAATCGCCGGTAGCCGGGGCCTGTTTGCTGACAATCTGAATGAGTTGCTCAGCGGCGCGCCCAGCGGTCTGAATGATGGAATCGCGTTGTTTGCTCCATGCATCAGCGGCCTCTTGTAAGTGCGACTTGAGTCGGTCCGGGGGGAAGTAGGTGCCGCCGAAAAAGGGTTTGCGATCGGGGGTGAGCAGCACATTGAGTGGCCAGCCTCCGCTTCCCGTCGTGGCTTCGACATACGCGATATACAGGCGGTCAATGTCGGGTCGTTCTTCCCGGTCGACTTTGACGGAAACGAAGTACTGATTCAGGATGGCAGCAACGCCAGGATCCGAATACGATTCCCTCTCCATGACATGGCACCAATGGCAGGTGAAATAGCCAATGGAGAGAAAAATCGGTTTGTTCTCCTTGCGGGCCTTTTCGAAGGCCTCGCCGCCCCACATGTACCAGTCAACTGGATTATGGGCATGGAGTAACAGATAGGGACTCTTGGCTCGAATGAGACGATTCGTGTAGCGGTATTGTCCCGCCCCGTCCCGCGGCTTAGCGGACTGTCCCCGTTGTGACCGCGTGGAGATGTTGGCGGCAGCAGGAGTCTGTCCGGCAGCGGTCGCTGCAGCCACGAAGATTAGAAGCAGGACCCCTGTGCGAAGCAGCCTGCATTGGTCATGTCGTCTGCGCAATCTTGCGCTCCTTTTCAAAAAGCATTGTCCAAGGCAAAATCGTCGCCCGTTGGAATCCTGCCTTCAGTCCCATGCGGAAGTCCAGTTACCATTTGGGTTATTCCACGTCACAAGTCGATGTAGTGTCGTTTCGCACCGCTTATCATGGTTTTGGCATCACCTTTGGGAAGCTTTCCGCGAGGCGCAAAATGCGAAAATCCGTTGCTGTTCTTTTTGTTGTCCTGCTGGGCTTTCTAACGCTGCGGGCCGGGCAAACCGCGCAGCAGAAACCTGCTTCAAGGAAAAGTTCGATTCCTGTCGCAAAATCAGCAACGCCTTCTTCCAAGCCGGCGGAGCAACCGTCGAAACGCGCTTATGTCGAACTATCGATCGGCGAGTTGATTAGCGAAGATGCGAACCGCTGGACTGACAGAATGGCAACACATGCGGCTGTGGGCGGCTTCGTCACTCAGGTGACAAAACGAGACGACGGCGACACAGACATTCGCATCTGTGAAAACCCGCGAGTAGACGGCATGGACCGAGCGCGCTGCATCATGTCCAAGTGCATACCGAAGATTCCATGCGAGGTACCTCAAGTCGGAAAACCGATCACAGTAAAGGGCATCACCCGATATGATGCCAAAGTGGGGGCTCACTGGTGGGAGATTAATCCCGTTGAGCAGATAGAAAAATAGCTCGTCACGCTATCACGGACGCCACGAAGACAGAAATCCAGGCTTATAAGCTATCAACGGGTCGGTCACCTATGTCAACCGCCTGTCCAAGTGTCGAATGACTGGCGTAGACTCATCGCAGGTTACGTTCCGCCTCTAGCAAATTTCCTTTATTTAATCGCTTTATCCGTGCTCCTAACTTTGGCAGATCAAGTGCCTCTTCTCTTCTCGGAGATTCAAAAGCTCCGTCTCGTCGGGCGTTCGCCCGCTCAGGGCTCTTTTGGTCTTCTACATGAAATTTATGGGTCTCACATGAGCGAGGTATCGAGCATGGCGTCGAATCTTTTGGTTTCGTGGGCTGGGGCTGCGGCAAGGCGACTCGTAGGTGCAGTGGTGCTTGCATCCATTCTTAGCATAGCTGGGTGTACCGCCAAGCATGCCGTGGTAGTACCCGCGCCGAACGCTACATTAGCTTCTGCACCCAACTCGGCTCAGGGGTCCGATGAGGGAGTAACTGTCGTACTGCAAGCGAATGCCTGGGACGATTTTCCGCAGACGCTTGACCGAGATCTAATTCCGCTCAGAGTTACGATCCGAAATCAAAGCGGGCATCCCCTGGCGGTCCGGTACGACAACTTTGTGCTCATCGCCACGGATAATCACCGCTACACCGACATTCCTCCGTATCAGATAAAAGGCAACACTTATGAGCGTCTTAGTCCTTACTGGGCTTATTCGGATGCCTACTATATCGATGTCCACCTGCCCACGGAGGCTATGCTTCAGCAATCGATTTCTCAAGGTGTCGTCGCTGATAGCGCAGAGACCAGTGGATTCCTCTACTTTCACATGCCGACGGGAAGGCAGCCCGCAATTACGTTCAGCACCATTTTGGTAGACGCCCTCACTGGGCAGAGATTCGGCAGCATCGACGTGCCGCTTCGCATAGAGTGGTTTTAGCTTTACCGCACCTGAACAACGAACACCTTGAGCGGTTCCGTTCGGCGTGGCCCTGCAAAACCACAAAATGATTTTCCGCAGAAGAGATCGTGCCTCTCGCCTGTCGGGAGATTTCAAGTTCCCTACACGATCTTCTGGAAAACGCTTCAGACGGGCAGTCGCCTCGGCGCAGGGACCGTTAGACGACTATGTTAGACAAACTCACCGAGGCTCAAAAACCATCAAGAACATTGAGAATTGGCAGACGGGCCTGTAAGCCGGATTCTATCATGCAGAAATTCGGCAAATCCCCGAAAGTCTTCAAGTTAGGCATAACTATATGCCATTACATGGTTTAAGAGGACATCTGCTAAATCTGCGTGGTCTCCTAAGTCCGTATGGAACCCGGCAAACTGGACGCTAAATAGACGCTAAACAAGATGCGCTTTCGCGCGATTTGATGACCTTCGCTTATCGCCTGCTTTCGCAGATGATCCCCGCTCTCTGCTCTTTCCACGTTTTCCTTTGGCCGACAGCTCGGAAGTGACGCCCGCTGTGATTCCCGATGCGTCTACTTTGTAGCGGAGAGCCGTTCGCATGAGGTTCGCTTCCTTCGACAGTGCCTCCGCCGAGCTGTAGCCTGGGCAGTACACGTCGGGAACGAGTGCGCAAGTCACCAGGAATCGCTTAAGGTCGGCTGCGGTCATTGCGTGGGTGCGAGCCTCGAGCCTCCGCCAGCTTCTCGTGGTTGACCGTATTCGCGCCCCACGACGTCTTCGTTTTCTTCTCTTCCCAGCCGTAGACCTGGAACAATCGATGGTGGTTGTCGTGACCCAAGCGGCGGAAGTAATCCAGCGCAACCATCTCGAAGTCCGCGCGCGCCAATGCAGCCTGCCGCCAACTCTCGGATTTGGGCTTCATCGAAGACCCTCCGCGGGTTGCTGTTGGATTCGCGGATGTTTTCCAGCGGAATGTCCCGAATTGCCGAAACTGCTGGCGGTTCGGTTTTCGTTCCGCTTGCTACCATTGTTGCGTTGATTTCGATTCGTCTCCCTTTTCTCAGAATTGGTTTGGGTTTAATACTCGTCGGGCAACAAGAGCGGGGCCATTATGTAGAATCTGATGCAAGTTATTTCTCGCGGCACTCTGCTTGAGTAAATGAGTATAGAGACAGGTTTAATAGTTAGGGCTGTCCCGGAGGTGACGGCCGCGTGTCAACGACAGGTGGGCTTCAGTTCGATCGCCTCGGCGACGCACTCTTTCTGCTTCTTGGCCTTCGCTAGATCGTCGCTCAGACCGTAGGTGAACAACGTCCTTCCGCTGCCGTCAACCGTTCTTTCGCTTTCGTCAACCTGGTCAATACCGAGGCGTGGACAGATGAATGTCTTGAGCGGGCCCTGCTGGTTAGCTACTTTGCTTAGAATGTCAGCTGCGTATTGATTTAGCCTGATCTTCAAAAGTTCACGCCCGGCGTCATCGTGCTCAGTAGCGGCACACTGCACATCGACGGTCGTCGCCACATCACTGCCGTTCTTTAGTATCAGGAAGGCCTCTCCGGTCGTACTTATGGCCTTGCAGAACTGCGGGAGTCCCAAGTCCAGTAGTTCGCGCTTCAGATCCAACGAGCGCAGCTCTCTCGTGCCTACGGCGAATGGAATCCTGCAGAAGTATTCTCCTTTGCCACCATTCTGCATAGCGTGCTGCGGAATGTAAGTGATCTGGCACCGGAAGGCCGCCATCCCGTAGATATTCAGATCTACGATGGATTGATCCGTCGCCTGAGTCACCCACGTGCTTCGACAGGACGCAAAGTCGAAAACGTACTTCCCGTGAGCATAGGTAAGAGGAATTTCTGGCCTGAAGTTTTTCCTCTGCTTTTCGCTCGCCTCGCTCGGTTCGTACGCCATCTGCCTGCAGTGGTCAAAGCGATCGCACTCCGTCCAAGAGCCCACTTTGCGACCTTCGCTGTAATTGCCCACCTCACCCGGATGCCCTTCGCTAAACCAGGATCGATACGGACCATCTTTTACCGTGAGCGAACCCGGAAGGAGGTGTTCACAAAACTCTTCTCTACCGGCGTACTCGCGTTCGTCTTGATAGACCCTGTCTACCGGACAGCTAATTGTCTTGGTCCGTTGAGCAAGGCAGGAGTGGGCGTTGGCCAACAATAGAACGCCGACTGCCAAGGTTAAAGGGAGCTTTCCCATTTCACCACCACCCGAGAGCAGCTTCTCGGCCAACCGGGCCAGCAGCGTTCACAGCGCTTGCCTTTGAAAATACATGCTACCACCTATTTCTGCGGTTGAGGATTTCCGGCGGTATCTCAACCCTTTTGGTGAGCGATCAAGAATTGAAGATATAGAGTTCACTTGGCACTGGAGGCGGCGGTGCGTGCTTTCGGTTTTCGATATATCGATTCAGAGCGTTGACATCACCTTCCGCTACTGACCTCTCTTCGTCGGTCAAGGGCACCTCTTGCATTAGGTGGAGGATTCCATCCCTCGCCTCGATCAACTGTGCCGGCTTTTTGGCAACGTACATTGGGCACTTCAGACACGCCATTCGGTGGGGGCACGATGCCCATGCAGGATTGGCGCGGTACGCTCCTTCGCCCAGGTAATAAAATATCGCAGGTTCACCTTTGGCGACCGCCGCTGGATCGACGATAACTCGGACAAGCCGGGAGTTTTTGTTCGCTCGTGCAATGGACTTAGCCAGCCTTGTTGGCTGGATTTTGGCGTAATGCTGCGTTGAGCGAAGATCCTTGTGGCCAAGCCATTCCCCTAGCCTGAGTTTCCGAGTTACAGCTCGTCTGGCACCGCGGAAAGAGCGAAAAGGGCCAATGGGGGCTGGTTTTGAGGCGTCGGAGCAGCAAGGAGAGGCGTATATACTAACTGGCGAGAAAACGGTCCAGCTTCAGCGCGCGGAAAATGCGATCTTGTTGAGGATCCAAATGAGTCATGGCGCGCTCGGCACGGGGTCGGCCTCCCAAGTGAGGCTTTCCGGTTTTGTGAGCGGGATAGTAGTGTGTGGCGCAGGCGAGTGGGACCGCTTCGGAATCTGCGACAATAAACTGGTGTGCAACAGATACCGATTGACGCACTCGAAGCAGTATTTGGCAGAGCGTTTCGAGGCGTGGGACGAAATCGAGGACCGTCCTCGATACAACATTGCGCCGACCCAGCCGGTTGTGACGGTGCGGCGAGAGATGGGCAAAAAAACTCGCCAGTTCACAACAATGCGTTGGGGACTGATTCCTTCCTGGGCAAACGACATGAGCATCGGGACTCGAACGCTCAATGCTCGATCGGAGACAGTCACAACAACACCAGCATTTCGAAATTCGATCTTGACCAAGCGCTGCCTTATCCCCGCGGACGGATTCTACGAGTGGCGGAAAATGGGATCAGTGAAACAGCCCTACTGTTTTGAGGTTGGTGAAGGCGATCTTTTTGCCCTTGCCGGACTGTGGGATCAATGGAAGAGTCCCGAGGGGCAGATCATTGAGAGTTGCACTATCCTGACAACGACGCCCAATTCTGTCGTCGCGGATATCCACAACCGTATGCCCGTCATTGTGCCGCCGGACAAGTACGACCTGTGGCTTGATCCTGACGTCACTGACTTCGACGCAATTCGCGACATTCTCAAGCCCTATGACGCAAACCTGATGCGTCGGTACCCCGTCAGCAGGAAACTGAACAATTCGCAAAATGACGATGTCGAGTCCGCATCGCGCGTCACCTTGGACACTCCTAAACAGGCGAAGCTGTTTTAGCTTCACGTGCTTCTGAGCACGCACGCGGGGATTCTAAGATGCCGCATTGCCGGCGAAGGCCCGAGCCGTCTTGAGTTGACGACGCAGGAGCAAATAGAATGCGAGGACGGGCGTGATCATCAGCACGGGCACATAGATAACCGGGATAGTGTAGGTGGCGCCCAACTGTCCCGCCAGCACTTTTTATCTAACCACAAACCGTTCTGGGTCAAGCGGTACGTACCTTGCTCGGTGACGGCGCGACAGCCTTGGCTCGTAGCAGTATTCGGAACGCCAAGCCATGGGTTATGAGAAGCAGAGGCACGTAGGCAGTCAAGATGAAATAACCAGCGCCTAACAAGCCTTGCGTATCTGGGAGTGATATGCGGCCTCCCTGGTAAAAGGCGAAGAGCAGGTCGGCAGTTCCGAAGGCATTGAAAACCCAGGTCAGCACTGTCCCCGTGTGGGTTCCTAGGGTAGCCAGGGCGAGCAAAGCCAGAATGGCGGTTATGAGATCACCGTAAGCTACTGGTTGAGCAAATGTGGTCGGTAACGCTGGAGACACAACACCCGGCACCACAAATGCCAATCCGAGGAACCTGAACCCATGCAGCAGTAGGATGGGCTTCAGATTTTCGGGGCTGGGGCGTTCCCTTAGCGCTGGCCAAATATAGTGCCACGCGACTGCTCCCCAAACAGCCAAGCCGAACGCAACACTGATTCCGAACAAAACTGGAGATGGCATGATCAATCCTTTCCGGTGCAATTCGGGCTACCGATTCTTGAAATGTGTCGAGCTCCTGAAATTTATTGGGTTCCTTACTGAATGCGAGGAAATGTCTGGCCATGCGCTGTCTCGCACCAAGGTCCGCTGAACAGGGGGACGCTCCATCGCCGAGTTCACTTATTGGTTGGACTATCTCGCAATAGGATCCCGAGCGGCAAGAGTGGCCCGACCGGAATGAACTGCTCGTCCATGAGGTTTTCCTTCGAGAGAGGTAGGCTTTCGATGAGGGCCCGAGCCTCCGCCACGTCCTTGCAATTCAGTATGAAGATGACGCCCCGGCCGTCGCCGCGCGTGAACCACTGCTGAATCTTGCCGTCGAGATACAGGGGAACGGTCGCACGAATTTCGGCGGGCATGATTTTCATGACTTGCTCGGGAGTAACCCCCGGTTTTGGCGAAAGGATCGTCAGCACGCCGGTGATCTTGGGCTGCGGCGGTGTGGACTGGCCTCGCGCCAGGGGCGCCAGGACCGTCGCGAACGCCAGCAGCAGGTAGGACATTTCAATCTTCATTGTTCAGCTCCTTTGATTCCTCGCGAAATCACTATGTGTTGGTACCATTGGGTACCACTCACTGGTGATGGTACGATACGGTACCAGCGTTGTCAAGGAGACGGTGATCGACGGTGATGGCTACCGCATCGAAGTCAAAAGGCCACCAGAAAGGCGGCGACGAAACCGCGGTGCGCGAGCGCATCCTTGAGGCGGCCTTTGCGGCGTTCATGAAGAGCGGCTACGCAACGACCAGCATGCTTGAGATCGCGACGCGCGCGCGCGTTTCGAAGCGAGAGCTTTACGCGCAAGTTGGCAACAAACAGGAAATGCTGATCGCCTGCATCAGCGAGCGCGCCAAGCGACTGGACGTGCCCGCTGCCCGGCCCGTGCTGCGCGATCGCGAGACCCTAGAGCAGGTGCTGGCTTCTTTCGGGACAAAGCTCGTCCGCGAGATAAGCGATCCCACGGTCATTGCGGTATTCCGACTGGCGATCGCTGAGGGGGTCCAGGCCCCCGAAGTGGCGCGTGCGCTCAACTCTATAGGACGTGAGGCTAGCCGCGCCGCCTTGCGTAAAATCATGGCCAGCGCCCAGGCGTCCGGACTGCTCACAGGCCGTCCTGCCGAACTTGCCGAGCAGTTCTCCGGGCTGCTCTGGGGCCATTTGATGGTCAGCCTGCTGCTCGGCGTCGCCGAGCGACCGAACCCCCGCGAAATCGCGGGACGTGCCCGCGACGCTGCAGCCGCCTTCCTGCAACTTCATCCGCTACCGAATGACGCGCCAGCCTGTTGACAACTCCCCCATTGCGGACGAGAATCTAGCAGTAGGCGAACACAAGGCGAATATAGAAACGGCTATGATTGCCCTCTCGCGGAAGCCCGGAAAACTCGATACAGGTCTCATCGGAAGGGGGCTGGAAGGATTCCAGACCCGCGCCGCGGTGGAACTCCAGCCGAGCGGAGTCACGGAACTCGATGCGGTGCTCGGTGGTGGTTTTCCCCGCGGGTCTCTCGTGGAATTGTGCGGTCCCGCTTCCTCCGGGCGAACAAGCCTGGCTTTCTCATTGCTTGCGCAGGCCACGGAACGGCAAGAGGCGTGTGCGTTCGTAGATGTTTCGGATTCCCTCGATCCGGTTTCTCTCGCGGCTGCGGGAGTGGAACTTCCTCGACTGCTCTGGATTCGATGCGGAGAAACCGAGGACCGAGGGCCGGACTTGAAGACGTCTTCGTACTTTGCTCCTGCGGACAAAGAAATAAGAAAAACTAGCGGTCTCGGTTCCGCGAGCAAGAAGCCAATGACAATACATGGTTGGCGGCATCCGCGTGAATTGATGTGTGGCGTCGATAAGGCCATTCCCTCTCTCCCAGGAAAGCAAGCAGCATTTGCGGAGTCGGCGCAGCTCCATGTCATCGCGCGTTGCGCGGGAGAGCAAGTCGAACGAGACAGGGAACTTCCGCGGCGAGGTTTCCGGACTCCACGATCTTTGCCGTCAGTTAGCGAATCCAATCCACCGCCCCAAGTGCGAAGCGGTGGCAGAAGCGTTAAGCCGTGGAAGCGGCTTGAGCAAGCGCTGAAGACGACGGATCTGCTGTTGCACGGCGGCGGATGGGGAGTGGTGGTCATCGATCTCGGGGGAGTCTCCTGGGTAGATACGCGTCGCATCAATTTGAGCATGTGGTTTCGTTTTCGGCGTGCGATCGAGAACACGCCAACGATTTTACTTTTGCTTGGGGAAGAGTCCTGTGCGAAAAGCTGCGCTTCGCTGGTTCTCCAGTGCCAGCGAAGCGCGGATAACTGGAGCCGTGCCGCGGCAAGTGTTGAAACCGGGATTTCGACGTTCGAAGGGTTTGAAGTTCAGGGAGAAGTGACGCGCTCGCGAGGGTTGTCGCAACCAGCCGATTTCGCTCGATGGCAGACGCGCACGCCATAAGCCGCTAGAAGGTCCGGTTTGTTTCCCTTTTCTCTACCAAGTTCAGGGGACGCACGTTGGCTTTCGCATGTCTATTCGTTCCGGATTTTCCCGTGCAGGCCGTCGTTCGTCTTGAGCCGGAACTTCAGGGCAAACCGGTTGCGATTCTTGCCGGTGTTCCTCCGTTGACGAAGGTATTCGCCGTCAATCGGGAGGCGCAAAACCTCGGAGTAGAAGCGGGGATGACGAAAGTGCAGGCGGAAGCGTTCAAGGGAATCTCCTGGCGATGGCGTTCCCCTTCGCAGGAAGCGACGGCGTATGCCGCGCTTCTCGACTGTGCGTGGACGATTTCGCCCCGGGTGGAGGGTGGAACAAAGCGTGAGGAGCAGGATTTTTCCGATACGGCGGTGCTCGACATTGACGGCTGCGAAAAGCTTTTCGGCTCGCCAGAAAAAATCGCGCAGGACCTAAAGCGCGTTGCATTGGAAGTGGGATTTGAAACCAACGTTGCTGTTGCTGGAAGTCCTTTAGCCGCAGTTTGCGCAGCGCAAGGTTTCGCCGGTGTCACGGTGATTCCTGCCGGAAAGGAAGGTCTTCGGATCGGAAGCCTTTCGCTCGAAGCTCTCCGAATTCCCTTCGAGTTCGTTGAGACTCTGAAACGCTGGGGCATCCGCACCTGCGCGGAATTTGCGGCCCTTCCCGAAATTGCCATTGTCGAGCGGCTGGGACAGGAAGGACGCCACTGGTGGCGTTTGGCGCGCGGCGCGGAAGTTCACCCACTGATCGCAAAAGAATTACCCTCGCACTTCGAAGAGACCATGGACCTGGACTCTCCGGTGGATTCGCTGGAGCCACTGCTCTTCGTACTGAATCGGCTCCTCGAACAGTTGTGCTCGCGGCTGCGAATGCACATTCTGGCCATCGGCGAGATCAAAGTTACGCTCACGCTTGAACGGAACGATTCTGGCAACAAGAAACCGGTCTTTCACATTCGAACGCTACGACCCCCAGTACCGGCACAAGATAGCAAATTCCTTCTGAAACTCTTGCAGCTCGATCTTGATAAGCACCGTCCCTCTTCGCCCGTTACTGCTGTCCGCATGTTGACGATTCCCGTGAAGGCACGGTCCCAGCAGCTCGGACTGTTCATGCCGCTAAGTCCCGATCCGGAGCGTCTTGAAATCACGATCGCACGTATTCAAAACACGGTGGGGGAAAGCCGAGTGGGTGCGCCCGTACTGCTTGACACGCTCAGGCCCAATGCGTTTCAGCAGAACCGTTTTGTCTTACCGGAAATGAAAGAAAAGGGCTCGGTCGCGGAGAAACAAACAACCGCAGCGATGCGAATTTTCCGGCCTCCGCTTCCGGCGACCGTTGATTTTCAGGAAGGAAAGCCGACGTTTCTCGGTTGCGAAGGCGCGCGGAGGCGAATCCTAGCGTTCGCCGGACCGTGGCGAACGAAGGGCGACTGGTGGTCCGAAAGCGCGTGGGCTCGCGATGAATGGGACATCCATGTGCGGACATTGCATCCGAAAGTTCAACCGGAAAGTAGCCGGAAATGTGAAGAAGAGACCGCGCTGTATCGCGTCTACAAAGACCTGCGAGCGAAGCGTTGGTTCGTGGAAGGAATCTACGATTGAAGTACATCGAGCTCCATTCTTCGTCCGCATTTAGCTTTCTCGAAGGGGCTTCGCGTCCGGAGGACTTGGTGTCTCGCGCGAAGGAATTGGAGTTACCTGCCATTGCTTTGGTGGATCGTGACGGTGTGTACGGTTCTCCACGATTCCACATGGCGGCAAAGTCTGTAGGCGTTCGTGCTCATGTCGGAGCGGAAATTTCCGTAGAAGGTTTTGGACGGCGGGCTAGCTTGCCTTCTTGGATGCCGAATGCTCCCTCGTCGCGACCGGTGCGATTGCCTCTGCTCGTGGAAAGCCGGATTGGGTATCAGAATTTGTGCCGTCTGATGACACGCTACAAATTGCGCGAAAAAGAAAAAGGAACGGGAACGGCAACGCTGGAGGAGATCGCCGAACACGCGGAAGGGCTTGTGTGTTTGACAGGCGGCGAGGAGGGCGTGCTGGCCGCTTCGCTTGCGAACAAAGGTTTCGCCGAAGCACGCAAGAATATTGAAAAGCTGACCGCTCTCTTGGGAGAAAAGAATGTCTATGTCGAAGTGCAGCGGCACTGCGATCCTATCGAAGAGCGCCGCAACCAGGCGGCAGTGCGTCTTGCCAAAACGCTAGATCTGCCGCTTCTCGCAACGAACGGTGTTCGTTACGCGCGCGCCTCCGAGCGCGAAATCTTAGACGTCTTCACCTGCATTCGAAACCACCGCAAACTTGAAACGGCCGGGCGGCTTCTCGAACGAAACGACGAACGTCATCTCCGTTCAACCCAAGAGATGATGCAGCTTTTCTCAGATTTGCCGGAAGCGATTCACAATACCAGCGAACTTTCAGCAAGACTCGAATTCACACTAGCCGAGCTTGGCTACGAATTTCCACGCTATCCCGTTCTCGAAGGAGAAACGATGGATTCGTTTCTCCGAAAGCGCACCGAGGAAGGATTTCAAAACCGCTATGCGGTGAAACAAGACGAGGATTTGTTCGAACGTGCCAAGCGGCAGGTGCAAAAGGAATTGGCTCTGATTGAAAAATTGCACCTGGCCGGCTACTTCCTGATCGTTTGGGACATCATTCGGTTTTGCCGCGAACAGAAAATCCTGGTGCAAGGGCGCGGTTCGGCCGCCAACAGTGCGGTCTGCTATTTGCTGGGCATCACGGCGGTCGATCCGGTCGGCATGGAACTGCTCTTCGAACGGTTTCTCTCGGAAGAACGCGGCGAGTGGCCGGATATCGATCTCGACTTGCCGAGCGGGGATCAGAGAGAGAAGGCGATTCAATACGTCTACCAGCGTTACGGCCAACTCGGGGCGGCGATGACTGCGAATGTCATCACCTATCGCGACCGCTCCGCGGCGCGGGAAGTGGGCAAAGCGCTCGGATTTGATCAGCGGACCCTCGACCAGCTTTCGAGCGTCGTGAACAGCGGCGAATGGCGCGGTCCATCGGATAACTTCGAAAATCATTTTCAGCAAGTGGGCTTCGACCTGAACCATCCTCGGGTCCGGAAATACTGGGAGCTGTGCGAACGCATCCAGGATTTGCCGCGGCATCTGGGGCAGCATTCCGGCGGGATGGTGGTGTGTCAGGGCCAGCTTGATTCGGTTGTTCCGCTCGAACCGGCAACGATGCCGGGACGTGTCGTCGTGCAATGGGACAAGGACGATTGCGCCGATATGGGCATCGTGAAGGTGGATTTGCTGGGCCTCGGGATGATGGCCGTGCTCGAAGATTGCCTGGAACTCATCCCCAGACATTACGGCGAACCAATCGATTTGGCTCAGCTTCCTCCCGATGATCCTCCCGTCTATGAAACATTGCGACGCGCGGACACGGTTGGAATGTTTCAGGTCGAAAGCCGGGCGCAGATGGCTTCGCTGCCGCGCAATGCTCCGGTCAAGTTCTACGATCTCGTCGTGCAGGTGGCGATCATTCGGCCAGGCCCCATTGTTGGAAAAATGATGCATCCCTACATGCGGCGCCGGCAGGGAAAGGAAGCCGTCGCTTATGCTCATCCTTCGCTCAAACCCGTACTGCAACGAACCCTGGGTGTGCCGCTCTTCCAGGAACAACTGCTCCGCATGGCCATGATCGCCGCGAACTTCACAGGAGGCGAAGCGGAAGACTTGCGCAGGGCGATGGGTTTCAAACGTTCGGAAGAACGCATGCACAAAATTGAAGCGAAGCTGCGGAGCGGAATGACTCAAAACGGCTTCAGTCCTGAAACTCAGGACGAGATCATCATGCAAATAACATCCTTCGCGCGCTATGGATTTCCGGAATCTCATGCGGCGAGTTTCGCACTCATCGCCTATGCCAGCGCGTATTTGAAATTTCATTATCTCGCGGCGTTTACGGCGGCGCTGCTCAACAATCAGCCGATGGGTTTTTATAGTCCCGCGGTGCTGGTGCACGATGCGCAGTTGCACGGTTTGCGGGTAACACCCATCAACGCGCTCCGCTCGGAATGGAACTGCACGATTGAGCGCACGAGAAATAGAGAAGGCAAAGACGTTCCGTGTCTGCGCATCGGCTTGCGTTACGTTCGCGGTTTGAGGCAATCGAGTGCGGAGAAGCTTGTTTGCGAAAGGCAGAAATATCCATTCGAAGGAATCGACGACCTCGTCCGCCGCGTCCCGGAACTGCAGAAATCGGAATTGGTGACGCTCAGCGAAATTGGCGCGCTCAATTCTCTCGGAAAAGGGATGCATCGGAGGACAGCGCTTTGGCAGGTCGAACGGGCCGCCCGGCCTGCCGGTCCGTTGCTGGACGCGATTCCAGAGCAAATGGAATTGTCACCGCTCGAACAGATGACTGACGAAGAGCGTCTTGTCGCGGATTTTCATGGCTCGGGAATGAGCACGGGTCCACATCCGATGACCTACTGCCGCGAGGCTCTATCCAAGCTGGAAGTGAAACGAGCATGCGATTTGTCCCGGCTGCCGGACGGGCAATACACGCGGGTCGCGGGATGCGTTATCGCGCGGCAGCGCCCGGGGACGGCCAAAGGCTTCGTCTTTTTGAGTCTTGAAGATGAAACGGGAATCTCGAATGTGATTGTGAATCCAGACCTTTATGAGAGGTACCGCGTAGTGATCAACCGCGAAAAGTTTCTTCGCGTGGATGGCGTCCTTCAGAATCAGGACCACACCATTTCCATCAAGGCTTCCCGGGTGCTGCCCATCTCGATCACTTCAGCCGAAACACAGTCGCATGATTTTCATTAGTGCAAGCAGGGCCTCTACTCAAAGAGCGCCGGCTGAGCGGAGACATCCTCTGGTTCACGGAAGTTGCTGAGGCCGACACCCACGAGCCGGAACCTCTGCTCGGGGCGTAGACCGACACGGTCCCGCAGGGACAGGGCGATACTCGTCAACTGCTCGCAAGAAGAAGGTGGAGAGCTCGGCGTGTGGCTGCGAGTGAGAATTTTGAATTCACTGGTCTTCAGTTTCAACACCACAGTCCAGGCAACTCGTGATTCTTTGCGCGACGCGGTCCATGTTTGCTCCGCAAGCTTGCGGATCATCGGCTCTGCCTCTTTCAGCGGCACATCGTGTTCGAAGGTGTCCTCCGCCGATATGGATTGTGTTGGCCTGTTGGGGATTACTTCACTCTTGTCGATGCCGCGAGCCAGCTCGTAGAGACGCGCGCCGTAGCGACCGAACCGGCCCTTAAGTGTTGACAACTCCATCTTTCGCAAATCCGCGACCGTTTGTATCTCGAAGCTCTTCAGCTTTTCTTCCGTGACCTTACCAACTCCAGGCAAACGACTCACCGGCAATGGTGACAAGAAGCCATCAGCCTCATCCGGCTGGATAACGAAGAGTCCGTCCGGCTTCTTCCAGTCTGAAGCAATCTTCGCGAGGAACTTGTTTGGAGCAACGCCTGCCGATGCCGTCAAGCTCACTTCTGAGCGAATCTGTGCGCGAATCGTGCGTGCCACTTGCGTAGCGGTATGCAAGCCAGTCTTGTTCTCCGAAACGTCGAGATAGGCCTCGTCGAGGGACAACGGCTCAATCAGGTCGGTGTGGCGCTTGAAGATTTCGCGCACCTCGCGAGAGACCGCCCGGTAACGCGGGAAGTCCGGGGGCAGGAAGATTGCGTTAGGGCACAGGCGTTCGGCTCGAACAGCGGGCATGGCGGAACGCACGCCGAACTTTCGCGCTTCATACGAAGCAGCGCACACTACCGAGCGATTCCCGCGCCATGCGACGACGACGGGCTTGCCTCGGAGTTGAGGATCATCCCGCTGCTCTACGGACGCATAAAACGCGTCCATGTCGATATGAATGATCTTGCGAACGGTCATCTTGCAACCATCTTATTCCGCGGTCCAGGCGAGTGCGAGCGTTTGCTTATTTGTCCGGCGTTTGGTTTCCTAAGGAACGCGATGCAAAGAGCAGAGGAGAAACGATTTAGGACCTAGCGGCTCGCAGTCCAAGGGGTGAATCGCAAAAAAAAACGCTCTTTGTCGCCTTCCGGCACTGCTCGCTCTTCTCAGAACAACTGCGCAGCGCAATACAAAGAATATCTAGGTTAATTCCCTTCCTTGCTGTACTTCTCGAAGCTCTTTCTGTGCCTGCTCCAAGTCGGCTAGGCCTGTTCGAGTTCAGCGCGAAAGATTTCCGCTTGCTCGTAAAGCCGGGCATTCTGAATCGCGACCGCGGCAGGAATCGCAAGTGATTTGGCAAGGCGCAAATGTCCCTGGGTAAACGCCTGGGCATGCGTATCGCCAAGCGAAAGAAGTCCGAGCACCT
>Ga0209131_1000263_pt1 | contig 38229 bp, 27 predicted proteins | sample GraSoi_2013_40cm_FD_185826 | JGI IMG/M metagenome (GOLD analysis project Ga0209131, IMG submission 185826) | Grasslands soil microbial communities from the Angelo Coastal Reserve, California, USA - Sample 9_17_2013_40cm (SPAdes) (version 2) | ecosystem: Environmental > Terrestrial > Soil >...
CCAACTCCGGCAGGCCCACGCGCATGTTCACGTCCGCGAAGCGCCGCTGCGCTGCGGAGTTGGTCAGCAAACTGCCGTAAGCGCCCACAAGGACGACGAAATCCTGGTCGTACACCGTGTAACTGAGATAGTAAGGCGGCTGTTCCGTCTTGCCGAGTTCCGCGGTCGCGCGCTTGATCTCGTTCTGCATCGCTTTCAGGACGGGATCGCTCGCCGCGCTGACTGGCGCTGGCGTGTGGGCGGATTTGTCGCCCGCAGCCTGCGTATACTGCACTCCCGCAAGCTGCGCGATGAGTATCCCGCATGCTGCCGCGCGTAGGAATTCCTTCCCGCGGAGACCCACATTTCCGCGTTTTGCTGAGGATTCAGAGATCTTCATGTAAGGCGAGCTCCCGTTACCACGGTCAGTCAAGAGTGTTTAGTTTCAAACGTAAGCGGCAAAATTTGAGTATGCCCTAGTGGTCTGCGTCACGCAATCAGCTGTCGCCAAAGCGTTCACCGCTTTTCAATCGCGCGCCGTTTGCAAAATCTGTCGCCTTGACCGGCTTACGCCCCTCTACTTTGACGAGCCGAAGGCACAAAACGGTTGCGTTGCCACACCAAATGAATAATTCATTCCTTTCGCTGAGCAAAGTTCCGGGGGACGCTCCGCTCGGCAAGCGGGCGCCTCCTTCTTTAGACATCGGCTCGCCCCAGACGTGGCACGTCTGCCCGCGAAACGTGGTGTAAGCCCCGGGCCAGGGCGCGAATCCGCGCATCCGGTTGTAAATCTCAATCTCCGGCCGCTTCCAATCGATGCGCCCGTCTTCTTTTTTAAGCATCGGCGCATAGCTAGCTTCCGCGTGGTTCTGCGCTTTCGGAGCAATAGTTCCAGCGGCCAACCCGCGCAAAGTCTCAGCCATGAGCGGTGCGCCAGATTCGGACATGCGCGCAGCGAGTTCTGGTGCTGTCTCTTTTGCGTCGATCTCGATCCCCCGCTGCACCAGCATCTCCCCAGTATCCATCCCTGCGTCGATCCGCATCGTCGTCACGCCGGTTCGTGTCTCGCCATTCACAATGGCCCAGTTGATGGGCGCCGCACCTCGGTATTTGGGGAGCAGGGAAGCATGCAAATTAATCCAGCCCAGTTTCGGAATCGGCAATAATCTTGCCGGAATAATCTGTCCGTAAGCGATGATGACGATGCAATCGGGAGCGAGCCCTCGCAGCAGTTCCTGAACTTCTGGCGCGCGAATTTTTTCCGGCTGATGCACCGGAAGTTTTGCGGCCAGCGCCGCTTCTTTCACCGGCGAAAAAGAAACTTCCTGGCCGCGCCCTCGGGGCCGGTCCGGCTGCGTAATCACACCAACGACTTCAAAGTCAGATTGTGCGAGGAGATGTTTGAGCGTGGGAACGGCAAACTGGGGCGTGCCGCAGAAAACGATTCGCATCTTTAACCCGCCGCGGCCGCCAAGCGGCCGGCTCCGGCACTTACCACTCGCCGTGCTTCCTGAGCTTCTTGATTTTTCGTTTGATCAGGTCGCGCTTCAGCATGCTGAGGTGCTGCAAAAAAAGAATTCCGTTGAGGTGATCGATCTCATGGCAAAACGCTCGCGCCAGCAGGTTCTCGCCGCGAATTTCAAACGCCTCGCCCTTGGCGTTCTGCGCCTTAATCGTCACAAATTGCGGCCGCAGCACGTAACCCCGAAAACCCGGAATCGATAGGCAGCCTTCTTCTTCCCGAACTTCCCCCTCCGCATGCACGATCTCGGGATTCGCCAGCACGATCCTGGCTTCAGGATTCTTTCCCCCGGTTACATCCACCACCGCGATCCGTTGGCTCAATCCGATTTGCGGCGCCGCCAGTCCCACCCCCTGTGCCGCGTACATCGAAGCGAACATATCCTCGGCAAGTTGCTCCAGTTCCGCGTTAAATTTCTTGATGGGTGCGGTCGGCTTCTCCAGGATGGGGTCCCCGTACTTGACGATCGGATAGATCTTGCGCGCCGCGGACGGCGCTTGCGGCGTCTCGGTGGCCGTCGGGACCGGTACGTCAGAACTCGTCGATTTGTTGGGCATAGTTGTCGAAATTCCGCCGCATCTCAGCGAGCGAGTCTCCTCCAAATTTTTGCAGAAAAGCATCCGCCAGCACAAGTGCAACCATTGCTTCGCCTGCCACCGCGCCGGCCGGTACCACGCACCAATCGGACCGCTCGTACGCGGCCTTCACCGGCTCTTTGGTGACCATGTCCGTCGTGTGCAGCGGTTGGCGCAAAGTCGAAATGGGTTTCAAGTACCCTCGCACGACCACGTCTTCGCCGTTGGTGATGCCGCCTTCCAGTCCGCCGGCGCGATTCGTCGCGCGACGGAACCGTCGCGCCGATTTTTCGTAGAAAATCTCATCCTGCACTTCGCTTCCGAAAGAGCCCGCCCCCGCCACTCCTCCGCCGATCTCCACTGCCTTTACCGCCTGCACGCTCATTAGCGCCTGCGCCAGCCGCCCATCCAGCTTCTCGTCCCACTGCGCATGGCTGCCAAGTCCCACGGGCACATTATGAGCCACAATTTCGAAGATACCGCCCACGGTGTCGCCCGCTTTCAGGACCGCGTCAACCTCCGCTTTCATTTTTTCCTGCACGGCAGCGTCGATACACCGCAAAGGAGAATCCAGGTCGGTGCTCACGGCTTGAATTTTCTTCCACGTGGCGGGTTTTTCCAGGCGCACGTGGCCTACCTGAATCGTGTGGCTCGCGATTTCCGTGTCGAATTTCCGCAAAAGCAGTTTTGCAAAAGCGCCCGCCGCCACGCGCGCCGCGGTTTCGCGAGCGGAGGCTCGCTCCAGAATATAGCGCGCATCGTGGTAGTTGAATTTCTGCGATCCCGCAAGATCGGCATGGCCTGGGCGGGGTGCGACGAGCTTTCGTGTCCCGGGATCTTCCTGCGCCGCTTCCACCGGCAGGATTTTCTCCCAATTGGCCCAATCGCGATTCTCAATCCGCAGGGCAATCGGCGCCCCGATGGTCTTCCCATGACGAACTCCGGCAAAAATTTCCGCAGTGTCCTTTTCAATCTTTTGCCGGCCGCCGCGTCCATAGCCAAGCTGACGGCGGCGCAGCTCGTGATCGATGAACTTCACATCAATAGGCAGTTGCGCGGGCAGCCCGGAGATGAACGCCAGCAACGCTTGTCCATGCGATTCACCCGCCGTGTAAAAGCGAAGCATCCCCGCCCATTTCCTCGCATGAACTTGCGCGCAATTGATTCAAAACAATTGGAAAACAAACAGTGTAGCCGCCGTTGCGCTCTGCGTCCAGCGCACGTCGCAAAGCTATCCCATCGCTGAGCTTGACGTGTCCTTGCCGCACGGTTAGGCTTTCGTTGTTCTAGTTGTGCCGAGCAGTTCGTCGCGGAAAGCCAACACGAACAGGTACTCGTGGCAGACACTCCTCTTCAGGTCACCGGCCGCCAGACGAAACAGGAAGAAGCCGTCTCCGTGGCTGCACTATTGGGGGATGCGGCGAAACGAGCGGTGGCCGCCGTTCAAGATTACGCGCTGCTCTCCGGACACGCAGTGGCCAATATCTTCACAAGTCCTCACTACGTTCAAGATACTTTGGAACAGATGGATTTTATCGGCGCCGGCTCGCTGCCGATCATCCTGTTGTCAGGGTTCTTTATCGGTGCGGTCATGGTTCTGCAAACCGGGTCGCAATTCATCCGTTTTGGACAGACATCGCTGACCGGCGACGTCGTCGCGATTGCCCTGGTGCGCGAGCTAGGGCCGGCATTTACAGGTTTGCTGGTGACGGGCCGATGTGCAACGGGGATTGCATCGGAGCTTGGATCGATGCTGGTGACGGAACAAGTGGACGCCATGCGCGCCATGGGGACGGATCCCAGCCGCAAGCTGGTCGCGCCGCGCCTGCTTGCCGCACTTCTCATGCTTCCGTTGTTGACGGCACTCATGGATTTTATCGGTTTGCTGGGAGGATGCGCCGCGTCCGTCTTTTCGCTTCGCCTGAGTGCGGTGGAATTCTGGCGGCGCGCGATTGATGCGCTGGATTTCGCGGACCTCATGCAAGGTTTTACGAAGCCGGTTGTGTTCGGCTTCATTCTGGCCACAATCGGTTGTTACAAAGGACTGACGGTGCGCGGGGGCACGCAGGGCGTGGGGCGTGCCACGACGTCCGCGGCAGTGGTGGGATCGGTGCTGATCATCGTGGCGGACGCGTTTTTGACGAAACTTTCGCTGTATCTCTCCGATAAAATCTTCTGATGCAAGAGCCCGGCCGTTCGAATGACCGGGGGCGTTTCCTTTCCGACGCGCAGCGGATTTGCCGCTATAATCACGAACTAGCTTCATGAGCACACCGACAAAAGAGGGGGCGGGGTTCGAACCGGCCGTCACGTTTGAAGACGTGTGGATGGGGTTCGACGAGGGACCAGTCTTGCGCGGAGTGACGTTCCAAGTGCAGGAACGGGAGACGCTGATCTTGCTGGGTGAAACCGGAACGGGAAAAACACTGACGTTGAAGATGGCAGCGGGATTGCTGACGCCGAACAACGGGAGCGTCATCGTGCTGGGGAATGAAGTCTCCGAGATGAAAGAGAGCGAGTTACTGGCGTTTCGCCGGAAGATTGGTTTTGTGTTTCAGGAAGGGGCGCTGTTTGATTCGATGCCGGTCGCGGAGAACGTGGCATACAGGTTGCGCGAAGACGGCGTTGCCGAGGAAGAAATCGAGCCGCGCGTGCGGGAAGTGTTGCAATTCGTGGAGCTAGAGCACGCGCTTGAGCAGGTGCCCTCGGAATTGTCCGGGGGTATGAGGCGCCGCGTGTCGATTGCCAGGGCGCTGATCAACCACCCGCCGATCGTGCTGTACGATTCACCGACGGCGGGACTCGACCCGATAACGGCACAGACAATCATTACGCTGATCCTGCGCCTTCGCGACGTGTATGGAGTGACAGCGCTACTGGCCACGCACCGCTTGCAGGACGGATTTGCGCTGGCGAATTTTCATTTCGATCCGGAAACCAAACTGGTAGTTCCCAACGCACAGAACGGGAACGCAGCGGCGGCCGCGAACGCGGCCAGAACGCGGTTCCTGGTCTACCGGGACGGGGGAATTTATTTTGAAGGCGAACCTGGAGAAATTGCAAACTCCGAGGACCCCTATCTCAGGCGATTTCTGGTTTGATTATAGAGTAGTCTGATTCACGGTAGCAAGGGAGGGAAGCAGCGATGGCGTATCGAAAACAACTCACGTGGACGGAATTACGCGTCGGCCTCTTCGTGCTGGTTGGCCTCTTCGTGCTGGCGGCGGGAATTTTCTATGTGACAGGATCGAAATTCCTGGGGCCGAAGTACCGGCTGAAGACCTATCTGCCGGAGGTAGGGGGGTTGTCGAATGGGGCGCCCGTGCGCGTGGACGGGGTGGAAGTCGGAAACGTGGAATCGATTCAGCTGATGCCGCGGGCTCCAGGCAAGCCGCTGGAGAAAAACAAAAACATCGAAGTGGTAATGCGCGTGGACAAGCGATATCAGGATGACATCTTGACCGACTCCGCCGCCAGCCTGGTGACGGAAGGGCTGCTGGGCAATCGCTACGTGAACATTACACGCGGTTTCACCGGAGCGCGATTGAAAGAAGACGCGGAGATCCCCGGGGTGGAAGAGAAGGCCATGAAAGAGGTGGTGGAAAGGAGCGCAGACGTGCTGGGAAACCTCAATGCGCTCTCGGACGACGTGAGGCAACTGATCGAGGGCGTGCAGGAAGGGAAGGGCTCGCTGGGGAAATTGTTGACGGACGAGCAGGCGTACAACCACTTGAACAGCATGCTGGCGAAGGGCGACGTGATGCTGGCGAACATTCAGGCGGGGCAAGGCACGCTGGGGAAGCTGGTGGTCTCGGATGAGATGTACACGAAAGTGGACGAAGGCTTGGACAAAGTAAATGTGATTCTGGCCGACGTGCACGCTCAGAAGGGGACGATCGGAAAATTGATGTACGACCCGACGCTCTACGACCAAGCCAAGCAGGCGATCACCAACGGCAGTGCGATGATCGGGGACGTGCGCGCGGGAAAGGGCACGTTAGGGAAGCTGGCGACTGACGATACTCTTTACAACAAGTTGCGCGACACGAGTTCGAATCTGGCGACCGCGTCCGCGAAGCTGAATGACAACACGACGACAGCGGGCAAACTCTTCTCCGACCCGAAGTTGTACGACAACCTGGCGGGCTTGACCGGGGATATGCGCCTGCTGATCGGGGATTTCCGGCAGAATCCAAAGAAATTCCTGCACATCAAGATCACTCTTTTCTAGATGAGCGGCCGGGCACTTTGCCGGAAGTGGGCGCGTGTGTTGTAATGCCAGTGTAACAATGCGGGATTAGTCTTGTGATTCGAGCAGTTTCTCCCAACGAGAATCATGGAAAACCAGGATGTCACGCAAAAGGCGCCGCGGAACGAGCCGGCGAAATCCACCCTTCCGCAGCCAGGGCGCCCGATTCCCAGCCGCGCGTATCCGGGCGCACTGATTGTGGTTGAGGGCACGGACGGGTCGGGCAAGAGCACGCAGCTTTATCTGCTCAAGCGGTGGCTGGAAATCGGCGGATACCGGCTGCATTTCACGGAATGGAATTCCTCGCCGCTGGTAAAGTCCGCGACACGACGCGGGAAGCAGCGGCGCTTGCTGACGCCGACGACTTTTTCGTTGCTGCACGCGGCGGATTTTGCGGACCGCTGCGAGCGGCAGATCATGCCGTTGCTTCAGGGCGACTACCTGGTCCTTGCGGATCGCTACATTTACACCGCGTTTGCGCGGGACGCGGCGCGGGGCTGCCCGGCGCGATGGCTGCGAAATCTGTACCGATTCGCGCCGATTCCGGACATTACGTTTTATTTCCGAGCGCCGCTGGACGTGGCGGTGAATCGCATCCTGAGCGGGCGTCCGAGACTGAAATATTATGAAGCGGGCATGGATCTGGGAATGTCGTACGACCGCGTAGAGAGTTTCCGGTTGTTCCAAGCGCGGATTCTGGAGGAGTACGACAAGATGGTGGACACCGACAATTTCGTGGTGCTGGACGGTACGCTTCCCGTGAATAAGCTGCAAAAACAGATGCGCGACATCGTGGCTTCAAAAATCGATCTCAAACGCTTCGCTCCACGCCTTCAGGAATTGGAGTGACCATGTCGGGACAGGAAAAGGAGAAAACGCCCGCGGCGATAGCTTCCACGGAAACGCCGGCGGCCCCGCCACAGGGGGCCGCGGCGAAAACGGCGCTGGCTGCCGAAGAAGTTTCGTCCCAATATTTTTTTGGCGAGGCACTGGTCGGATTCGATCCAAGCGAAATTACCGGCAGCCTGATCGTTATTGAAGGCATGGACGGGTCGGGACGGTCGACGCAGATTGCCTTGCTGCAGGAATGGCTGGAATCGGAAGGCTTCGCGGTGCAGACGAGCGGGCTGCGCCGTTCGAATCTGGTGGGACGGGACATCGATGAACTTCTGGCCAAGAACGCGGCGACGCGGCTGACGCTGGCGCTGATGTATGCAACGGACTTTTTCGATCAAGTGGAACACCGCATTCTGCCGGCGCTGCGATCCGGGACGATCGTGCTGGCGGATCGATTTATTTTCACGCTCATCGCGCGCGGCGTGGTGCGCGGCATCAATCGGGATTACATGAGCGGTCTCTACGCGATGGCCTTGCGGCCGCACCTGACGTTCTGGCTGAACGTGCGGCCGGAGACGGCCTTCGGGCGCGAATTCAAGAAAGCGCAGGCCATCAGTTATTGGGAAGCCGGACGGGACATGTCGCTTTCGCACGATCTGTACTGGTCTTTCATCCGCTATCAGACGATGATCAAGCGCGAATTCGAAGTCATGGCCAAGAGGCACAGCTTCCTCGAACTTGACGGCGAGGCCAGCGTTCCCGCGGTGAACAAGCAACTGCGCCAGCGCATCGGGGAGCAATTGGGAATTCGCGCGACAAAGTACACTCCTTCCGCCGCGCTAGCGCATCTCTGGCGGTAGACACCGAAATGTCCGAACCGGTTCATATCGCGGCCATCGATGCCGGTTCCAACGCGGTGCGCTTATCCGTGGCGCGCGCCTATTCCGCACTGGATATTGAACCCGTGCACACGGAACGCTACCCGCTGCGACTGGGAGAGAGCGTTTTCGTGCGGCCCCGCTTCAGCGAAGAGATTTTCAAAAAAGCCGCGAAGGCCTTCCGGCATTTCCGCGAATTGATGGATGAATTCGGCGTCACGCGATACCGCGCCGTGGCCACGAGCGCTACGCGTGAAGCGCGGAACCGCAAGTTGTTTGTGCGCCGCATCAAACAGAAATCGGGAATAAAACTGGAGGTGATCAGCGCGGGGGAGGAATCGCGGCTCGGCAGGGAAGCGGTGCTTGCCGCGCTGGGACCGGAGGCTCCGCCCCGCTGCATCGCGGATCTAGGCGGTGGAAGCCTGGAGATCAGCATCCTGCGGGACCACACCGTGGAGCAGGGCGCGCAATTGCCGTTGGGCACCGTGCGCCTGATGACCACGCTGGAACTTCCCGGGGTGATTCGTCCGGCGGAGGCGGAGCAGGTGCGGCGGTACGTGCGCGCTCTGCTGGAGTCGAAATTGGGGCCGCGACCGAATTTGGGGGAGAGCATCGCGGTGGCGCTTGGGGGAAACGCGGAAACGCTGGCGAATGTCGCGCCCGGCCCGCGGCAGCACGGCTTGCAGACCATGGAGTTGTCGCTCTTGCGCGAGCGCCTGCCGGACATTCTCAGGCGAGACGTGCGCGAGCGCATGAAGGCCTACGCGGTGCGGCGCGACCGCGCCGACGTGATGGCCGTCGCGGCCATCACGTTTCTCACGCTGGGGCGTTACCTGAACCTGCGTACCTTTGCCCTCCCCGGCGTGGGCGTTCGCGAAGGGCTGCTGCAAGAGATTGCGCGCGAAGCGTTCTCCCGCAAAGAGCCGCACCGGTACAACGCCGCAGCGCGCCAGTTGCTCGTGGGCACGCGCAGTTTTGCGCGGCGGATTGGATATGAACAGCAGCACGCGGAACACGTGCGTGAACTGAGTATTTTATTGTTCGACCAGTTGCAGGCGGTGCATCATCTGCCGGCGCATTCGCGGGTGCTGCTGGAGGCCGGGGCGCTCCTGCACGATACCGGGCATATGATCAGCCACCGCGGACATCACAAACATGGGGAGTACCTGGCGCTGAATGGCGATATCGCGGGGCTGGAAGGCCGCGACCGCGCCATCGCGGCGGCGCTGGTTCGCTACCACAATCGAAAGTCGGAGCCCGCGGGGCATCACACCGCCTATTCTTCCATGAACAATGCGGACAAACGCGTCACTCGGAGACTTGCGTCGATATTGCGAATCGCCGAGGCGCTGGATCATTCACATCGGCAGCGCGTGATGAAGCTCCGCGCTTCTTTTCAGCACGGAGCGGTAGGATTGGAGGTGCACGCGCGCGGCGATGCGACGGAAGACGTGCGGGATGCCAATCGGAGCGCAGAGCTCTTTGAGAAAGAATTTCACGTGAGGCTTTATTTCCGGCAGTCCCAGGCGAGTTGAGAGTTCACAGTTGAAAGTTGACAGTCAGAAAAAAGAGAGCCGAGGGTTTTGTCAGTGGTTGCACGCAGCGCTTATTCTAACTTCCAGTTGAGAGGGAATCATGCAGCTGTATATTGTTCGGCACGGGATCGCCATTGACCGCGAGGATCCAAAGTGCCCTCCCGATCCGCAACGGTATCTGACCGAGGAAGGCGTCGAAAAGACGAAACAGGTGGCGAAGGGTGTGGCGGTGCTCGGGGTGACGGCGGATCTGTTCCTGACGAGCCCGTACGTGCGCGCGACGCAGACCGCGGGAATTTTTGCGAGTGCGCTCGAGTATGCCAAACAGAAGATTCGGCGGACGGATTTGCTGCTGCCTGGAGCGGAGCCTTCGCAGCTTTTTCGGGAACTTGCCAAGGACAAGCAGGCGTCCTCGGTCTTTCTATTTGGGCATGCGCCGCAGCTCGATGACGTCATCGCTACGGCGCTCGGCTCGAAAAGACACCTGACGGCGTTGAAAAAGGCGGGAGTGGCATTCGTGGAGTTGAAACGGCTCTCGCCGCCGATTGGCGTGCTGGTGTGGCTAGCGACTCCTAAGTTGCTGCGACGGGCTGGGAAGTAGTCCGATTATTCGGAATGCGCCGCCGATGGCTCGATCGCGAATTCGCTCAGTCGGAAGCGATGACTGAGAATTCCGGAACCTGCCGAGGCGCCAGGGCCAAGACATTCTCCGGTTTCGCGGCGGCCTTCACAATCAATGGCGTTCGCAGATGATCTTCCAGAAGATGCTTACCTGCAGCAAGGCGCGCCGCGGTCTCGACATCATCGGTCAATCCGGGAACACGCAGAACGATGGCGTCCGTGGATTTTTCGGCGCGGAGCCCGGCGCCGCTTGCCACACCGCACTTGCGAAGCGCGCGCGCCAATCGCAAAATGCCTGCCAAGGCGCGGACGCTGTTCTGCTGCTCCGCGGAAAGCTTGGAAAAGGGACCGTCCTTCTCTCTGGGTTCAGCCCCGCGATGGTAACGGACCGCAAGAGCGAGGAGTTCCCAATCTTGGTTGCTCCATCCGGGAGGAATGCTGAGACCAAGAAGGAACTTGCGCGCGGCTTTTTGAGGCGACTTGCCGGCCTCCGCGTCGCCAACGCCATGCAAGCAAGCAGCAGCAAGCATAACCCGGTGAAGAGACGCGTCACTGAACGCGGGAGCGGAGTCCGCGCGCTTGAAGGCATCGAAAAGAGCGACGGCGACGCGGGAAATTTGAGAAGTCCGGCGCACATGGGGATCCACGGCGCGGGCCGTGGCGCGCAAGCGGGCCAGAGCGGCGGCTTCGACGCGGCCATTCGTCGGGAGCCCGGAACGCCAGATATTCCAGATGCTGGTCTTGCCGAGAGTGAGCCGGCGATAGGTTTCGATGCGTTCATGCCGCTCGCGCTCGATGATTTCCTGCCAGAGTTTGAGAGAGTCTTCTGTTTCGTGGAAGTCCGATTTTTTAACGACTTCGGCTAGGACGTCGAGATCGTGAATCTCGCCGAGCATGTCCTGGAGGCGCTTGAGATTGTCGCCCCAGGCGGCGTAGTGCTCGGGGAGCAGGCTTTCGACCGAATAGCGGAAGCGCTTCAGTCCAATGCGCAGCGCGTGAAAGGGTTTGGATTTTTCGGTGCGCAGGGCCTTGGCGTGAAGCTCCCTGGCGCTTTCGAATCGTTCGAGTGCGAGGCATTCCGCGGCAAGGCTGCCGACGGGAACGAGCCGGGACCGTTGGTGCAGAGTGCGCTCCAGGCGCTTCCATGATTTTTGGTCGAATTTTCCGGCCACGCGCAGCGCGTTCTCTCGCAGCTTCGGTTCGGTCGATTCGAACGCAGTTTGCAGGTGCGTGCGGACGGGGTCGGTTTCGGGAGCGACCTTCTTGACCCACTCGCCCATCACTTGCGCGTCGCGAAGTGCACCAAGCCCGCGGAAGAGTTTGCGTGCCACCTTGCGCATGGCCGGCCATGCGGGATCAGGATCCACCTCTTCCATGACAGCTGCGACGGACCGGCAGCGGCGGATGGCCACGCGTAGATCGTGCACGGCGTCCGCGTCGGGAGACGAGCGGACGCTTTCCAGCTCCTTGATGACGCGGTCCATCCAGAAGGGTAGGCCGCGGTGGTCCGCGTGGGCGACGGAAGAAAGAGGTGCGACGGTAGCCATGTACAGCCTCGGAAATCCGTTCGAATGTCTTCTTTGCGAGGAGATCCCTGCCGAACGGGTTCTCTAGCCTAACGCCTTGGCGGGGATGAGTCCAGCCGAGGCCTGTGGAAAAAATCCGGTGGCATGCCAGCCAAGATGATCGCCATGACGGCGGCCCCTACATGGTGAAAAGTCCGGTGCCTGGCGCCTTCTAATGGTTTCCTACTATTGCTGGCCCGCTACTTGACAGTTAGAGTCTCGGCAACCGGGGCTGAAAACCAATCTTGTGTAGCTCGAAACGTTCGTCTCTTGAGCCCGGAAGTCCACGCTTTGTGCAGCGAGCGTTTTTCTGGAGAGGCAAACCGTATGAGGCGATCCTGCGTACTTCTAATTCTTCTGGGGCTCGCGGTACCTGGATTTGGCCAGAGCAACTACGCAGTGCTCACGGGTACCGTCACCGATTCCCAGCATCTCCCTGTTGCGGGGGCTGCCGTCGAGCTCACGGCCGCGAGCACAGGAGCAATCCGCCGTGTCGTCACCAACCAACAAGGCCTCTTCGAGGCCCCAGCCCTCTTGCCGGATGATTACGAACTGAAAGTCGAAGCGTCCGGTTTAGCGACGGCAAAGCAGTCCCTGCGGCTGGAGGTGGGCCAGAAACTGGCCGTGGATATCACCCTGAGGGTAGGTACCCTCACGCAAGGGGTAAACGTCACGGCCGGCAGCGAAGTTCTGCAAACGACCGGCGCCAGCGTCGGAGAAGTCGTCGAGCCCACGTCCATTCGCGAATTGCCCCTCAACGGGCGCATGTTGATTGACCTCGTACTCACGGTGCCCGGCGCCCACATCGGGTTTGGCGCGCAAACGGGATCCACGAATCCTCTTTACTGGCGTCCGGGTCAGCGCTCCGCCGTGGTCATCGGTGGCAGCCGTCCAAACGCGAACCTTTTCCTGCTCGACGGCGCCACAAACACGGATCCCACTTTCAACACGCAGAACCTGAGCCCTTCTCCTGATGCGGTCAAGGAATTTCAAGTGGAAACGAGCAGCTACACCGCCGATATGGGAGGCGCCGGCGGCGGCCAGATCAATATCGTCACGCATTCCGGTTCCAGCCAATACCACGGAACGATTTACGAATTTCTACGCAATGGCGCGATGGATGCCAGCACCTTCGCGTCGATGGGCAACAATCACCTGGTGCAAAATGACTTTGGCGCCTCGTTCGGGGGCCTGCTCATCGGAAAGAAAACTTTTTTCTTCGTGAATTACGAGGGCCTGCGCCTCGCGCAGGCAGACGCCCAGATTCTGACCGTCCCCACGCCAGACGAAATCATGGGCGATTTCAGCATGAGCAATGTCAAGATTTACGACCCAACCACTGCTGTCAAGAATCCGAATTACAACCCGAGCCTGCCGACTGGGCCCTCGAATTTCCCGTACACTCGCTCTCAGTTTCCCAACAATCTAATACCGTCGGAAAGGATCAACCCTCTTCTCGAAAGCTTCCTGCTGAAGTATGTGCCCCAGCCGAACATGATGATGATGGCGGGCGCCGCGGATTCCAACAATTACCTCGATGTCCGCAACGAAAATCACATTCAGGACCAGGGCACGTTTCGCGTGGACCATAATTTCTCGAACGGCGACGCTCTTCGGGCTCGCTACTCTGCCGGCGGTGAAAATGGCTTCTCCCCGAGCAGCGGCATGACCTCCACGACGGAAAACCTGCCTGGCTTTGGCGTGAACTTCAACAATCTGTCCCAGCAGGCCGTCGGGTCGTGGAACCACATTTTTGCCAGCAACAAAGTCAACACCGTCTCCCTTGCCCTTTCGCGACTGTCGATGGACCGCACTTCGCAGAATGACGGAGTCAACGATATCGTCAGCGCGCTCGGCATTCAGGGAATCGGGTTCGGAGGCAAGAACGCCTGGGGCTCCCCATGGTTCGCCGTTCAGGGATACACTGGAATCGGTGACACGTTTGCCGCGACGCCCATGCATGCCTCGGACACGATGATCGAAGTTCGGGATACCTATGCATGGCAGCGCGGACGCCACGGCATGAAATTCGGCGGCGAGTTCCACCGGTATATCTGGCCAATGTGGGGTTTCTTCCAGAATCGCGGCTACTACCAGTACACCACCGGTTACACGACAGAATTTGGCTTCAATAATGGCACCGGTTCCGGACTGGCCAGCATGCTGCTCAGCCTGCCCGCCGTGAAGCAGCGCCAGGCTGGCGTGCCTGCGATGGATTTGCGCGCGTGGGGAACTGCGGCGTTCGCCGAAGATAGCTGGCAAGCGACGCCGACCACCACGCTCAACCTTGGCCTTCGCTACGAATACACCAGTCCGCTCTACGACAAGGGCAACACCAATACCAACCTGATATTTAATAACGGCGTTCCTTCCGTTTTCATCGGCGGCCAGTTGGGTTATCCGAGAGGGCTGATGTACGCCAACAAACACAACTTTGCACCGCGGCTGGGGATCGCCAAAAACCTTCCAGGGGTTGGCCTCGTCTTCCATGCGGCCTATGGAATTTTTTTCACCCCGGTAGATCTGAACACCTGGTGCAACCAGCGGCACAACGTCCCGTATGTTTTTCCTGAGACACAGCAAGCCGATAACTTCACGCCTCCGGCGGCCCTCTTTAACACGGGCATGAACTTCGGCACTCCCGTTCTGGGCACGGGCGCGCTGACGCCAACCACGGTGAGCTTCACGGCATTCGATTCCCACGCTCCCGCGCAATACGTCCAGCAATGGAACGGTTCCGTGCAAAAGAGTTTCGGGCAAAACACCTCTCTTGAAGTCGGCTACATCGGCTCACGCGGTTTCCACCTGCAAAGAGCGCACTTGATCAACAACCCTCTCCCCGGACCGGGTCCCCTTGGCCCGCGGCGCCCCTTCAAGATGCTCACTTTTGTGCCGGGCACGGTGTTGACGCCGAGCAGCACTGCCGCCGTCGTGCAAAGTCAAGCTTTCCCGGTCAGTACCATCAATTTGTTGGAAAACACCGCCCAGAGTTGGTACGACGCGGGTTACGTGAATGTCCGCCGCCGCTATTCTCATGGGCTCAGCTTTTTGGCCAACTATACCTTCGCCAAGAATCTGACCAACGCGCCGGACTTCCGTTCTCCCATGGACGAAGCCTCCATCCCGCAAAACAATAGGGATCTGAACGCCGAAAAAGGCCCCGGCTGTGACGTCCGCCAGCGTTTCGCCCTGAGCAGCGTTTACGATATTCCCGCTTTCCGGAGGCAGGGATGGCTTCGCCTGGTAACCCAAGACTGGCATTTGTCAACCATCTACCAGGTCCAATCGGGAATGCCCCTTACGATCTCCGTCTTCGGAGATACGGCGAACTCCGGGACCGTGCTGGGCGAGAATCCGATCCGTGCCAACGTTACAGGCCAACCCGTATTCCGCCCGGGCACGCACACCGCTGCGGAGTGGTTTAATCCCGCCGCATTCGCCGCGCCCCCGGCGTTTACGTACGGCAATGCAGGCCGGAACTCCGTGTATGGCCCGCGCATGCAAACCCTGGACTTCGCGCTGGCGCGAGCCTTCCGCATCAGCGAGAGAATCAATTTCCAGTTCCGGGCCGAAGCATTCAACGCGCTGAACAAGGTCAACCTGGGCACTCCGAACCGCTACGTGAATACCCCGCAGTTCGGAGCGATCACCATGGCGATGACGCCGGGACGCGAATTGCAGTTGAGCGCCAGACTTTCGTTCTAAGATCCCGGAAATTACGGGCCATTGGCAACAACTGGCAACAATGGGAAGCAAGAATTTTGTGATATTCTGACGACGTGCCCGAGTGGCGGAACTGGCAGACGCGCCGGACTCAAAATCCGGTGGCCGCAAGGCCGTGATGGTTCGACCCCATTCTCGGGCACCAAATCCAAAAGCGAACTATGGGTATCTTCGCATGGGCGACGTTTATTTTGGCCATATGGGCCGCAGTCGGGCCTCTGATTGGAATATACATCGGGCATCACCTCTTACACGAGAAAGGGGAATCTGCTATGAAGAAACTTCCAGTCATTTCGTGTGTACACTCCCGCTGGCACTGTTCCCAGGAGTTCTTGCGCCTCAATTCGCACAGAATGCCTCCACTGTCCCTGAAAAACCTGACAAGGAAAAACACAACCATGCGCTCCTCTTCGGCCTCATAAGGACAATTAACACAGCCGAATCAACGGACTTCTATAAGTTTGGCTCGTACGCGTCATGGCGGACTCTTCTGGCGCACCAGCCAGATTATTTGAATGGGTGGCTGGCGAGATTTTACTCGCAGGAAGCCAATGTACATTTCGGTGACTTGCCAGAAATCTTGCCCGGGTGGAATCTGCGACTAAATGTGCAGACTGACGGCCAACGTTACGTTGTCTTATTGGAAGACGCAACCGACAAAACCGGGTATGCGGCACTCAGTGACGAACGTGCGGCACTCAGGGAATGCAAGTGGCTCCAGTGAGCACTGCCAAACAAAGCTGAACCATCCGCCCGGCCAATACCTTCCAGGGAAACCCCGGACCGAGCGTCAATCAGACAAGCACAAAAAAAAGAACGTGTTTCCAGCATTTAAACGGTTTAATATAGGCCCGCCCGGCCTTAGAGACGCGTTGCTCTCGATCGCCAATTCGAAATAGCTGAACTTTGAAGGAGCCTCATGCCACGCTTGCGTTCGTCGTACCTCTGCGTTTTTGCGCTGTGCGCTATTCTGCGGCCCAGCAGCTACGCCGCTGATACGCCGGGTGAGCGTCCAGCGCGAATGTATCTGCACAAGAATTGGCAGATTCAGTCGTCGTGCGAGGTGCAGGCCGCGGGCGAGCAAATTTCCTCGGCCGCATTCGACGCAAAGGGCTGGCACAGGGCAGACGTTCCGGCCACGGTGGTGGGCGCGCTGGTCACGGACAAGACGTATCCCGATCCAAACTACGGAACAAATTTGAAGTCCCTTCCCGGGATGAATTATTCCGACAAAAATCTTTTTGCCAATCAGGAAATGCCGGACGGGAGTCCATTTCGCTGCTCATGGTGGTATCGCACGGAGTTCACCCCGCCTGCAGGAGAGGCGAAGAAAATGGAGTGGCTGAATTTTCTGGGCATCAACTACCGGGCGAACATCTGGATCAACGGGCAGAAAGTGGCGGATGCGAACGATGTCGCGGGCACCTACCGCTCCTACGAATTCAATGTAAGCAAGCTTTTGAAGCCGGGGAAAGAGAATGCGCTGGCGGTCGAAGTGTTCGCTCCCGGAAAAGATGATCTGGGGATCACCTGGGTGGATTGGAATCCGACGCCTCCCGACAAGGACATGGGGATTTGGAAGGAAGTCTTTCTGAGGTCGAGCGGGGATGTGACCGTGCGGAATCCGTTCGTGTCCTCCAAGCCGGATGCGGAGTACAAGACCGCCGAGCTGACGATCAGCGGGGAAGTGCGCAACGTTTCGAATGAGGCCGTGAAAGGCGTGTTGCGGGCGGAAGTCGAAGACATCGAGTTGCAACAAACCGTGGAACTAAGCGGCGGCGAATCGAAGACCGTGAAATTTGCGCCGGAACAATTCGCAAAACTGAAGTTGGCGCATCCGCATTTGTGGTGGCCCTATCAGATGGGGACGCCGCATCTCTATACGGCGAAGCTGTCGTTCGAGATCGGCAAGCAGGTTTCAGACGCAGCGAACGTGACGTTTGGAATTCGCGAAGTTACTTCGGAACTGACGGAGAAGAAGCACCTGTTGTTCAAGATCAACGGGAGAAAACTGTTGATCCGTGGAGCGGCTTGGGCGCCCGAACTTCTTTTCCGCTGGTCGTCGGCGAGACTGGATGCGGATCTGGCATACGTGCGCGATATGGGCATGAACACTATCCGCCTGGAAGGGCGGCTTGACCGCGACGAATTTTTCGAGAAGACGGACCGGCTGGGGATTCTGGTCATGCCGGGGTGGACATGCTGCGATGCCTGGGAGAAGTGGGATAACTGGAAGGGCGACCAGAACAAGGTTGCGGCAGCTTCGTTGCGGGACCAGATCACCCGGCTGCGAAATCATCCGAGCGTCTTTGTGTGGCTGAACGGCAGCGACAATCCCCCACCTGCGAACGTCGAAAAAATGTATTTGGACATCGAGAAAGAGTTGCAGTGGCCAAATCCGGTGGTCTCGTCCGCTTCGGAACAGAAGACCGCGGTCACGGGAGAATCGGGCGTAAAAATGACCGGCCCCTACGAGTATGTGCCTCCGGTGTACTGGCTGGCCGACACGCAAGCGGGAGGCGCCTACGGCTACAACACGGAGACAAGTCCGGGGCCGGCGATTCCGCCGCGGGAATCGCTGGAGAGATTCATCCCCAAGGATCACCTCTGGCCAATCGATGACGTTTGGAATTATCACGCGGGCGGCGAACGCTTCACGACGGTCAATATTTTTACCGATGGTTTGAACCGGCGCTACGGACAGACATCGTCGCTCGATGATTACGAGCGCAAAGCGCAAGCAATGACCTACGACGGCCAACGCGCCATGTTCGAAGCCTACGCACGGAACAAATACATTTCCACCGGCGTGATTCAGTGGATGCTGAACAACGCGTGGCCTTCCCTGATCTGGCATCTCTACGATTACTACCTTGTCCCGGGGGGCGGGTATTTCGGCGCGAAAAAGGCTTGCGAGCCGGTCCACGTGCAGTATTCGTACGACGACAACTCTGTCGCGGTGGTCAACGGGACGTACGAGACGCTCAAAGGTACAAAAGTCAGCGCGAAAATCTACAGCATTGATGCAAAGGAAAAGGCCTCGCGCGAAGCGACACTTGATTTGGAGGCGGACAGCAGCACCAAGGCGTTTGATCTTCCGGGGCCGGATGGACTGACGCCGACCTATTTCCTGAAGCTCGAGCTCCATGACGCCATTGGAAAACTGCTCAGCGAGAATTTCTATTGGTTGTCGACAAAACCGGATGTGCTCGACTGGGCCAAGAGAACCGACACAGTGTACACGCCGCAGAAGGAATTTGGTGACCTCACCGGGCTGAACAGCCTTCCCAAAGCAAAAGTAACGATCACCAAAACACTGCACTTGAGGGGAGGCGACTCCATGCTTACGGTGGCCGCCGTGAATAAAAGCAATAGTGTTGCATTCATGGTTCATCCGCGACTCACACGCGGCAAAGGCGGAGAAGACGTGACGCCAGTTTTCTGGAGCGATAACTATTTCTCTCTGCTGCCGGGCGAGAAAAAGTCCGTCACGGCGAGATTTGATTCCGCCTCACTCCATGGTGCGACGCCTGAACTGCTGGTAGACGGCTGGAATGTGGAGCCAACGGCGCCCTAGTCAGGGAGCAATTCGAGCGCGAGCGCCTCTCCGATCTTGTGGGCTACATCTCTTTGGACATCGAGAACCTCTCGCAAATCGTGGTCATACGTTGCCGACCATAGATGGGTTTGGTCCCGCGCTTCGATCAACTGGCCGGTAATGCGCAAGCGCCGGCCATCGCACCGGACGCTCCCTTCCAGCACACAGTCGACGTGCAACTCCGCGGCAATTTCTCTGATGGATTTCTTCGTGGCTTTGTATTGGATGGCGGAGGTTCGCGCGATCACACCCAGCCGCTTGGGGTTGAGCTGTCCGAGCTGTGAAATCATCTCCTCGGTTAATCCGTCGGCAAAGCATTCCTGCTCCCTATCACCACCTAAGTTCTCGAAGGGAAGGACAAGGAGCATTTTCTTGGCGGCCGCCGCAATAGCATTCTCGGGCATGACCACTGGGGCGATGAAGCGATAGCCGAGCCGGGGAAGGGTTTCGACGAAACGAGGACTCCGCGCGGAATCTCCGAGCAGATCGCGAAGTTTGTTGACGGCGGTGTTCAGTCCGTGCTCGAAACCGACATTCGTGTCGGGCCAGAGTCTTTCGCGAAGTGTTCTCCGAGTGACAACATGCCCGGCACGCTCCAGCAACATTTCCAGGATTCGGAATGGTTTTTCTTCCAGCCGGATGCGCATTCCGCGCTTGCGAAGTTCGCGCGAGTGGAGATTGACTTCGAAAGTGCCGAAACGTACTACGAGGGTTGCGCTCTGAGCTTCGTTCATTGATCGTTCTCAGCGGCTTGCCCGGTCCGACGCAGGGTCGGCTGCTGGTCCTATCGTTGTGGATTGACCTCTTCTCGTAAGCCTTTTCGACCGAGTGGTCTGTACGTGGATAGAGACTTGTCTTTCTGCTGATTTATTCCCAGCAATCTTTTCCCATCTAACCCGGTAGAACGCTTCGGCGGAGGTGACGACAGTTGTCTCAGCCGCTCGGTCATATTCAAATCGAAGAGAGGAAAGCTCAATGACGAAAATGTGGCATGCATTCAAGAGTGGTACCAGCAGGCGTTCGTTCCTGAAGAACGGAACGGTGGCGGGCGCAGCAACTGTGGGCGCCGGGCTGCTGGCAGGCAATACGCTTGCGTTCGGCCGGGAGGATGACGTCGACCGCGCACCAATCACCAGGGGGGACATTGCGATTCTAAGATTCCTGCAAGCCCTTGAGCAGGTCGAAGAAGACCTTTGGCGGCAGTACGCGGAACTCGGGGGTACCCAGGATAACGAATTCAGCGGACTCACTGGCGGGAACGCCGCCTATTCACAAGCGCTGCAACTCCTCGATGGGGACATGCCGCAATACATTCATGACAATACCGACGACGAGATCAGTCATGCCCGGTTTCTTGGCAATTACCTGGAATCGAAAGGCACGGGGTCCGCTGATCTCACCCACTTCAAGGTGCTGCCGAGCAGTACGGCAGATGGGGCCCAGCAGATTGGGCGCCTCACCAATCTTACCCAACTCACTATCGACACCAGCTTTTGGTCGGTCTACCGCAGCATCACCAACCCGGATTTTGATCCAATGGCGAAATTTGCTCAGGCGGTTCCCAGTCTAAACGTCAATCAACACACTGCTATCCCGAGAAGCAAGGCTGACACCGACGGAAGCGTCATCAATCTCGGCGATCCCACACTGTCAACCTTTACTGACCACCTCAAAGCAATCGCCTTCACAGCGGGATTCCACTTCGCCTTCATCGAGCAGGGTGGCACCAGCCTCTATCCGACGCTTGCTCTGCACGTCACCAATCTCGAAGTCTTGCGAATCCTGCTGAGCATCGGCCCCAGCGAGACCATGCACTTCCAGACTTGGCAGGACAAAGCCGGCAATGCAACTCCTCTGACGGACTTCGACAAGAAAAACAACTCGACGGTGACGTTTACGGACCTCAAGGGAGCTCAGGGGGAAACCAATCCGGAATCCCTCAACGGGGACACTCTGCAGGCCAATCTGATCATGCCCGAGCCAACCCATTTCCTGGACCAGAAGTTCGGCCCTGTGGCCATCATTCGCCCGACCTCGACAGCTCTTAGTGGCGCGACCTCCGCTGTCCAGGCCTTTGTGAAGGACGGTCTTTTCATAAATCCCAAGACGAATAAAAACGACACCGGGATCGTGCCGGTGCTGATGCGTCTGGCTGAAGAAGCTGATGAAGCTCGCCGCCAACTCTAGCCTGCACCCCAGGCAGCAGTTACGCGACCCATCCTAACCGTGCTCTCAAAGCATCCGGGCCCAAGCCTCTCGGGTTTGGGCCGTTCTCATTATCCTTCAGGATGGTGCTGCCACGGCCCGACTGGCCGGGCGCAACCATTCGTCGCGTCTCTCTCATCCAATGCGGTAGAATTGGGGTGTAGCTTTTGGCTGCGAGATTCGTGAATTTCGATTGTGAGAGGGAACAATGAATAGAGTGAATCGTTTCTTATCCGCGGTTGCGCTGGCCCTGTTTTTCGTGGGCGCCGCTGCGGCGGACACTTTGGAATTGAAAGATGGCCGAGTTTTGAAAGGGAAGTATCTCGGCGGGACGCAAGCCGTGTTGCGCTTCGAGCTAAACGGAGAGGTTCAGACTTTCAACACGGCGGACATAGTGGCACTGACGTTCACCGGCTATTCCAGAGGCGCTGCCCCAGAAATGGCTCCCCCCGCGGCAGTAGCTCCTGTCGCGGCGAATTCCATGGCTCCGACGGCTCCCGGTGGCGAGGTTACGATCCCCGCGGGGCAACCTCTGCTGGTGCGGATGATCGACGGTGTGGACTCCTCAAAGAACCACGTGGGCGACGTATTCCACGCCAGCCTGGAGACCGACTTGACTGTCGGCAATTCCGTGGTGGCGCGGAAGGGCACCGATGTGTATGGGCGCTTGGCCGAGGCTAAAGAGGCCGGCCACCTGGCCGGCAGCGCTGAGCTGCAGCTCGAACTAACGCGGATTGTGATTGACGGCAAGGATTACCCCGTCGTCAGCAGCGATTACACCCTGCACGGCAAGGGGCGCGGCAAGAACACCGCTGAGAAAGTAGGCGGCGGCGCGGCTCTCGGCGCGATTATCGGAGCCATCGCCGGGGGCGGCAAAGGGGCGGCGATCGGCGCGGGCGTCGGTGCCGGAGCAGGAGGAGCCGTTCAAGTGCTCACGCGCGGCCAACAGGTAAAGGTCCCGAGTGAAACGCTGCTGGAATTCCGCCTGCAACAACCAGCAACGGTGGCGTCAACGCAAAGGTGAAGGTGATTCCCGCGGCTGCGTATTGAAGTCCGGGAGAATGTTTGGAAAAAGGCGAGCTTCGGCTCGCCTTTTTCTTTCCGCACTGCTCTTTTCATGGGCGCGCGTTCTTGCGGCGTTTTCCTCGCAGGTTATCGGATTGGAACCATCCGCCAGAAATTCCCTCTTGCCACTCCTGCTGTTAGTGAGTAAGATACCCCCTCGAGTGGGAAGGGGAAGACCATGCCAAAAGAAAAGCCTCAAGTAAACATCGGAGAAGTGATCAGGACCTATCGAAGCCAGCGAAGCCTGTCGCAGGGCGACATCGAGCGCCGCACCGGGTTGCTGCGCTGTTACCTATCGCGCGTCGAGAACGGGCACACTGTCCCATCTCTCGAAACGCTCGCCAAAATCGCAGAAGCCATGGACATCTCTCTGGCGGATTTTTTCCCCGGCACCGAAACGCCACGCGACCGTGAAACTCAAAAAGCGCTTGGCGAGCTCTCGCAAGACGAAATTCGCTTCCTGGCGGAGATCAAAAAGTACAGCACCACGCTCTCGGATGGAGACAAGCGGCTGGTGCTGGCGATGATCCGCAAGATGGCTACCCTGATTCCACCGCCTGCGGCGAAGAAGTTGATGGTGCGCCGGCCTACGGCATAACCTGGCGTGCACCCCAAGCATCGAAATTGTTGATGCCAGCAAACCAAAAAGATGATTTGTCAGCCCGGAAGTTTCCGGGTATCCTAATAGTCGAAATGACTTGCGTCCAAATGACCGGCGTTTGTTGTTGTCCGCACCCAACGGTGACGGCCGCCGCGCCTTGTTTGGATTGGAAGCCAGCTTTCTAAAAGCGCTCTACTCCAAGATTGAAGCGAACCCACCGCCAGGAATTCCGGCAGGTGGGTTTTTTGTTTTAGGGAACGTTCATGACCAACGCATCGGAAACGCTGCTCCCCCAGCCGGAACTCGAATCCGGCAAAACGGTCGAGACAGTGGCGCCCGTGGCCAGGCGGCTCAATCACCTTCAAGCGTTGGAGGCCGAGAGTATTTACATCCTTCGGGAAGCAGCGGCCGAATTCGCGCGTCCGGTGATGCTCTATTCGATCGGGAAGGACTCCTCGGTCATGCTGCGCCTGGCGCAGAAGGCCTTCTATCCGGGAAAGATCCCTTTTCCTTTGCTGCACGTGGACACCAGTTACAAATTCCCCGAGATGATCGAGTTTCGCGACTCCTATCCAAGGCAGATCGGCGCGGAGCTCATCGTTCACAAGAATCAGGAAGCGCTCGACTCCGGCGCTAACCCCTATTTACTGGGCACCCAGAAATGCTGCGGGCTATTGAAAACAAAATCTCTTCTGGACGCCCTGGCTGAGGGCGGGTTCGACGCCGCTTTCGGCGGCGCGCGCCGCGACGAGGAGAAATCCCGCGCCAAGGAACGCATCTATTCGTTCCGCGATTCCCTGGGCCAGTGGGACCCAAAAAATCAGCGGCCCGAGTTATGGAATATTTTCAACTCCCGCCTCGACAAAGGGGAAAGCATTCGTGTATTTCCGCTTTCCAACTGGACCGAGCTCGACGTTTGGCTCTACATCCACGTGGAAAAGATTCCGATTGTGCCGCTGTATTTTGCCAGGGAACGCGACGTGGTTCTTCGCAACACTTCTATCGTGGTGATCGACCACCCCGCGCAGCTCCTGCCAGGGGAGAAAACGCAGCGGCTGAAGTGCCGCATGAGGTCCCTCGGATGCGTTCCCTGCACGGGAGCGATCCGTTCCGATGCCGGCACTGTGCCGCAGATCATCCAAGAAATGGTTTCGTTCCGCCGCTCCGAACGCGAAAATCGCGCCATCGACCACGATGAAGAAGCCTCCATGGAGCTCAAGAAGCGGGAGGGATACTTCTGATGATTTCTTCCGCGCAGAACGGGCCACATGACGCCTTCCCCGGTTTTCTTGAGCAGGACCTGAACACCGAGCTTCTTCGCTTCACCACCGCCGGGAGCGTTGACGACGGTAAGTCCACGCTGATTGGCCGTCTCTTGCACGATTCCAAGGCCGTCTACGAAGATCAGCTCGCTTCGGTGAAGAAAAGCCGTATCAACCGCTCCACGGGGCCAATCGATTTTTCGCTGCTCACCGATGGTTTGCGGGCCGAACGCGAGCAGGGCATTACCATCGACGTGGCGTACCGGTATTTCGCGACCTCGCGCCGCAAATTTATCATCGCCGACACGCCCGGGCATGAGCAGTACACGCGCAACATGGCGACCGGCGCGTCCACGGCGGACCTGGCGGTCATTCTGATTGACGGCAGCAAAGGGCTCCTCCCGCAAACTCGGCGTCACGCCTTCATTGCTTCGCTCCTGGGAATCACAAAAGCGCTTGCCGCCGTGAACAAGATGGACCTGGCCGACTATCGCGAAGATGCCTTTCTCAGGCTGCAGGACGATTTCCTGGCGCTCGCTGCACGGCTGGGAATCGCAAACGTCCAATGCGTGCCGATCAGCGCGCTTGAGGGAGACAACGTCGTCGACCGCAGCAAGCGGATGCCGTGGTATCAGGGTCCTACGCTGTTGGAGCACCTCGAGACAGTCCCGCTTCCGAAAAACGATTCCCTGCAAAGTTTTCGCTTCCCGGTGCAGACGGTGATTCGTCCCGACGCCACGTTTCGCGGCTTCGCCGGCCGCATCGCGAGCGGAGTTATTCATCCCGGCGATCCCGTCGTTGCCCTTCCCTCGGGACGAAAAACGCGCGTGCGCTCCGTCGTGACCTACGATGGCGAACTTCCCCAGGCGTCCTCCCCTATGTCCGTGACATTGCAGTTGGATGAGGAGATCGATCTGAGCAGGGGCGACATGCTGGTGTCGCCAGGCCAGCTGCCAAACGTGTCTCGCAAATTACACGCCAGCGTTGTCTGGCTTCACGGCGCGCCCCTCGAATTGGGGCGTACGTATCTCGTCAAACACACCGTTCGCCAGACAAAAATCCGGGCGCTCCAAATCCGCCATCGCGTCAACGTCAACACTCTCGCGGAAGAGCCCGCGACTCGATTGGAGATGAACGAAATCGGTTCGGTGGTGTTCGAGACCCATGTTCCCCTGTTTTTCGATCCCTACTCAAGTAACCGAACAACTGGCAGCTTTATTTTGATCGACGCTGCCACCAACGCTACCGTGGGCGCGGGAATGATTCAGGAAGACGCGCCAGCAACGGCGATCGCGGAAGAAGAGAAATCTTCTTCTTCCGGGGCGCTCGAAACTCCCGTCGCGGCCGAGGAACGCTACGCCCGTCATGGCCATTTTCCTGCCGTCCTGCTCCTCGAAGGCCGTCCGGATCTCGCGGTGCGGCTCGAACGTCTGCTCTTCGAGCGCGGATTCGAGGTGCTGCACCTGAGCCGGCCCGAATCCTCCGGCGATTCCTTTGCCGATGCCGTCCGCGTGACTCAGAAAGCGGGAATCATCGTGCTCTATTCCGGCGAGGCTCTTGCTGGAGAAACAAAACACCACCTCGCCACGGAATTCTCCGATCGTTTATTTGACCTGAGCAGCGCGCCCGAACTCCACGGCAACGACGAACTAGTTGCGCGGCACGTCCTGGCCCGTGCGGAGTCTTTGTGGCTCGTTGATGAACCGCGAAAGAATCGGGGAAGGGTGAACTGAATGAACGTCGAGAGGATCGCCGAAGTAGTGGAAGGACTTGCGCCCGAGCAAGCCCTGGACACCGTGCTCGCCGCCAACGAGAACGCCCGCGTTTGTCTGACCAGCAGCTTTCAAGCCGAGGACATGGCCGTACTGCATCTTTTGCGCGAGCGGATTCCAGACGTGCCCGTGTTATTTCTGGATACCGGCTATCACTTCCCGCAAACCTACGAATACCGTGACCGAATGGCGAAGGATTGGTCGTTGCATCTCGTCAACGTCCTCCCAACGCGAACGGTCCCGGAACAAGAGTCAGCATTCGGCATTCTCTACCAGACCGATCCGACACGCTGCTGCCAGTTGCGCAAAGTCGAGCCTCTTCTCGGCGCACTGGAGCCCTTCGATGTTTGGTTCACCGGATTGCGGCGCGAACAGTCCCCGACGCGCAAGAACCTCAAAAAGGTCGAGCTGCACCGTTTACCCACCGGCAAGACCCTGTGGAAAGTGAGCCTCCTCGCAGACTGGAATTGGGAACAGGTTTGGAGCTACGTGAATGCGAATGGCATCAGGCGCTTGCCTCAGTACGACGAGGGCTATCTCAGCATTGGATGCCAGCCCTGTACCGCCCTGCCGGCTGATCCGAACAACCCCAGATCCGGGCGGTGGGGGGGAACAAAGCTCGAATGCGGCATTCACACTTTTTCGGAGAGAGCCGGCAAATGAGCTTCTTTCTGGGATTCCTCATAGCTGTCGCCGTTGGTCTGACAGGTATTGGCGGCGGCAGCTTTACCGTTCCGGCTCTCGTTTTGATCGTTGGGTTGACGGCCGGTGAAGCCGTGGGCACGGCGTTCGTGTTTGCGGGTGTCCTGCGCCTGATTGCGGCCCCGTTCTATCTCCTGGGAAAACGCTTTCATGGACGATATCTTTGGCTGCTTTTGCTCGGAGCGATCCCCGGTCTCGTGCTCGGCACGTTTGTTCTACGGCTCCTCGGAGAAGAGGGAGGGAATCCGGTCGTCATCATCCTCCTTGGGATTTTGCTCGCCGCCTCCTCAAGCGTGACGTTTGCTCCCCGCGCGCAGAATCCAAGTTTTGCGCGGAAGAATTCCCGCTGGCTGCCATGGCTTGCGCTTCCCATCGGCGTGGAATCCGGATTTTCCTCTGCCGGCGCCGGCGCGCTCGGTACTGTTCTGCTTTTAAACTACTCGGAAATGTCGGCTCCCGAGGTCATTGGCACAGACTTGATATTTGGTCTCGTGCTGGCCGTGATCGGCGGGGCATTTCATTGGAAGTTTGGCGCGATTAATGGCCTGGTCCTGGGCCAGCTCCTGGCCGGCGGAGTGCCTGGTGTTGTGTTTGGATGCGCGCTGGCGCGCTACGTTCCTGCGCGAAAGCTAAAATTGGTTGTCGCATCGATCGCCATTTTCGCGGGACTTCAACTCGTCTGGAACGGTACTCGCACCCTGCTGGCAAATCGAGCGGCGCCGGTCGTCAAGGTTGCGGCTCGGCACCAATAAGAAAATCGCTGTGACTTACTGTCTTGCCGAATAAATCATCCCGAAGGGAATCCTAGCCTGGATTTCCACGGACAATAGTTGACCTAAGTATGCGGCGTGTTTTGCCTCGGCCATTCGCCGGTGACGCCACTTCGGCGGCGTTTGGGTCGTCGCTTTCGAGCGTGCTTTCCCCGGGCGCCAGGAACAGGTTTGCTTCAACGGCGTGCTGCCTCGTATACAGGTCGTAGTAGCGGCCGCCGAGCGCATAGAGCGATTCATGCGTCCCGCGCTCGATGATGCGCCCCGCTTCGACAACGAGGATTTGATCGGCGCGCCGAATCGTCGAGAGCCGGTGCGCGATCACAAATGTCGTGCGGCCCTGCATCAGGTAACGCAGCCCTTCCTGAATCAGCGCTTCGGACTCCGAATCGAGGCTGGAAGTAGCTTCATCGAGGATGAGGATGCGCGGGTCAGCCAGAATCGCACGCGCAATCGACACTCGTTGCTTTTGCCCGCCGGAAAGCTTCACTCCTCGTTCGCCCACGACCGTGTCGTACTTGTTCTCGAAAGACTCCGCGAATTCGTCCACACGCGCGATGTGGCAAGCGGCTAGAATTTCTTCTTCTGTCGCGTTGGGCCGCGCAAAAGCCACATTTTCCCGGATCGTTCCGTCGAATAGAAAAGTCTCCTGCAATACGACGCCGAGCTGCGTGCGATAGGAATTCAGTTTTACGGTCGAAAGATCCACGCCGTCGACAAGAACGCGCCCGCTCGACGGTACATAAAACGCCGCGATTAGCCCGATAATCGTCGACTTTCCCGCACCCGAAGGACCAACAAGCGCCGTGACCGTTCCCGGTTCCGACCGGAAACTGACGTCGTGCAGAACTTCCTTCCGCGTATCGTAGGCAAAGCTGACGTTTTCCATCTCTACCCGCCCGTTTACGCGATCGAGCTTCACCGTCCGGCCAGGCTCTTCATCTTCCAGCTTCTCGTTCAGAATTTCGCGGGTGCGCTCGAGGCCGGTAATGGCTTCGGTGATTTGCGTGCCGATGGCCACGATTTGAAAGACGGGTGCAACCAGCAGCCCCAGAAAAATGTTGAACGCAAAAAACGTTCCCAGTGTCATCGTGCCCGCAAGAATCTTGTGCGCGCCGAGCTCCATGATGATTGCGCTTACGATGCCCATCAGTCCCGCGGCGGAAAGGCTCATCAGCGAAGTGGCCGTGAGGGTCTTCAGAACATTGTCCAGCAGGCGCTTCACGCCGCCGGCGAAGACCCCTTCTTCACGCTCTTCGGCGTGGTAACCCTTCACCACGCGAACGCCGCTCAGCGATTCGGTGAGCCGTCCGGTGACTTCCGCGTTGATTTTCGGCCGTGCGCGGAAAATCGGCCGAATCGTCGCAAAGGCTTTGTTGATCCCGTACCCGAAGACCAGCAGGATGCCAAACGCGACGCCGGTCATGGTCACGCTGGTATGAATTAAGTAGACGAGCGCGATGACCGCCGTCATCAACCCCCCGACGAATTCCACCAACCCCGTTCCGATCAGATTGCGCACGCCTTCCACGTCGCTCATGATCCGCGAAACGAGCGCGCCGGTCTTGTTGGCATCGTAGAACGAGACCGGGAGCCGTCCGATGTGCGCCTGCACCTGGCGGCGCAATTCGGCGATCATTTTTTGCGCGGACTTGGAGAGCACTTGCGTCAGCGTGAAGGACGTAAGTCCCTGCACGACTGTCGCTGCAAGAACGCCCAGCACGATCGGCGTCAGCAGCTGGATTTGCCGCTTGCCGATGACGTTGTCCACCAGATACTTCGTGGAAGCCGGCAGCACCAATCCCGATAGGCGATTGATGGCCATCAGCAAGAAGCCCAGCGCCAGCAGCCCGCGCCTCGGCTTCATCAGCGCCCAAACGTCGGGAAGATTCTTCCACGCGTTTTTGCGTTTTTCACTTTTGGCTGGTGATTTGGATGCTGACTCGGTGGCCATGATTGGAGAGACGGACTATTCCCCCTGGCTTAGATGCCCGCGGCGGCCATATAACTATATTGCGAAAACGGATCGGAAGGAGCAGTTATCTTCAATCGCCCGCGGTTCCCGCGCGCGGCAGGCTGGCTGTGGCGGGTCGATCGAGGTTCAAGACGCTGGAGATGAACTCGCTGACGGTGATCCCCAGATGGCCCCAGAGTCTCCGCTTCAGGCTGGTGTAATCCTGCGTGCCGCTGAATAGATCGCCCATCAACTGCCGGAACACCGGGCTGCGCCGCAGGAACTGCACCATGCGCGTCGTAACCGCACTACCCAGGAAAGACCCGCGATAGAAACGCCGCACAATGCGCGCCGCGAACTCCAGTTCGGCGCAGAAAGTGGCCTTCACCCAAGCCGGGTACTTCTCCGGGCAGCCTTCGGCGAGCGAACGGCCCAGCAATTCTCCGGACCGAATCGCATAAAAAAGTCCTTCGCCGGTGAGAGGATCCACCCACGCAGCCGCATCTCCGATGAGCGCCCAGTTCTTTCCGATGACATTTCTTTCGGATAGCGTGCGTTCCCTCGGTGAAGGCAGCACGTGACTGTAGAACTTTGCGCCCTCCGTCTGTATAGCGTGCTTCTCAACGAAGGCTTGCAGATGGCTCCGCAGCTCCGTGCTGGTATGCGACGACATGCTCCCGCATATCCCGACAGAAAGATGATCGCAACGCGGGAACGACCAGATGTAGCCCTCAAAGTGTGGTAGGAATTTAATCGTGATGGAGTCGCTAGTCTGCGGCACGAAGTAACCCTGGGTCATCTCCAGCTCGTCGCGCTGCAATGCCCGCGTCTCCGGGAGCAGTTGATTGCGCGCACCCGCGGCGAGTACCAGAAAATCGGCCTCCTGCCAATCGCCTTCCACGCAATAGCGCGGCTTCGCGGTTGTCGTGTCCACACCCATCACGCGCGAACGCTGCACGTTGCAGCCTGCCTCCCGCGCGCGATCCAGGAGCAAGCCGTTGAGCACCGTCCGCGAATAAATCACGATCGGATGAGGCATGTTGAGCGTGGCGTGGTGCTCTTCGCTGCTGATCAGCTCGACGGAATTCACCAATTTCTTGGGATAGGAATTATCAAGCAGGAATGGAAAGCACTGAATGGCCTTGTGCGTCAGCCCGCCGCCGCAGGGTTTTTCCCACGCCAGGTGCTCGTCAAAAAGATTAACCTTGTGGCCCGCCCGCGCGAGTTGCTCACCACACATCGCGCCGGACGGTCCGCCGCCGACGATCGCTATCTGAGCCATGTTCGTGTCCGTCCCTGGGCGCGGAACCCCCGTCTTGATGTCCTTTTGTGACGGCTCCTAAGGGGATGGGCCATTAGGTGAGGGGAAAGATCACCAGGCAAAACCCGGTCTGCAGTATAACACCGAATAGCGCCGTCGCCGCCGCCGAGCCCGTTTCAGTACGCACTATGTCCATACCCCTCCGCTGTAGCAAATTGAACAGTGCCATATACAGCGCCAGCAGGCCCATCAAAATTTCTCCGTTGTGCAGAATCAATACGCCGGCCATAAGTGCTCCCCAGGAGATGAGCCTTAATGACAAAGCTAGCGCCAGTCTGCGTCCTTTCTTTCCGCCCTCCACAGGCCCGAGTAGCGTTTCTTCTGCCACCAGGTAGGGGAGAAGAACGAGCATCAAGAAAGGGAAGCGCGCCCACTTTGACGCAGTCAGCCACGCTTCGTAAAACGTCAAATCCAACCATGCAGTGGCGAGAAGCAGCAGCACGACTCCGGCAAATCCCCCCACGAGCAAGTGGCGAGGGAATCTCGAGAGTGCAAAACGCAGAGAATTCCAGTGCATCGCAACCAGCACAGCCCCTAGGAGAAGCAGGAAGCTGGCAAGATAGTCGCCTTCAAAAAGTCCAATCACCTTCAGAGGAATCCAGAATCGCAAGAGAACCACGATCAGGAGCGAGCCCGCGGCAAATTCCAGAAAAAGTCGTGGCACGCCAATTGCCGCGCCCGTCGCCGCGATTTCCTCGCTCCTGTTCTTCCCGCAGACTTCCCGGAGAAATGGTCCTGCAATCAGCAGGATCCCCACGAAACCTCCCAGTGCCCCCATGAGCATGCGGTGAGAGGGCAATGCTGCAGTCGTGGGTAAGTTCAGGATGTGCGCCGACCATTCCTGCGAAGCTCGCATGGTGGCACGGTTGAAGAGAATGCCGACGTGCGATGCGCCAGGAATCTCCAAGTACTTCACGGTCCCGTCGTTTCGCGACGCAACCAGGTCAGCGGCATTGCCGCGCATCGACTCCAATTCCAGCGAACCCATGATCACCAGAGAATGAGGCGGCAGAGCCGGGGGATCGCTGAAAACCAGCTTTTCCGGCGTCACTCCATGTGCGGCCCGCATCGGCGCGATCGAAATGGCGATCAAGCCCGCGACTGCAACACGGGATGCAATCCGCTCGGCGATGGCGCCGCCCATCGAATGCCCAGCGAGAATCGTGCGATCGGCATTGATCACCCCGCGCGCCAGCAGTTCGCGGAGAAGTGCCTCTCCGCACTGTTCCGCGCGCGCCGGCGAAAACGGCCCCGGCGTGCGCCCGTGTCCCGGCAAATCCGGAACATAGACGCGAAGGCCCTGTTCGGCAAAACCCCGCGCGAGGTACGACATGATTTTCTTGTTCGCGGAAATTCCGTGGAAAAGCAAAACCGATCCCTGCGCGCCTCCCTCTTGCTTTACCACGATCGTGGTTTCCAGTCGGCAGCCCCCGGCATCGATGAGAAATGTCCGCTCGCGATAGGGCGTGGGCAGGGCAAGCCAGAATCCTGCGACGCAGAGCAAAACTCCCGCAATGGCACGAACCAAATTACGTGACGTCCTCGTGAGCCGCCGGCCTGCGGGCGCCGGACCTCCCGCGCGTGATAAACTACTCTTTTGACGAATATCACTTTGGTTTTTCTCGGCCCGCATGGAGACCCTTTGAACCCGGCAGTCCTGACACTCGAGGAAGCGATTCTGCGGTTTGGCCGCCAGAAACGCAACGGCCGCATCGTCGTCTTCACGAACGGCTGCTTTGATCTGCTTCATCCGGGCCACATTCGCAGTCTGGAGTTGGCGCGTGAGCTGGGAGATGTGCTTATCATCGGGCTGAATAGCGATGCCAGCGTGCGTCAATTGAAGGGCGAAGGCCGCCCGGTTATCTCTGAACTCGAGCGCGCGGAAATTCTCGCGGCTTTGGAATGTGTGGATGCCGTAGTGATCTTCGATGATTTGACGCCCCGCAAAGTGATCGCCGGTTTGCTCCCGGATGTCCTGGTGAAGGGTGGCGATTGGCCCGACGACCAAATTGTTGGCCGCAAGGAAGTGGAAGCTGCTGGCGGGCGCGTCCTCTCCATTCCCGTCGTTCCCGGCTATTCGACAACGGCCATTCTGCGGAACATACGCGAAGGGGCGCACACCTCTCGCGCGGAATCCTGATCGACCACGCATGATACTTCCCGCCGTCCGCGAGAGATTAGAGGCCGTCCTTCGCCATGCTGCGATGGAGGGCGCGCTGGCCGCTTTGCGCTCCGGCGCGAGCCATATCTCCGTCACCGGCCTGCACGATGTCGCGAAAGCTCTCGTTGCGTCCTACTTGACGCGCGAGTTGCGCCGTCCGGCATTTTTTGTGACGGATTCCAATCGCCGCGCCGAAGCTCTCGCGGAAACCCTGCGATTCTTCAGCGGTATTTTTCCAGGAACGCCGGGCGGCGTCGCCACCCTCCCCGCGTTCGACAGACTTCCCTGGGAATCGCAAAGCCCGCACGCGGACATTCTCGAACGGCGCGCGGCCACGCTCTTTCGCGTCGCGGATGGACAGATTTCCCTGGTGATCGCCCCTATTGCCGCGGCGCTTTGGCGCTATCAGGATCCGGCCGCGTATCTCTATCTCACCCGGACGTTGGCAAAGGACACCGAGATTCCCCACGAAGAATTGATTACCCATCTGGGTTCCGTGGGCTACACGCGAACCGAAATGGTGGAGCTGCCCGGGCAATTCGCCGTCCGCGGCGGCATCATCGATGTCTTCTCCCCGGAAGCCGCTCGTCCTGTGCGTATTGAGCTGCTCGGCGACAGCGTTGAATCGGTGCGCGAATTCGACCCACGCACGCAGCGGTCGATTGCGCCTGTAGTGCGCACGACGCTCCTACCTTTGACGGAGTGGTCCGTGCCGGCGCCGGAAAAAACGGATCCAAACGCTGCCGCTTGGGAGACGCCTTCGTTCTTCGGCCCCACCAGCGAACCGGGGACGAGCACGCTCTTCGAGCTGGCAGAAAGTTCCCTGCGGCCGATCGTGTTCCTAGATGAGCCGCAAACTTTGCGTGAAGCCGCGGCGAAACATCTCGCCGCCGCGACGGAAAATTACGAGCGTCACGGGCGCGCCAACTCCCCCGCCGCCTCGCATTACTTCTGGTCCGAAGAGGAGTTTGCAGCGGCGCTGGAAAAAACTTCGCAAATTCAAATCGAACAGCTCGGGCTGACAATCGGTTCCATCCGGCAATTTGAACTTTCCTCGCGGCCCAGCTCACGTTTTCATGGTGATGTAGTTGCTTGCATGGGCGACGTCAAGTCCCAGCTCGCTTCCGGCGGAACGGTTTTCCTGACGGCCGCCAGCACCGGAGAGATCGAACGCTTTGCGGACATCTGCCGCGAGTATGAAGTGCCCTATGTGCTGGGCGAGTCGGAAGATGCCGCCGCCGGCTTCACCGCCGAGGGCGCGCACGAATCCGCGGCGATGCTGCTGATCCGCGCGCCTTTTGCCGAAGGCGTCGCGTTTCCCGGCGCTCGGCTTACTCTTTTCGGCCACGCCGATCTTTTCGACGTCACGCCCACCGTCGAGCGCCCCAGCCGCAAAATTCGCACTTCCGGTTTCTTCGGCGATTTTGCCGAACTGAAGCCCGGCGACTATGTGGTCCATGTGGATCACGGCATCGGCCAGTTTGAGGGTCTTCGCCAGATCGCATCCGACGGGCATCGCAGTGAGTTCATGCTGCTGAAGTATGCCGACGATGCGCGTCTCTACGTTCCCCTGGAACGTATGGACCTGGTGCAGAGTTACCGCGTGCTCGAGGGCACGCATCCGCCGCTGGACAAACTCGGCGGCACCGTCTGGAACGCTCGCAAAACGCGCGCGCGCAAATCCGTCGAAGACATGGCCGACCAGCTTCTCGCGCTTTACGCGCAGCGCAGAACCACCACGGGCTTTGCATTTTCTCCGGACGGCAATTTCCAGCGCGAATTCGAGGATGCTTTTGAATTCGAGGAAACCACCGATCAGGTCACCGCCATCGGCGACATCAAGCGCGACATGGAACGCGCCGAGCCCATGGACCGCCTGCTTTGCGGCGACGTCGGCTACGGCAAAACAGAAGTCGCCATGCGCGCGGCGTTCAAGACCGTCGTGGACAACAAGCAGGTTGCCGTTCTCGCGCCGACCACTGTGCTCACCTTCCAGCATTTCGAAACGTTCAAGAAAAGATTCGCCGCTTTCCCCGCGCGCATCGAAATGCTCAGCCGCTTCCGCAGCGCTGCGGAGCAGAAAAAAATTCTCGCGGATTTGGAAGCGGGCAAGGTGGACGTGGTCATCGGCACGCATCGTCTGCTCTCGAAGGACGTGAAATTCGCCGACCTCGGCCTTCTCGTGGTCGATGAAGAGCAGCGCTTCGGCGTCGCCCACAAAGAGCGCCTCAAGGAAATGCGAAAAAACGTGGACGCCCTCGCGCTCTCCGCCACGCCCATTCCACGCACCTTGCACATGTCGCTTGTTGGCCTTCGCGACATGTCCGTTATCGAAACGCCTCCGCGCGACCGACTGGCCATTCAAACCGTCGTCGCCCCCTTTCAGGAAGAGTTGGTGCAGAGTGCCATCGAAACCGAACTTGCTCGCGACGGCCAGGTCTTCTTCATTCACAATCGCGTCGAATCGATTTATTCGCTCGGAGCCATGGTGGCGAAGCTGGTGCCCAAGGCACGCGTCGTGGTGGCCCACGGCCAAATGGCCGAAAAAGAACTCGAAAGCGTGATGTTGAAATTCATTCGCGATGAAGCGGATGTGCTAGTCGCGACCACCATCGTCGAGAACGGTCTGGACATCCCCCGCGCCAACACGATTTTGATCAACCGCGCCGACCGCCTGGGGCTCGCCGAGCTCTATCAATTGCGCGGCCGCGTCGGTCGTTCCGCCCAGCGCGCCTACGCCTATCTCCTCGTCCCGCCGGACGCCTCGCTCTCCGACATCGCCCGCAAACGCCTCGCCGCCATGAAGGAGTTCAGCGAACTGGGCGCCGGATTCCGCATCGCCGCGCTCGACCTTGAGCTGCGCGGCGCTGGCAACATGCTCGGCCGCCAGCAGCACGGACATATCGAAGCCATCGGCTTCGATATGTATTGCCAGATGCTGGAGCGCGCCGTTTCCAAGCTAAAGGGCGAAGAAGTCGCCCCGGACCTGCGCACCACGCTCAGCCTGGGCTTTGACGTGCGCATCCCGCAGGACTACATCCCTAGCGAAAATCTCCGCCTGCGCACCTATAAACGCATCTCCTCGATCGCCTCCGAAGCAGACAAGCAGGACGTCCGCAAGGAGCTCGAAGACCGCTTCGGAAAACCGCCTTCCTCCGTGGAAAACCTTTTGGAGTACGCCGCCCTCAAATCCATATGTGAGCGGCTGCGAATCTCCGCCGTGGAACGCCAGGGGACCCGCATCGCGGTCAGGTTCCATCCCGAGACAACCCTGGACCCGGCCAAACTGGTCTCCGTGGTACGCTCTCGTACGGGCATCAAACTCGACCCCAGCGGCGTACTCTGGATGGAGGTCAAACGGGGTGAATCCATCCCCGCTGCGTTGAGAAACGTATTGCTCGGCCTTCAGGGGCAGGGCTAGACTTTAGAGGTGAGGGAATTGATGCGAAAACTTGTTGTCATCGTGGCACTCTTTGCCGCCCTGCCGCTCGCGGCACAGGATCAGCCGCAAGGTTCTCAGCCGAAACCGGCGGCCGGGCCCACTCTTGAGAAGCCGGGGATGGCGGCGCCCGACGCAAAATCCGAAAAGCCCGCGAAACCCGCCGCTCCGAAAGCGGCTAATCCGGATAGCGGCAAGACCGTCGAAGAGATTATTGCCCGCGTCAACAATGAAATCATCACCCGCTCGGAGTACGACAAAGCGCGCCAGGCTGCTGAAGAGGAAGCCAAATCGGAATGCCAGAATCGCTGCACCCCGGAGCAGTTGCAGATCGCCATCGAGGATCGCCAGAAAAACACTCTGCGCGACCTTGTCGACCAGTCCCTCCTGGTGCAGCGCGCCAAGGACATGGGCGTGAGCGTCGAGCCGGAGCTCATTAAAAGACTCGATGCCATCCGCACCGAAAACAAGCTCGCCAGCATGGAGGAGCTTGAAAAGGCCGTTTCCGGGCAGGGAATGAACTGGGAAGATTTCAAAAGCAACATTCGCAGCACTCTGCAGACGCAGCGCGTGATCAGCAGCGAGGTCGGTTCGCACATCACCATCAGCGATGAGGAAGTGACGAAGTATTACGAAGCGCACAAGACCGAATTCGTGCGCCCGGAGCAGGTGGCGCTGCGGGAGATCGTGGTTAGCACCGAAGGAAAGAAGCCGGAAGATCTCCCGGACCTGAAGAAAAAGGCGGAGACCGCCCTCAAGCGCGTCCAGGACGGCGAGGACTTTGGCGCAATCGCCAAGCGGTTTTCCGATGGCAGCACCAAGAGCCAGGGCGGCTTCCTCGGCATCTACAAGCGCGGAGAACTTTCCAAGGAACTCGAGGACAAGGTCTTCAAGATGAAGCGCAACGAGCTGACCGAAGTCATGGAAACCAAGCAAGGTTTCCTGGTCCTGCAGGTCCTGGAGCACTACGACGAAGGCGAACAATCGCTCGCGAAAGTCAAAAATGAAATCATGGACAAGCTCTACAGCGGGCGCATGGAACCCGCGATGCGCGAATATCTCAAGACCCTGCGCGAGCAGAGTTACGTGGTGATTAAGCCCGGTTTTCAGGACATCGCCGGCGGCGGAGGCTCCGAGATTCAGGAAGTAAGCGCGACGCCGGAAGTCAGCAAGCAGAAGAAGGCCCGTAAGAAATTCCTCTTGTTCGGAAAGAAGTCGGAATCGGGAACATGAAGTCGCCCTTCGTCACTGATCTCAACTCCGAACAGAGCATCACTACTTTTTTCCTCGTTCACGAAAAAGAGATTCGCAACACCCGCGAGGGCAAGCCCTACTTGCGCCTCGAGCTCGGCGATCGCAGCGGCACCATCGAAGCTCGTATGTGGGATCAATTCGACGTCGCGGCGAAGGACATCGGCCGCGACGATTTCGTCAAGGTAAACGCGCGTGTCGAGATTTACCGCAACAAGCCGCAGCTCTCTTTGCAGCAGCTTCGGCTCGCGAAACCCGAGGAGGTCGACCTGGCTGACTTTCTTCCCCACACCAAAGAAGACGTCGGCAAGCTCTACGCCCAGCTTTTGGAATATGCGGGCTCGATCGCGAATCCCTGGCTGAAAGAGCTCACGACCTCCATCATTTCTGACCCCGCCATCGCCGCGAAATACAAACGCGCTCCCGCGGCGAAAGTGATGCACCACGCTTATCTCGGCGGCCTGCTCGAGCACGTCATCGGCTTGTGCGGCCTCGCGAGGCAAATCGCTGCCCACTACCCGGAGCTCGACGTTGATTTGCTGCTGACGGCCGCGATTTTGCACGACGTCGGCAAGCTCGACGAACTTTGCTACGAGCGCGCCGTCGGCTACACCATCGAAGGCCAGCTCCTCGGCCACATCATG